>Ga0118677_10008662_pt1 | contig 16219 bp, 11 predicted proteins | sample AliMusrvi5mmetaG_FD_86154 | JGI IMG/M metagenome (GOLD analysis project Ga0118677, IMG submission 86154) | reverse complement strand
GCCGTCGGTGATGAGGTCGTTCATCACGCTGCGTGCCAGGTTGGAAGGAATGGCGAAACCGACACCGTTGTTGCCGCCATTGTGGCTGAGGATGGCGGTGTTGATGCCCACGAGACGCCCTTGCGTGTCGACCAGGGCGCCGCCGGAGTTGCCGGGATTGATCGCCGCATCCGTCTGGATGAAGTCCTCGTAATCCAGCCCCATGGAGGCGCGGCCAGTGGCGCTGACCATGCCCATGGAGGCGGATTCACCGATGCCGAACGGATTGCCCACAGCGAGCACGATGTCGCCGACCTGAACCTTGCTGCTATCGGCAAACGTGATGGCCGGCAGATTGCCGGCATCCACCTTGAGCACACAAAGGTCGGTTTTCGGGTCATCGCCTAATACTCTTGCGGTCAAATCGCGCCCGTCCTGCAACGTCACTTTCACTTTGTCGGCTTGCTCCACCACGTGGTGGTTTGTTAGAACATAACCATCCGGGGTGATGATCACGCCGCTGGCGGCACCGTGTTCGCGGGGCATCGGCAGCGGGCCACCGTTACCTCCGCGCTGTCCGAAGAAGCGCTTGAGGTCGCTGCCGCCAAATCGCCCGAACGGTGTCAACAGCCCGTCATCGCCGAAGTTGGACGCAGGCTGGGCTTTGTTGGTGACTTCGATCTTGACCACCGACGGAGTGATCTTCGCGAGGGTGTCGGCGAAGCTCGACGGCATCTGTCCTTTGCGGTCGATCGGCCGGGAGTCGAGGGTGATGTTAGGCGCTGATGCCCCGTGGTTGAGCTTGGGTTCCAGCGCGTGAACGGTGGCGAACGCGATGCCGCCGGACACCACGACAAGCATGGTGGATTTCACAATGGATTTGGTTTTCATGACGTGCCTTTCTATTAGTTGGTTGTTTTGGTGTTGAAGCCCGCGCTTGGTTGTGGCGGGCTCATCTGACAGGCACATCCAAGCATGGCGTTGCCGGTCGCGGTATCGGCCGTGGTTCCTGCCGTGAATAGGCGATTTGCCTATGGGGATGCCGTGCCTCAAGTGTGGGTTTCCACCCAGCGCACCGCCTCGCGGATCATTTCGGCGCTGGTGACGAAGCCCATCTTGTCCTTGATGTGGTCGCGGTGTACGGCCACGGTTTTGGGGCTGATGCTCAGGCGCGAGCCGATTTCCTTGGCGGTGCGGCCTTCGCCGAACAGCCGGAAGACCTCGAATTCACGGTCACTGAGGGTTTCCAAAGGTGACACCGCGGAACCGCGGGGGCGGGCGGAGGCGAAGGCCCCCAGCACACGGGCGGACATGGCCGGACTCAGATAGATCCCGCCCGCAAGCACCGAGCGCACGGCGGCGATCACGGTGGAACTGTCGCAGTCCTTCATCATGTAACCCTTGGCGCCGGCCTTGAGGGCGCGTTCGGCCCACAAGGTTTCGTCGTGCATCGAGATGACCAGGATCTTGAGCGCGGGATCCAACGTGGTTAGATCCTTGATCAATTCGAGGCCGCTGCGACCGGGCATCGTGAGGTCGGTGATGACCAGTTGCGGACGCTCGCGCTCGACCGCGGCCACCGCCTCGGGGGCGCTGCCAGCCGTGGCGCACACCCGGAAATCCACCTGCTTTGAGAGCAACGTGCGGTAGCCGTCGAGCACCACCGGATGGTCATCCACCAGCACGATGCGCACCGCCGATTGTGAGTTAGAGTCAGGAGAGTTCATGATTCAATGGGGACTTCACACTGCAACAGGGTGCCACCCGCGGGCGCGGCGCTCAGCGCGAGGTGGCCGCCTAACAGATGAGCGCGGTGTTGCATGACCCGCAAGCCCATGCCATCGCCGGAGGGCAGGGACTCAGGCATGCCATCGCCGTCGTCTTCCACTTCCAGCACCAAGCGGTTGGCATCGCGCCGCAGGCCGATGCGGATTTCCCCCGGTGCCGCGTGTTTGAGCGCGTTATTGGCGGCTTCCTGCGCGATGCGGAACAGATGCGTCGCCGTCTCCCCGAAACATGCCAGATCGGGTGGTTCACACTCGAAAACCACCCGCACCTTGCCGACGCTGTCCAGCGAGCCGGCCATTTCGGCGAGGGCATTGACCAAGCCGCCCTGCTCGATACCCACCGGAGCCAGCCCGTGCGAGAGTTGGCGGGTTTCCGTGATGGCGGCACGGATGAGGTGTGCCATCTCGGTGGCGGGAGTGGCTTCTTCGCGACCGTTCGCGGCCAACGCTTCGGCCAGCGCGTCGGCCGCCAGCGCGGCGGCGGTCAGGCGCTGGCCAAGTCCGTCGTGGAGATCGCGCCCAAGACGGCGGCGCTCCCGTTCCCCGGCCTCTAACACTTGCTTTTCCATCTGCGCGCGTTGTTGTTCATGGGCGGTGACGCTGGTTGCCATCGTGGCGAAAGCCCGTGACAACTCGGCAACCTCATCCCCCCCCGGCATCGCCGCGATTGAATCACGGCCTCCGGCACCGAAGTGGCGCACCGCTTGCGCCAGCCGCCCGAGGCGCACGGCAAAGCCGAAATGCAACACCGCCCAGAGCGCCGCGCACGAGGCGCCGGTTGCCAGTGCCGACCACTCCAGGCGGCGCCATGTCGCGGCCCGCGCCTGTTGCATCGTCGCCGAGCGATCATAGACCAGGAGAACCCAGGAATCCGAATCGACCACCGGATAGGCGGCGTAAAGCTGCGCGGCGTCCTCGGAATGGAGCACGTTGGATGCGGACGATTTCCCTATCAGGTTGGCCGCGGCACGCAGCAGGGTTTGCCTGGCCTCGTGGCCACTCAGCTCGCCGGAGGAACCGGCGAGCACCCAACCGTTGGCATCCACAAAGGCCGCAAGTGCCAGATTGGGCGCTTCCACGGAGGCCCGGAGGTCCGCCTGCAAGGCCGCAATGCCTCCTGCCGAGCGCAGTTGTTCGCCGAGTCGGGCGAGTCGCGCGCCCGTCGCGTCGGCGGTTACGCGCAACTCCGCCTGTCCCCGGGACAAGTCATCCGCCAGATTCCACCGGTAGTTGAGCCAGGTCGTTGCCAAGCCGAACACCAGCACCAGTAAGGGTGCGGCAATGCGCGAGGGCGGCGGAAAGAACCCCATCCGCCGGGCCGGTTGACGGGGTCCCGCTTCGCTCATGCGGCCAGCATACACGATTGCCAAACCCAATGCCAACGCGGAATGCGCGGTTCGGAGGGGTGACAAATGAAAAAATCTCCGGCCGGCCGGAAAATCCGCTTGCTTTATTTTGAAACTTTGCCAAGTTCCAAAGCGTGAAGGCGGTCCTCAAGAACCAGCGGGCGAAAACACCGGCGGATTTCCGCAAGGCGTCCGAAGTATTCAAGGCGTTGGGCAATCCCAATCGCCTGCTCATCGTGGATGCCCTGGCGGCGGGGGAGCGCTGCGTCGCGGACCTGACCGCGCTGGTGGGACTCGATATGTCCACGGTTTCCAACCATCTTTCGGTGCTGCGCAACGTCGGCATCGTGCAGGATGAGCGGCGTGCCACCCAGATCTTTTACACGCTGAAGAACAAGTGCCTGCTCAATATCTTCCGCTGTCTCAGGGAATTCCAGGCGGATAACGACGGCTGATTTTGCCGTGACCCGTGCTTTGAAATACCATCAATTGTCAAACCTCAACATCATGAAAAGCATCATTCCCATGGTCTGCCTGTTCCTGCTCAACGCTTGCTCCAAGCATGATGCAGAATCGACCAAAGCCGCGGCATTGCCCACCATCTCCGTAAGGGTGCAGGCGGCCACCCTGGAACCGCATCTGGCCGAAGAGGAGGTGGTCGGCACGGTGCGCTCGAAACAACTGGCGGTGGTGGAGGCGAAGGTCAGCGGGCGCGTGCTGGATTACCTCGCCACCCCGGGCGCGTTGGTGAAGTCGGGCGATTTGCTCGCCAGGCTCGACGTCCAGGAGATTCAAGCGAAGGTGGATCAAGCACAAGCGACCCTGGATCAGACCCAGCGTGACTTTGATCGGCAGAAACTGCTCATCGCCACCAAAGCGACCTCGCAACAGGAATTCGATGGAGCCAAAGCCCGCCTGAAAGTGGCGGAGGCGGGATTGAGCGAAGCGGAAACGATGATGAGTTACGCCAAAGTCACGGCACCCTTCGACGGCGTGGTCACCCGCAAACTGGCCGATGTGGGCGATCTGGCAATGCCGGGCAAACCGCTGCTCGAAATGGAATCGCCGACTGCCCTGCGCTTCGAAGCCGATCTGCCGGAGGCGATTTTGGATCGCATCAAAATGGGCGCGAAGATGAGAGTGAGGGTGGCCTCGGTGGCGAAGCCGATGGAGGCCGTTGTGAGCGAGATTTCGCCGGTGGCGGATCCGGCCAGCCGCACGTTCATGGTCAAACTCGACCTAACGAAAACCGAGGGTTTGCGTTCCGGCCAGTTCGGACGAGTATCCGTGCCGATGGCCGAAACCAAGTTGCTGTTGGTGCCAGCGAGCGCGGTAATCAAGCGCGGACAGATGGAACTGGTGTTTGTGGTCAAGGACGCCCACGCGGCGTTGCGGTTGGTGAAAACCGGCAAGGTGCTCGATGACAACGTGGCCGTGTTGTCCGGTCTTGAAGAAGGCGAACAGGTCGTGATCAGCGACGTGAGCCCACTCGCCGATGGCCAACCGGTGACGATCCAGCCATGAACCCACATCCTAACAAACCTGCATCCCGCGGCATCGCGGGAAGTGTCGCGGCCTCCTTCATTGATTCGCGGCTGACGCCACTGATCATCATCGCGGCGGTGCTGCTAGGTGCTGCGGCCATCATCTTGCTGCCACGCGAGGAAGAGCCGCAAATCAAGGTGCCGATGGTGGATGTGATGGTTTCCATGCCCGGATCCTCCGCCAGGGAAATCGAGGATCGCGCCACCCGGCCGATGGAAAAACTGCTGTGGGAAATACCGGGCGTGGAATACATCTACAGCACCTCGCGTGACAGCGAGAGCCTCGTCATCGTGCGCTTCAAAGTGGGCGAGGATCCCGAGCGCAGTCTCGTGATGCTCACCGAAAAACTCAGCTCCAATTTCGACCGCATCCCGATGGGCGTGACCCGGCCGCTGATCAAACCGAAGAGCATCGACGACGTGCCGATTCTCGCGTTGACGTTCCACAGCAAACGCTATGATCAGCTCACGCTCCGGCGCTTGGCAGCACAAGTCGAGGAATCGGTCAAACAAGTGCCGCTGGTGGCCGAAACCACTTTGATAGGCGGTTCTCGCCGCACCGTGCGGGTGTTCCTCGATCCGGTCAAACTCGCCTCGCGCAATCTCAGCCCCGCCGGTTTAACCCCCATGCTCCAGCAGGCGAACCGCCAGTTCAAGGCGGGCGGCTTGACCACGGCTAACAATGAAGTGCTGGTGGAGACCGGTGCGTTTTTGAAAACCGCGGAGGACGTCGGCAATGTGGTGGTGGGTGTGTTCAGCGGCCGCCCGGTCTATTTGCATGAAGTGGCGGAAGTCGTGGACGGCGCCGAGGAGGCGGCCCAGTATGTGTTATACGGATCCAAGGCCGCCGAAGAACCTGCCGTTACCCTCAGTATTGCCAAACGTCCCGGCGCGAATGCAATCTCCGTGGCGGATGACGTGCTACACAAGGTGGACGCTCTGAAAGGCTCGATCATTCCTGCCGATGTCACCGTGAGCATCACCCGCCATTACGGCCGGACCGCTGCGGAGAAATCCAACGAACTGCTGCTGCACATGGGCATCGCCGTATTCAGCGTGGCAATCTTGATCTGGCTCACCCTCGGCTGGCGCGAGTCGGGGATCGTCGCCGTCGCCATTCCTGCCACCCTGGCTCTCACCTTGCTTGTTTTCTATCTATACGGTTTCACGCTCAACCGCATCACGCTCTTTGCCCTCATCTTCAGTATCGGCATTCTGGTGGACGATGCCATTGTGGTAGTGGAAAACATCGTCCGCCATTTCCATCTGCCGCAAAACAAAGGGCGGACCTGGTCCACCATCGCCGTGGAAGCCGTGGCGGAGGTCGGCAATCCGACCATCCTCGCCACCTTTGCCGTGATTGCCGCCGTGCTGCCGATGGCCTTCGTTGGCGGTCTGATGGGGCCGTATATGCGGCCGATCCCGATCGGTGCGAGCGCGGCCATGTTCTGGTCCCTGCTGATCGCCTTCATCGTGACGCCGTGGGCCTCGATCCGGATTTTGCGCTGGGGCGGGAAATACTCGCAACTAACCGAAGGTGAGGCTGCGGGCGATGACCACAAACATCTCGCCTCCGAGCATGCCGAGGATTTCTTCACGAAACTCTATCGTCGCGTGATGGGGCCATTGATTCATCAAACCGGTTGGCGCTGGATATTCCTGATCGGCATCACCGTGCTGCTGCTAGGCTCGATGGCCACCGTCGGTCTCCGCTGGGTGAAGGTGAAAATGCTGCCCTTCGACAACAAGAGCGAGTTCCAGGTGATCCTGAACATGCCGGAGGGTTCTTCGTTAGAAAAGACCAGCGCGGTGGCGCGTGAAATGGCGGCGGCGATCCGCAACGAACCGGAAGTCACGGATTATCAGGTCTATGCCGGGGTGGCTTCTCCCTATAACTTCAATGGCCTCGTGCGGCATTACTTCATGCGTCGTGGCGCGAACGTGGCGGACATCCAGGTGAACCTTGTCGGCAAACACGAGCGCAAGGCGCAGAGCCATGACATTGCCAAACGCGTGCGTCCCAAGGTAACGGCCATCGCCGAACGCTACGGGGCGCGTGTTGCCATCGCCGAAGTGCCGCCAGGACCGCCGGTTTTGCAAACGCTGGTCGCCGAAATCTACGGCCCGACTGAAGAAGCACGCTTGAAGCTTGCGGAGGCGGTCAAGAACATCTTCAAGACCACGCCCGGAGTTGTCGATGTGGATTGGTATATCGAGGCCGATCAACAGAAGACCCCGTTCATTATCGACAAGGAAAAGGCCGCGCTCCACGGCATCAGCGCTGCCACGATCTCGCAGACGCTCAAAATCGCCGTCGATGGCGAAACCGTCGATCTCCTGCATCCGCCCGAGGAGAAGGAGGATGTGAACATCCGCCTCGAATTGCCGCGCAGTGCCAAGACCACGCCCGAAGAACTGTTAGCTTTGCGGGTGCGCTCCGGAGATGCCAACGCCCTGCCAGAACCCGGGGCTACCGGTTCGCCGCTGGTGCCATTGCGCGAGTTGGTCAAGATCGAGCACCAGATCGTGGAGAAGAGCCGCTATCACAAAAACCTCATGCCCGTGACCTATGTCATCGGTGATGTCGCCGGAGTGGTCGAAAGCCCGGTGTATGCCATTTTCAAAATGAACGAGGCACTCAGGAAACTCGACACCCGCAAGTTTGGCGGCAGCGGCGCGGAACTGAAAATCCTGAACGCCTCCATGCCTGTCAGCGATGCCGAACCCTCGATGAAATGGGATGGCGAGTGGCATATCACCATTGAGGTTTTCCGCGATCTCGGTGCCGCCTTCGCCGCCTGTTTGATCTTGATCTATGTGCTCATGGTCGGCTGGTTCCGCAGCTTCATCACGCCGGCGATTGTGATGGTCGCCATTCCCTTCTCGCTCGTCGGCATCCTCCCGGCCCACGGCCTGCTCGGCGCCTTCTTCACCGCCACCAGCATGATCGGCTTCATGGCCGGCGGTGGCATCGTGGTTAGAAATTCGATCATCCTGGTGGATTTCATAGAACTCCGCGTCAGGGAAGGCATGGCCTTGAGCGAGGCAGTGATCGACGCCGGAGCCGTGCGTTTCCGGCCCATGTTGTTAACCGCCATGGCGGTCGTGGTGGGCGCGGCGGTGATCCTGGCTGACCCGATCTTCCAGGGCCTGGCCATCGCGCTGATGGCCGGCGAGATCGCCAGCCTGCTCATCAGCCGCATGGCCGTGCCGGTGCTCTATTTCATGGCCAACCGCCACTCTCATCCGGAAACTCAACCACAAACCACAACCATAGATATATAATGACACCGCTCATCCTCGGATTTCTGTTTGGAGCCATCCTCCAAAGTGCCAGACTCAACCGGTTTGACACCATCAGTGGCATGGCCACGCTCGAGAATTACACGGTGGCGAAAGCCATCGCGCTTGCCATCGGGGTTGGCGCCATTCTGTTGAATATCGAGATTGGGATGGGCCTGGCAACCTATCATATCAAGCCATTCCTCCTGGGTGGGATTGTTCTGGGCGGGCTGATTTTCGGTACCGGCATGGCCATCCTCGGCTACTGCCCGGGCACCGTCGTGATCTCGGCGGGCGAAGGCTCGCTGGATGCGGTGGTCGGAATTCTTGGCGGCTTGGCTGCCGGTGTGGGTTACACCATTCTGCTGCCCGCCATCGGATCCGCATCGGGTCCGAATCTCGGCACTTTCTCCCTGCACACCGCGTTGGGAAACCCGGCGGTTTTCTATCCGGTGATGGTCGTTGGAGGCCTGGTGTTCATCGGCATTGCCTTCCTGGTTCACCGGCTTGAGCGAAGTGCCGACAAAACCTGGATTTTTGCCGGAATTGGCCTTGCCCTGTTGAATGCCGTCGTGAGCGCCACGGCGGTTGCCGATCATCCAATCGGTGCTTCCACCGCCTTTCCCTACTTGGCCGACGCCCTCTGCGGTGTGACCGACAACGCCTATTTCAAGCAGATCACCAAACCCGGCCACTGGGAACTGATCTTCCTGGCAGGCGCCATGCTTTCGGGTTTCGTGATCTCGCTCATGCGCAAAGAGTTCAAGATCCGGATGATTCACGCCAATTGGGACAGACACAAAGGCAACAGTTGGAAAAAGCGGGCTGCATGGGCGTTCGTCGGTGGCTTCATTCTGATCTTCGGGGCACGCATGGCGGGAGGATGCACCTCAGGTCACGTCATCTCCGGTGGCATGCAATTAGCCGCCAGCAGCTTGACATTCGCGGTCTTTGTCTTCGTCGGTTTGCTCGTGACCGGTCGATATTTCTATCCGCTGGAACGGGTGAAATGAACGTTTGGCGGGGGTTCGTCGATTTCCGGCTTGCTGCCGCCTCCGGGGTTCCTACAGGTGCCGCAGCAAGCTGGTGCCGGTCATTTCCGCGGGTTTGGCGATGCCGAGCATGTCTAACAAGGTCGGGGCGACGTCGGCGAGGATGCCGTCGTTGACCTGATAGAGGTCGGCATCGGCGGCGACATAGACGATGTGGACGAGATTGGTGGTGTGGGCCGTGTTGGGCGAGCCGTCGGGGTTGCGCATGTATTCGCAGTTGCCGTGGTCGGCGGTGACTAACAATTTGCCGCCGAGGCGGAGGGTTTCCTCGACGACGGCCTTGACGTCGGCATCAATGGTTTCCACCGCCTTGATGGCGGCGGCGACGACGCCGGTGTGGCCGACCATGTCGGGGTTGGCGAAGTTGAGGATGACCAGGTCGTAGTCCTTGAGCTTGGCGACGACGGTGGCGGTGACTTCCTGCGCGCTCATCTCCGGCTTGAAGTCATAGGTGGGCACATCCTTGGGCGAGGGGATGATGACGCGGTCCTCACCCCTGTTAGGTTTCTCGATGCCGCCGTTGAAGAAATAGGTGACGTGAGGATACTTCTCGGTTTCCGCGATGCGCAACTGGGCGAGTCCGGCCGCGGCGACCGTTTCGCCGAGGCCCATGCTCAGCGTTTGCGGCGCGAAAATCACCGGGCACTTGTAGGTCCTGTCATACTCGGTTAGGGTAACGTAATGGACTTGCGGCCAGACGCCGCGGTCGAAGCCGGTGAAGTCCGGCAACAGGAACGCGTCGGACAACTCGCGGGCGCGGTCGGAGCGGAAGTTGAAGAACAGCACCACGTCGCCGTCGCGCACCCGTTGTTGGTTCGCCGCGGCAAACACCATCGGCGGCATGAACTCGTCGGTCTTGTTGTCGAGCCGATAGCAATCCGCCACGGCCTCGCTGGCCAGCACATCGCGTTTTTCGCCCTTGCCCAGCACGATGGCGTCCCAGGCGAGCTTGACCCGGTCCCAACGCTTGTCGCGATCCATCGCATAGTAACGGCCGATGACGGTGGCGACGCAGGCGCCGCACTTGGCGGCCTCGTCCTCGACTTGCGCCAGAAAAGCCTCGCCGCCGGTGGGCGAGGTGTCGCGGCCATCGGTTATAGCGTGGATGAAGATGTCAGTCACGCCTGCCTGTTTGGCCAGTTTGACCATGGCGATGAGTTGGGCCTGATGGCTGTGCACGCCGCCGTCCGAGACCAAGCCGATGAGATGGAGGCGGGTGTTTTTGGCCTGTGCGAGCGCCTTGGTGAAGACCGGGTTGACTGCCAGCGACCCGTCCTCGATGGCCTTGTTGATGCGGGTGAGATCCTGATAGACGATGCGACCGGCGCCGAGATTGAGGTGGCCGACTTCCGAGTTGCCCATTTGTCCGGCTGGCAGACCGACGTCGAGGCCGGAGGCGCTGAGGAAGCCTTTGGGATATTTTTCCAGCATCACGTCGTGGAACGGGGTAGTGGCGAGCAGAACGGCGTTGCCGTCTGTTGCCGCCGTTTTTTGTCCGCCGGGGTTCACCCCCCAGCCGTCGCGAATGATGAGCACCACTGGTTTGTTTGCCATAACGAGGTGGCGTGTAGCCGCCGCCGCGTCCCCCGGCAAGCGCAGAAACACCGGAAATGCGCAAAAAATGTCGATTGCGGGACGGCCGGATGAAAACAGACGCAGCCCGCGGGTTGACAATTGCCGCTGGCGCGTCCATACCGCGTCCATGTCGTCTGCATTGCCACCAAGACCGCGCGTCGTCGGCCCCAAAGTCCGGATCTGCATTGTCGCGTCCAAATACAACGAGCAATACACCGATGCGCTGGTGGAGAATGCCATCAAGGAAATCAACGAGCTGGTGCCACAGGCGCGGATTGATTTGATCCGCGTGCCCGGCGCATTTGAGATTCCGGTGGCCGTGGCCACCGTGATGGAGCGCGAAGCGCCGGCCTGCGTGATCGCCCTGGGGCTGATTCTGCGCGGCGCGACCCAACACGGCGATCTGGTGGCCCGCGCGGTGACGGATGCGCTGATGCAAATCGCCCTGGAATGGAAACGCCCGGTGATTCACGAGGTGGTCATTGTCGATGACGAAAAACAAGCCTACGCCCGCTGTATCGCGGCGAACCTGAACCGGGGCAAGGAAGCCGCCCGTGCGGCCGCCACCATGATTGACATTTTCCAGGAACTGGACCGCTCGATGCCTCGCAATTCCACCCGCTCGATCTCCCGTAATGGCTAGCCGGCGCCAGGTCCGCGAGGCTGTCGTGCAGTTTTTGTACTGTGCGGAATTGGAGGGCGGGGCGGATCCCGCCGCGCTGCGTGAGCCGTTTTGGGAGGTGGTGACGGAAGCCGAGCGCCGCAGCCTGCTGCTGGCGACGTTTCGCACCGTCCATCATCTGGCCGAAGGTCGCACCGGTCGTTTGTTAGAATTCGAGGGGCGGATGAAGTCCGCGGCGGCGCATCTATCCGCTTGGCCACAGGCCGAGCGCCTGACCCTCGAACTCGCCCGCATGGCGGAGTTGGAAGCGACATGGAGCCATGCCCTCGAGGTGCTTGAACGGCTGCCGCGTGATGATGCCGATGGCGCGGTGGCCGGGAGTTTCAGCGCGGCGCTGGTCGGGTTGTTCCGGGTGGATCGGGACTTGGCGGCGGCCCGCCAACGCTTTCTTGAAGACCTGGAGGATTTTCCGGCGCTGCGCGGCCCTTTGGAAGCCGTGGCCGCCAGCGTGCGGCGCTTGCAACGCCTGTCCGATCGCTTGCGGATGGTCGAAGAGCCCGCCAGGTTTCCCGACCAGGCCGACCTCGCCAAGCTCCGCGAATCCGAGGCGTCGCTGCGCGAATTGCGCCAACAAACGGACGGCCTGGTTGACGCGGTGCTTGCGCACAAGGCGGCCATTGATGCCGCGCTGGCCGCCGTGGTGGACAATTACGTGCCCGAGCGAATTGATCCGGTGGACCGGGCGGTGCTGCGACTCGGCGCCTATGAATTGTTACATACCGCCACGCCGCCCAAAGTGGCGATCAATGAGGCGATCGAGTTGGCACGCTGTTTTGGCACCACCGACTCGCACCGTTTTGTCAACGGCGTGCTGGACCGGATTGCCAAACAGGCGTGAGCGGCGGGCCCGAAATCTTTCCCAGGTTTAGTGCTTGGGTTCTGCCATGGGTTTGCTATGCACTCGCGGCAAGTTGCTTTCCAACATGCGCTACCCGACCCGTTTCCAACAAAAATCCCTGTGGAATGCCGCCACCGGCCTGTCGATTCTCACTCTCGGCGCCCTGCTGGTGGTGCTCACTTGGTTGGTCGGGGCGATTTTCGGCTTTCTCCAACCGGTGCTCATTCCGCTCATTGTGGCAGGCATCATCGCCTATCTGTTGGATCCGGTGGTCGGCTTTCTGGAACGGCACGGCATGAGCCGCTTGTGGTCGGTGGTGACGGTGTTTGTCGTGATGCTCATCGGTATCGCCCTGTTGACCGCGGCGGTGCTGCCGGGCATCCAGCGCAGCAGGCTGGCATTGAGGCAAACCGCGACAGCCCCCGGCAAACCCGGTCCGGCCCCTGCTGCCACGGATGCCGGCGAGCCCCGCCCGCCGGATGCGGCAACCGGCGACGCGCAGGAACTCCTGCCCACTCTGGCACGCTCGTTGCACGATCTGCGCAAACACCATCGAAGCGGGGTGATCGGATGGGCATTGACCGAGACCACCGACGCCGGCGACCCCATCGCCTATCCGAACGCGGAAGCCCCCGAACCGAAGTCGCTGGAATTCTTCTGGCGCACCCGTGGCGGCCGTTTGCTCGATCAATACAAGGGGGTGATCACCGCGACGGCATGGTCGTGGTTCTCGGCGGGTTCCTCGAAGGTGCTGGGCATGTTGGGTCTGGTCATCGGCATGATCATGGTGCCGGTCTATCTGTTTTTCTTTCTCAAGGATTCCGCCTCGATCCGCGACCACTGGCATGATTATGTGCCATTGAAGGCCTCGCGTTTCAAAACCGAACTGGTGGACACCCTGCGGGAAATCAACGGGTACCTCATCTCGTTTTTCCGCGGCCAGGTGCTGGTGGCTCTCATTGACGGCGTGCTGGTGGGCATCGGGCTGGAAATCTTCGATCTGCCATACGGTTTTCTGATAGGTGTTTTCATGGCCATCCTCGGGGTGATTCCCTACGTCGGCAACATCCTGTGCATGATCCCCGCCTGCATCATTGGCTACCTGCACGCGCAGGGCGTGGCCCCTTTCGGGCTCGGCCCGTGGGCCTACGTGGGCGGCGTGCTGGCCATTTTCGTCGGCGTCCAACAAATCAACTCGCTGGTCACCGCCCCGAAGATCGTCGGGAATTCCGTCGGGTTGCACCCGCTGACGGTGATTTTCTCGATGCTGTTCTGGTCGCTGGTGTTAGGCGGATTTGTGGGCACCTTGTTAGCCGTGCCCTTCACCGCGGCGGTGAAGGTGTTGTTCCGGCGCTTCATCTGGGAGCGCCAGTTGCGCGACGGCCCGCTGGAGGAATAACTCACTCGTCAAGGCGCGCGCGGATGGATTTTTCAGCGGCGTCGAGGCGCACCACCAATTCAGGGTCCGCTCCGGCACGCGCGGCCCTGAGTACCGGCAGGCTCTGGGGGCCTCCGACGATGCCGAGCATGTGAACGGCGGAATTGCGGACCCCGCCCTTGAACTCATGGAAATGGCGGATGAGCGTGGCTTCAATCGGCGGCCCCAATGCCACATAATACGGCTCCCAGGTGCCCGAGTCGGCGAGCCACAGGGCGTCCACTATGGGGATGATAGAGAGGCGTTTGCCCTGCGCTAACAAGGCGATCATCTCGCGGGGAACCGGCTTTTTGCGGGCCACCAGCTTGTTGAGAACGGCTTCGGCGGCATCATCCGCCGCCTGGGGTTCGTCGGCCCACCGCATCAGCGCGCCACAGAGCAGATCCTTGAATTCCACCCCGTCGTCCTTGAGCAGGGCGATCAACCTGCGGGTGATGTCATTGCGATAGATCTTCGGCTCGGCGTCAGCAAGCCGCTTGACGGCCCCCTGCACCCGCTCCAGGTCGATGCTCTCCAGTTCACGCTTGTTCAATTCGTAAAATGCCGGATCGTCCTTGTCGGTGAGTTTTTCAATCGGGCTGGGAATGAAGTTGGTATTGTTGACGCGGATCTCGATGACGTCGATCTCGCGATATATTTGCGTCAATTCACCGAGCGGAGCGGCCAGCTCGGCGAGTTTTTCCAAGGAGATGGTGACGCCGGTGACGACCATCAGATAGTCATTGCGGCCGCGCGGGTAAGGATGGGAAGAAGGGGCGGCATCGGCCACCCGCAGCAAATAATCCCGCACCAGCAGCTTGTTGCCTTCGCCCAAGCCGCGCAGCCAAATGCCATAGGCATGCCTGCCGCCACCCTCGGTTGCGAGCTGGGCAATCTCGGCGGCGAGCGGATCGGTGCCGATCATTTGCCTGAGCCGGGCGATTCGATCCTGCTCTGAGCCCGCCGCCGACGTGCGGGCCCTCGGAGCGGCATCTTCAGCCGCCGCCGTCTTGCGCGGAGCCACGCCCTCGGTACAAACCAGTGGCAGCGGAAGCAAACCGGCGCCGCACAGCAACGAAAAAAGCACCGCCATTTTCCGCGACCGCGGATTGGCGTAAAAGAGCAGCAGCGTGGCGATCACCCACGTGAAGACGGCCATCATCATCCGGTTGGCGATGGACATCCCATCGAGCGTGCCGCCGCGGGTCGCGCCAAAAAACAGCAACAAGGCCATCAACACCACCCCGATCACCGCCGCCGCCCCGGCAATCATTCGTTGCGGGGAAACCGGCTCAAAACTGGAGGGGTCCGGATTGTCCGCATAGCTGATCGTTTGCAGGCCTTGCGGGACGGCCGCCACAATCGGCACCCGCTGGTAGCGGTTGACCAAGAACTCCGGATGCTCCCCTGGATAGAATTTGCGCGTGCGCAGGATCACGTCGTCATTGATGCGAAACCGGTGCTCGCAGCCGCCGCACTCCACCGTGCGTTCACGCAACTCGGCCCCCACTTTGAAGCGCTGGCCGCAGGCCGGACAGCGGATCAGAAGCGGGGGAGTTTCGTCGGTCGGGAGTGCCATACGGAAAACTCACTATGCAGCCGCGCCCGGCCAATGCAACGCCTAACATCACCGGCACACCGGATATCGCGCTTTTCCAGAGCACCCGGAGCCGCGCGGCCCGGCAGCCCGGCAGTCTGGCAGTCAGTCACCTCGGTCGGTCCGGTAGTCGGTCGTTGCAAGCGCACAATCCTGATCCCTTGCGATGTGTTTTTTGCGATTGTCGCGATTGAAGGCTTTACAACCGGTGACGAGCGGCTATTTTCCTCCCCCCCGAACCTTGGAGAGGTGGTCGAGTGGTCTATGGCACCCGATTCGAAATCGGACGTGGGGTGAAACTCACCGTGGGTTCGAATCCCACCCTCTCCGCCATACGGCCCTAGGGCTTTCGGCGATTACCTAACGGTTATTCTCTAATCGAAATACCTGACGAATCCCAAATGGTGCCCGAATTGGACGGAAATCCAGTTAGACTCCCAATGCGGGATTTCTCATCCTAACTACTCTGCGACAGGCGCGTATGCCCGCTGGGCGGAGCTAGAATGAGGAGTGAACGACGAACGGCAAGGTACTGAAGGTCCCCGGTCGTTTAAGGTGCACTACATCGTTGTCATGCCCAAAGCCGAGGCCAGGAAGATCATGAACATCAGGCCGAATTCGGGGTGAGAGACATTGGCGGGTCTGGAAGATCCTACCCATCGGTTGGTACTTTCGGCCAACGAGAACAAGACTGCCGTGCCGCGTTCATCACCCATGGGTGAATAGAAACCGGGGATCTTGGATTCCCGATCCTTCCGACTCATTGGCCGTCCCCAACGCAAATTCATGCCATGGCCGATGCCTGACAATTGAGTTGCACCGGGTTGAGCGCTTTCACGCGGCGTTCGCCCAGCCAATGTCCTCCGCCATTTTCACGACATCGGCAAGCCCCCCCAGAGCCTGGTGACGAGCAGCGACGCATCAGTCGGGCGATACGGGGGCCTCCCGTGCTATAAGCCTGTGATGGAAATCATCACCGGTAGCAGGACGCGGTGACACCCCACTTCCGACATCCGTCATTCATCACTCGAAATCTTTCCGGGCTCAGGCCCACTCCGGCGACCGCCATTCACGGTTGGTCCCGGGTGGGGCCGACGACGTGCGGTTGCCTTTCAACAAC
>Ga0118677_10008661_pt1 | contig 16220 bp, 13 predicted proteins | sample AliMusrvi5mmetaG_FD_86154 | JGI IMG/M metagenome (GOLD analysis project Ga0118677, IMG submission 86154) | reverse complement strand
GCGCAAGCCTGACATGCGGGCACTCATCGACTGGCGAGCCGGATGCGGGAAATCCGCCTGTCCGGTTCTGAGGGAGGGGTGGGGCAGTAATGCCCCATTCCTACCTCTATTTGAGGCGAAGCGGCATCTCATCTGCGGCTTACTTGTGCCAGACTACGCGGTTGATGAAATCGGTGTAACTGAGGATGATGCGCAGTACCTTGTCGGAGACATTGGGCATGTGGTAGTCGGCGACGGGCCGGAGGATGCGCTCCTGTCCTCTGGGCTGGGACTGGAGGATCTGGAGAGCCTCGCGGATGCGCGGCCACTCGAGGCCGACCATCATGACCGACGCTTCCTCCATGCCTTCGGGTCGCTCATGGGCATTGCGGATATTGAGAGCGGGAAAGTTGAGGATGGACGATTCTTCGGTGATGGTTCCGCTGTCGGAGAGGACCGCGGTGGCGTGCATCTGGAGGTGGACGTAATCCGAGAAGCCAAATGGCTTGTGCAATTCGACGAGGGAGTCGAGGGCCAACCCACCGGCCTCGATGCGCTTCCGGGTCCGCGGGTGGGTGGTGACAATCACCCGGTGGCCGTACATTTCCGCCAGTCCGTTGAGGACCTGGACCAACTTGGCGAATTGCGCCGGGTCGTCGATGTTTTCCTCCCGGTGCGCGCTGACAAGAAAGTAGGGGAGAGAGGTGTGAAGAGTTGTCGGTTGTCGGTTGTCGGTTGTCGGTAGAGCCTGGGCACCGCGCTTAAGCTCTTCTTTAACTGACAACTGACCACTGACAACAGACAACTCTTCCTTCAGCTCCATCCTCGCCAGCACGTCGGAGGCCAGGATCTTGGGCATATAATGGTGAAGGACCTCGAACATCGGGCTGCCGGTCTTGATGACGCGATCCGGCGGCAGTCCTTCGCGGAGAAGGTAATCGCGCGAAATACTGCTGTAGGGAAGGTTGATGTCGCTGATGTGATCGACGATCTTGCGGTTAATCTCCTCTGGGACTCTCTGGTCGAAGCAGCGATTGCCTGCCTCCATGTGAAACACCGGGATCTTGCGCCGCTTCGCCGGATAGGCGGCGAGACACGAATTCGTGTCGCCCAAAATGAGCAATGCGTCGGGCTGGATGTCGCCGAGAACGGCATCGACCTTGGCGATGATGTTGCCCACGGTCTCTGCTGCACTCGCGCCCACCGCACCAAGAAAATAGTCCGGCTTGCGAATCTCCAAATCATCGAAGAAGATCTGGTTCAATTCGTAATCGTAATTCTGCCCGGTGTGGATGATGATGTGATCGTGATGCCGATCGAGGGCGGCCATCACTCGAGAAAGCCGGATAATCTCCGGACGGGTTCCTACTACGGTAGCTATTTTCATGGGAGAGAGTGAAGATGAAAAACGCATTCATCGGCGTGAGCGGCCTTGATAGCGCTCTGTGAGCGTCGCTGCTAATGAGACGCGCGATTCTTTGGCCGAGACCAGACGCCGCGAGACGCGGCGCCCACGGCCTGCGGCTAGGAAGCCGCAGCCACGCCTGAGCATCAGCACAGCGCTTGAGCTCATCTTCCACGGACCACAGACCACAGACCACAGACCACAGACCACAGACCACAGACCACAGACCACAGACCAACTGACCAACTGACCACAGACAACGGACAACTCTTCCTCTGCTCACAACGCCTCAAATACGGTATCCGGGCGGGTGGGATCGAACGGTTCATTGGCCCACATGACGGTGACCATGTCGGTATCGCCGAGGTTCTCGATGTTGTGTGTGTAACCGGGAGGGATGTCGACCACCTCGAGTTTCTCGCCTGAAACGTAGTATTCGAGGAGATCGGATTGAAGAGTTGTCGGTTGTCGGTTGTCGGTTGTCGGTAGAGCATCCGCACCGCGCTTCAGCTCTTCTTCGACTGACAACTGACCACTGACAACCGACAACTCTTCATCTTCTCTTGCATCATGCGTCTTGACGTCCTGCGTCTTCTTGACCGACAACTCTTCATCCCTCACCTTCCTGAACCGGATCACCCCGCGGCCGCTGACGACAAGGAATTTCTCGTTTTTCGTGTGGTGCCAGTGGTTGCCTTTGGTGATGCTGGGTTTTGAGATATTGATCGACACCTGACCGCGCTCTGGCGACTTGATAAATTCAGTGAAGCTCCCGCGTTCGTCCACATTCATTTTGAGAGGATAGCTGAACTGGTCGGTCGGCAGATACGAGAGATAGGTGGCGTAGAGTTTTTTGCTGAATGCATCCGCCTGATCGGGGATCTGCAAATCCTTACGGCTGCGCCTGAACGATTCCAACATCTCGACGATCCGCCCCAGCGTCACCCGGTACGTAGGAGCGAGAAGGGGAGATGTTGTCGGTTGTCGGTTGGCGGTTGGCGGTAGAGCCTCCGCACCGTCCTTAAGCTCATCTTCAACTGACAACTGACAACCGACAACTGACAACTCTTCCACTTCCCTCAGGAACACCTCAACCACGTCATCGATGTACACCAGCTCCATCTCGCGTGCCGGGTCCGACACTTGAACCGGCAGGTCGTGGGCGATGTTGTGACAGAATGTGGCGACGGCCGAGTTGTAGTTCGGCCGGCATCCCATCCCGAAGACATTGGGCAGGCGATAGATCGACACCTCAGCGCCAGTCGCTGCTGCATAGGCACGAACCTCGTCCTCCGCGTGCCGCTTGCTCACCCCGTATGGGTTGTCGAGCGCCGCCTGGATCGACGACGATAGCACGATCCGCGGCGCACGGCCAATCGCCATCAAGTACGAGCACATCTCCTGGGTCAGCCCGGCATTGCCAGTCTCAAACTCGGCCGGATCCAGCGGCCGGTTGATCCCGGCGAGGTGGATGATCACGTCGGCGCAGTCGAGCGCCGCGCGTAGTTCGTCGCCGGTATTGTGGATGTCGTGACGCAAGAGCCGGACGTCTGCCCGGCGTGCGAGCTCGACAGACAGACTGCGGCCAATAAAGCCGCTGGAACCCGTGATGAGAATGGAGCGCATGAGGAGAGAAAGAGTTGTCTGTTGTCTGTTGTCTGTTGTCCGTTGTCCGTTGTCCGTTGTCAGTAAAAGAAGAGCTGCAGCACAGCGCGCAAGCTCAACTGACAACCGACAACCGACAACTCTTCCTCTTCACTTCTCCAGCTCTTCCTGCACGAACGGAAGTGTCCGGAGCAGGGCCTCCATGGTGGGGAGATCGAGGCGGGCGGTGTTGTGTGAGTTGTAGTCATCGGTGATGCTCACTCGCTCCTGTCCCTCGGAGAAGAACTTGGCGTAGTTGAGGTCGCGATTGTCGGCGACGACGCGGAAGTAGTCTCCCTGATCGTGGGAACGAGCGCGTTCCTCGCGAGTCAGCAGTGTTTCGTAGAGTTTTTCGCCGTGTCGGGTGCCGATCACCTGCATCGGATTGCTGACGTTGAAGACACGTTTCATGGCATCGACCAAGGTGCCGATGGTCGCAGCCGGGGCCTTTTGGACAAACAAGTCGCCCGGCTTGCCATGCTGGAAGGCATAAATGACCAAATCCACCGCATCGTCGAGCGACATCATGAAGCGCGTCATCTCCGGATCCGTCACGGTCAGGGGACGACCGGCCCGGATCTGATCCAAAAACAAGGGAATGACCGACCCACGAGACGCCATCACATTGCCATAGCGGGTGACACAAAACGTGCACCCACGCTCGGCCGCCACATTCGAGCGGGCAATGGCCACCTTTTCCATCAGCGCCTTCGACATGCCCATGGCATTGATCGGATACGCCGCCTTGTCGGTGCTAAGCACCACCACATTCTTGACCCCACAGGCCATGGCAGCGCTCAGGACGTTGTCGGTGCCCATGACATTGGTGCGCACCGCCTCCATCGGGTAAAACTCACACGACGGTACCTGCTTCAGAGCCGCTGCATTGAACACGTAGTCGACACCATCCAGCGCATCCATCAACCCGTCGCTGTTGCGCACGTCGCCAATGTAGAACCGGAGCTTGTCGCTTCGGTAGTGATGACGCATGTCGTCCTGCTTCTTCTCGTCGCGCGAAAAGATCCGGATCTGCGCAATATCGGTCGCCAAAAACCGCTTGAGCACAGCGTTGCCAAACGATCCGGTCCCGCCGGTGATGAGGAGAGTCTTGTTCTTGAACATGAGGGGAGGAGTTGTCGGTTGTCGGTTGTCGGTGAAGAAGACAGAAGACTGGAAGGAAGAGAAATGCGAACATCGAGGCTTCGCCTCAAGAAAACCTGAAAGTTGAAATGAAGATGAAGAGATGACCGGAAGAAGGGCTGAGGACAGAGGTTATACCAGAGACGCAAGCATTGATTGCTAAGGCTAACAACTTTTCTTGCGAGCAGATGTTAAAGACTGCAGGTATTCATTTCCGATTTCCGCTTTCTGCTTTCTGCTTTTCTTAACTATCAGTCTCATCCGTCTTATCAGCGGTAAGAAACTCTTCTGTTCCAAATATTCTTTGGATCAGAATATCCTAATTGAAGATGTTTGAACAGGAGCACACGGAGGTAGGTCAAAATGAGGACGAAAGACGCTCCTTTGACAATACACATTTTGAAGTCAGGTTAAGAAACAAGTGAAGGCAGTGCGCTCCTCTTCCAATCCAAAATCCAAAATCTCCCCACGCCTTCGGCTATGCCAGTTAGGGCTTCGTCCTCAGGCTCCGCCTCTCGCGTTCATTCATCAAGTGTCTCCTCTTATTTCAGTTTTCTGCTTTCAACTTTCTGCTTTTCTTTACGGGCGTATTTCGCCTCGTATATCTCCAGGTACTCGGCGAACCTGGCGTTCTTGTCGAAGTGGACTTCCGCTCGCTGGCGGCAGGCGGTGGTATACGCGGCCTTGCCACGCGCTTTCACCGTCGCGATGGCCAACAGCAGGGACGAGAGGTCACCGCGCTTCACGACGATGCCAGTTTGCTCGTCGATGCACTCCGGGCTGCCGCCCGAATCATACATGACCACCGGCGTCCCACAGGCGAGCGCTTCCAGGTTGGTCGTCGGAAAATTGTCGTCGAGCGTCGGATTGACAAAGACATCCGCAGCGCTGTAGATCTCGGCGAGGGCTCCGAGGCTTGTGGTCTTGGCGATGCCGATGATTCCCGGCGGCAGGTGACGGATCTGGCCATGGCTGAGCCCGACCATCACGATCGCCTCATCCGGCTCCCGCCGCTTGACCAGCTCTAAAAACGTCTGATACCCCTTGCGCTCGCCCCAGACGGCGGCGACCCCGAGCATGACGAACATTCCCCCCAGACCGTGACGCTGCCGAAAGTCGCTTGGCGTGGGCGAAAACACTTCTAAGGCGATCCCATTGGGAATCACCTCCACCGGGTAGTTCTTCAAAAATGACTCCCCGATCAAGCCAGCGAGCCACCGCGACGGGGCGACCAACGTGAGGTCGCGCACACCGGTGAATATCGCCTTCTTATCCTGATAGTTACGCCGTGAGCGGTCGATCAGCCAGCTTCGCGGATACTGCGACTTCTGCGGGCAGTCATGGCACTCACTCTTCCAGCGCTCGCAGCCGATAAAGTCAAAATGGGCGCAGTGCCCGGTGAAAGCCCAGCAGTCGTGCAGTGTCCACACGACCGGCTTGTTGGCTGCTTTCAAATACTCAAAGAGCAGCCCGATGTGGAGGTAGTAGCCGTGAAGGTTGTGCAGGTGAATCACGTCCGGATCCCAAGCCCGGATCATTTCGATGAATGCCTTGGTCGCTTGCGCCGAGCCGAACCCGTGCAAGTCAAAGACCCTGGTGCGGATCCCGTGCTGATAATTATCGAGGATCGTCCCGATGCGAATTGCCTGCCCGCAATGGATCGCCTCATCCCGGCCATAGGCCACCAAGCTCTGATGCCCCTGCGCAGCGAGAATAGCATGCAAGGCGGTAGCGATCCGCCCTGTACTGCCTCTCCCGTACACGGAATTGATTTGCAAGACTCTCATGGCTTATTAGAGTTCATCTGAGGGCAACTGGGTTGGTCTGTAATTATAACTATTTCAAGATATCTTCATCGGCAGCCGTGAGGCGATTCACCCTGCCTCTCTTGGGCCAATACATCAGGTCTAGCAAGCCACTGAGCTGAAAATCGACCACGTCAGATCCCCAGGCCGCCTCGATGTTGGTCCTCTGCAATTGAAAGCGCGATGTGGTGGGTGAGACCACGGCCGTATTTGTCATAAACGAGTATGAGTAGCCCGCAGCCCGAATGATGGCGGCGGCCCTTGAGTGATAGACGTGCTCCTCGCCGCCGACCCAGCAGAAGGACTCCACCGGCTGCCCAAGGCGCTCTTCCAAGATCTCCTTTGCCGTGACAATCTCCCGGTTCAATTGCAAATTCGATGTGGACGCTACCATCCGATAGTGTGACGCGGTGTGGCACCCGATCTGATGCTTTCGTGTCAAGGCCCGCGCCTGATCCCAGGTCATGGCGATTCTCCCGTCGGAGTTGGGCGCGTTACAAAGGATCCGATGCTCATCAGCAAAACGAATTTGATCGGCAGGTGGGGTGTCCATAAAATCAGGCGGCACAAAAAACCATCCAGAAAACCCATATTTCTCCAGCAAGGGCGCAGCCACTTCGGCGTTGCATCGAAGCCCATCGTCAAAAGTAATGATCAGACCCGGCTTCCGCGACTTCCAGCCTCGTCCGGCTAGCAAATTCTCGAGATCCGCCCGCGTCGCCGCCTCAAAGCGCGTGAGAAAATGTTGCAACTGCCTTTCAAACGCGCCCGCTAGGAAACCCGGCGTCTCATGGTAGTTGATCACACGAATGAAGGGCATGCAGGCCTCCAATGCGCGAAAAGCGAGCCTGTTGAGCCCGCTTCTCTTCGCAAAAATCGATACAATCTGCTTTCGTCTTGGAGCTTGGGTGCTCACGGATATGGCTTATAACTAGGGACTAGGATCGGGACAAGACCTCAAGTCCCAATTCAAAAATTTCCGATTTAATAACAATATCATTTGCTCTTCAAAGACCTTAATGCGCCTTGGTGTGAGTGGCGCACAGCCTGAGGCGAAATTCTCAATGGGATCTTCACGCGAGCTGTGCCTGATGAAGAATTCGCGTATTTACAAACGATACTTCTTCAAAGCTATCCGAAACCGCGAAGATCTCAAACCCATGATCTTTCAAGCTATTGACTGCTTTCTTGGTCTTGGCTCTGCCATTCTCAACAAATCGATCGTGAAATTCAATCAAAATCTGATCTATAGATATACCCGAAGTCAAGATATCCTCAATCACGTCATATTCGGCTCCTTCGATATCCATCTTCAGGACATCGATGTGCGTATGTCCGAGTTCTGAGGCAATATCTGAGATTGATTTCATCTGAACTGTCACCTTCTCCTTGAGATCAACATTGCTTTGAATAAGAACACTACCAGAGACATGCTTTGGATTAATTGGAAGATAGAAATCAACAGGGCCAGTCTTGGATCCTATTCCATAGTCTGAGAAATGGAATTTAGCTGGCGGATTACTTCCTTTTACCCACCTAATCGATTTTGGCGTTGGATCAAATCCATATACATTACAGTTGTGATATTTGCATATATCCATGTCGAATGAGATATATTCGCCAATCCCGAATGAATAAACGATAGAACTTTCGTTTAGCAAATGGCAGCATACATAGAATCCTCCGTACGTATTCCCATACCAAGCGTTTGCACATATCACTCCCACTTCACGATGACTTACTCTGCCAGTTGATTTCAATATCAAATGATTGATTGCCGATCTAATTGTTCTGATATATCTTTTCATTAGCTCTTATTTTAATTAATGCGTAAATCATTTTCTCCCATACAGGGCCAAGTACTCCGCGAATCTGGCGTTCCTGTCGAAGTGATCTTCCGCTCGCTGGCGGCAGGCGGCGGTATACGCGGCCTTGCCACACGCTTTCACTGTGGCAATGGCCGACAGCAGGGACGAGAGGTCGCCGCGCTTTACAACGATGCCCGTTTGCTCGTCGATGCACTCCGGGCTGCCGCCCGAATCATACGTCACCACCGGCGTCCCGCAGCCGAGCGATTCCAGGTTGGTCGTCGGAAAATTGTCCTCCAGGGTCGGATTGACAAAGACGTCTACGGCGCTGTAGATCTCTGCGAGCGCGGCGAGGCAGGTGGTCTTGGCGATGCCGATGATGCCCGGCGGCAGGTTTCGGATCTGAGCGTCGCTGAGCCCGACCATCACAATCGCTTCGTCCGCTCGTAGCCGCTTGGCAAGCTCCACAAACGTCTGATACCCCTTGCGCTCGTCCCACACGGAGGCGACGCCAAGCATGACGAACCTTCCCTCCAAGCCGTGGCGCTTCCGAAAGTCCCCCGATGTGGGCGTGAACGCTCCTAGGTCGATCCCATTGGGAATGACCATCACTGGGTAGTTCTTTAAAAAGGACTCCCCGACTAAACCAGCCAGCCACAGCGACGGCGAAACCAACGTGAGGTCGGGCACTTCGGTGAAAATTGCCTTCTTTTCTCGAAAATTCCGCCGCGATCGGTCAAGGAGCCAGCTACGCGGGTACTGAGACTTCTGCGGGCAGTCATGGCACTCACTCTTCCAGCGCTCGCAGCAGCAGTAATCAAAATACGTACAGTGACCGGCGAAAGCCCAGCAGTCATGCAGCGTCCACACCACCGGCTTGCCGGCTTCTTTCAAATACTCAAATAATCGCCCGATGTGGAGGTAATAGCCATGCAGGTTGTGCAAGTGAATGACGTCCGGATCCCATGCACGGATCTTTGCGATGAATTCCACAGTCGCCCGTACCGACCCGAAACCATGGCTGTCAAAAATCCGTGTGCGGGCCGCGTGCGCATAAATGTCAATCGACGTCCCGATTCGAAAAGTGTCGCCGCAGGCACTGGCTTCATTTCGACCGAAGGCAACCCGGCTCTGATACCCTTGCGTCACAAGGATCGCGTGCAGATCTGTCGCGATCCTCCCGGTGCTGCCTAGTCCACAGACTGTATTGATTTGCAAAACCTTCATCAGTTTTATCGATGTGCTGAAATTAGTTCTGTATCAGATAATTGAACCGATCCCTCAATATACATCGGCCTTTCAGCGTAGATGGGACAGGTCTCAGGGACAGAACCCTGACGTGCGATCCCTGAGAAATTCCTCCCAGAGAGAATCATCAGCGAGTTTCCCATCCAAGGCACGCCTGATCAGCGCTGCTTGGCTAGTGGGATTATAGAACCGGTCAACCACTTCATGGCAGTTGGCCCTGATGACTTGTCGGTCACGAACTGTTCTAATCCAGCCACGGATGCATCGAGCCAGATCCTTACTATCACCATGGGCAAAATGAGCCCCATTAAAGCCCGGGATAATGGACTCCCACTCGGGCCCCTGATCATTTGGATCATCGTGGACAATAACTGGTGTACCATAGGCAAGGCTGTGAATAGCGGAAAGTCCAATGCTGCCCGGCATGACTAATAGATCTGAAGCCATGAAAAAACGGGCAAGCAAAGCCTCATTGTAACAGGCACCGTAAAAGTGGACGCTCAAGTTGCGTCGCTGAGCGTAAGACTCCAAGGCCGTCCTGTGGGGTCCATCACCAACCAGCAGCAGATTCACCGAAAATCCTTCATTCTGAAGTAGATCCAATGCCTCAAAAAGAATCTCGAGCCGCCTCATGGGGATGAGGCGTCCGGTACAGATCAGCATAGGGCGTGTATGCTGCGCTGGAAACAACGTCTCTCGAATGCCTAGCAATTCCTCTTCCTTGACCGACTCACGAGCCGCAATTTGGGCGGTGTAATCCAAACTGTTATAGATGACATGCATGCGCTCTTTCTTGAATCCGAATTGAATACCAATCTGCTTGGCGTGGTGACCGTAGAGCAGCATCCCATGAGCCAGTCGATAAAAGGCGACTCTGATGTACCGCTTGATTCCACGATCCGGCTCAGTCCAACCGTGTGACCAAAAATACACACGCTTCCCGGTGAGTCGGGCAAACCCTGCCGCAATCCATGTGCTAATATTATAGACCTCTCCGAGAAAGATAATCGACCCAATACCAGAACGCAGTGCCAAAGCAATTGTCCGGGACTGTAAGATCCATCGACCAAAAAGGAAGCAATGGGTTGTCGCTAGAAACGTGGTTCCTGCAGGCACCTCCCAGCACTTGATTCCGTGTGCTCCTGGATCCTTCACGCTGCCCACGAACATAATGTCGTATTCGTCGCTATGCATCAACTCACGAAAAACACCAGTCCGATAATGAGCGAGAAAGGTGTAAACTACAGGAACTAATGGCTTGGGAATGACGTTCACTTTGTATTCTGAGAATTATGAATCAGGCTTCACTATGCATAAATACAGCTGCACGATCCGAATACGCAATCAAGAATCAAATCGATGTATGTGATCACGATCGGCACAAACAACCCTGCCGAGCATTAGTGCCCTAGGTTTGAGACATCCGAAAAGCCACGCGACCCGTGTGATAGCCCTGCACACGTAAGTAAGTCGCTTGAATCCATATTTGTAACGGATCAGAACCTCAATCCGTCGCAAAGGGTTTGGAGCCCAGGCGCATCGCACCACTCTATTATCAATTAGCCGCCAGTTCGAATCTTCAATATTTACAGCGCTGCGTTTGATATCGTGTAATTTAGTATTGGCAATTACGTCTTCCTCAGAAATCGTCTTGTTCACCCCCTTCACATGGGAGTAATCGTGGTATTGATGCACCACGTGAATGGACCAAGTTGCATCGATAATTGGAATATTCCTACGAAGGCAATAAGCAACAAGGGCGGTATCATAACCGCCCCGACCGACAATTAGTCTTGCCAAGCCTTGCCATGCACCTCGGCGAAAAACAAAATAGTCATGTCCAGTAGAACCGTGAAGTTGTGCTTGTCCGGCCAAATAATTGCGCACGATTTCGTCATTCCATGATAGAGCGGAATGATTAAAAACGGCATCTTGGGTGAGATCAATACGCTGACCAACCATTAGAAATTGAGTAAACTCGACAAGCTTGACTTTAGTGACAAAGTCAGGTGGCAGAAGTATATCTCCATTGAGATATACTTGAATCTCGTGCTTCGCATAAGTAGCGGCATGTTCAGCGAGAGCTGAAAAATCGGGCACACCCTTTTCGTTTGCGCGAATATCAATAATATGCTCGGCACCATAGTGAACCGCCCGCTCTGCAATACCTTCACCGTCACCATATATAATGATCTCAAGTGAGGGATCAAGGGCCCGCCAATTGCAGAGTGCCTTTTCCTGAATCTCGATAGCGCCTCCCTTGAACGGCTTTAGACTGGTTAATAGAGTTATCATAGAAATGATGGCATTAAGGCCCCGGTGCAAGCCGGGATTGTGGATTTTAAAGGGATTTTTCAGGATCGGTTCCGCACGATGGTGCCGGATTGAGAGTTTTTAAGAACTAACAACATTGAAAACGTGATGGGCAATGCACGTGGTACCATCGGCCGGGTGTGCCGCTGGCGCGACGCAACAAACCAGATGGCCCGCTGGATGGGCGTGGCCCTGATGCGGGCTCAGAGTGGCTTCAGGCGGGTGCGCGGACATGCGCAGCTCAGTCAGCTCGGTCAGCTCGCGGCCGCCCTCGCCCGGCCCTGAGCGGCCTGCAGCGGCGGTGTCCACCGCCGGAAAGTCTGCCACGCGAATCCGCACCTCCGACGAGCTGGGCGCGGGCCCATTGATCCCGCCTGCCGGCGGTCCCCTGCGGGCTGTCGCTGCGCTCCAGTCTATCTCACTCCGTTCGGTTCTCGCCGCGGTCCAGCATGGCCGACTTTCCTCTAATAACCTGACACCCTGCCGCAGCGGGGCGGTCCGGCATCCCGTGTCGCGCAGCCCGGCTCCGGCGCCTCGTCGCTCCGCTCCTCAGCGCCGGAGCCGGGCTGCCAGAGCGGGCAGCGGCTTTCTTCGCCGCCGTCTGAAGAAAAATCCTTGCCAACAAGCGCGCCTAGAACTAAGCATCTCCCTGTTAGCCAGCCCTGCGGGCTTCTAGCAGATTGACGGAATTCTGAACGCCTGCACTTACCCTATGAAACGCCTCATCATCCCACTCATCTCGATTATTACATTACTGGCGCAGCCGCTGCGGGCGGCAGAGCCGGTGAATCTAGCCAAGCGCACGGAGGAACTCAAGAGCCTCAAGTGGGGCATGTTCATTTGCTGGTCGTTCAGCACGTTTTCCGGCAACGAGTGGACCCAGGGCGTCAAGGATGTTGCCTTCTTCAAGGCGACCGGCTGCGACACCGACCAATGGGCGAAAACGGCCAAGGAAGCCGGCATGGGCTACATCCTTTTTCTGACCAAACATCACGACGGGTTCTGCCTGTGGGATACCAAGACGACCGAGCGCAAGGTGACCAAGGCCGCGCTGGGCAAGGATGTGCTGGCCGATCTGAAGAAGTCGTGCGACAAGTATGGCATCAAGCTGGCGCTGTATTTCTCCGAGGGCGAGTTCGCGGATAACAAAACCTATCATCCCGGCGGTTATACTGTTGAAATGAAGAAGGCGCAGCTCAAAGAGTTGCTGACGCAGTACGGGCCGATCGAGTATATCTGGTTTGATCATGCCCAGACGGACGGCGGGCTCAACCATGTGGAAACGACCGCCTGGTGCAAGCAGTTCCAGCAGGGTTGTTTCATAGGCTACAACCATGGCCAGCCCTCAGGCGATATACGTCTTGGTGAGATGGGCGGTCCATCGCCTTTGGACGATCCTTCCGGTGCCGGGTTTGGTGCGGGGGACGCCAAGAAGTACCAGGGCTACCTTGCAGCTGAATTTACTTATCCGATCTTGCCGGGTCATCAGGGCGGCGCGCAGTGGTTCTATTCGCTGCCGAAGCATGACAATCTCTGCCTGCCAGCGGCAAAATTGTACCAGGATTTCCTTGGCGCGGTGAAGCATGGCAACATCTTTTCCATCGATATCGGTCCTGACTACGCCGGCAAACTGCGGCAGATCGATGTCGAGACGCTGCAGAAGGTCGGCGACATGATCAAGAACCCGCCGTCCGCGCCGCCGCCGCCGCTGTCGTCAGGCAAACCCGCCAAGGCATCGAGGAGTTCCAGGTCTATCAAGAGGGCAAGTGAATCTATTATATGAAAATGGGCTCTTCAAATGAGAAACATCATCGCGTTGTTCCTGTCAGTTGCCACGCTCACCAACGCCCAGACGTTGTCGAACCGCGTTGAGTTTGATCTGCAAACCGGCACGTACAGCCTGATGGCCGGCAACACGCTCGCCATCCGCAACGCCCGCGCGACCGTGGAAGGCTGGGCTTCTACCGATGCGGGCTATCAGCGCAAGATTACCGGCAAAAGTAACGAGCGGCTCTCCATTGAATGCGCCCGGCCGGATGCGCCGACGTTGTTGCTGGAGTTCACGCTGCATCCGTCATTTGTCGAATTGCGTACCGGGTTGAAGAACACGACCGACAAGCCGGTGCGGATTAAGAAGATGTGGCCGCTCACCGGCGGTGTTGTGTTCCCGGGCGAGAACTGGACGGACGTGCACACGCTCGATGCGCCCTCCGGCGTGAACCAGCCCAGCGTTACTGGCAGCGCCGTCCGCAGCAGCGCCAATGATTTGCTGCTCACGTTCAAGCAATCTGACACGCGGCGCTCGCTGGTGCTGGGCGCGCTGAAGACTGCCGACTTCACGAAGTGGGCGCACGTCATGGAAGGCAGCAAGGCAGGCGTGGAAGCGTACGATCCGATTGGGCGGTTGGTGGAGCCCGGCGAGACCTACCTGCCGGCGGACAGTTTCTATCTGGATGCCGGCACGGCGAATCCGTTCGAGGCGTTGGAGCAATACGGACAGGCGTTGCGGCAGGCGACCGGGGCGAAACCGAATCCGTACGACTTTCCGACTGTCTGCGCGTGGTACGCCAGTGTGTGGAAAACCGGAGGGGCACAGGACCATCCCGACAAATCAAAGTACAAGATTAACACCAGTTCCGGGTTGGTCGAGGAGGCGCAGAAGATAAAGGCGAGCGGTTTCACCAACTACTCACGCGCCGCCGTCCGCCTTGTTCCCGACAACTACACTGAATACAACCCACAAGGCTGGTGGGACGATAAGCACTGGCAACAACACGGCCTGTACACCGCACCCTACGAAACATCCGAGAAACTCGGCAAGGGCATGCACGAGAAAGGCTGCCTGGCCTTCACCTACATCCAGCCTCAGGTTCAACTGAAGATCATGATCAGCCGTGATTTCCGCGAGGACCATCCGGACTGGCTTCTCGGCGCAAGCGCCCGGCATGGCCTTGATTACTCAATGCCAGTCGTGCAGGACTATATGCGGTCACGCTTCGGCGCCTTGCGCGGAAACATCTCCGGTCTGATGGTGGATTACGCCGACCAACTCTGGTTCTCCATCCTGTACGGACGTTCGCCGGAACAACGGCTGGCGACTTCCACCTGGGAGAATGTCCAACCGGGCGACAAGCCTCTTGCGGCCCAATTCGCAGACCCCAAAATGACGGCCACCGGTTTTTACCGGCATTTCTACCGTTGCGTGAAAGACGGACTGGGTTCAAGCTCGTGGATTCACGAGCGCAACCTCGAACAGCCCAACAACGACCTGACACTGGGTATCGTTGATTCCTATCGGACCGTACTCGATACAGATAAAATCAACCCGGACCTCGTTTCCCGCAGCAGCCTGCGCTGGTATAGGAACCGGGTCGTCATTGCCTATGACATGGACGGCAAAGACCTGACCGGCGCGTGGAAAGTCGGCGGCTGGACCGGCACCGATCAGGATGGCCGTCGCATGTTGCTGACCATGGCCTATGTGGCGGCGAGCCGGCTGCTGCTGGCCAATTCCTTCCGGGACCTCAAGCCCGAAGTCCTTTACGACCTCGAGCGCACCTTCCCGTATCCGGTCGAACCGCGCAGTGCTCGCCCCATTGACGCCTTCACGCATACCGGCTGGCCACGCGTCTATGATTTCGCCGTCACGCCCGACTGGCATCAGGTCACGCTCTTCAACAACACCCTGCCGACCCGCGAAGAAACCCTCGCCGTCCCGCTTGCCGGTGACACTGCCGACGGCGCGCTCGGCCTCGATCCCCAACAGGCGTATCACGTGTACGACTTCTGGAATGACCGGTACGTCGGCAAGTTCAAAGGCACGGACACGCTGAAACAAACCCTCCGTCCCGGTGAATCCCGGATGCTTTCCATCCGCAAAGTCGAGAAGCACCCGCAAGTGCTCTCCACCAACCGGCATATCATGCAAGGCTACTACGAACTCTCCGACGTGAAATGGACTGGCCACCGTCTGACCGGCAAAGCCAAAGTCGTCGCCGACGAGCCGATGAAGATTGTCATCGCCCTCAACGGCCACCGTCCCGAAGACCTGAAAGACTCCAACGATGGCCAACTCGCTGTCCTGACCATTGAGCGTCCGAAGAACGAAACCGTCGAATGGAGGATCAACTTCAAATGAAAATGCTCTTCGCCGCCGTACTATTGTTCTCCACGACCCTCGCCCACGCCAGTCCAGATTTCGATTTGGCATCGGACACGGCGTGGACATTGCAAGGTGATGGACACGCCTTCATCATGGAGCACTACGGGAGCATTGACATAGTGGATCCCAGCAAGGGCATCCGCGGCATGGGTGAATTCAACACGGAAACGGGCGACTTGGGAATTGATGCGCGCAACATCCGGAGTTTCCGCATGAATGACTGGGCGTATTTTGCCCTGTGGAGTCTGGTCAATTTCTGGCCGAATTTCCTGGAGGGCATGAGCCACGCCTCAAACACAAACTAAATCAACAAGGAGAAGTAAACATGCGTAAGATCCTGATTTCTATGGTTGCAGTGCTGCTCTCGCTGTCATGCGTGGCCGGAGCGGCTGAAACCAAGTCCGAGCGCGATGCCCGGATGAAGTGGTTTCGCGAGGCTCACTTCGGAATGTTTATTTGCTGGGGCCTTTACTCTGTTCCGGCGGGCGAGTACAAGGACCGGAAAGATCTTGGTGAATGGTTCTTGTTAGAAACGAAGATGCCGCTTTCCGAGTACGCCGGGTTTGCCAAGCAATTCAACCCCGTGAAATTCGACGCGAAGGAGTGGGTGCGCATCGCGAAGAACGCCGGAATTAAGTATGTTGTCATGATCGCCAACTTTATGAAAGGTGGTGACTGGGAAACGTGCATGACCATGAACCAGCATTGGGCCTACA
>Ga0118677_10008659_pt1 | contig 16221 bp, 15 predicted proteins | sample AliMusrvi5mmetaG_FD_86154 | JGI IMG/M metagenome (GOLD analysis project Ga0118677, IMG submission 86154) | reverse complement strand
CCCAAATGGGGACTGGCTACCGAAGAACGAGGGTCAGATCCGCCCGCTTCTGGCTCTGCAGAAAGAGCATCGTGTCGCCTGCTGGAAGGAAATCGTCGCCGAGACAGCGCCGAGCGAGCTGACCGCAACCATGGTGTCACAGAAGGCAAAGCGGCACGCGGAGTCCCAAGGCCTGGAGATCGGACCCCGGCCTCTCCGCGACGCCAAAAAAACGAGTGAAGCCACCCGGCTTCTGGGACGGCTTCGTACCGCCACCTCGGAACACGCCAACGGAGAGGAGATTTCCCTGCTCTTGGATCAGGTGGAGTCACTCATTGAATGAACGCGATAATGGCGGCGGAAACTATTGCCTTTCAGTCTACGAAGATCACGCCCCGGCTTGTATTGTTCGACCATGGGAAGGTTACTCTCGAACAGCGCGTCCGCGACGTCGCCGGGAGGCTTGTCACGGCTGTTGAGGGCGATATCAATTTGGCTAGTTGCAGTCATGCTTATGAAATTGTCGGCTTTGGCCGAGAGTGACCGGGCCAGAACCAGCGAGATGCTGGCTTCGTTGTCTGTGTGCGATGTCCGGAGGTCCGCTGGATGCAAGCGGGCCATTGACGCAACCCACTTCACATAGTCGTTAGCAGAATAAAGAAACGCGTGAAATTTTCGGGCGCTCATGAACGGCCCGGCTTGGTTGCTCCCAAGCTCGTTCGGAGCCATATCATGGCTTGCGGCGACCGGTTCCTCGGCGGCAGGCAGATCGTGATCCAGAGGCAGGCTACGGGAGGCTGACAAGGGGGCTGGTGCGGTTTGTGGAAGGTCGGGGTAATCAAGCGGGCGGCTGTCCGTGTTGTCGCAGGTCCCGGCTGTGTCTTGTGATGTGGCAATGTCTGTGGTGGCTGCGGTGGCTGCCGTAGGGCGATTGCTTGTTTGCGTTGCGTCGTGTGTGGGCATGGAAGGATTGGTTGGTGCGTGAGGGGTGAGTTGAATGCGGCTGGCTGCGGTTGGTGATGCGACGTTGCTGCCGCCTGTTTTTGTTGTGCTGTGTGTGTTCATGAGAATCTGTTTGGATTGGTTGGTTGTGGATTGAATGTAGAGGTCCTTAGATTGGCACTCAGCGGGCTTTGGCTTGCCAGGGTGGTTGACACCGGTACGGTTGTGCATGGCGCGGGGTTTTGAGTCGCATTTTTTGTTTTCATTTCGTCAGTGATATGAGGGCGATGGCCGCCGCATGACAGATCACTTCGCCGACGGGCTTCAACTCCGTCGGGAGATTCCGGCACGCGGCGGCCAGGTTGTTCGGAGGTTAGCCGGGGCGGTTGCCGGTCGTGGCAACCGGTGCGCCCTGTACCGCAGGCGGCGTGAGGCCTAATTCGCGGGTGTAGTCCCGGATCAGCTCGCCGCGTGCGGTAGGCGACGCTTCTCCGATTCTTACGGCGGCTTCGACGGTTAGGAGAATATCCCCGCGTGTGGATGCCGGCGTGTCGCAACCGGGCCCGGATTGGTCATTGGGAGGTGGTTCCGTGAAATAGTCCAGACCGTTGACGAGTCCGCACGCCTTGTTCGCGTCGTCAAACCATGCATCGAACGGCTGCTTCGGATTCAGGAAAAGATGAAGCGCGCGGGCTTTGATCTGTTCCTGGAGGATGGGGTACAGGTGAAATGTCCCCAGATGTTGCTCCACAAGAGCGCATGCGGACAGATCGACGGAGGCGGACTCTGCCTCGCGGATGAAGACATACGCCAGCATGCTAAAATATCCGGGTTTTGAGATAACATAACTCCTGGCGAGAGGGAGCGGAATTGCGAAGTCCGCCGAGGCGTCGCCGCAAGCTTCGATTCCGGCGTCCTGATGGGCGCCGAGAAACGCCGTCTTCCATTCGGGAAACGCGGCGCCGACCGGCACCATTGAGTGAAGCCACCCAGCGCTGATAGCCTCGGTGGTGACACCGGAAGGCAGGTGGTATCCGATCTCCCGGCACAGCCACGTGATGAACAAGCGCCCTGTGTCTGTCGCCACACAGAACAGGGAGGCTGCCCTCCAGGCCACCAGATCGAAGTCCACGTCACCCTTGCCGAAAAGCTTCAAAGTAATGAACTGGTCCGGGTCGATGTAGGTACGAAGCAAGCCTTCTTCGACTCCGGAAATGCGCACTATATCGCGCACCGGGAGCCGTAGTTTTGAAGTGTGGACCACGACAGTGACGGAGCCAAATTCGGCGCAAGAGTATTTATATGGAACGGCTCGTGTGAATTCCGTAACAGGAATGGCCGAGAGGCGCTCACAGAATCTATCAGCTTCCTCGTCAGGGCAGCCGAGCGCGCCGGCATCCTCGCATCCGTCCGGATACCAGTCCACTCCTCGCGTGGTGACCATCGCGGTAGGAAGGGTGCCTTCCGCACACTCCAAGACGGCCCTCCTCGCCGCAATTTCAAACGCGCGCGGGTCCTTCTCGATTTCGCGTTTCAGCTTATTTATCTGGCGGGTACTCAGTGGCTTACTGTTGATAGATGTCTTTTTCATTGGTTTGTCGCTCATGGGGGTGTCGTTCATGGGGTTGTGTGTTTTGTTGCGGGTGGTGGCAGGTTCCTGCCGATTGGTGTTTTTCATCACGTTTGTTTGTTTGCTTGCTTGCTCGAAGCGCGCGTCCCACCATGGGAGGCGCTGGGAGTGTGTTTTTGGACTGGTGTCCGGTTGAAATTGATCGTCGTCCGGGCGGACGAATGTTGGTTGGGCGGATGGGTTCACGGTTGTTGTTGATTTTGTCATGGTGGTAAGGATGGGCAGGTGACGTGTTGAGGGCACCTTCATGTGTGACTGCCGCGGGGCGGGGCGCAGCCATGTGTGTGTTGTGTTTTTATGTGGGTGTGTTCAATGTGAGTGGTGGATGTCATGGGCTTGATCTGGCGGTGTGGGTCACTGTTTGGACTTCGGTGAGGTACTTGGCAGGTGACTTGTGGTGTATTTGTCAGTTACTCATGATTGATCTTCCTACGGGCTAGGTGTTGGTGTATTGGTGTACGGGTCTATATATAGACCCGTACACCAATACACCTCCCCAACACCGTGGTGGACGTACACTGGAAATACACCTTTCATACACCAATACACCGGGGGGAATTTTTGAGGCTGTATGACTTATCCTGGGACTTCTCGGCGATGCCCTCGGCGACGTAGGATGCAACGCGTTTCTTCGCCGCATCAACCTTGAGCCCTGCAGACTTCATGATGGCCGCCACGAGGTCCATGTAGCCGAGTGAGACGTGCGCGCCAAAAGCACAGGTGGCTTCGTGCAGCAACTTCGTCCGCTGCTCGCTGGCATCGGCATCCGCAATCCGCGCACAGCTCGCATGCATCCCCTGATCGTCGTCCCAAACGAAATAGGTGCCCTCGCTCTTGGGCATGTGGCAGTTCCTGGCGCACTCAGCCCAAATTGTGGTGACCCCGGTGGTGGCGTTCTTTTGAAGACGCAGCGCGGTTTCCGCCTTGCGCTCGAGCTGGCTGCCAAGGTGGCCGCGCATCTTGCCAGAGACGCTGCCGGGGTTTTCATGCAGCACGGTGATGATGGCGCAATCAAGCTCTATCGCCTTGGCATGCAGCCGCCTGACCAGCCCGAATGCCTCGCGCGAGTCATTGGGATCCATGCAGAGGTCGGCAACGCCGTCGATAACGACCATCAGCACGCCGCCGTGCGCCTCCGCTGCATCCGCGAGCGCAACTTCGATGCACATGACACGCTCCTCCTCGTCGAGGTCGGCCAGACAGTGCGAGCTGAACCATGGTGGCGTGCGGCCAACGCGGGCTCGCTTGATTGATCGCCGTATCAACTGGTGGTGATCGAAGCGAGATTGCTCCGTGTCGAAATGCAGCAAGGCCTTGCAATCGAGATTCAGAGAGGAGAAGCCCAAGGTGTCGCAACCCGTGTCATTGCCGGCCATGACCGCCGCGAGGATACCCCCGACCACCGCGGTCTTCCCGGCCTTGGCCAAGGCCTGGACGGCGGTGAGGTTGCCCGGCGTGCTGATGGTCTTGCCACCGAGTTTGAGAACCGGCTCGGGCCTGAGCGGCGACGTGTCGAAGTCGAATGCGCGAGCGGCCAGCAGCGCCCGATAATTGGCCAACGCTTCGGCATCAGCAAGGGCATCCGTCGCGGCGCCTCCAGTGTGCGAGGTAGCATCATCGTCACTGCCGACGGACGGAGGACAGCGCCAGGCGGTTGATGAGATCACGCGAGCCCTCCTTTCGAGTCGGCAGGCCGGTTATCCGGGTCGAAATAATAAACCGCCTGCCTCGCGTTTTTGTCGGCACGCCACGCCTGAGGCAGCCTGACAAACTGCGAGCGGGTCCAAGTCGCCGGGTCCGCGTCCAGGCTGACTGCATACCGGAAAAAACGAAGATGATCTTCCTCGGTGCCCTCAACGCAATTCCACCACGCGTGGAGCGACTTGCCACCCGATGAAAGAACCATGACCAGCGGCGCAAAATGGGCGAGATGCTCGATGATGGCCACCTGCTCATCAGGAGTGCCGGAGTCGAATTCGGTCACGAGGTATCGCCTCGGCCCGGTGTTGGCAAGACTGTGCATCGATTCTTTGCCGGCCTTGGTTACGCCCCTCTGTTCAGACATCGGCGACGGCACGAGCAGGCAGCTTTCCTCGAACTTCACCGACATGAAGTATTCCCGTGGCAGGGTCCTGAACCACCGGTTGGTGCCGATACACAGCAAGGCGTCTTCCGGATAAAGGTGCTCTAAATACCAGTTCGGAAAAAGGGCGTCACCTTCGATGGCAAGCGGAGACCTGTGTTGCAAGTCCGCCACCGTGGTGGAGCTTTCACCTATGATTTTGGCACGGAGGAAGGTGTCGACTTCGGGCCACTTTGGCCGCGCCGCGGCACCGGCAGTCGCGGGGTGCTTTGCGGGGCTAGGACCTCTCGGCGAGGCAAGCTTCGACGCTGTGACCGCTTCCTCAATTTCACGAATCGGGACATCCCGGCCGCAACCGGTGACGGCCTTGGCGAGGAGCTTGACGATGGCGTCATGGCTGAGGAGACGGTGAAGCTGGAGCCCCATTGTGAATAGCCAGCGGTGGACGCCACTGCCGGCGCGCGGCGGATTGGCGAGCTTCTCGCGGATATGGACGGGGAGGCGATGGTCGACTGACAACAGGGTGTGTGTCTTCATTGGGACTGCAAATTTTTGGTTGCAGGCCGCCTCACATCAGAATAGTCTCCCGGCGGGATCTCAAATCCGTCGGGCCGTTTCAGCGATGAGGCGGCCTGATTTTTTTGGCTATGGGTGGGTGGTTATCTCACATTTTGTTTGAGATTTGCAGCGACGTTTGTCGAACCGGTCGTGGCCGGACTGCCCCCGTTGATTATGCCCAGTCGCGCTTCCACAGACGCCAACTCATCTAACAACCTTCGGTATTCGGCAATATCACGGTACCTGACGAGGCGCAAAGCAGGGGCAACGCCGTCCTCGAGCCACGTTGTAAACGCAAATTCGCCTGGGCTGACGCGGGCCGTGAGAGCGTATGCAGCGGTCTCCTCAATCATATCCTGCCGAACGTTCATCGCGCAGACCGCGACCAAGCGGTCGGCACCCACGATTTCGGCAATCTGAGCCAGGTCTTCGAGGTCAACCATCCCGATTTTTGTTACCTCGTATGTGAGGATTCTGACGACGTCATGGAGGCAAAAGTATATTTTTCCGTCAATGAATGTTGCACCCACGCCACCGAACAGGGGGTTCCAATAATTGTTCAGAACCACTTGTCGGATGCTTCTGGTCTCTTTTTTCGAGGTGTTAGATGCTGATGATGTTGGTTTCGCGACGTTGCCGTCGCCCGGTGTGTTTTGCGTATGTGTTTGCATTTTTTTCGTTTGGTCTGAGATGGGTCAGCCCGTGATGGGCGCGGGCGAAGCTGGAAGTGAATGCAAGCCGGCGGCGCCTGCTAGCAACACGGTCAAGCCCAAGGCAGCCGAGACGGCTGGGGGGTGAAAGCGAAGTATCTTCCCATGGCGCAGCGCGACCGGGATCGTACCGGCTGCAGCCCAGGCGGTAATGGTGCGACTCGTAACCCCAAGCGGACGGGCAATCTCGGCCGCCGTGGCAAGCACGGGCAAGACGCAGGGCACCTCGGAAGAGGTCAGCGGGATTTTTTTTTGGCGGCGGTTAAGGCGAGGTCTGGGCACACCGCAACGGTACATTTCCAGCGGATGCCAGCAAGCTTGTTTTATTCATAAAGTACTGGAACTAAGTGACTTAGACTGCGTCTAATTGACCGTACACTGAACGAGACATCAAGGTATTTGGGCGACCAGTGAGGATGGCTTGAACACAAACTGCCTGGATTTCGCTCCCTACTGACCGACCATTGACCGAAATTTCCCTAACAAGAAAATTCGGAGTCCGGACGGGCTTTATGCGACCGTTTACTCTACTCAGTGCTGACCGCCGGCTGAATGCAATAATCAGGGATCTGAGAAGGGGCTGATCACTGTCTGAACGCAAAATCCAAGGGGGAATGCGAATGACTGATCGCGCCGGAGATCACTTAAATCCGACAATTTAAGGGCTGGTAGGCCTGGGCAAAATTATTTCAGGGCTGCGGTGCGAATGGCTATTGAAAATAGGCGATTTGAACCGCAGATGGAAAAAAAAGTGGTGCCAGAACATGTTTGCTGTGACGATTGTGTTAGCTTTCGATGCGCTCTTTCATGCGGAAGCTTGACCCTTTGATCACATCTGCGGGGCCATTATTAACGACGGGGTTGAGGGCGAAGGAGATGCCGTTGAAGATGGCAGGTCACTATTTGAAAGCCTTGTTGGTGGTCAGGGCGATGGAGCCGCGTTCGTAGCAGCGCTGATGACTTGGAAGAGCAGATCACCACCGCCACCATCCACACACCAGTTGCGCGTCGTCCATTCCCATGAGACGGGCATCAGCTATGTACGCATAGCCGGGAAGTCCATCAGGACCCCGTATGGCACCGACTGGTATTAGACCACGACCATGCTCTCCGGCTCGACTGGTGCGCCGTTCGACCATGAGTTCGGCCACGGACGGTGGCGCATTGAGAGTGAGGGGTTCGATCACGACTGACCGCCCCTGGCACTCCGGCATGCATGCCATCACCACGGCAACCATCCTCGCGCTTTGGCAGGCTATGTTCGTCCCCCGCGCGGTCACCCGCTGCTTCCTAATTGTCGCTGGACGACTTCCTGCGCAGTCTGCTGCCCGCGTTTCGGGAAGCCCACACGGCGGGTTATTTCGCCGTTCGACTCGTGGCGGATCTCCATTGAGTCCACTGGCGGCCCCTCCACCCGACATGGCGCCGAAGAGTGTCCAGCGACAATTAGAAGGGCAAACTGCCCGCTCAGCCCAAGGTTGCCCGTAGCCGGCGGCAATCCTGACGCTGCCGTGTCCCATCCCCGCTCCCGGCACTGTCAAATCGCACCCCAACCGGCCCGCAAACCCTACGAGCGAAACCGCCTACCCGCTTAACATCCACAGCCACGGACCTCAATCCAGCGTTTCCAAACTCACACACACCCGGCAGGGTTGCGATTTCGGAATCGCTGGTCGTCACACATTCTCTGTTGACCCGGTAACTTGAGGCGTCAAAGTCGCTGGAGAGCAAACCATGAGCACTCGCAAACCATCCGCCGCGGGAAAGGCCATCGCAAAGAAGTCCCCCGCCAGGAAGGCGGCGGTCAAGAAGTCTGAAGGGACGAAGGCACGCTCCAAGGAACCTGACGCCACCACGGTTGCAAAACCGGACTGCCCTCAAGTGCCCCCCGGGGACCCCGGAAATACGAAGCCCCCAGGTGATCCTCCGTCCACTTCCACTATTGAGCCGCCGTCAACCCCTCCTCTTAGTTTTCGTGGTACATTTGTTTGTGGGACTTCTTTCACCTCGCCTTCCGGCCTCCCAACAAGCCACCCCTCTGAATCTTCGTCTGGGGCGGAGCGTGTGCCCGATCCACAGGCGCTCGCCACGCTTGCCATCCAGATGCTTCAGCCAAGGCTAGCGGGAATCTACGAAAGTGAGAAGCAACTCTCTGGTCGGCATCTCGACAATGACTTCTTGGATGCCCTCAAACGGGCAGAGAGTTTGTTCAATATGGCAACCGGATTATCTGACACGGACGTTGATGCCTACCAACTCTTCAAGGACGAGGATGATCCGATGTCCTTCGGCGATATTGAGAAGAGGTTCAAGGAATTCGGATGGGGTTGCCCCTGCTCGGAAAATATTATCAAAGATTACGTGCCAAAACTCATCCATGAAGCACACCGACAGATCGAAAGCCAGAACGATCGCGACGAGATTCAGTTGAGCCAGGCAATGGGTTATCCGATTGGTATTAGCGGCCTAAACCATAGGATTCGTCGCCACCTTGTGTCGATGATCAATAGGACACGATTGAATAGGCTTCCGCTGAATTGTGACCAATTCGCCGAACAGCTTGCCGATGATTTCATTGGAAGGATACGCCGGAGCATCCCCGGTCCGCAGGAATCCTGCGACGCACAAGATCATTTTGACTCCTATTTGGCCCGCTCCAGGTTCATTCCCTATGTTTGCGACGGCCTCTCCTATGAGCGCTTCATGGGGGAGGACCACTTGAACAAGGCTCTCTACCTCGACCGAGCCAGCAGCATTTTGTTCTACCTCAAGGAATTGGGCGTCCTATCGTCACGCATTATTAGGGATCCCTCACAATTGAAAGAGCAGTTGCGAAAGCTGCACTTGTTGATTCGGAGTTCCGACGGCGTGCCAGCGGAAGTTGGGGACCGAATGGAATCATGCATCAACATGCTCAACTCTGATGCCCCGGACATGAAAGGCGTCAGCGCGGAAGCCGTCCAAGCGGCTAGGGCGCTGGAGGCATTTCGAGACCATTGGTGGTTCCGCAATTTATGGAGTTTGCAACCTGCAGAAAGACTCAAGAAGGCACTGGAAAAACATGCGACTGCCATGCCAAGGGTGAGCACAGGTGGTAACGCGACCGCTGAGATCTCGCCCGTGGAGGATGCCAGGCAGAGGCTGATCAGCCTCTTGGATGAATCGAGCGCTTGTTCGAGGCAGGATGCGGCACCCTGCAGCCAAGCAAAATACCGCGCCCTTCTATGTGAAATCAAGGATTGTGCTCGCGTCATCCTTGAATCCATGCAAAGCCCCACGGATGACGCCGCTCCGAGCAATCTGTCCGATATGCTGAAGAGGATTGGGCAGGCGGAGGAAGACGGAATCCGGGCGCAGGCGGGGAATAAGGACCGTGAATGGATCGATGTTGCCAAATTGCTCGGTGTTTTGACGAAATGGAGCGATACAAAGAGAATCCGCCCCTACGAGATCTTCCTATTTGCCGCGCAAGCGGGCCTACAGGAGAAGTATCTCGTCTGCAAGCAGTCCGCTCTCGCAGCCAAGTTCATACCATTTCCGAAGTGCACGTCCAGCGAGTCGATCCTTTTGTCTCATGGTGGTAATAAGCTGGAGCCCTTACATGACGAAGAAGCGCCATGAAGCACGCATGTATCACTTCAGCGCACCTGGCTGGGACGCGATGCTGACACGAGGCGTCAGTGAAGCTGGTGGTCGTCCGTGCATTGCAAGTTGGCTTGCTCATTTTAATGCGATTAGGTTTGGCAAGGCCTGACTTTGCTGACGTCGCCCCTGGCAACCATCACAAATCACGGCCTCCACCGGACAGGAATTCCAGAATCTCGGCCGATTCCGGCAGTATTCCGGCAGCAGTCTGAATTCCAGTTAGGCTTTTCTGAGTCATAACTCCTTGGTTTTCAAGGAGTACACCCGAAGGGACTCGAACCCCTAACCTTCTGATTCGTAGTCAGACGCTCTATCCAATTGAGCTACGGGTGCATTGCTGCGGGGCGAAGGAAAGCGGGTGTGGCGGAGGCTGTCAAGGATTTTGAAGCGGATTTTTTGAGCTGGCGGGGGCGACAGCGAGGGGCTGGCTAGCCCAAGCGGCCGCATCTGGCTGCATCTGGCTTGCGCAGGGCTCGGAAACACTCTAGGAAAACCCCAAGTGGATACTCAATCTCCCCAAACCCCCCGTGGTTCATCGTGGTTGCGCACCGTGGTGCGCGGCGCGCTGATATGCGCAGGGGCGATCGCCATCCTATTGCCGGCATGGCTGCCAAACCGTCCGTCGGCACCACTGGGGCAGGGCACGGTGGTGCTGCTGCAGGCATTGTTGCTGGCCGCGTCATCGGCGGTGTTTTTCGGGGCCACGGCACATGCCGGCGTGAACCGACCGGTGTGTCGCATTCTCGCGATGGTGTTGGCGGCGGCCGTGGTGAGCGAGGTGGAGAATTTGGCGTCGTTGATGATGGGCGGGGTGTTTCCCGGGAATTGGGTGGTGGGGGCGATTCTGTTGGTGGCGCTGATCACGGCCATCCGCCACCGGCGGGTGGTGGTGCGCTTTGTCGGCACGGTGGGCGACCATGCCGGAGCCGGCTTCATCGGGGCGGCGTTGCTGATCCTCTACGTTTTCAATCGGGTGATCGGTCGGCAGCGGTTTTGGCAGGCGGCATTGGGCAATGCGTATGCGCCGGAGGTTCCGCCCATCTGCAAAGGCTACCTGAAATTGCTGGCGTGCTATCTGTTGTTCATCGGGACCATTGGCTTGGCCCTGACGCTGGCCCGCCGCGAAGAACCGGAATGAAAATCATCCAAATCCTGCCCGAACTGAATGCCGGCGGCGTCGAACGCGGCACCTTGGAGCTGGCCGCCTATCTGGTGGCCGCCGGACACGAGGCGCTGGTCATTTCCAATGGCGGCCGCCTGGTGGCCGACCTGCAACGCTGCGGGGCGCGGCATCTTGCGCTGCCGGTCCATCGCAAGAGCCTCGCCTCGCTGCTGCAGGTGCGGCGCTTGCGGCGGGTTCTAACAGACGAGCGGGCGCACATCCTGCACCTCCGCTCGCGGGTGCCCGGCTGGCTGGCCTGGCTGGCGTGGCGCGGCATGGATCCGCACACCCGGCCGCGCCTGGTGAGTACGGTGCACGGGTTCTACTCGGTGAACGCCTACTCGGCGGTGATGACCCGCGGCGAGCGCGTGATCGCGGTGTCGGAAAGCGTCCGGAGTTATGTGTTAGATAATTATCCGAATGTTCCGGCCGACATCATCCGGGTGATTCCGCGGGGCATCGAGCCGGAAGATTTCGGGGTGGCCTATCGGCCGTCGGATACCTGGCTGGCAGCCTGGCAGGCCGCGCGGCCGGGCTTGGCGGGCAAGCGCGTGTTGCTGCTGCCGGGGCGCATCACGCGGCTCAAGGGGCACGAGGATTTTTTCGATCTCATCGCCGCGCTCAAGGCCGAGGGCGTGCCCGTACATGGCTTGGTGGCGGGCGAGACGCATCCGAAGAAACGCGCCTATCTGGCAGAACTGCACGACCTGGTGCGGCGCCTCGGCATCGGCGACGAGGTCGAGTTTCTCGGTCATCGCGATGACCTGCGCGAGGTCATGGCGGTCAGCGAGATGATCTGCGGGCTGTCGCGCCAGCCGGAGTCGTTCGGGCGCACCGTGTTAGAAGCGCTGGCCCTCGGCAAGCCGGTGCTCGGCTACGCTTGCGGCGGGGTCGGCGAATTGCTCGCCGGGTTGTTTCCGATGGGCCGCGTGGCACCGGGCGACCGCGCCGGATTGTTAGATACCGCCCGCGCCATCCTGGCGCAGCATCCCCGCCCGCTGCCGGTGGGCGAGCCTTTCACGCTCGAGGCCATGTGCCGTTCCACCCTCGGTGTCTATCAGGAATTGTGGTGACGGATGGACCCGGCACCGCGCTTTCAACAACTTATATCTACTAACATGTCGTCCGCGAACCGCTTTCCCATCCGCTTGCCGCTCATCGCGTGGGGCCTGCTCGCGCTGGGGCCGGCGCGCGGAGCCGACGCGCTGCCCGCGCATCCGCGACTGCTGTTTGACGCCGGCGAGGTCGAGCAAATCAAGCAACGGATCAGGCAGCCCGCATGGTCGGAGGCGTGGCAGAAGTTCAAGGGCGATTTCGACAAGACCATTGAGGAAAGCATCGAGCTGCCGCCGCGGGGTGCGAACTGGGGGCATTGGTACGTTTGCCCGAAACACGGCGCGGCACTCACCACGGGCCGCCAGATCGAGCCGTGGAAATGGGAACACATCTGCCCGGTGGACCAGCAGGTTTTCCACGGCGACCCGAAAAAGCCCTCGAGGGATTATGACGGCTGTGTTCTTGGCCGTGCGCATGGCGATTATGCGCAAGCGATCCGCAAGGCCGGGATTCTCTATCAAATCACCGGCGACGAGAAGTACGCCCGGCGCGGGCGCGAGATTCTCTTGGCCTACGCCGACAGGTACCTTTCCTACCGCCTGCACACCACCAGCGGCAGCAAGGCGGTCGGCGGCGGCAGGCTGTTCTCCCAGGCGCTTGACGAGTCCGTCTGGCTGATACCCGTGGCCCAAGGTGCCGACCTGATCTGGAACAGCCTGACCGAGGATGACCGCCGGCTGCTGGCCGAAAAGCTATTTCTCCCGGCCGCCCGCGAGGTGATTGGACCTAGCAAGTTCGGCGTGCACAACATCCAGTGCTGGTACAACGGGGCGATGGGATTGACCGGCTTCCTGCTGGACGACCGGAAGCTCATCCGCGCGGCCATCGACGATCCGAAGGGTGGCTATCGCACGCAGATGGCGAAAGGGGTGCAGCCCGACGGCGTCTGGCGCGAAGGCGCATGGAGTTATCATTTCTACACGCTCAGCGCCCTTGTGCCGCTGGTCGAGGCGGCGCGCCACGGCGGCATCGATCTATATGGCGAACCGTTGAAAAGGATGTTTGAGGCGCCGATCGCGCTGGCGATGCCTAACATGAAACTTCCGGCCTTCAACGACAGCCGCGAAACCGGACTGAATGCCAACCTATATGAACTGGCGTACGCGCGGTACCAGGACCCGGTTTTCGTCAGAGCCCTGGCCGGAAGCAAGCGAACCGAGGAGTTCGCACTGTGGTTCGGGGTGGACACGCTGCCGCAACCCGAAAAGAGCGCCCTGCAGAGCCACAACGACCCTTCCGGGGGCTATGGCGTCCTCCAGCGCGGCACCGGCCAGCAGGCCACCTGGCTGTGCCTCAAGTATGGCCCGCACGGAGGCGGGCACGGGCATTATGACAAGCTGACGTTTGTGCTTTACGCGGGGGGACAGACGATTTGTCCCGATGCGGGAACGCGTGGGTACGGCTCGAAGTTGCACGAGGACTGGGACAAGACGACCCTGGCTCATAACACGCTAACTGCAAACCTGAGTTCTCAGAAACAGGCCCGCGGCAGATGCCTGGCGTTTGGCAGCGACAACGGGGCGGATTATGCCATGGCCGAGGCGGGGCCGGTTTACGAGGGCTTGCGCTTCGTGAGGACCGCGGCGCTGCTCAGCACGAACCTGCTAGTATTTGTCGATCAGGTGCAGGCGGACAAGGAACAGCTCCTTGACGTGGCGTGCCATCTGAATGGCGCATGGGAGGATCTGCCGGCAGGAGAGAAATTCGAGCCGCCCAATGCGAGCGCCTACCGCTATCTCCAAGGCACCACGCAACGGACGCTCACGGCAGGAATGAGCCTGAAATGCCGCGGGGCGGACAAGAACCTGCGGCTCATCGTGCTGGCCGGCGACACGCCGACGGACATCATTACGGGAACCGGGATCGGCAAGGATACATCGGACCGCGTTCCGGTGGTCTTATTCCGGCGCCGCGCGCCACAGAGCACCTTTGTCTGGGGCCTCTCGCTGGACGGGACCCCCGTGACGCTGACCGCCAAGGCCGACGACAAGGCGCAGACGGCCGACGTGCAGGTGACGGCGGGGGCTGGCTCGTGGCACCTGGAAGTGGACGGCTGCAAGGGAAGCGTGAGAGTGAGGCCCGTTACGAAATAAGCCAATCATTCCCCGTTTCGCGGCTGCGCTTCTCGGATCCATTGCTGCCGCTCAAAGTGGACCTGTATGCCTACTGCGAGTTTCACATGCCATACGTGCATGGCAAGAAGATGACATGGAGTCCGATTGAAAGGAATCCGTTCCCCGGACCGTTTGAACGTTCCGGCGACGGCAAACAGGGACTAAAAACCTGGTAGCAATGAAATCCATCATGACATCTCCCCAACTCCTGGCTGGCTTGGTCCTGATGACAGCAGTGGCGACGTGGGCCGCCAAGCTGGATGAAATGAGCGACTTGGAAAGGGCACACCGCGGCACGGTGGAAATCGATACCGAGCTCCTCAATCGCGCGCCTCAGCCCGCACCGGTGCAGGCGTTCTTCGCGGCGGCCCGGCAGGCGATGGGCGCGGCCCCAAAGGCTCGGTTTGCCGATGTGCCCGAAATCAGGCAGGCGGCTGAGAAGAATGGTATCACGCACCTGGGCGGCCCGATGCTCGGGAGCCTTTCGGCCGATGGGGCGCGCGTGTGGGTGCGCACGGTCAAACCGGCCAAGGTCACCGTGGTCGTGCAACTGGCCGGCGAGGAACGCCGTTTCGGGCCGGTTGCCAGCACAGTGGACAGCGATCTAACCGCCGTGGTGGCGGTGACCGGGCTGAAACCGGCGACGCACACCACCTACCGCGTGCTGGTGGATGACATGCCGATCACGATGCCTGCCAATGCGGTCATCACCACCGCGCCTGCAGCGGGTCCGACAACCGGGACGCGGATCGCATTTGGGGCCGACTTCCACAAATCGGGCCTCTGGAAGCCGGACTTGATGGAACTCATCCGCACCCGCGGCAACCTTGGCATGTTGCTGCTTGGCGACAGCGCCGTGGATGACCGGGAAAACCGCGTCGGCATGCACCGGGCGGATTACCTGCTGCGCGACCTCTCGCCGTATTGGCAGCAACTGGCCGCCTCGGTTCCCATCTATGCCACCTGGGATGACCACGACTATTTCAACAACGACCTGGCGGGCATACCGCCAAAGTTCACCGCGGCAGACCGCACGGCGGTGCGCACCGTCTGGCGGCAGTCGTGGAACAACCCCGCCTGCGGCTTTGAAGAAGAGAATGAAGGCATCTTCTTCCGCACCCGCGTCGGTCCCTGCGACGTGATCATGCTCGATACGCGCTTCTTCCGCACATCTCCGGGCCAAGCCGACAGTTTCCTCGGCCAGCCCCAGATGCAGTGGCTGGAAGAGCAACTGACTGCCTGCACCGGTCCCTTCATCATCCTCACCTGCGGAACGATGTGGAGCGACTATGTTTCCAATGGCAAGGACTCGTGGGGAAAGTGGGATCCTCCGGCGCGCGAACATATCTTCTCCTTCATTGAGCAGCAACGCATCGGCGGCGTGTTGCTGCTCTCGGGTGACCGGCACGGCGCGCGGGTGATGAACATTCCCAGGCCATCCGGTTTCATGTTCCATGAGTTTGAAATGGGCAGTCTCGGTGCTCACGAAGGCCCGGGAGCGATGGGGGACAAGCCGGCAATGCAGCCGTTCGGCATCGTCCAGACATTTGCCTTTGGCGAGTTCACCTTTGACACCGCGGCCGCTGATCCCACGGTCACCTTCCGTGCCGTGGGCACTGACGGAAAAGCACTCTACACCTCAACTCTGACGCGCGGCCAGTTAACCCCACCGGGCAAGTGAACCGATACAGGTGGGTCTGGAGTCAGTCCTTGTTTTTCCATAACAGGTCTTCATATTTCTTGAGGGTTTTGAGGTCTTTTGGGCTTTTGCGCATGCGATTGACCAGATTGCCCACATGGGAGCTGTGCCCCATGGCCAAGCGCTTGGCAAGCCATTCGTTGCCAGCCGCAGCATGGCGTTTGGCGAGGGCGGCGCATGCTCGAATTGTAGCGGCGCTCTGTGAGCGTCGCAGCCTAAGGGCGAGCGAAGGCACAACGCACAAGCTCTTCGGACAACAGACAACAGACAACCGACAACTCTTCCCTCTGTTCCTCCGTCGCCCCGCGCCATCACACTTGTCCCGCCGTAGCCTGCGGCGAAGGCGGATGATACACCGCACCAGGATATTGGAATCTCAGTTGCCTTGCCATGCGTGAATTCTCATGCCTGATCCCACCGCTGTCAAGCGAAAAGATTGAAATGAAAGGACTGACCCCACTGATCCGCCAGACCGATACAACGCCAGCCAAGCGTATATCGAAGCCCTCGATATGCATAGGGCCTTGGCAACCACCTCCGGAGATTGTCCCTCTTGAACGGCGGTAACTCCCCGAATTCGCAG
>Ga0118677_10008657_pt1 | contig 16224 bp, 12 predicted proteins | sample AliMusrvi5mmetaG_FD_86154 | JGI IMG/M metagenome (GOLD analysis project Ga0118677, IMG submission 86154) | reverse complement strand
CAGCCCCAACGGCGACTGTGGCCCCATCGTCAGCGCGCGGTGATGCCCGGCGATATAGCGGCCGGCGTTTGCGCCCCAGGCGGCGAAAGCGTGCGTCGGGTCAAGGCTGCGGGTCACGCCTGACAATCGCCAGAAGTGATCGGGGATGGCTCCGTTGAGCGTGCGCGTCGTCCGTGGGTCGAAGACGCCTGCGCCGCCCGGCTCGAATGGCGCGCCGTGGTTGAATGTTGGCATGAGCAGCGTTCCGGCAGGCGTGATCACATCCATTAACGCGGCGACGACAGTTGCGGCGCCGCCATCCACCCTCCCAAAGCTGCGCAGGGAAGAGTGAACCATTAATCCCATACCGGCGTGAACGCCGAGATTGCGCAGACCAGAAGCGATGTCGTCGCGAGTCAGAGGCTGTTGAGAGCGATCCATCACACCAGTATAGTCATCCGTAGAACAACTCAGTTGCTTCGTTTGTCGCCTCGGTCGCACAGACCGTGTCCGGGTAAACCGCATAGGTGATAATGCGATGCAGCATTCACGAGGGTACCACTATAAAAATCACGATTCAGGAAAATGGTCCGTATCTCGTTACCGGCAATGTGCCGCTGGTGTCGAAGACCCAGATCGTCACCGAGTTTGGCGAGCCGATTGCCTGGGAGAAAACCGCTGACATTCCGGCGGGTGGTGAATATGAGCTGTGCCGTTGTGGTCACTCGGACGACATGCCTTTCTGCGACGGCTCGCACCGTTCAGCAGACTGGGATGGCGCGGAGACCGCTGACACGGGCGCTATGACCGAACGGAGCGAGACGCTCACCGGCGGCAAGCAGATCGTCGTTCATCATGATGGCTCATTATGCTGCGGGTCGGGCTTTTGCGGCACGCGCCTTGCCAATATCCAGCGCATGCTGGGGCAGGCACAACCCGACGACACCAATGTGCGCTCGCAGATCATCGCGATGGTCGAGCGCTGTCCGTCCGGTTCATACACCTACTCGATTGAGGGGAGCAACAAGGATATCGAGCCCGACCTGCCAGCACAAATCGCGGTAACCACCGAGATCACTTCACATGGCCCGATTGAAGGCCCGCTGTGGGTCACGGGCAACATTCAGATCGAGCGCGCCGATGGGCAACCGCTGGAAACCCGCAACCGCGTCACCCTGTGCCGCTGTGGCGTGTCGACTATCAAACCCCTGTGCGATGGCGCACATCGCGGATCGGACTAAAATCAGCCATAGGAGATAACCTATGGCACACTACACCACGCGTTCCGGGTATGAGTCCCTTGTCGAGCGCCTGAACAGGTTCCCCCAGGGCGCTCCACCGTCCGATGCGCTCTACGGCATCCTGAAGCTGCTCTTCAACGAAAAAGAGGCCAGCCTCGTGGCGCTGCTGCCGATCAAACCGTTCACGGTGAAGCAGGCGGCGGCGGTCTGGAAGATGACTGAGGTCGCGACCCGTGGCGTCCTCGAAGGGCTGGCCAGCCGCTGCATCCTGCTCGACGCCGTCGACCCCGGCGGGACGACGTTATATGCGCTCCCGCCGCCGATGGCCGGGTTCTTCGAGTTCTCGATGATGCGCTTGCGCGGCGACATCGACCAGCATCTGCTGGGCGAATTGTTCTATCAATACTTGAACGTCGAGGACGCATTCGTCACCGCGCTGTTCACCACCGAGAACCGCATCGGGAGGGTGTTCGTCAACGAAGATGCTTTGCCGGTAGATCCTACGCTGACGATCCTCGATTACGAGCGCGCAAGCGAGGTAGCGCGCACAGCCAGTTCGCGCAGCGTGGGCATGTGCTATTGCCGCCACAAGATGAGTCACGTGGGGCGCGCATGCGATGCCCCGATGGACATCTGCTTGACCTTCAACGGCGTCAGTGACTCGCTGGCGCGGCACGGCTATGCGCGCGAAATCGATGTTCCCGAGGCGCTCGACAAGCTGCAGGAGGCGCGTGACCGTGGGCTGGTGCAGTGCGGTGAAAACGTCCAGAACGGCGTCGGTTTCATCTGCAACTGCTGCGGCTGCTGTTGCGAGGCGCTCGTGGCAGCGCGCCGGGTCGGTTTCGTCCACGCCGTTCAAACGACCAACTATCTCCCGGTCGTCGACGAGAGCCGCTGTAATGGCTGCGGCAAGTGCGCAGACGCCTGCCCGGTCGAGGCGATGGGGCTGGTGTCGGCCAACGATCCGCGCTACCCGAAGCTGCGCAAAGCGCTCGTGAACACACAGGTATGCCTGGGGTGCGGCGTATGCCTGAAAGCCTGCGCGCGCGATGCGTTGCGGCTGACTGAGCGTGAACAGCGCGTCATCACGCCGATTGACTCGGTGCATCGCACGGTGCTGCTGGCAATTGAGAAAGGCATGTTGGCGAATCTCATCTTTGACAATCAGGCGCTCGCCAGCCATCGCGTGATGGCCGCTATCCTTGGCGGCATTCTGCGATTACCGCCGCTCAAACAGGCGCTTGCCAGCGAGCAGGTGCAAAGCCGTTACCTGACAGGGCTGATCGAGTTCGCGAAAAAACAGATGGCATAAGCCCCTGCGAGGGTTGGACTTGCGCGCAACGATATTCTAATATCACCCCTCGCAAGGGTGGAATTGCGGCGAGTGTTGGCGTGTGCACTCGGAACAGGATTAGTATCGTGGCGCGTAACCACCCGCTGGCGGTTGCGCGAATCGCATGCGCATGATCGAGAATTCGAGCGATGACTCGGCGATCAGGTCGCGCAATAGCCACAGCGTCGGCAGGAAGCGCAACTCAGCATCGTGTTCGAGTAGTGCGGCGACGATGTTGTCGATTTTACGCATCCCGCGCGGGATCACCGGTGTGCGCGAGACGAAGTATCCCGCTGGCGCGTCGCTGAGCGTGAATCCATTCTGCTCGAATTCGTAGCAGTAGATCGTTGTCGTGAGCAGGCGAGGCAGCCATGCGCTTTCAATCGCGATGACCCGGCGCGCGGTTGTCCCGCTCATGAAGCGGGCGATATCGGCGGGGGTGGTCGTCGCGGCGATGCCAAACGTCACGCGCGGGCAGTCGCGCGGGAGAAGCTGGTTCACCAGATGCGCGTGGTCAATTGCCCATACGATCTCACCTTCGATGCGATTAGATTTGTCCGTTCGGTCGGGGCGCGGATCGAACCGTGTGATATCGGGTTCGCTGCTGACGTGATACAGGACGCCCATCGTGTAGGGATTATAAGTCGTCAACCGTGTATAGTACACACTATGCGCTTTAGTTTGATATTGCCGCTGTTCATCGTTCTCAGCCTGATCGTCAACACCGTCGGCTTTCGCCGGCTGGTTCATTTCGTCAGTGTGGGATATGCGTTATCCGTTATCGTGATGAGCCTCGTGACCGGCATGGTGTTCCTCGTTCAGTTGCCACCCTTGCCCCCGTTAGCGTTCCTGCACCTGGCCGGGTTGATCGTCTGGGGCGCGCGACTGGCGATATATGTTCTGCGCCGCGAAGCAAAGGCGGCGTATCAAAATCGAGCGGCGGACATGTTCGGCCAGTACAACGGGGTGAGTGCGCTGATCAAGCTGGTCATCTGGGTATCCGTATCGATTCTCTACGTGCTGATGTTCCTTCCGGCGCTGTTCAATGCCACAAATACACTCCAAATGCCAGCGTTCGTCGCGACTGTCGCCCAGGCACTGGGGCTGGTTGTGCTGTTCGGCGGATTGGCGATTGAAGCCGTTGCGGACCGGCAAAAATCCGTTCACAAAGCGCAACACCCCGGCCAGTACTGCGCGGTTGGCCTATACCGCTGGGTGCGCTGCCCCAATTACCTGGGCGAGATCCTGTTCTGGCTGGGCGGTTGGATCATGGGCTTGCCGTTTTACACCACACCGCTCGAGTGGCTGGGCAGCCTCGCCGGCCTGCTGTGCATCATCCTGATCATGATCGGTTCGACCAAACGCCTGGAACGCTCGCAGGATGCGCGTTACATGAGCTTGCCAGAGTACCAGCTTTACGTTCGCACTGTGCCGGTATTGATCCCGTTTGTGCCCATCTACTCACTCAAAAACATGCGGGTGTCTCTGGGCTAGATGCGCCCGGATGAACACACTCTCATCGAATTCTGCCCCGACCCCCATCATCGACGGCTAGACTAAAAAGCATGAACACTGTGTTGAATACCAGAAAAACGTCGCGCTTCTTGATCATCGCAATAGCCGTCCTGATATTGAGCTTATACGGAGTGAGCGCCCCAGCACTCGCTGCAACGACCACACCTACTTCATACGTCGGCAGTTCAATTGGCAAACAACCGCCCGTGATACAGAGCTTCAATATCACCCAGTTCAACGGGCGCGGCATCTTCTTCGGCAACATCACTGTTGGCGGCATAACCTACACCGGCTATGGTCGTTACGTTGGCGCCACTGCTACGCTGCTCTTCTCATGGTTTACTTACAGTTCAACCGGCCTCTCTACCTACCAGGGCGATTTCACCGGCAAGTTTGGTCCCGGATTCCTCACCATCACGGGCGCCTTCAACAAGGGAACGCAGACAGGCGCTTTCAGCCTTAAGGCAGCGTAAGCGGTCATTGTTTCAGCTGTGCCGGATGCAATCACGCGCAATCGCCCCGATGAACCGGCTCGGCTGAACTGCATATCCCTTCGCATTTATCGCGTGTGACGAGATAAACAGGCGTTGTTTCGCGCGCGTCATTGCCACGTAAAAGACGCGCTTTTCTTCTTCCAGTTTTGTTGGGTCTTTCCTGCTCTGATAAGTGGGCATCTCATCCTCGCACGCGCCGGCCAGGAACACCGTATCGAATTCGAGCCCCTTGGACTGATGAATGGTGATGATCGCGACCTTGTTCTCCCGCATCGTCAGTTGATCCAGGTTTTTCGCCAACGCGGTGAACTCGATCACGGCGCGCAAGGCGGTTTCCGGGTGCAGCGCCGGATCATCGCGGTCGCTGAAGGTGCTGACCAGCCTATCGAGGTTCGCCCTGCGCTTCCGTTCCGGGTCGCCAGCGTATGCTTCCCGCACCCCCGATTCATCCAGAACGCGCGCCAGCAGCTCAGCCGGGCGCAATCGTCCCATCTGAGAGCGCCAGTCCATCATCAACTGAGCCAGCGGCTTGAAGTGCCGACCGTTGATGCCGCGCATCAGCTTTGCGCGCTCTGCCGATTGGGCTGCAACCAGCGGCATCAGCGCCTCGGCCAGTCGAACGGTCGTCTCAACATCTGCGTCGGCGCGATGGGTGGGCGTGCTGCCAAGGTGCAGCGTCTCTGCCAGTGTGGCCAGCCGGTAGTTGCCCGACTCGACGAAGCGCGTCGCGGTGTTATACGTATCCGCCCATTCCAGTTCCGGCGCGTCGATGCCTGCCCGCCGCGCATGCGCCATGACCATCTTGACGTCGTAGCCCACGTTATGCCCGACGAGGAGTGCTCCACGCGCAAAAGCGAAAAACTCGCTCAACACCTGGCGCGCGGCTTGACCATTGGCATTCAGGAACTCATCGGTGAGCCCGTGAATAGCCACACTCTCGCCGACCGCCTGGCCTTTGATGTACTGATGAAACGTCGCAACTCGCTTTCCGCCAGCCAGCTTCTGCGCCGCAATTTCGACGACGGTCGCGGATTGCACGTCGAGCCCTGTCGATTCGACATCGAACACAACGACTGTCCCGGCAGACCAGGCTTCCAGTAGTGGGTAGAACGGATCCACGCCGGCGAGCAGCTCCGGCGTGGCAAAGTCGGTCAGCTTCAACCCGCACTGTGTCCCGCTCTGCATAAGTTTTGTCAACGTCGCCGCGCCAACGCCTTTGACATAGTTCAGGGCGATGCGATGCATCGCGCCGTTGTCAAAGGGGTTCACCAGCAATCGGAGAAAAGACAGCACGTCCTTGATCTCCTGCCGTTGGAAGAACTCATACTGTTCGACGGTGATGCATGGAAGCTCCCGAAACTCTCGCTCCAGGACGTTATACAGGGTTGAGGCGCGCAAGTTGGTGCGCGTCAGAACCGCGATACGCTTGTAAGGATAATCGAGTTGTCCGCCAGTCAGCGTCCGCATCTGCCGGCCGATCCAGCGCGCCTCCGCTTCGGGATCGGCCGCATGAGTAACCCGGATGGGTTCTCCCGCATCGCAACACTCCGCCGGGGTGATCGCCGTGTGGCGTTTGTTGAAGGTCGCCGCCACCGAATCGGCCGCCTTCAGCAGTATCTTCGTCGAACGATAGTTCAGATCGAGCGACAGCGCGACTGCCTTGAACTCCTTCTTAAACAGCGCAACTACTTTGTCGGGTTCGGATCCTCGCCAGCCATACAGCGTCTGATCTATATCGCCGATCATGGCAATATTGCCGTGCCGGCGCGCAAACGCGCGCACGATGTCGTACTCCGGCAGATTCGTGTCCTGCATCTCGTCCACCTGCACGAAGTCGAAGCGCGTCTCCCAGCGCTCACGAACGTCGGGCAGATCGCGCAATGCTGCGCGGGCGTAGTAGATCAAGTCTGAAAAATCCAGCGCGTGACGCTCGCGCAGCGCGCGCTGATACTGGCATGCCTTGCCGATATATTCGGATGTTCCAAAGCTCGCAAACACCTGCCGTTCTGGAAAACGGATCGAGAGCGCGGCATCATCTGCGACTGTTTTGGCATCGGTGATTTTGCTAAAGAGGTCGTTCAGCGCATTGTTGCGCTCGTTTTCTTTCGCATACTTGCGATCAATCTCGAAGATTTCGTTGATCAAGTCCTTACAATCGCGATCGTCGTAAATCACAAAGTCGGTTGGCAGACCAATGGCGCGCGCCTCAGATCGCAACAACTGCGCGCATAGCGCGTGGAACGTTTTTAACGTCGCGGCGCGCGCGACGCCGGCATCGTACTGGGTTAAGCGCTGACGCATCTCCTGGGCGGCGCGGTTTGTGAACGTCAGGCACAAGATGCGATCAGGCGCGATGCCGCTTTTGACTGCGGCGATCACCCGTTCGGCCAGCACGCGCGTCTTGCCGGTGCCGACCGGCGCCAGCACCAGCACGGCGCCCTTCAGCCGGTTGATGATTTCGTTCTGTTGAGGGTTTAGATCGGTATTGTCGCAACTCATTTGAGATTAGAGATTGGAGACTAGATGTGATCAACTGACTTCAGTGCTTCGGCGGGCGTCAGGCTGAGTACCACTTCGCCGGCGCGCAGGCGCTGCTCTTGATCCAGCGTCACCAGGGTTGTTCCAAAGCGGATGGCGACAGCAATATAGACAGCATCGCTTCCTCTCAGGTGAAAGCGCGCCGCGACATCAACAGCCTGTTGCGCCAGTGGGTCATCAAGCGGTATCACGACTAGTTGAGGCCATTTCCTGAGCGTTGCTGCGAACCGTTGCGCGAGAACACCATCACCCTGGACACGACTGATCGTCGCTGCGACTTCAGGAAATAACAGCGTTGGCACGATGACCGGTGCTGTGGTCTTGCGAACCCAGTCCAGAAACCGGACACTGTCTTGATGTCCTTTTTCATTCGCGTTGAAGCCATTCAGGAAAACACTGGCATCAATCGTATAGCGTTCACGTTTAGACATATGGGGTGATGATGACTATTCAAGCTGGCATGTCTATCGCCGCATTTTCGACAATGCATCGACGCTATTCATCTCAGGCGGCCAGGATTCGGACAGTAAAGCCCCCAGACGCTCAAGTTCCTTCCATATATCCTCATCCCCATACCCTTGCTCAGGGTTCTCGCCGGGTAGTGGATCGACGGGCATTAAAACAGCAACGGGTGTGCCACGCAGCGTGACAATGTAATGGGCACGTTGTTCCTGCACGTCGTGAACAATCGCAGACGCGTTCGCTTTTAACTCTCGGATGCCAATTTTAGGCATAACAACCTCAACAGTACTTGACCACATACACCTTTGGCATAGATGTGGTCACGAAAGAGACTACATTATATAACGATTCTTGGTTTCTCGTGCCTGCTCAGTTATACTACCCCTGTGTCAACACACAACGCAGATGCAAAAAAGTCATCGCCTGAGAACCATCCGGTGCTCGTTGCTATCCTGAACAAACCAGCAGACTTTGCCATCCTGCGTGATGACTTATAGTATCGAATCCCGGTCGCGAGCGCGCCGAAGCCGTGGCCGCCCGAATGGCTGGCGTTCTACCAAACCAGGATATTTAACGACGCAGCCTTTGCCGTGCGATATTACGGCCATATCAGCAAAATCAAGGCTGTCATGCGCCGCGAGCTGTTCCCGCAGGAGATGCATAACCCGAACGCGCCGCACTGGATAATGACCGCAACAACAATCTGGAATCAGCAGACTGGAAAGTTCTCCGCTTCAGCACGGAACAAGTGCGTGAAGGCAAATCCAGATACTGCGTACAGCAACTCCCGTTATACTTTACTCAAAGAGGTGTGATCAATGGCGCAAACGTCTGATCTTTTGCCTGAAACCGTTACTTGGCTTCTGGAACCCGAATCCCCCGGCGTGCGTTATCTAGCACTGCGTGACTTGCCGGACCTCGCCGAAGATGATGCGGAATTGCGCGCAGCACGCCAGGCCGCGCACACAAACGGACCGATCGCAAAGATTCTCTCTGAGATGGATCCGGCTGGCTTCTGGGTCGTGCCGGGCCACGGCTATAACCCGAAGTACCGCTCCACGGTGTGGGCGCTCCTGACGCTCGCCCAACTGGGTGCGTCAGCGCAGGTTGACGAGCGGGTTGCCAGGGGGTGCGCCTACCTACTCGATCATGGCGAGTTCACAAACAGTCCTGTTCCCGGTAGGACGATCAAATGCCTGCAGGGCAACAGTTGTTGGGCCATGCTTGAGCTGGGCGTCGATGATCCGCGACTATACACGGCATTGGAGTGGCTGGCGCGCAGCATTACGGGCGAGGGGGTCGCACCCGCCGGGGATCTCTCTGTTGGGCTGAGCTATTCGGCGCAGGACACCAGTGGGCCGGGTTTCGCCTGCCGGATGAACGCCCACCTGCCGTGCGCGTGGGGCGCAACCAAAGCCATGCTGGCGCTCAGCCGCTGTCCGGCACAGCGCCGCAGCGCTGTCATGAACCGCGCCATTGCGCAGGGTGTCGATTTTCTCTTGAGCACCGATCCAGCCGCGGCAGCCTATCCGGCCGGAAGAGGCAAAGCGCCCAGCAGAAACTGGTTCAAGTTTGGATTCCCGCAGTTCTACGTCGCCGATGTGCTGCAGGTCGTGGAAGTGCTCGTGGCTTTGGGCTACGGCAAGGACCCGCGCTTGGCCAATGCGCTCGCGCTCATCGAGTCAATGAAAGATGCAGCCGGCTGCTGGAGCCAGGAGAACGGCTATCCCGGCCGCACGTGGATCAGCTTTGGCCAGCAGCACAAGCCCAGCAAGTGGGTGACCTTGCGGGCACTACGCGCGCTGCAGGCTGTGGCCCAAACCGAATAACGAGCCGCCGTTGTGCAACGCGTGCGTGCAGCCCCCGGCCAAGGCCTCGACCTCCAGGCGCGCCACGTTGGATGTCGAGTCTATAGGCCAATGGCATTTAGTTAAGCCTGAATACGCTTGCCGTACAGGTGATATCGCAGTCTCTTGGAGTGCTTAAGAACCTGACGTGGCAATGTGCGTCCAGGGCGATGACGTGTTGGGTTCATCATGAATAAGGTATATAGGTCTTGCACGACTTTGTCGGTACTTGCTTCAGGATCTGCGAGCAATGCGGCGTGACTGCACGGATGAAGCGAATACAACCATCCATGACACGTACGGCATTGGACTTACGCATGGCGATCACATCGATGTCTGGCCCTCTTTGAGCAGATCTTCCCAGAGGTAATCGGTGTAGGCCTTGTCAGCATATACAGTCGCACCGGCAGGAAGATCGAGATCAGTCACCTTGGTGCCTGATTGTATAACGTTTCCCAGCCTAACAGGACGTTTTTGTCGAGTACTATTGTGCACCTTATGTATCTCAATCGGCATTTTGGCGCATAGACCAATTGCGAAACAGAATCCATACTGTCTGAGTCATTTCACTTTACAGGCAGGCACAACAATTACATTTCAACTACACTTTAGGAGCGCTTTAATTGCGCTATTTGTAGCGAGCGTTGCGATGCTCAGCAGCGTCCTCGTCTGCACCAGGTATGTGTATGCCGCGACCCGCATCGTGACGACGACGCAGGATGGCGGTGTTGGCTCGTTGCGCCAGGCGATCCTCGACGCGCAGCCGGGCGATGCCATCGTTTTTAACCCCGGCGTGTTTAGCGCCTCGCTGACGCTGCAACTGGCTGGTCAGATCGAGGTGAGCAAGTCGTTGACGATTGACGGTTCGGGCGCCGGCATCGTAACTCCGACACTGAGCGGTTTTGGGTACAACCGCATTTTCCAGGTGGACAGCGGCATCATGCTGTCGATCAACCGGTTGAACCTGTCGAATGGCGTCTGCAGCGGTTGCATGGGCGGCGCCATTTACGTGGCGTCGAACGCCTCTGTAGATATCACGCATGTCACTCTGACCAACAATACGGCGGATGCCGGCGGCGCGATCGTGAATTATGGCCTGGTCCGCCTGAGCGACACGGCTATCATGAACAACCACGCCGCCTATGGCGGGGCAATCCGAAACTTTGGCGTATTGGTCGCCAACCGCGTCATCATTGCGGGGAACACGGCGGTTTATGGCGGGGCGATTCGCAACAGCGGCAATACTGTGACGGCGGTGCTCAGTCTCAATAACAGTGCGATCTATAACAACAGCGCCACCCAGTACGGTGGCGGCATTCATAACCTGTATCCTGCCAACGCCTCCATGACCAACACGACCTTCGTGAACAACATCGCAGTGATGGACGGCGGGGCGATCTGGAATGGCGCGGACGCCGCGTTAAACATGCTGAACGCCACGCTGTATCAGAACATCTCCACAGGCAGCGGCGGAGGGATCAGTAACGCGGGGCAGGCCAGTCTCGCAAACAGCATCATCGCCGCCAGCACCGGCGGCAACTGCGCCGGCAGTGCCGCCTACTTGGATCTCGGCGGAAACCTCGAAGACATGAACAGTTGCGGTCTGGGACCTTTTCAGGTGACAGCATCATGGGCGACGGCCAATCCGTTGCTGGGCGCGTTTGGCGACAACCTTCCGGGAGACATCCCGACAGTGACGCTATTGCGCAACAGCCTCGCCATCAACCACGCCGTCGACGCGCTCTGCCCGCCCACCGATGCGCGCGGTGTTTCACGCCAGCAGGGCGGCCACTGCGACATCGGCGCCTACGAGACCTTCGCCAACGCAATCTTCATCCCGCTGGCGCTACGATAGCGATTGGGCGCTCCTCCTCTCCCCCTCTCCTCCTCTCCTCTTCATTCCTGTCAGACTGCGGGCGGAACAACGGTGCGCCCGCGCCGTACTCGACCGCCGCATCAATGAAGGCGCGAAACAGCGGGTGTGGGCGGTTGGGGCGGCTCTTGAATTCGGGATGGAACTGGCTGCCCAGCATGAACGGGTGGTCGCGCAGTTCGGTGATTTCCACCAGCCGGTTGTCGGGCGACATGCCGCTGAACACCAGCCCGGCATCGCCCAGGATCTTGCGGAACTCGTTGTTGAACTCGAAGCGATGGCGATGGCGCTCCTGTACAGTCACCATGCCGGCACTGCTGCCGAGCGCATTCACATAAGCGGCGTGCGCTTTGGTGCCGGGCACTAGCTGGCATGGATAGGTGCCCAGGCGCATCGTCCCGCCCAGATCCTGGATGTCGCGCTGGTCGGGCATCAGGTCAATCACCGGGTACGGCGTAGTGTGGTCAAACTCGGCGCTGTTTGGCTCGCGGCTGTTGAATACGTAGCGCGCAAGCTCGATGCACATCACCTGCATGCCCAGACACAGCCCCAGGTATGGGACGTTGTTTTCGCGCGCATACTGGGCGGCGCGAATCTTGCCCTCGATGCCGCGATAGCCAAACCCGCCCGGGACGACGATGCCGGCCACGTTTTCCAGTTCGTACAGCGCATCCGAGCGCTCGACATCCTCGCTGTTAACCCAGGAGATAGTGACGTCGCGCCCGCCAGCCACGCCAGCATGGAGCAGCGACTCGCGCACGCTGATGTACGCGTCGTGGAGCTCGACGTATTTGCCAACAATCGCGATGTTGAGCGTGGGATGCGGCTTCTTCATGTTATTGGTCAACGCGCGCCAATCTTCCAGATCGACAGCGCCGCAATTGATCGACAGGCGTTCGCACAGATAATCGCCAAAGCCTGCATCTTCAAGCGTCAACGGCACTTCGTACAGGTGCTTTGTGGTGATCATCGGCAATACGGCGCGCGGATCGACGTCGCAGAACAGCGCGATCTTTTCGATCAACTCATTGCTCACCGGATGATCGCTGCGGGCGATGATGGCGTCGGGCTGGATGCCGGCGCCGCGCAAGTCGCGCACGCTATGCTGGGTGGGTTTGGTCTTGAGTTCCTCAGTCGCGCCGATCATGGGCAGAAAGGTGACGTGGACATAGAAGGTGTTAGAGCGCCCAACATCGCGGCGCATCTGGCGAATCGCTTCGAGGAAAGGCATCGCTTCGATGTCGCCCACCGTGCCGCCCACCTCGACGATGACCACGTCGGCGGTGCTGCTCTTGGCCACCAGCCCGATGCGGCGCTTGATCTCGTTGGTCACGTGCGGCACGACCTGGATCGTCTTGCCGAGGAAGTCGCCGCGCCGCTCCTTGGTGATGACCTCGTTGTACACCTGTCCGGTGGTGGCGTTGCACGCCCGCGTTAGATTCTCATCAATAAAGCGTTCATAATGCCCCAGGTCCAGGTCGGTTTCCGCGCCATCCTCGGTCACAAACACCTCGCCGTGCTGATACGGCGACATGGTGCCAGGATCAACGTTCAAATAGGGGTCCAGCTTCTGGATCGACACGCGCAGGCCGCGCGCCTTGAGCACCCGACCGATTGCGGCCGCGGTCACGCCCTTGCCGACTGAACTGACGACGCCACCTGTACAGAATATGTACTTGGTCATTCCTGCTCCTTGCATCCTTACATGAATACTTGTGAACTATGGCTGATTAACACTGACATTTCGGCATGGCACAGACAATGGCATCTCAGGGATCGAATTGTCTATGCGTAATTTACACAAAAAAAGTAGGGGGCATTTTTGGGAAATGCCCCCTACTGTGGAGACGACTCTTGGCTATTCGCCATCAGGCACATGAGCAGCCTGAATAACGCTCTCATGTGGACTGATTATACCTGAGTGGCGCCTACGCGCGGAGCGCCTTCAACATCCCGCGCATAAACGTGCCGTACATGAAGACGCGCATGAGATACGCTCCGATTAATGGGAACACGATGATCAGAATCCATTGCTCAAGCAGAGGGGTGCTGCTGTCAAATATGCCCGGAACGAGCAACGGCGCGACCAACCCCACGACAAGCAACCCGACACCCACCCAGAACTCGCGCGGGTGCTTGCGAATGCTGATCGGGCTGAATACCGATACATCGTGCACGTCCCAGTAAACATGCATGGCAAAGTGCATGTTGGCTAGCGCAAATGCCGCGCGCGATTGCTGCACATCGGTGGTCATAAGGTTGCTGATGATATACACCGCGACTAACACCACTGCGCCGATGGCCCCAACCAGCAGGCTGTAGCCAAGCACATTCTCCACGAAGCGGCGCGTGTAGGCCGGCTTGATCACGCCAAACGCCAGCAGCGTGCACGGGATGCCCACCGTGATCGTGGCGATCCAACTGATGTGGCGCGGTTCTCCGGGAAAGCGCAGGCCGACGAAACCGGCAAACAGGATGGCGATAATCGTGATGACGTTTTTCGCCAGGTACAGCTTGGCCGATGCATAGATCTTCTGCGTGATCGACTGGCCTTCCCGCAAAGCGCGCGGCAGCGTCGACATCGTGTTCTTCAACAGCACCAGGTCTGACACATCCTTGGCGATCTGCGCGCCGTCGTTCATCGCAATGCCCAGGCGCGCCTGTTTGAGCGCAGGAACGTCGTTGACGCCGTCGCCCACCATCGCCACATACTCGCCCTGCTGCGTCAATGCTTTTATGATGCGTTGCTTCGTGTCCGGGGTGATGCGCCCGAACAACTCGGTCGTCTTCACCGCGGCATCGAACTGCGCGCCGCTCATCTTATTCAGTTCCATCTCAGTGATCACGTGATCGCCCACCAGCCCGGCGCGGCGCGCGATCGCCTGCACCGTCTCGACGTTGTCGCCTGAGATGACCTTGACGCGCACGCCCAGCGCGGCGAACTGGCGCAGGGTCTCCTGAATATCCTCGCGAATCTCGTCGCGGATGATCACGAGCGCCACCGGGATGCGCGTCTGAAGCGCATCGACAGTCAGCTTGGTTTCGCCGGTCGTCTCATCGGTCACCAGCGGGTCGGTCGTCTTCAGGAAGGCGACGACGCGCAACCCCTGCCGGGCGAACTCCGCTGAGCGCGCCAGGATCGAGGCCGCATCGGGAAGCCCCGCGAAAATGATCTCGGGCGAGCCAAGTATCAGCGCTTCGCCGTCGGCAAAGCCGAGCGCGCTCCACTTGCGCGCCGAACTGAACGCCACCTCGGCTTTCACCTCACGCTTGCGCGCTGGCTGGCCGCAATACTCGCCAACAGCGGCAGCCGTCTTGTTCTGCGAATTCAACCCGGCCACATACTGCGCGAGCTGCTCTTTCACAGCCGCTTCGTCGTTTGCGCCGAGGGGGATGACTTCTTGAACGCTAAGCAGGTTGCGTGTGAGCGTGCCGGTCTTGTCGGCGCACAGCACGGTGACATTTCCCATGCTCTCGATTGCGTTGATGCGCTGCACTAAAGTGTTGTATTGGCTGATGCGCACCGCGCCGACGCTGAGCGACACGGTGATGGCAAGGATCAGACCGGCAGGGACGAAACTGGTGACGATGACAAGTGTGTAACGCAGCGCCCGCAGCGCAGTCTCGCCGGTGTTTGCGGCCGCGATGAGTTGCAGGATGGCGATGACTACCATAATAATGACCAGCCCGCGCACCACGAAATCGATCTTGTGCTGCAGGGGAGTGCGCGCATCCTTGGTCGCGCGCGCCGTGGTAGTGAGCTTGTTGGCGTAGCTTTCTGCCCCGACCTTGGCGGCGCGCACGATGGCGCTGCCGGCCAGGCAGAACGATCCGCTCATCACGGCGTCGCCTGCGCGCTTATTGATTGTGTCGCTTTCACCCGTGAGCAGCGATTCGTCCATCTCGAAGGCGTGGCTCTCGACCACTTCGCCGTCGACCGGCATGCGGTCGCCCGGCCCGATCTCCACCAGGTCGTCGAGGACGATTTGATCGACCGGCGCCTCCACACTCTGTCCATTGCGGCGCACGCGCGCGTTGCGCGCGGCCAGCGCGGCCAGCTTGTCCAGTTGCGCCTTGGCGCGCAATTCCTGGAAGACGCCTACGATCAGGTTCAGGAACACCGTCGCCCCCGAGAACAACGTGTCTCCAACGACCACGCTGCGCGTAGACGGTCCGCTCAATCCGACAGCCAGCGTGGCGCCGAGCGTAACAAACAGGATGATGTTGAAAACGGTGAAGACATTGTCGCGGACGATGTCCCATGTGGTGCGCGCGCTTTTGGGCGGCTGGACGTTGCGTTGCCCGCGCGCGATGCGGTCTTTTACCTCGGCATCGGTCAAGCCAGACAACTGAGGCAGGGTTGGGTTAAGTGTAGTCATAGGTTTTTGGGGTCGGATGCGATAACCTCGAAACCCAATGATACGACACTCGGCATCGCGTGCTGTCTTGACACCCCTTTATCTCCTCCTCCCCCCCCTCCTCTCCCCCTCACCTCTTCATCACGGCGCTGTCATCCTGCCATCGACTGCCATCAGCGCGCAGTGCCGGCAGGCGCGCGTTGGTGTTGAGGTCATACACGCCCACGAGGATGCTCGTCGCGCTCTTCGCCAGCCCCGCGACCTGATGTGCATCCAGCACCACCTCGCCTTGCTCCCACAGCGACGCAGGCAGTGGCAGCGCAGCGTCAGCTTGCCCGGCCAGCTTGCCCTGCGCGTCGATGACGATGTCAACGAACAGGCAGCCGCGTTCCTCGTCCGGCCGCAGGCTGCACCAGCCGTTGGACAGCGCTTCCGGCAGCATGGGAATCACCCGTCGCGGGAAATATACAGAGTTGCCGCGGTCGTAGGCTTCCTTGTCCAGGGCATCGCCGGGGCGCACATAGAAGCTGACGTCGGCGATAGCGACCACCAGCCGCCAGCCGCTGCCCTGCGGCTCGCAATAT
>Ga0118677_10008656_pt1 | contig 16225 bp, 18 predicted proteins | sample AliMusrvi5mmetaG_FD_86154 | JGI IMG/M metagenome (GOLD analysis project Ga0118677, IMG submission 86154) | reverse complement strand
CACCCGGCGCGGATCTTGGAGTGACAATTTGCGCACCAGGTCGGCTGTGCCGTCGGTGGAATCGTCATCGACGAAAAGCGCCTCCCACTCCACACCATCCAAGGCGGTGACGAGCTTGGCCAGAAGCGGCTCGACGTTTTCCGCTTCATTCAACGTGGGGATGATAATAGTTAGCTCCGGCATAAATTCAGCGATGTCCTCTAATGAGCGGTACGAAAGTAAACCTGGAAGCTGTTTTGATCATAGCGTTTCACGAATTGTTCGTCGAAAAGGCGATTGACGAATACGAATATTTCCGGCTTGTACACGCGCATCCTCTCAATCCACTGCCGGTAGCGGCTATCGACCACGATTACGTCCGGTTTCTTGCCGCTGAAAAAACCGAGCCGATGGTCATCCACGAGGTTGGAATCGAAGCCAAGCCCGAAAGCCAGCTCGCACGGACCCATGATCAATTGCGTGGAAGTGGTGTTCTGTTTCAGATAATCCACAACAGCGGTGAATTCCGTATGCAGCCGGTCTCTCTGGTATACACTGACAATGCGCAGCAGGTGAAGGCCAAAGAAAAGCACCATCAGGCCAGCCAGCGCCCAACGATATCCCGAGCGCGCCTGCCACCAGTGAAAAACCCACAGGGCCAGCAACCCTTCCATCAAGGGCAATACATGCACCAGATAGAACTGTTGCTTGGTCCCTTCGAGGATGGTGAAGATCAGGAAGTTCGTGATGACAATGAGGAGCAGCGCCCGCACACCCTTCAGGCTGCGCAGCGCCGCCGTGGCATAAACCAGAATGGGGCCGCCCACGTAGAGCAACAAAAGTATGATTTTCATCCGCGAGGCCAGGCCATCGCCGGCACGAAAGCCGAACTCTTCCAAATAACGGTCGTGTACTTCGTGCCACACCGCGATCCACGGCTGGGTGAGACCGCCAAAACGATTTGCTGCTGACGTAGTGAATTGTTCGACAAACAGTTGCGGATCTTGGAGAATGTACAGGCCCCACAGAAAAGCGATCGTCAGGTAAGGAACTGGAACGAGAAATAAGTGGCCCAGGCGAAGGCGCTTCCGGTCGAGATAAAGCGCTAGAACGACTACCGCCACCACCCCGGTCAAACCGGCGGGATGGGTAAAAAGACTGGCTGCCTCAAAGCATTGGCTAAGGAATACAGCTCGCCCCAGGTTCTCCTCGCGGCAATAGAGGTAACAGGCAATCCCAATTGTCGCCAAGGAGCAGGACATCATGTCCGTGCGACCGAATGCCCCGCCGAACACGAACACGTTGTCCGTAGCGATCAGCGCCACGGCAAGCATGGCTGCTTTCGAATTTTCGAACAGCTTGGAAAAGACGACGTACCAGGCAAGCAGAGCAGCAACGCCAAACAACGTGGACAGGGCGCGCATTTGCATTAGCCCGAATCCGACAATCTTGTACCAGGCAGCTTGCGTCACCAGGTAGAGCGGCATGACCTGATAGGTGTAACGGTCCATTCCACGCATCGACATGCCCTCGCGCAATTCCGAGGTGGTGTCGAGAATGGACGTTCCCATGTGCCCATGCAGAATCAAGTTGCGTCCTGGACTGAAAAGCGCCCCCTCATCGATATAGGGCGCAATACACTGCGCGCTCAACAACGCCGCGGCAATAAAAAAGAGTACACAGAGGGCCAGTTGATACCGGGATGTTGTGGAGATTGCGAGCATATTATCCTTCTTCATGATACTTGAATGAACTGGTGTTGCATGTCGCGCGAATTCTCTTCACCCCGCCAAACTTTGACGACGCTCCTCCTCATTACCGCTTATCGGCTGATTTTTTTCTAGCCAGTACGAATACGTTATCGAACAGGTTGATTGGTATCCCGGCGGCATTCCAACTCTGTTGCTTCGCCCAATCTGCGATCTTTTGCCAGAGGTGTATCCCTTGCCAGTGAGCCAGCGTGCTCATGACATAAGAGAGGGTGAACTTCTTGCCGATTCTGGTCACCTGAATCGGTTCGAATCCATGCGCGCGCAAAGCGATCGCCAGAGACTGGCGGCTGAAAAGGTTCAGGTGCTCATAAGGAATCACCAGATGCCAATTGGCCCCTAGAACACGGCTCAGGATGCTGCTCGCATCCGGCGTATTGATCGCCAGTATCCCCCCCGTTTTCAACAACCCGGAGACGTTCTGTAAAACGTGGTGCGGATCTCTCAAATGTTCAATGACATCCCACATGGTGATGACAGCGAAACTTTCCGCCTCTAAGCTCAGTTCCTGATCTAACGTCCCCGTACGCACATCCAGTTGTTTCGCGCGGCCAATCGCGGCCGCTGTATCTGACGGCTCCACACCAGCCAGCTGCCAATCTCGCTGCCGCGCGAGGTTCAGAAAAAAGCCGGTTGCCGCGCCCACGTCGAGCAGTGGGCCTTGCGGAGGGTGTTGCTTCTGGATCAGATCCAAATAATGAAAGAACGTGCTGGTCATCACCTCTTTGTCGGCATCGTAATCCTGATATCCGAAGCCCTCTTTCGCGCCCTGAAAATAGTCTCCGGTGTAGATGGAGATCGTGTCTTCCGACAGCGGCCAGAAAAACAGATGGCCACACTGCGTGCACTTGTGTAGTGCATGCCCCTTCTTGGTTCCATTGGGGACTGCCGGCTGACGGCAGATCGTGCATTCGACGCTCATTGCTTTCATTGTTTGTGCTCAGTTTGAAGTTGAGCCGGTAATCCGGCGGAGAAGACAATTCCCGTTTTTCCGTTGGTGCTATTCAGCACGTGAATCATCTGGTCTGTGACTAACGGTCAATTCACTTATTTTCCACAGCCACTATCTCGACAAAATCACGCGCGAAACCTTCTTTTGTCCGGTTGCGACGGTAGTCACAGGTTGTTCAATCCGGCCCAGTCGGTGGCCCCAATGTATGTTTGGCTGAACGGCATAGCCTCCATGGTACCGCCCATGGCGATGCTTTGTGAACAGGCCGGGCATCGCCGTTTGTTCGGAGTATCATGCAGACCGGCTTCAATCGCCGGAATATGTCACCGCATGGTACAAAGCGGGGCAACACGCGGCAAAGTCATCCCGCTTGATCCGCACCGGCCCCGTGGCGGCCACAACGCCAGTAATGGATTCCAGAAAAGTGCCTACCGGTTCGTTTTTCGGCGTCCGCACATAATGCAATTGCAGAACGTCTACGGGAAAGCGGCCGAACAGGCACTTTACTACCTGGTACTCGATACGGCGCGAAAAAGCGCGGCAACTCATTACCCAACAATCGATATCAAGAACGGTTTCACGCCATACTCCTTTGAGCACGGCGATTTTCCCGAGCGGCCCGTACTTATCGTGATAAGAGACAACAACAACAACTGCCCCGGGACCTGAAGTGTGTGCAACCCAGTCCCCATCTGTATACCTTAATCCATTGATATTAAATTGGTTAGTCTTGTTAACCAATTCCAGAACGCGCCCATCGCCGGATGGTGGATTGAGATCCAAATGAACCACGGCTTCAGAGCGGGCGAGCAAGGTTTCGACCGATTCCGGCGAGGCACTTGCCTGTTGCAGAATGACGCCGGCCCGCAGGCTGTCCAGACGCAGGCTGTCTTCCTCACGCACATCCGGTTTGCCGAACAAGTCTCGCAGCAGCACCAGCAGGTCGAGAACCGCCTGCGGATCCTCCTTGGGAAAGCGGAAACACGTAATTTCGGGATGAGCGATTTTCACCTCGTCGAGCTCCATCGCATTGTCGTCTATAAAGACAACGCTGGAAGCGTCAATATTCCATTGTCTGAGAATCCGGGTAACCGAGCCCGATTTTTCGTTCCAGTGTACTTCAATTGGAAAGACCTGACTTTTATCGAGCAGTATGTCTTTACGTGTGAACGCCTGCTCGACCACGGCCGGATTATTCTTGCTGGCTGCGGAGATGAGCACGCCCTGGGTAGCGAGCGAAGCCAGTAGCTGCTGATACAGGCCATGTGGCTGCGCGTGCGAGGCAAGATCCCAGCACACCCCTTCAGCGCCGACCTCTCCGGCGATGCCCTTCCAGAGGGTGTCATCCAGGTCGGTGATCAGACCTTTCTTTGGCGGTGGTGGTTGAATGAGCATCGCCAGGATGCGGCCGACAGCTTCCGCATGCGGGATCGCGTACGGCAACCCGGCAATGAACTGCGATTTCGTCAGGAAGCGCCCGGGCGCCGCGGAGAAGCGATCTAAGTATTCCTGGTTCGCCACGCGGATCGAGCCAAGTGAGACCGCCCAAACGGCGAATTCGGCGATCGCCGCGGAAAGACGGAGACTGGCTGTGGAAGCCTGCCATCCGGCAGTGTGAAACGCCGGCGGCAGCGCGAGGGTGGGTAAACAAATCGCGATGACCGTTTGCCGCGGCGCAGCTTCCAGCGCATTTCGCAACCTGGTGAGCGATTGTGCGACGGTCGCTTCGATATCAGGAATGTCCTTTAATCGCCACCCGCCGAGGCTGCGGTAGCCGAGCCGCGGGTCAAGATCGGACCACTCCAGGGCAATAGCGGCGGCGTGGAAATCCCGCACAGAAAGCTGCTCCAACGTGCCAGCCAGATCGCCATACAATCCCTTTTCGATTCCAATGCTGGCGCCAGGTAATTGGGTGCGAAGATGGGCCGCGAGAAAAGTCTCAATGTGTAGCGGAGTGAATCCGCAGGCAAGCAGAACACGGAAACTCGGCGATTCCGCGGGCGGCGGCTGGTTGACGATGGTTAACGCTTCTATGAGAGTCACTCTTCCTCTACAGTAAACACACGGACAGTAAATTTCCAACCGTTCTCAAAACCGGGTCCTCATAGGTGAATCCTCCCGTCGCCATCGGCACGCGTGATGTGAATGCGATTGTGATTGGATTCCAACGGCTCGAGCGCTGCTTGCAGGGCCGGAGAAAGGGCGCACAAAAAGTTGGAAGGACCGGACAAGAACCCCGATTGCGGAAACACCTCGCGCCAGACGGAGTGCGATTGATTGGAGACGACCAGTTCGGCCCCATGTTCACTCGCCAGTTGGACTGCCGCTTCGAGGATCGGAGCCTCGTAACCCTCCATGGCGACAAGATCCAGAATGGTCGCCACGCGTAAGTTTCCGAAGTGCAGATTGTCCTGGAAGGGGGTGATTTGCATTGCCGCCCAACCGCAAGGAATATTCAGATGGACGAAACGACGCAACACCAAACCTTTCGATGGCTGATGAAACAACGCCAATGCGCCCGCCGTTCGCACCGCCGCCAGAGAGCAGCGTGCGGTGTAGGATTCCCACAACTCATCGGCCCACGGACCCCATTGCAACACCGGCTCGCTCTCCTGGCGGCGAACAAAGAATGCGCCGCCCGAACGCACGCGTTGGACGGTATGGAACAAGGGTATACCGATGGAGCCAGCACCAGTGACAACGGCCAGATTCGCGCAAAAGGCGCGCAACGCCGTGGTGTGCAACAGACGGAGCTGGCGCAGGAATGAGGTTGTCCGCAAGACGCGAAAATAAAACGGCACCGGTTCCACGCGCCATTTCGAGGCGGCCAGCAGGCGCGGGAATGGCTGATCCATCCCACCCATGCCTACCGCAAAGGAAAGCGGGCTGCGTTTCAAAATCAACCGCAGCATTTGCACTGCCAGATAGCCATAGCGGTTGTCGACCAGCCCCTCCGATACAGGCATCTGGATGTTGGCCACCCACTGCCGTTGGCCATTCACATCGAATTGCTGGTCCTGGATAATAAAGCCGCCCCGCACCTCCTGGCCGTCGACCAGGAGGAAATGATTCTTCGTCAGGACAGCGGTGGGAAGCGATTGGAATTCCACAACAGGGCTGCTGTCATGATCCCGCTCGGGAAGCCAATAGCCGTTTGGCACACCCGCTTCCCGAAAGCGGGCATTCAGGCGCCGAATGCTATGGAGATACTGGGAAGAATAAGGCGTTACGGAAATCGGCATGCAAATGGTGCGGCTCTGGACAAAAGCGAAAGAACCAGTTTAACAAACCGGCAGGACATTGCGGACGGTTTATGGAAATTACCTTCGTCGCAAAACGGTGGACCGTACGACGATCAGTCGCCGCCGGTCACCTTGCGCAGGTAGCTTTCCATGGCCTGGTAGGAATTCAATTCAGGAATCACTTCCAGATCGATCACAATGTGAAACTCCTCTTCAATCACATTGATGAGAGTAATCGATGCAATTGAATCCCAGTTGGGAAGTGCCACGGTACTCGCTGAAAGGATTTGCGCTGGGCTGGCGCCAGGAAAAACCAACGAGAAACAACGCGTCAATCGAAAAGAGATGTCTGTCACAAAGAGCCTCTCTTTTACTATACGCGGTGCGGGCGGGCTTGCACCACGCGAATCCCATGCCCCCTCCTGTTGAACGCCCTGGCCGGTTCCTTGTGGAAAGGCATTTGCAGTTCAAAACGCCCACTGGTACAATCGCTTACACTGGCGTAGGCACGTCGAAACCGCCTCCCGGGTTTTGTGGAATCGGGCTTCCGGAACCGGTCCGCGATGGATAGTTGCATTCGCCACGCCAATTCCGCCAAAACCACTTTTGTACGCAATGAAGGATCCCCGCATTTCCATGGAAGCAACAAATACGATTCGTTGGCCAGAAGGAAAATCGTTCGCCTTTACGGTCTTTGACGACCCTGACAGTCAGTTCCTGAAGGAAGGGAAAATCGTCTACGATTTCCTGGCTGACCTTGGGTTTCGCACAACCAAAGGCGTGTGGCCCAGCGGAGGTTGCCGTGAGCCAAACTCACCCGGCGATACCTGCGCCGACCCGACGTACGTCGACGAGGCGCTTGCACTGCAACGGCGTGGATTCGAGATCGGTTACCACCTCAATACTCTGCACTCATCAACGCGTGACGAAATAGAGGCCGGACTTGATCGGTTTCGGTCCTACTTCGGGCACGACCCGATTTCCATGGCTAACCATTACAACGAGGAGGCGATCTACTGGGGTTCAACCCGGCTTTCCGGTCTATCTAAAAGGCTATACGACATCGCAACTCTACGGCGTAACGCCAGTCGCTATAAAGGTCACGTGGAAAATCAGCCTTTCTTCTGGGGAGATCTGTGTAAAGAGCGCATCCGTTATTGCCGGAATTTTGTTTTTCTCGACGTCAACACACTTAAGATGTGTCCCTGGATGCCGTATCGTGACCCGTTGCGACCCTACGTGAACCTCTGGTACGCATCAACAGAGGGCTCCAACTGCCAGCGCTTCTTAAATGCGCTCTCCGAAACGAATCAAGACCGCCTGGAAGCCGAAAATGGGTGTTGCATCATGTATACGCACTTCGGCCATCAGTACGTCGAAAATGGAAAACTCAATCCTGCCTTTCGCGCCTTGATGACCCGGCTCAGCAAAAAGAACGGTTGGTTTGTACCTGCCGCATCCATCCTCGATTTTCTGCGCGCGGAAAAAGGCGAGACGATGCTCAACAATCAAATGCGCAGCCGGCTGGAATGGAGTTGGCTCGGAGAAAAATTGTTCCGTGGCACTTCTTGAGGGAGTGCGCTTGCACGCGACCTGTGGGAACCCGACGTAGCTAACGGCCCCGGCGCTCCACAAATTGGTAATACAGCCCTAACGCCGTCAAATAGACGACGCCACCAATAACGAGAATCTCCAAAACGCCAATAAAGCGCGTGGCCTGGATCCAGCGGTTCGCAACCCACAGCGTTGCGGCGAATGGGATGGCGGCCAATACCGGATACCGGTAGGATTCCAGCAGGAATTCCCCCAGGCGCACTTTGAGCAGCGAACACATATAAAGCGGCATAAAGAAAATATTGCTGATGGCCAGTGGGATCGCAATGCCCCAGGCAACGCCCACCATGCCCATATAGGGAACCAGCGCGATGCTTAAACCCAGGTTGGCTATCGACTCAATCATCAACGCAACAGCCAGTGTCTTGAGCCGCGCCATCCCCATCAGTACTTTCGGAGACCCGGCCTGCATCAAGTGAATCGTCATGGGAATCGTCAGTATCGTCAGCACCGAATATCCTGCCGAAACGTACTTTTCGCCTACCCAGGCACGGATAATCGTCTGTCCGATTACCAGAAAGATGCACCCCAGCGGCAGTGCCAAAAAAGCGCTATACCGGTTGCCCATGATGAACAACCTGCGCTGCCGGTCGTGCTCTCCGGTTGCGTCCGCGGCGCTCGCCATGGGGACGAAGATTTGCGCCATCATCTGCACGATATCGATCGAATAGACCGACAGTCGCGATCCATTGGAAAAGAAGGTGATTGCTTCGGCCGACAGCATTCGTCCAATCACCACCGCGCTCAATTGAAACCGCAGCGATTGGGCGATAGAGATCCAGAATCCCATCACCCCATAGGAACGCAGTGTGCGAAAGGTGTCCCACCTTGCGTTGCTCCATTGAATCCGCAACGCTGGTGCCGCCCGGAACGCAATCGTGGTCAACACGAGAGCGCTGAGAAGGTTCATACACACCGTGATCACGCCCACGCCGAGAATCTGATAGCCTCGCGTGAGAAAGAACACCAGCAGGCTCGCCCGAATCAAGGCATTCGCCATCTGAACCCACCCCACGACCGAAAAGCGTTGGAGCCCTTCAAGAACACTACTGAAAAAAGAAAATGGGGTTGTAATTGCAGTTCCAAAACCGACGACCAGGAGCAGAATACGCCCTGTCTCCTGCCACTCGGGACCCACGTTGAACAAGTGCTCAAACAACAAATACACCACACCCGTGACCAACATCATGATGAACGACAGGAATGCGTAGAAGAAGAACGACGTATTGACAATACGATTCAATTCCGCTTGATCGTTCTTTGCGTCGCTCCGGGCAACATAACGGATCGTCGCGGAACGCAATCCGAAATCCAAAAGGCCGTAATAGCCAGTAAAAGCGGTCAGCAGGATCCAAATGCCATTGGAAGCATCCCCGACGTGGTGAAGCACAAATGGAGTCAGGAAAAAGCCCACCAGAACGCTTGTCCCTAAACCCAGCCACGCGCCGGCTACGTTCTTCAGCGCCTGAAGGCGCTTGGTTTCGATCATGCGTGGGGAACCCCGTTAGAAAACAAAACAATCACCATCCAGTCGCTCCTCGCCCATCCGTAAACACACTGGATGCCTTCAATATCCATCCCCACATACACTGCTCCTCCAGTCCGGAAAGGGCACTCGATCATGCTTATACATGGACTTGCTGCGCTTTTGAGTGCTCATAACGCGCCGCGCAGGCACCCTCGATATCCCGCGCAGCATCAGCAATTGTGATCATACCATTAACTCCACTGCTTGATCCGGCGGGTAACCACCGTCAACGGGCGATCACCGCAGCAATAGGCCCTACTGCCATTACAACGCCATCAGTGTACCTTGGGATGAAATGACCGAGCAATCACACCTGACTATATCCCCACGCGCTCGTATTCGTCTAGCGAGGCCCGCCGATGCGATGTATTCATCGAAGAAGGCCTCCAGCTTGTGATGGCAAGGAGCTTGGTGTTCCTTGCCTCCCTTTTCATGCAGTCGCACCAATCGGCGAACCGACACACGGCCTTGTGATAGGCCCGTCGCGTGTTCTTGTTGCGGATGTTGGCGGTGAAGAATTCAAAGAAGCGCTCGGCCGCTTTCGCGCTCGGCAGAAATATCACCGGCGGATTGCTGGCCGGTGTTGCGAGTCTGCGGGGGATGGTGAGGACGGCAAGTTCGGTCATTTCGTTTTCCGTGGCCTTTTGGTGACAGGTGCTCTCCTTGAGAATGGTTTGGGTGAATTGCCATTGTTTAGGGTCAATGTCAATTCGTCGTATTCGTGCAAAGCTGTGAGCGCCTTCTTGAGTTCCCCAGCGCTGGAAGCTTTCACCTTGAGGCCTGCCCGCTCAATTTCGATGCGCCGCCCCTTCCTTTGTTTAAGCCAGAGCGTGACAATACTGACAAGCGCCGTGCCGATGACCGCGTTTGGGCCGTGGTTTTGCGCCATGTCCAGGATCAGCCTCCATACGTCATGCGTGACTGGATTTTTTCGCAATAGGCGTGGCTCAAGGCCGATGCCGCGCAAACTGTCGGCGACAGCCTCGACTTCCACGCAGCCGTCCAAATGAACCACCCGTTCGCCGTACTGGTAATAGCGGAATGGTTCAACCGGAAGAGGCAATAGCGCAGGCTTCTCTTCGGCGAACATTGCCGCGACCTGACGTTTCGTCGTGCCGTGAATGCGCGTGTCAGCCCAGTGCTCTTCCCATCGATCCAAGTAGGCTTGCGCGGCAGTAAGCGTCTCGAAGCGTTGTCCCTTCAGTGGAGTCATCTGGGCGTGATTGACGCTGGACTCGACCTTACCTTTCCTGTCTGGATCTTTGATACGGCATGGCATGGCGATCGCCTGGTAGTGGGCAAGCATGTCGCGATAGAGCGGATTGATCGTCGGGTCATAGATGTCCGGCTTGAGTACGCCTTCGCGCAGATTGTCGAGGATCAGCACGCGCGGCGCGCCCCCGAGCTTGGCGAAGGCAGTCTCGTGCATCTCGGCCCAATTTTGCGTGCTCGACGAGAAAACGATAAGCCGGACACATTTGCGGCTGTACTTGGGAATGGTCAGCTGACCATTCTCAGGTTACGCCGCAGATGCGCATCCTCGTGGCGGTAGAGCCCGTCGATCTACGAAAAGGCATTGACGGGCTGGCCGCGCTGTGCCGGGAGAAACTCCAGTCCGACCCATTTTCGGGATGTCTGTTCCTGTTTCGCGGCCGCAGCGCGACCGCCATCAAAATCCTGGTTTACGACTCGCAAGGATTTTGGATGGCGCAAAAGCGCTTGAGCAAAGGGCGTTTCAAATGGTGGCCCAGCGGGAGCACCCCGGCGCAAACGCTGCAGGCTCATCAGGTGCAGATGCTGCTGGCGGCGGGCGATCCATCGGTCGAAGGCGCGCCTGTCTGGCGGCCGGTGAAATAACGGAAAAAAGACTTGCGTTCCGAAACCAACTCGGTCACAATGCTGGTATCGAAATGGCAAATGCGCTTTCAACTCCTGCGCCAGACGAGTGGAAATATCGCGGTCGCAGTTTCAATCGCACCGACATCGAATCGATCCGCCGGTTGATCGCCGCCAACGCCGGCGCCAGCCGCTGGGCCATATCGCGAAAACTGTGCGTGGATTGGGATTGGAAGCAACCCAACGGCGCGCTGCGCGATATGGTCTGCCGCGGTCTGCTGTTGATGCTCGAACGCGCTGGCGAGATCGAACTTCCACCTGTACGCCGCCTTACGCCAACGGGACGAACACGGCCCGAGCCGGTGATTGCGGATAAGCGTCCTGTGTGCGGCGCACTGAGCGAGTTGGGCCCGCTGACGATAGAACAGGTACGGCGAACTCCGCAAGAAGGTCTGTTCAACAGCCTGATGGAGCAGTATCACTACTTGCGTTACGAACAACCAGTCGGCGAACACTTGAAGTACTTGGTGAAAGCGCGCGGCCAGGTGGTCGCGTGTCTGGCCTGGTCGAGCGCGCCACGGCATCTGGGCAGCCGCGACCGGTTCATCGGCTGGGATCAAGAGGCGCGGCGGCGCAACATTCATTTGATCGCCTACAATACGCGGTTTTTAATTCTGCCGTGGGTCGCTGTGCCACACTTGGCATCGCACATTCTGGGGCGGATGGCGCGCCAGTTGCCGCGCGACTGGCAGCGCATGTACGCCCATCCAGTTCATCTGCTGGAAACCTTTGTCGATCCGGAGCGGTTTCGCGGCACCTGCTATCGCGCGGCGAACTGGATCGTAGTGGGCGAAACCACCGGGCGTGGCAAGGACTCACAGAGCAAGCAGCCGAACCGGTCCATCAAGCAGGTGCTGGCGCTGCCGCTTCACCGGCGGTTCCGGCAGTTGCTGAGCCAATGAAGGAAAACAATGAAGCTCGATCCGGAGACCATTGACGTTAGCATTCAGGAGTTGGAAGCGCTGGTGGATGGAGCGCGCTGCCAACCGTTGAGCGTGGACGATTACCGCAAACTGCGCGGAGTTGTGGAAACGCTGGGAGAGATGGCGCGACTGCTGGCAGACAAGGACGCGACGCTGCGTCAACTGCGCCAGATGCTGTTGAAACCGGCCACGACCGAGAAGACGCGCGTGGTGCTGGAGCGCGCGGGCGTAAAGCCGGAACCGGATGAGCAGGCCAAGCCAAAGAACAAACGCAAAGGCCATGGCCGCAAGCCGGCGAGCAAGTTTGAAGGGGCGGAGAAAGTGAACGTGGCGCACCCCACGTTGAAGACGGGTGACTCGTGTCCGGAGTGTTTGAAGGGCAAGGTGTATCCGCTGAAAGAACCGGCTGTGCGAGTGAGGATTGTGGGGCAAGCGCCGGTTGCGGCAACGGTCTACAAGTTGGAGCGGCTGCGCTGCAACTTGTGCCAGGAAGTATACGAAGCGCCGCCACCGGCCGCAATGGGTGAGGACAAGCGCGATGTGACGGCGGCGAGTATGGTGGCGCTTTTGAAGTATGGCTCGGGCGTTCCGTTCTACCGGCTGGAAGGACTCGAAGCTCACCTCGGCATTCCTTTGCCGCGCTCGACGCAATGGGACATGGTGGCCCAAGCGGCCAAACCGCTTGTCGCGGTGCATGAGGAACTGATCCGGCAGGCGGCGCAGGGCGAGGTGATGTACAACGACAACACGGCGGTGCGGATTCTGGCGCTGCAACGGGAGACGGCGGCGGACCGCTCGGGGGTGTTCACCACGGGCATTGTGGCGGTGGCCGCGGGACACCGCATGGCGCTGTTTTTCAGCGGCGACAAGCATGCGGGCGAGAATCTTGCCGATGTACTGAAACGGCGCGCGGCAGACCTGCCGCGGCCTATCCAAATGTGCGACGCACTCTCTCGCAACGCGCCCAAGTTGCCGCCGGAATTAGAGCCGCTGATGGGAAGCTGTCTCGCCCATCTCAGAAGGAACTTTGTCGAGGTGGCGGCCAACTTCACTCCGCAATGCCAGTATGTGCTGGAAACGCTGGGCGAGGTTTACGGCAACGACGAGACGGCGAGGAGGCAAACGATGACTCCGGACGAGCGGCTCAAGTATCATCAGGCGCGTAGCGGTCCGCTGATGGAGCAGTTACACCAATGGGGGCAGCGGCAGTTGGATGAACATATCGTGGAGCCCAACTCGGGTTTGGGCAAGGCGATCCGATATCTGCTCAACCACTGGGAGAAGCTGACTTTGTTTTTGCGCCAACCGGGAGCGCCGCTGGACTCCAACATCGTCGAGCGCGCCTTAAAGAAAGCGATTTTGAATCGCAAAAATGGGCTATTCTATAAAACGCGCAATGGTGCTCGGGTGGGTGACTTGTATATGAGCCTGATCCATACCTGTGAGTTGTGCGGCGGCAATCCGTTCGACTATCTCACCGAGTTGCAGAAGCATGCCACGGAGATCCAGGAAAACCCGGCAGCGTGGATGCCATGGAACTATCGTGCGACGCTGGAGCAAGCCGCGCTGGCAAAGGCGGCTTGAAGGAAACCCCACGTCGAGAGGGAACCATATTGGTCAGGAAGACAAAAACCAGTAAGCCCGCAGCCTGCCAGACATGCCAGGGGACGGACCTGGTGCGGCGAATCGCGACCTATCCAGTGCATCTGGAGGGCGAGCTCAAAGGCAAGCAGATCCACGTCGGACGGGTGGCCTTATACGAATGCCAGAGCTGCGGCCACCTCATACCGACCCCTGCCGGACAGGCCAAAGTAGACCGCAATGTCAACATGGGAATCAGGCTGTTCCTTGGACAACTGCACTGAATTCCGGTGGGAATTTACATGTTCCAGTGAGGCTACGCATGCTTGCCGGACGCTCACGATTTAGTACCGAGCACGACCGTCTGATCGGATCGAACTCCGTTGGAGCCATCAATGGGATGAGAGTACCGGCGGCGAAGTTGGATGCCTTTCTTTGTGCGGGTGACAAAGAACGCGCCGCTAACATGAAAGACATGGAGTCGCTCAAAATCGACATAGCCACGATCCATGACGTAGAACGCCTCGGGTTCCGGAACAATCGTATCGAGGATTTTGACGCCGGCCATTTTCCCATCGGAAATCTCAACAAAAGTGGGGATCGGGCCACGGAGATCGAGCAAGGTGTGCATTTTTACGGCACCCTTTTTGGTTCGAAACCACGCCCAAGGAAACACGGACAAACAGAGATCGATGGTGGTGGAGTCCAGGGCGTAAACTGTGTTGTCGAGGTCAAAGCCGAGCGACTCGCTGGCATACATCGGGCGAGCAATATGAATGAGCACCTGAGCGAAATCCGCGTAGATACGCCAGTCGTGAGTTTCATTCGCGTCGGCCAACGTCGAGCGTGACACCTTGCCGCGAAAGCCCATGTGATAAAGTTTGCTTCCCACCGAGCGTAGACATGCTTCGATGTCGCGCAGACTCTCACGATAAGTTAATTGCGCGAATGCTAAACAAAGGAACTGATCCCAACAAGAAAATCCGCGCGCATTACGATCACCACCATATCGGGCAACGCATTTTTGGAACTCGTGCGCGGGAAGGTGATCCATCACCTGTGCGAAGATCGTTCGGCCTTTGTTCATGCACCATTATGGAAATCCCTCATCCTGGCGCGGGCCGGCCGGAACCGTTTTTTAAAACGTTTCAAATCGAAAACGCTGGCTTCCCTGCCATCTCATTGATTGTAAATTACTTGCGGGCGAGCGCGGAGAAATAGCCGGACACTAGTGATGGGCGTGGAAGCATTGATTTTATTAGCCGCCGGCGGCTGTGCGCCGCCCCCTTGTTTCACAGGCGTTTTAACGCTATTCTGTTTTCTGTTCTTCACCTTTTGGGTGACCTCCTTGAGGTTGGATTTGCGAAGCTGTGAACTTCGCGAATCTCTGTTTTACCTCATGTTTATGGGGTCACCCAAGGGTTCCTCGGGTTCACTTCATGGATTCACGGAATTTTCCGTGAATAATCTAGGTGCCATTCTGGATATATCTTGATAAATTACTATACTTACAAGAATGACCGTCATTATTGACGCAATCTCTTTTGGGACAAGCTCTAAGTAGTTTTCACATTCGCCCGTTCCTCTGCAATTTGGCCATTCACCCCTGTGCGCGGGTTGCTGCGAATTCCCAATACTTTTGCCGAGAACGCCGACCCCATCGCCAGCATAGCCCTGCTCCTGTCATATGCACGGGTTTGGTGGTCGTTTTTTGCGCATGGCTCTTCCAACGAGCGCGAGAATAGTGGCATTCTCACACGCGCCGTATTGCTCCAGCAGGTCGGAAATGTGTTCAACTGTCATAGCAACATTGTGCGTAAAGGGAGATTTCTCTCACTAAACTTTCAGGATGTGCCGACGCTGTCGGGCACCGAACAATACCATTAGCAGGAATCCAACGGGGACGAACATCATCGTCGTCGGCTCTGGTGCCACGAACACCCCGCCAGCAAGTTTATAATCAGTTCCAGAGTCTGAGGAGTACCGAAATCCCGAAAGTGGCTGACCATTGCTATTCAGGACAGAGAAGTCGACAGTCAAGTGTGCGCGGTCATCTTCTGATCCTACGATTGGATCCCACGGCGCGAAGTCGGAGGCGAAGACCGATACGCTCCCCGAAAACGCCAGACCGTTGCCAGCGGTGAAGTGCTGCAGGAACGAACCTTGAGAATATCGAGATAAAGAACCAAATGTAAATTGACTAGCCGCGAAGCCATCGGCGAAAGACACAAAGGCGAGAAGTTGAACATTGGCCTGAAGAATCCCATCGGCATCAAGGATTGTGATTGCGTCGGAAAAGCTGGCAATAGCGTTCGCTCCGCAATACGTTGAGCCAGAGGGACAGTTCGAGTAAGCACGTGCAAATGCGGATCCGAACTTTACGGTAGCCTCCGAAACACCGCCTGCGGTGCTATATGAGATGTTGCCTGCGTACCCAATCGAATTGCTTGGTTGTCCATTATTCGGTCCCGCCAAAGCAAAGATGGTAGCCGCGTGGCCGACGTGCGGTAAGAGGAAGATTGAAAGCGAGAGTCCAAACTTCATATTGTTCCTCCAATGGACTTACCGCGAGCCGCAGCATTTTCCAATCCGTAAATGAGCCTGGAAGCAGGTTTTGATTCCAATGCGGGATGAGCCCCAAACGGGGATGTCGTTCCACTGCGGCGTGAGCCTGAAGCACGAGTCGTAGAGCGCGTGGTCTTTGGGTCCTTTCTTAAAGATTGTGTGAGTCGGGGAAGGGG
>Ga0118677_10008654_pt1 | contig 16226 bp, 13 predicted proteins | sample AliMusrvi5mmetaG_FD_86154 | JGI IMG/M metagenome (GOLD analysis project Ga0118677, IMG submission 86154) | reverse complement strand
TGTATATCAAGATTTCTCTATGCTTCACATACCTTTTGCAGAAATGTATGCCAACCAATCATTTAAACGCGTATAATAATGCACCTATGGGCTTCCCTCAACGCGGTAGGGCGCAACAGGCTTGTTCCGTCGTTTTGGCAACGTCTTTTGTTGACCGTCAAAACGGCCTATGTGCCATTTTTTTCACCGCTAGGAGTCCCGATTTGCATTCATGTACAGCGTTTTTTCTTAACAAAGGAAAATAATAAAGGACACTCATTCAAACTATCCTGTGTGTCTGTGCTTTGCAAAATGGTAACCCAACAAGTAACTATTCGATATTAAAAACGCTGTAAGTCACTTTCCATTTCCTAACCCAACCTTAAGCGCCCTATGCCAAATTTAGCTAAAGCCAGCATCGTTAAAATGTCAAATGTCTATTTTGACGAAAAATGCATCAGCCATACTGTCTTCCTTGAAGATGGATCCCGCAAGTCTATCGGTGTGATTTTCCCCTCAACCCTAACATTCAACACGGCAGCACCAGAGAAAATGGAAATCGTCGGGGGCATCTGTAAAGTCAGGCTGTCAGGGGATACAGAATGGAATACTTTCTCGGCGGGCGATACATTTAAAATACCCGGCAACAGTCATTTCGACATTGAGACCTTGGAATTTCTGGACTATGTCTGTCATTTTGGCTGACTCCAACTCCCTCATCAAACCTGTCAGGAAACCTCATGGCTGGATTTAGCGTACATTTCAAAAAGCCTGTAGCTTGGGCGGATAGCTTATATATACATTATTGGCAAGCAGGACCAAAATCCACGAGCAGCGTGTGGCCCGGCGTACCCATGAAGCCTGAAGCAGAAGGCTGGTTTGTTTATCGGTTTAACGAATCTTCGGCGCGCTTTGTCATCAATGACGGACAGGGTAATCAAACTGGCGACCAGAGCCGTGGAACGGATGGCTGGCTGGACGAGGATTGCCAGTGGCATGGCGTTCAACCGACTTTAAAAAAAGCAGCAACCAAGGCAAGCCCACCTGCTGCAAAACCCACAGAGCTTGCGCCAATCGGTAAACGCAATGATTTCCGTGAGGAAACCATTTACTTCCTCATCACCACGCGATTCTACGACGGCGACCCGTCCAATAATTTTTTTTGCCGCGACCGCATCCAATTCAATGCCCAAGGCGTGGCGATAGACCCCCACTGGCGCGGCGACTTCAAAGGCTTGATCCAACGCCTGGATTACATCCGCGACCTTGGTTTCACCGCCATTTGGATCACCCCACCGGTGGAAAACCGCTCCGGCTTGGATTACCACGGTTATCATGCTTACGACTGGACAAAAATCGACCCGCGCCTCGAATCGCCTGATGCAAGCTATCAAGACTTGATAGCTGCGGCACACGCCAAAGGCATCAAGATCATCCAAGACGTGGTGGTCAACCATTCCTGCCAATACGGCATACGCGGCAAGGTCCACATCGACCATTTGCCGATCAAATACTATGTCCCGCACGGCTCGGAACAAGGCCGGGTAAACCATGGACCCTACCAGGGCCATCTGGGCAATTACGCTTGGGCCAACCGGGACGATATCGACAACCCGGTGGCACCCGAATGGTATCGAGAACGCCACGCATCCGACCCGTCGGGCATTGTGCCATTGGTCGATCCAAAAACCGGCGAAACCCTACCCAAACCGGGTTATAACCCAGGCCGATTCTTCGGTGTCGATGCCAATCAACTGGACCCCAACTGGTTTCATCAGGAAGGGTTCATCTGCGGCGGCGACTGGGAGAGCGCCCACCCGCTGCAAGTCAAACATCTAGCCGGCGATTGCATAGACCTCGCCACAGAACGTCAGAATGTCAAAGACTATCTTATAGGTTCCATCAATCGCTATCTAGACATGGGCGTGGACGCGCTGCGCATTGACACGGTGAAACATGTCGAGCGGGACAACCTGCTGGAATATGTCAACGCCTGGAAAGCCCACAAGCCGGGTTTGTTCGTGTTTGGCGAAAATCTAGTCAAAGGCTACGGCTGGGGCGACATGGGCGGCGGTGACAACGGCCCTTCGCCCATCCGTCCTTGGTGGTACACGCGCCTAGGCCACGACCCCCAAAATCCTAACTCGGGCGGCGATTCAGGTTTTCCACAACTCGATTTCGGCCTGTTCTCCACTTTCCGCGACACCGTCAGCAAAGGCACTTACGGTGGCACTGCCCAGGTGTTCAGCATGGATTGGATTTACGGCGACGTGACCCAACTGGTCACTTTTTTGCAAAATCATGACGTTGGGCCGGACAATGATTTCAAATTCCGCTTTAAAGGCGAGCAATGGATGGCTGCAGCGGCTTACAACTTGATTTGGACCGTGCGTGGCATCCCCTGCCTCTACTACGGCGAAGAAATCGAATTCATGAAGGGTGCGCCGCAAGACGTGGAAGGCGAGAAAGACACTTTACATCAGACTGGCCGGGCTTATTTCGGCGAGCATTTAAGCGATGACCATCTGGCGCAAACCCAAAGCCATCCGTTATACCGGCACATCCGCCGATTGAACCAAATCCGTCAAGCTATTCCGGCATTGCAAAAAGGCCGGATGGACAGGATTTCAGAATGGGGCAGTGGGATGAGTTTCGTCCGCGATTTTGCTTTGGGCGGGAGTTACGCGGTGGTTGGATTGGCCATGGGTGGAGACCAGCCTATCACCGTCAATGGGGTATCGAACGGAGTTTATCGTGACGCTGTCACTGGTCATGAGGTTTCTGTCGGTCACGGTGCGATTTCCTTCCATGTCAAAGGCAACTCGGCGGGGATTTATGTGTTAGATGGGCCTGGGAAGATTGGCGAGGATGGGGTTTATTTGAGGTAGTTTCGCTGTTACACCCCCCCGCTGGCTCCCAAGTTCTGATTTCCACGCTGGTTCCCAAGCTCCGGCTTGGGAACCAGCGAACGATCAAAAACAAAAGGCCAAAGCCACCCTTCACGCCGTTAAACGGCCTGTGTGAGGCTTAGCCTTTTGTTTCAACAACTAGAGCGGATTATTCCAGGTCTGTAGACTGTTCTTGAGCCTGGGCGACGCGCAATTCTGCGGGACGGTCCGAATAGAACACGTTGCCATCTATGCGGGCGGTTCTATGCGAGGCTTTTGCCCAGTTAGGCAGATGGCGCAACCATTTGGCATGGAAGAAAACAGCCCCTCCGGTGTTATCCGGCAGTTCGCCCTCCATCACCTTTTTGGCGACATCCTGCGCCCTGGCATAATCAACCGGGTTGGGGTTTCTGACTGAATAGACAAATCTGCCGATGCGGATGACGTGACAGTAGCTATAGCCCCATCCGCCAATCACACGGTTCTTGGCCACATTGGCCACAGCTTGAAGGTTGGAGTCTGAGTTACGCGCTTCACGGTAAATGGTGTTCGCCAGACAAGTCAGGTCGTCTTGCGGCATTGCCGCATGATGGCGGTAGTTTGCCCGTGAATGGTGGTGGAAATGTTTATGTTGCCCGCCATGGTGGTTGGCTTTGGCAACAACGGGTGACGCAGTAAAGGCCAGAATTAAAAGGGCCTTGGTGAGTTTGTTTGACATAGTCACGTTTCCTATCTTCGTCGAAGTTGCAGCCAATTACATGTATTTTCGTACGGTCATTGGGCGGCCACATCTTCTATTTTCGAAAGCGTACTACTTAGAACGGTATTTCTTCTTGAAAAAACTGAACTAAACAGCACAAGCTAAAGTTTGGCGGTTCAAAAAGAACCTAATTATTCCTCCGCAGGTTGTGCAACTCCGTTTGCATTAAGAAACTGATGTTACGCATGGAGCGGCAAAGCTCGCTTTGCCTGTCAAGGCACTCCAAATCAAATCGCCGTAGGTCGGCAACCCATTGCCGACAACAGAACCACGGCCTGTGTAAGAGCCAGGCTATCGCAAGAACTCGGCATTATAAAAAACAATAAGTTACCGAATTAACGTTATTCATAGTGTATAATTTGCCTGAGCTTAGGCCGGTTGTCAAGCTTTATGCTCGGGTGCAATCAAAAAATCCGTCCGCCTAGAAGACTTTTTGATTTATGCTAGGGGGGTCGCACAAAGCATAAATTCAACCTTAAATCGACTTTTTTAGCTTTTGATGGCGTAAAAACATTGGAATTGTAATTATGAACAACATTATTAAACTCTATCAAAGAGCTTGCGAAATGCCAGCGCGAACATGGTTTTTCTTCGGCTTTCTGTCTTGCGTAGCCATGGAACTCGCGGCGATTTACTTTCAATTTGTGCTAGGGCTTGAACCCTGTCCGCTTTGCATCACCCAGCGTTTGATCACTTTTTCTTTAGCTTTTATATTTCTAATTGGCGCCGTTCACAATCCAGGCTTAGTCGGTATTCGCATTTACGCTGGTCTGGCTGCGTTGGCTTCTTTCGCGGGTGCGTCGGTCGCGACTTACCATTTTGTCATCCAACATTTACCCCATGAAGAATTGAGTAGCTGCGGACCCGGTGCATCTTATATTCTGGAACATTTCAAATTAGCCGATATAGTCAGGCTATTTTTAACCGGAACGGGGGATTGCACCCAAGTGGTTTGGTCATTCCTCGGTTTGAGCATGCCTTTTTGGGTTGGGCTGTGTTTTCTGGGACTCTGTGCTTTTTGTTTATGGCGACTGGTTTTGGCATTTCCGCGATGAACGAAGAGCTTCAAAGAGCCAGAAACACCCTCCAACGCCTTGCCTCCAACTTGGGCCAAGTCATGAAAGGCCAAGAGGTGGCTATTCGCCACTTGCTGGCTGCGTTTGCAAGCGGTGGGCACATCTTGCTTGAAGATGTGCCAGGAACTGGCAAGACCACGCTGGCAAAGGCGCTGGCATTATCCTGCCGGGCAGACTTCCAAAGGGTGCAATTCACCCCCGACCTGTTGCCCAGCGACATTCTAGGCGTTTCGGTGCTGGAACCAGCCAGCAGGGAATTCCGCTTTATGCCTGGCCCCATCTTTTGCCACATCCTCTTGGCGGATGAGATCAACCGCGCTTCACCGCGCACCCAATCCGCCCTGCTGGAAGCCATGGCGGAATCCCAAGTCAGCATAGAACGGCGGCATTATGTACTGGAATCGCCGTTTTTCGTCGTCGCCACCCAAAACCCCGTGGAATTCCATGGCACTTACCCGTTGCCCGAGGCCGAACTGGATCGCTTCGCGCTACGACTAAGCCTAGGTTATGTAAACGAGGAACTGGAGGTTTCGATCATTTCCGCCCAACAACTTTCGCACCCTTTGCAAAGTCTGCAAGCTTGCGTTGGCCTGGACGATATCCGCCAACTGCAAAGCTTTGTTCAAACCATCACTGTGCCTGAAGTTATCAAACGCTATATTGTAAGCATTGTGCGCGCCACGCGTGAGGTTGAAGGCGTGCGTCTCGGTGCCAGCCCCCGCGCCGCACTGACTCTGATGAAATGCGCACAGGGCTTGACCTTGCTGGACGGCTTCGACTTTGTCACCCCTGACTCGATTCAGGAAATCGCAATTCCGGCCATCGTCCACCGCCTTAGCCTGGACCATCAAGCACGGTTCGGCGGATTGCGCCCTGAATCGGTCGTGGAGGCAATACTCGCCAAGACACCCGTGCCGGTTTAATGATGCCATGCAGCTTCCGGCGGCTTTTTTTCCGCCAGTTTTCCCTAGTCTATCGCATAAGCTTCTGGTTTAGCCGCCACTTAAGTCCTTTGGGCCATTTCCTCCTAGGACTGTTAATGGTATCCGCCGCATTTGGCGCCAATACCCACGCCGCTGCCGCCTACCAATTATCTGCCTTGTTGGCAGCCCTGTTCTGCCTGGCTTTGCTGTGGAGTTTCTTTAGCCGTCGTGCAACGCCACCCTTGTCTGTGGAGCGGCTAACTCCAACCTATGGCACTATGGGCGAACCCATGCGCTACCAAATCGCCATCATCAATACTGGCAAGTCGACCGAGCGCGGGTTGAGCTTATTGGATTGCCTGGATGTCCGCTTTCCCAATTGGAAAGAGTTTTCCGCCTCCGTCGATTCCGACAAAGAACACCGTAACCCCTTCGACCGCTATGTAGGCTTCCATCGGTGGCAGGAACTAATGCGAATGAACCGTGGGGCTAGCATGGCGGAGAAAACCTTGCCTGACCTGCCACCAGGCCTACGCATAACCGTGGAAATGGAACTGACCCCGCTACGCCGGGGACGCTTACGGTTTGACCGCGTGTGCATTTACCGCCCAGAACCCTTTGGTTTGTTGCGCACCCGGCATACCTTCCCGCTACCCAAGGTCCGCTGTGTATTGCCACGCTGCCATCCGGTATCCCCTTTGCCGCCGGCTGGCTCGCGCAGCTATCAACACGGCGGTGTGGCTTTAGCGAATGCAGTGGGCGAATCGGAAGAATTCCTTTCCTTGCGCGAATTCCGCCACGGCGACGTGCCGCGCAATATCCATTGGCGCAGTTCGGCCAAACTTGGACGCTTAGTGGTCAAGGAGTTTCAGGATGAATATTTTGTTCGTCGTGCCTTGGTTTTAGATACCTTTTGCGTTCCCTCACGCACAGAGGAATTCGAAGCTGCGGTATCGGTTGCCGCTTCCTTAGCCATTAGGGAACCGCAACGGGACAGCCTTCTCGACCTACTTTTCATCGAACAACAGGCGCACTGTTTCACAGCAGGACGAGGATTATCGGAAACAGTCGGAATGTTAGAAGTATTGGCAGGCGTACAACCCATAGCCCAAGGTACAATCGAATTGTTGACGCAGCATGTTTTGCAGGGGGCCAGTGCCTTGAGCAGCGTGGTTTGTGTGCTCCTAGCCTGGGACCAACCCCGCAAAAACTTTGTCGAATCGCTCCATGCGATAGGTCTGCCGGTGTCCGTTTTGGTGGTGCAAGAACAGCCGCCGGACACTATCCAAGAATCCACGGAAGCCGACTCGGTCTTGAAGACCGAGTCGGTTTTATCCTATCTGCGGCATATACGCCCAAGCCATTTGGCTGATGACCTGCAATGGAATTGAAATACCCCGCCCTATCGCTGCCATTGGCCCTGTTGTTCTGGGGTTGGCAAAGCGAAATGCTCCCGCTTGCCGCCGTCATTCTTATACTCGCCATACTTTCCCTTAAAACGCCTTGGCGTTGGGAAATGGGCATGGCCGAATTTCACCGTGTTGGCGACCTGGCGACGGTTTTGTTTGGCTTTGCGATTGTTTATTTTTACTCGACTGACGGAGACACCCCGCCGATTTATCAAATCTTGCGCTGGCTACCGGTCTTGTCATCCCCCCTGCTGTTCGGTCAAATTTACAGCATGGGCCAGCTTCTGCCATTGAGCTCATTGTTTTACTCAATGCGGCGTTACGCCAATCCGTCCAAGCTGGACATCCGGCTACCTTACGCTTTCCTATGCATACTTTCCGCCGGAAGCGGCAATCCCGATGACCAGAGCTACTACATAGGCGTAACCGCATTTGTATTATGGGTTTTATGGTTTAACCGGCCTAAACGACAACCGCTCATCGTCTGGCTATTGTGCTTCGCGCTTGCAGTAATACTAGGCTATGGCATACAGACTGGCCATGTCAAACTGCAAGCCGAGGCCGAGGAATGGGCTGCGGACTGGTTCACCGCTTGGGAGCCTGATCCATTCAAGGCCCGAACCGCCATAGGCGACAGAGGCAACCTCAAACTTTCCAGCCGCGTGCTGCTGAAAGTCTATAGCGACCAGCCCTTGCATCATCCATTGTTACTGAAAGAAGCCACTTACGACCGCTATTCCGACCAACATTGGTATGTAAGCAATGCCCTATTCCTGCCTTACACACCATCCCAACAAAATGGACCCTACCAAATCACCGTGCTGCATTTGTTGGCACAGCATAGCGTCCTGCTGGCAATGCCTAGTGGCATGTCAGGGGTGGATGGCCCATGGCAAAATGACCTGCTCCGCAACCGGCTGGGTACGATCAAGTGGATGGAAACCCCGCCAGTGACACGCTACCGGGTTGCCTACGACCCGAATGTCAAAGACAGCACAGGCCCGACAACTTTCGATACCCAATTACCTCAAGAAACCAGTGAAATGTTGGCCCCCTTGGCCCGTGATTTGAACCTGCGCCGTTTGCAGCCCGAACAGGCGGTCGCAACCATAGCCGATTTCTTTGCCACCCACTTTGCTTACAGCCTTGATTTGGGCAAGCCTCGCAATAGTGGCGAAGCTCTGAGGGACTTCCTCTACCGCCGCCATGCCGGACACTGCGAATATTTTGCCACCGCCACCACGCTGCTTTTACGCACCGCCGCGATACCTGCCCGCTATGTCGTCGGGTATTCAGTGCAGGAGTTTGACTGGGATGGAAAAGCCTATCTGGTGCGCAAACGCCATGCCCACGCTTGGACCGAAGCTTATGTCAATGGCGCTTGGCAAACCTTGGACAACACCCCCACAAGATGGGCGGAGGAAGAAGCCAAAGCCGACCCGTGGTGGCAACCCGTGGCAGATGTATGGTCGAGTTGGGCCATAGCCATCAAGGTCTGGCGATGGGAACGGGGGCAACATCCCCAGCAAGGGTTCCCTTGGTGGGGATGGCTGATGCTGCCGCTGGGTGTTTGGCTAGGCTGGAGGCTTTACCGCAGCCGCAAAAAGGTGGCGAACCCCCTGTCGACCGACCCGTCTTCTAGGTTGCCAGACCAACCCAAGGACCTTGAATACTCCCGTCTAGAACAAAAGATATTGGCTTCCGGCCACCCGCCACGCAATCCGGGAGAAACGCCTTTGCGCTGGCTGCGCCGCCTTGGGCTGGAAATTCACGAACAAGAAGTGCTTGAGTTCTACCGAAGGCGGTATGGGGGGGAATAGTTTGCTTCAAATGATGAAGCAGCGTCCAAAACACCGTTCCCCGCGCCTTCGTGCATGATCGGGCGGTCACCACGCTGGACAGTTAGCATCATCAACGATTGGCTCAGGAATGAAACTGCTCAAAATTAACCAAGCCACATTTTGAGAAACAATGCGCAACCAAATTGTGTTGCCCAACAGTCATGTCAATGTGTTGACACCCCTAACGATGAAAGCCAAAGCGTAGGGTACGCTATGCGTACCATGCAGATTCTGCGAGGTACGCACAGTATCTTGGTACGCACAGCGTACCCTACGGATTCCGTACTTTCATGGCAACCCATCGGTCAATCGGACATGACCTTTCGGCTCAATAGTCGTAAGTCGTATTACGCCGATTATTATCAACTTGGACATTGCCGTATCACACATCACTTGCGCTTTTACGTTGCGTCGTTGCGCCGTTGCGTGAGACCTTCTTTTGCCTTTCTCGCAATGTGGCATGTCAATTAGTTGCGAAGATTTTTTGTCTCACGCAACGACGCAACGTTAAAAGCAAAGCAGAATCTAAAAGGCCCACCATAAGCTGGCCTGATTAGGGAGATGTTTCAGCTAGACCCAAAACGCCGTCATTCCGGCATGGATCGCCGGAATCCAGGCTCCATGGACGGCTGGGTTTGTGGGCATCCCTGCAATCTGGATTCCGGCATCCCTGACCGAAATGACGGAATAGCTGAAACATATTCCTACCCAGGTAAGACGATATCTAGGGGGAGGTGGACGGAAGATGGGTTGCAGACGCTATCCTCTTGCTCAACTCATACGCCGCCACGGCGTAAAGCGGGCTGTGGTTGTAGCGGGTAATCGCATACAAATTCTGGAACCCCAACCAATAGGCCGGGCCGTTTTCTTCCTCCAACTTCACCAAAGCAGCCCTAGGGGAACCATTGACCGGCTCTTCGGGCACAACCCCCATTTCTAAAAATTGGGCTAAAGCATGGTCCGGTTTTAGGCTTTTGCTGGCTAATCCCTGAGAAACCACGCCTTCTAGTTTCGCGGAAACCGCTATCGGTGCGCCGTTTTGCCAACCGTTGGCGGCAAAATAACGGGCCACACTGGCGATGGCATCGGCGGGATTGCTCCAGATGTCACGGCGTCCATCGCTGTCGCCATCGGCGGCCAGGCGACGAAAGCTGCTGGGCATGAACTGCGGCATTCCCATTGCCCCTGCATAGGAGCCTGTCGGTTTTAACGGGTCCATGCCCTCATCACGGCACAGCAATAGAAACTGCTCCAATTCGCCACGGAAAAACTCACCCCGTTTCGGGTAATCGAAACCGAGGGTGGACAGCGCGTCAATAACTCGGTAGTTGCCGGGCCGTTTTCCGTAACTGCTTTCCACACCGATGATGGCGGTGATGATTTCCGGGGATACGCCATATTTGTTTTCTGCATTGGCAAGTGCCTGGGCATTGCGCTGCTTGAATTCGATCCCGCCTTGGATGCGGGCATCGGTCAGAAATAATTTCTTGTAGGCATACCAAGGTTTAGCCTCGTAAGGCCGTGCGATGGCGGACAGTATGGCATCCTGGAAATTGACGGCCGTAAACAACTGGTGCAATGCGTCGGTGTTAAAACCATGCTTGCGCCCCATTTCCGCAATGAAAGCCTGCACGTCCGGCCTCTCCGCAATGCCCGGACCCGGCTGAATCGACAGTTCTGGCGGCGGCCCTATAGGGGCAATGGCTACAGGTTGCGGCTGGCTGGGCAAGGTCTTAGGGGTATCCGGCGCAACGGTCGTGCCTGACGGCGCATGTCCAGTGCAGCCATGCAGCAACAAACAAAAGGTAGGCACTAAAATACGGCTGAATCTATACATTAGGGTAATGAAGCGATTTAGGGGGTTGTTTTAACTGCCAGCATACCGGAAATGGCTGAATGTTTCACGCGATGCAAAGGCGGGAAGGGTTAAAAGTGACGCGGGAAACGCAATATTTTTCAGCTATGATATAATAAGCAATGGCTGATATAAAAATAGTTGATGAAACTCACAAAATACTGGCTATCAAGTCGGTGGCAAAACGCCGGCCCAATCGTCCATGACACTTTGTAAACTTGATGTCTGCAACGTCCGCAACATCGAATCCGCAAGTATAACCCCCTCCCCACGGCTGAATTTCATCTTTGGACCCAATGGCAGCGGGAAGACTTCGCTGCTTGAGGCTATCCATATCCTAGGGAGGGCGCGGTCGTTTCGCTCCACCCAGGCAGGGCTTGTCATCCGCTTTCAGCAAGACAGCCTGATGGTGACGGGAAGAGTGAGGGATGGCGAGGGTTTGGAGCCGATTCCGATTGGGCTCAGGCTAAGCCGGCGCAAGCGGGAAATCGCTCTGGCCGGGACCCGGTTGCAAACCAGTGCCGAATTGATCCGCGCATTCCCCGTTTTGCTGATACAACCATCCAGCAGCACGTTGTTGGACGGCTTGCCAAAGGCTAGGCGGCAGTTTCTCGACTGGGGGGCATTCCATCTGGATGGCGGATTTCTGGATAACTGGCGCGGCTACACCCGTGCGCTGAGCCAGCGCAACGCCTTGCTACGTTCCGGTACAAACCGAGGCATTGAGATATGGAATCATGAACTTGCCCGTTACGGTACAATAGTGAATTGTGCAAGGGTTACCTATGTGGAACGTCTGCGCCCTTATTTCCATGCTGCTGCCAGTCATTTTTTAGGGTCTGTGCCATTCGACCTAGTCACGATGGCCGGATGGGAAGCTGGAAAGCCACTGGGTGAAGTGTTCCGCACGGAAATCGCGCAAGACCTGAGGGATGGCTACACCCATTCCGGGCCGCACAAGGGTGATTTCCAGGTTCAGGCCGAAGGTCGGCCCGCCAAGAATTACCTGTCCCGGGGCCAAATGAAACTGTTGGTTTTTGCATTGCTGCTGGCGCAGTCGCATTTGTTGGAGGAATCGCTGGGGGCCAAGGGTTGTGTGTTGATCGACGATCTCGCATCAGAATTGGACAGCGACAATCGAGGCAGGCTGCTCGGTTTTTTAAATCAGCGCCAAGCTCAATTTTTTATCACTGCCACCGACCCGCGTCTATTGGAACAGGCGGGTTTGGCGGAATTGGCCGTTTTCCAAGTGGAAAATGGCCGGGTTACATCAGTATGATTCAACTTAGGAATGAAAGAGACTATGGCTTCCGACGATTACGATAGTACAAACATCAAAGTATTGAAGGGTTTGGACGCGGTTAGAAAGCGTCCCGGCATGTACATCGGCGACACCGATGATGGCACCGGCCTGCATCACATGGTATTCGAGGTGGTGGACAACTCGATTGACGAAGCGCTGGCCGGCTATTGCAAAAGCGTCAAGGTTGTCATCCACTCCGATGAATCAGTGACCGTGTCCGATGACGGGCGAGGCATCCCGGTGGACATCCATCAGGAAGAAGGCCGTTCTGCGGCGGAAGTCATCATGACCGTGCTGCACGCCGGTGGCAAATTCGACGACAATGCCTACAAAGTCTCCGGCGGCCTGCATGGTGTCGGTGTTTCGGTGGTCAACGCCCTGTCTGAGGAGTTGGAATTGGAGGTCCGCAAGGGCGGCAAACTGTACAAGCAGCTTTACCGGCACGGCGAACCCCAAGCGCCATTAGCCGAAGCCGGTCCGGCGGAAGGCTCGGGCACCAAAGTCCACTTTAAGCCCAGCAGCGAAACCTTTACTCACATTCTGTTCAACTACGACATTTTGGCGAAGCGTTTGCGCGAGTTGTCCTTCCTCAATTCCGGTGTGAGAATCGAATTATTTGACGAACGCACTGACCGGGAAGACATTTTTGAATTTGAGGGGGGCATCCGGGCTTTCGTGGAACACCTCAACAAAAACAAAACACCGCTGTTCGACAAAGTGTTCTACGTCAGCACTGAACGCGACGGCATTGTCGTCGAAGCGGCATTGCAGTGGAATGATTCCTACCAAGAAAACATCTACTGCTACACCAACAACATCCCGCAACGCGATGGTGGAACCCATGTGGCCGGTTTCCGCGCCGCGCTGACGCGCACCTTGAATCAATACATCGAATCCCAGGGGCTGCAAAAAAAGCACAAAGTCGCCACCACCGGCGACGATGCCCGCGAAGGGCTGACCGCCATTCTTTCGGTGAAAGTGCCAGACCCCAAATTCTCCTCGCAGACTAAAGACAAACTGGTGTCCTCCGAGGTCAAACCGGCGGTGGAAGGGGCGATGAATGAAAAATTCGACGAGTTCCTGCTGGAAAACCCAGCCATCGCCAAGATCATCGCCGGGAAGATGATCGACGCGGCCCGTGCCCGCGAGGCTGCCCGCAAAGCTAGGGAAATGACTCGCCGCAAGACCACGCTGGATATTGCAGGGCTTCCCGGCAAGTTGGCCGATTGCCAAGAACGCGACCCGGCACTATCCGAGCTATTCATCGTCGAGGGCGACTCTGCCGGCGGTTCGGCCAAGCAGGGCCGCGACCGCCGCACCCAAGCCATCCTGCCGCTGAAAGGAAAAATCCTCAATGTCGAGCGCGCCCGTTTCGACCGCATGTTGTCATCAGAGGAAGTCGGCACCCTGATTACCGCCTTGGGTTGCGGAATAGGACGGGAAGAATACAACCCGGACAAATTGCGCTACCACCGCATCATCATCATGACTGACGCCGATGTGGACGGCTCGCATATCCGCACCTTGTTATTGACCTTTTTCTATCGGCAGATGCCTGAGTTGATTGACCGGGGCTATATCTACATCGCCCAGCCGCCGCTGTATAAAGTGAAAAAGGGCAAGCAGGAAAGTTACGTCAAAGACGATAACGAGTTGGATAATTTTCTGCTGCAAATGGCCCTGGAAAAGTCCAAGCTGTTCATTGATGAAGAGACACCGCCAATTGCCGGCCAAGGCTTGGAAAAACTGGCCCAAGAGCATCTCAAGGTGCGAAGCTTGATTGACCGCCATGGTCGCCGTTACGACGAAACTTTCCTCGAAACCCTCATGGACATGCCGCCCTTGTTGAAGGACGGACTGCAAGACCAAGGCCATTGTGAAGCGTGGTTCAAACAGTTGGAAATCCGTTTGCAATTCAAAGAAAAAGGGACCTTGTTCACCATCGAAGCGGATTTTACCCAGCGCCCCGGAGAGTTCACCGCCAAAGTGATGAAACGCATACACGGTGTCCAAAAATACTTCGAAATCACGCCCGCTTTCTTTCTATCCCACGATTATGGAAAGCTGGTCGAATTTGGCAAGACCGTGGAAGGTTTGTTTGGCGAGAATACTGCCATCGGCACTGATGAAAAGAAGACCCCGGTCAAGAACTTCAAAGAAGCCTTTAATGTCATGATGGCGGAAGCGCGCAAGGGCCAACACATCCAGCGCTACAAAGGTTTGGGTGAAATGAACCCCGGACAATTGTGGGAAACGACGCTAGATTCCAACACCCGCCGTTTGTTGCAGGTTAGGGTCGAAGATGCCATCGCCGCCGACGAGGTTTTCACCACCTTGATGGGCGACCAAGTGGAACCTAGGCGGGACTTTATCGAGAAAAACGCGCTGGAAGTGTCAAATTTGGATATTTAGCATATTTGCTCGTTCCCAAGCTCCTGCTTGGGAATGGGGTTTTTGAAGCTCTAGCTTCCCGAAGAACGGCCAAGCAGGAGCTTGCAAGATAAGGTTCCCAAGCCGGAGCTTGGGAACCAGCCAGACAGGAATGACAGGATGGAATCGTGTCAATGTGGCTTCATGTCACATTAAAATCCTGTTTGTCCTGTAAATCCTGTCTTGTCTTTCTCCGGGAAGTTGTATTTGATCAAATTAAGTTTTGTTTAAGTTTAACGGCCAACAATAGGCTCCAACACGAAGCGTCACTGGCCAGGATTCACCCTGGGCCTAGCGTTTCGGGAGACCAAGACTTAGCAAAGCATGAGGGAATGAAAACATGGCTACCATTTACATCAAACTGTATGACACTTTGTACAATGATCTGTACTTACCCTTGGAATTGCTCGACCTCCATTGTGAAATCGAATTTTTGAAAAACGTCGGGCCTGATGACGGGGAGGCAGTCAGCTATGAAGGCAAATACTGCATCACTTGCCCGGATTTGGAATGGAGATCAGTGATCGAGGCACTCAAGGATAGCGGCATAAGCCTAGTCTATACCGTGGTGTTGGAGGGTGCTAATGGCGAGTCCATCCTTCAGGAAGCCGGCGAATTAAATTCGCAGGTCAAGCATTGGACCACCCGCCACAAAGACAGGAAACTTGTTTTCTCATTCTGGTTTGGAGACTGCATGCCATTCGCGCAAGCCGGTCTGGCGGCATGAGTCAGGCAATCTAGAACGCCGTCATTCCGGCAGGGATTGCCGGAATCCAGCGTCCAAGGATGGCAAACCTCAAGCTACGACAAGCCTAGTCGTAAGGTTGAAGCTTCACGTCCCTGTGACTGGATTCCGGCATCCATGACCGGAATGACGCTGTTTCTGCTCGTTCCCAAGCTCCAGCTTGGGAATCAGCGCAAAGAAGCCAAATGTAGGCCGGAATAAGTCCGCCCCGGCGGGCGTTCCCGGCAAAGTCCCGTCGGGCAACATCTTCACCGTTGTCCGACAATCGAATGTCGGGCGCAACGCAAAGAGAAGCGCCCGACACACGCTTCGTTCCTCTGCGCTTCCTACGCGAGCTGCCGTAGTCGGTGAAGCATATGGATGCCTAGCAGTGTGATTTTATACATTGCACCCAAACTTCCAGTTTCATCCACAAGTTTAAGCGCTCCTAGCCGAATTAACAAACTTCCAGCCTCAGTTTTGGTTGATGGGTATCCAAGGCGAATTCGCACAAACCCATCCTGTAGAGCAAGTGTAAGGTGCGCACAACATTGATTAATGAACCCCATCCCGTAAGACTGGATGGCGCAGTGCGCAGCACTTACTCGTTCGTCCTCATCCTTGGCTGGTGAATTGGATTCGGATTTCCTCATTCGAACTAAAAGTTGAATAAGGTCTTCAAGTTTCCTCTGTCTGAGATCATAATATATTCTTGTTTCTGGAAGCCAGCTAGGTTTGTGTCCATCAACGAGTACTGGAATAAATATGCCCCTTTCGCCACGAAGTTCGCGTGATTGAATCGACTCTCGTTCTAATTGTGTCCATTCGTGCTTATCATATTGCTCGGATAATAGTACTAGGCAATATCTAGACGCACACGAATATATTTCACGCAAATAGATAGACCCATCACGACCTACAGCATTTTTAATATCAGAGAGTTACTTTTAGGTCATATTATTTTGCAAGGCACATACACGCGAGATGGTTTGATTGAGCGTCCTTTATTATTACCCTTTGTTAAGAAAAAATGCTGTA
>Ga0118677_10008653_pt1 | contig 16227 bp, 14 predicted proteins | sample AliMusrvi5mmetaG_FD_86154 | JGI IMG/M metagenome (GOLD analysis project Ga0118677, IMG submission 86154) | reverse complement strand
TACTCGCCGCCATCGGCAAGGCCCTGAAAACAATTACGCCCCAAGACGCCGCCCATTGGTACGCTTCCTGCGGCTACACTATTACTTAATTTGCTCTAGTAGCGACGAGCATGATCGACCGATTCAGAGTGACTTCACGCTGCATCAGATAAGGATGGAAAGTATTTCGAGAACTGGCATCGATACCTCCCCCTCGATGAGAAGGGCGAAATTACGATCAACGAATTCCCCCCCGAATTCGAGTTTGGCTGCTCCAGCAAAAATGAGTTCTACCAGTACTGGCTACGCAGCACAGACCTTGATCCCTCAAAGACCAACTTTCTTTATCGCTGTTCACCAAGCGGGGCCATGAAGTTCGAGATCACCACGTTCCCGAAGAAGTATTACCACTCCCTTGTTGAACTAAGCCGGCTGTAGCGAATCCGGCGATGCGATTCCGTTTTATATCACGGCGTCTTGGCACCTGATCGCTGATCCGGGATGTTGTTTGGTGGTTTCCTAGCTATAATTGTTTTCCCAGAGTTTTTTGCCAGTCTCGTTCGGCAAGAGAAAGAAGAGTACAGTGAAAGAATTGGTTACACTGCATGCGCTTGCGAAGATAATAGATCATTCATTGCTCCATCCTATGCTGACTGATGAAGACATCGCAAAAGGATGTGCGCTAGCAAGGAAGTACAATGTGGCCACGGCATGCATCAAGCCGTATTGCATTCCAATGGTGCGGGACTTACTCGCAGGGTCCGGGGTTGGGGTGTGTCCCGTGATCGCGTTTCCGCATGGGAACAGTTCGACGGCCATCAAGATCAAGGAGGCGGAAGCGGCGGCACAAGCCGGCGGAAACGAGATTGATATGGTCGTCAATATCGGGAAGGTGCTGAGCGGGGATTGGATCTATGTGTCGGCGGAGATCAAAGCCATCAATTATGCGGTTGTTACGAACAAGGCGATCCTAAAGGTGATCTTCGAAAACGATTACCTGCAGGACGTTCATATCATCCGGCTGTGCGAGATTTGTTCCGAGCATCATGTGGCCTTTGTGAAGACGTCTTCGGGATACGGATTTGTCAAGCAGTCCAACGGGATGTACAGTTACGCGGGCGCTACGGATCATCATCTCATGTTGATGAGGAAGCATTCGGCGCCGGAAGTCCAGATTAAGGCAGCGGGCGGTGTCCGTTCTCTTGATGATCTGCTGCACGTCAGAGAATTGGGCGTTACACGGGTGGGCGCAACGGCCACCGAGGCGATCCTTGAGGATGCGAAACGAAGAGGAATTGCCTAATTTCGGCTCTGGCGGGGCAAGCCCTTTGGCGGCCATCCGTCAATTCGGGTCAATTCGCCAAAAAATCCGCCAAGCGCGTGTTTGACAGCTTTGTGCCGCGTCGGGTATTATTCCGGTCGTGAGAACCAGTGTGTCCAATCTGTCCCTGCTGCGAATCGTTCGGCCGACCGAATGCCTTGTCCCCGTGTCGATTGTAGTACGGGCGGCGGGTTCGGACGGGGGCAACGCGTGAGCGCAGACAGACTGACCACGAACCCCTGAAACCGAACCCACCGCCCAACTCGCGGTGGGTTTCCGATTTTCTGGCACCTGATCAACAAACGCAGAGCGACACATGAAAGCACGAAACAAGACAAAAAAACCGGCCAACCGCGCCTCCACAAAACAGGCGTCGCCGGCCAGCCAAAACAAGTCCGGCAATTCTCCGGACCTGCGCAGCGGTGCGCAGTGCGTGGTCGATGAATTCGTCGAGAACGGCGCGGAAGTCGTCTTCGGCTATCCCGGCGGAGCCGTCCTGGACATCTTCAACTTCATCAACCGCTCCGACCTGCACTTCATCCTGCCGCGGCACGAGCAGGGCGCCGTGCATGCCGCCGACGGCTATGCGCGCGCCAGTGGCAAGGTCGGCGTCTGCCTCGTGACCTCCGGTCCAGGCGCCACCAACACCATCACAGGCCTTGCCACGGCCTACATGGATGGCATCCCGCTGGTGTGCGTCTGCGGCCAGGTGCCGCAGAGCATGATCGGCAACGATGCCTTCCAGGAAGCCGATGTCACCGGCATCACCCGCCCGGTGTCCAAGCACAACTTCCTCGTGCGATCCGCGGACGACATCCCGTGCATCATGGCTGAGGCGTTCTACATCGCCTCGACCGGCAAGCCCGGCCCGGTGGTGATCGACATCCCCAAGGACGTGCAGCGCCAGAAGACCGTCGCGCGCCGGCCGGAGCGTGTCCACATCCGCAGCTATAACCCGGACATCGTGGCCGATCCCGCCCAGATCGCCAAGCTCGCCGATGCCATCAATCAGGCGCAGCGTCCCGTGCTCTACGTCGGCGGCGGCGTGATCTCGGGCAATGCCGCGGCGGAACTGACCGCGCTGGCGCGCCAGGCCGATATCCCGGTCACAACCACATTAATGGGGCTCGGCGCGTTCCCCGAAACCGATTCCCTCTCCCTGCGCATGCTCGGCATGCACGGCAGCTTCGCCGCCAACATGGCGGTGCAGGTCTGCGACCTGCTCGTTTCGGTCGGCGCGCGCTTTGACGACCGCGTCACCGGGCGCGTGGACTCGTTTGCGCCCAAGGCCACGATCGCCCACATCGACATCGACCGCTCCGCGATCGGTAAAATCGCGCACACACACATTCCGGTGCTGGGTTATGCGAAGCCCGTGCTGCAGGCGCTGCTGCCGTTGGTCAAGCCCGCCAAGCGCGCCGCCTGGCGCGCGCAGGTCGCCGCATGGCAGGCCGAGCATCCGGCCTTCACCTACCCGCATGCGGGGAAGACGCTGCTGCCGCAGTTCGTGATCGAGAAGATCTACGAGGTCAGCAAGGGACAGGCCGTGGTGGTGACCGACGTGGGCCAGCACCAGATGTGGTCGGCCCATTTCTACAAGTACACCCGCCCGCGTTCGTTCATCTCGTCCGGCGGACTGGGCACCATGGGATTCGGCCTGCCAGCCGCCATCGGCGCGCAGCTCGCGCGGCCCGGCGAACTCGTGGTCGCCATCGTGGGCGACGGCGGCATCCAGATGAACGCCCAAGAGCTGGTTGTGGCGGTCGAACACAACCTGCCCATCAAAATCGTGATCCTCAACAACGGCCATCTCGGCATGGTGCGGCAGTGGCAGGAGATTTTCTACAACCGCAACTATGCGTCTGTCGTGCTCGGATCGGCGGGACGCATGGCGGGCGAACAACTGGCGGCGCGCAAACGCGACCGTTACCTGCCGGACTTCATGAAACTGGCCGAGGCGCACGGCGCACGCGGCACGCGGGTCGCACGCCCGGCGGATGTCGTGCCCGCATTGCGGGAGGCATTTGCCAGCCCGGAACCGTGGGTGGTCGAATGCATCGTCGCGCCGGAGGCCAACGTGCTGCCCATGGTGCCGCCCGGCGCGTCGCTTTCGGACATGATTTGCAAACTGGCGTAATAGCTCGGGGATTCAGAATTCAGGAGACAGAATTCAGAATGGAACAAAGGAAGAGACTGGCGAATATTCCGCTCTTCCCAACGTACTGAATTCTTATTCTGACTCCTGAATTCTGTATTCTGACTACCGGGGTAGTAATTAGGAGAACGAGATGAAGCACATCATCACGGCACTGGTCGAGAACAAGTCCGGCGTCCTGGCGCGGATCGTCGGGCTGATCTCCGGCCGCGGCTACAACATCGAGACCCTCAACGTCGGGCCCACGCAGGATCCGACCACCTCCAAGATGACCATGGTCGTCGCCGGCGACGACCATGTGATCGAGCAGGTCATCCATCAGGTCGGCAAGCTCGTGGATGTAATCGCCGTGGTGGACGTCACCCGTCGCCGTCACTTGAACCGCGAACTGATCCTCGTGGAGGTGGCCACGAAGCGCAATTCGCGCACCGAGGTGCTGGAACTGGCGACGCTGTTCGACGCCCGCGTGGTCGCGGTCGCGGAGAAGTCGGTCACCATGCAAATGGTTGGCGACCACGCCGCGGTCGAAGATTTCATCCGCCTGCTGCGGCCGTACGAGATCATGGACATCTCGCGTTCGGGGCTGATCGCGGTGGCGCGCGGAGAACAACTGTAATCGGGAGAGTCATTGGCGGCTATCGCCGCGTCAATGGGCGCTATCGCGCCGTCAGTTAAAGTGAAAACTGTTCCCGATAACGCCGAAAGGCGCCAATGACCACAAATGACGCGGGCGCAGCCCGCCAATGACGGCCGCAAAGCGGCCCAATGACCGGAAACCGCATCGGGAGCTTGCTTCATGATTGATCCATTTCTGTTGCTGATCGCGGCTTTTGTGGGCCTTTTCGGCGCCTGCATCGGCAGCTTTCTCAACGTCTGCATCTACCGCATCCCGCGCGACGAATCGATCGTCCACCCGCGTTCGCACTGCCCGCACTGCAACACGCTCATTCCGTGGTATCTCAACCTGCCGGTGCTGAGCTGGCTGTTGCTGCGCGGACGCTGCCGCTTCTGCCGCGGGCCGATCTCGCCGCGGTATCTGCTCGTGGAACTTCTCACCGCCGTCTTGTTCCTCGCAATCCTGTTTCAACAGTCGGCGTTTCCGCGCCTGCTCGGCATGCAACAGATGAACGACTGGTTGCTCGTGCCGGTGTATCTCGTCTTCACCGGCGGGCTGATCCTGGGAACCTTCGTGGACTTCGAGTTCATGGAAATCCCCGACAGCGTGACGATCGGCGGCACCGTGGCCGGACTCGTGTTCAGCGCGCTGGTGCCGGCCATGCACCTTCACACCTCCTTCTGGCATGACCCGTTTTGGCGCCAGTCGCTGCTGTCGCTGCTGCAGGCGGCGCTGGCGGCGGCGCTCGGCGCAGGGGTGCTCTGGATCGTGGGCTGGCTCGGCGAGAAGGCCTTCAAGAAAGAGGCCATGGGGCTGGGCGACGTGAAGCTGATGGGAGCGGTCGGTGCTTTCCTGGGGTGGCAGGGCGTGCTGTTCACCATCGTCGGCGGCGCCCTGGCCGGCAGCATTGTGGGCGTCGCGCTGATTTTGTCCCGGCGCGTGCGATTGCAAGGGCATATTCCGTTTGGCCCATACCTCTCCCTGGCCGCGCTGGTCTGGATCTATTGGGGACCGGTGCTCTGGCATGCCTATGCGCGCCTGCTCACCGGCATGCCATAGATCGAGGCGAACCGCAGAATATCGAATCAGGAACCGCAGAATCATGAAGGAATGCCAGCCGCCTTCCACCTCTGCGCCTTTGCGCCTCTGCGCGAGCACACCGCCCCAACTGTTTTCTTCCGCACCCCGGAATATCCGCGTCGGTGAATTGAAAATCGTCATCCACGCGCCGCCGGATTTCGATGCGCTGCTGGACGAGGTCGCGCGGCGAACGCCCGATAATGTTGACGCCATCCCCTACTACGCTTCGTTGTGGCCGTCCGCCACGGCGCTGGCGGAGGCGCTCTGGGAACGGCGCGACACGCTGCCGGGCCGGCGCGTGCTGGAACTTGGCTGCGGTCTCGGTCTGCCGTCCATCGTGGCCGCCAAACTGGGAGCCGTCGTCACGGCCACCGACTTTCACCCGGACGCCCGGCAATGGTGCGAAGCCAACGCCGTTGCCAACAACACTGCGCTGACGTTCCACGCCTGCGACTGGAGCGCGCCACCCGCCTGGGAACCGTTCGACGTCGTGATCGGCAGCGACCTGATCTACGAGCGCCGCCATATCCCCGCGCTGGCAACGTGCATCGGCAAACTCTGCGCCGCGGACGGCCTGGTCATGATCGCCGATCCCGGCCGCGACGGACTCCCGCAATTGACCGAGGCCATGCAGGCCGGCGGCCGGCGGTGCGAACTGCTCCCGCGTGGTGAAATCTATGTGCTGGCATTCGTACACGACAAATGACCGTGTATGCCGGATGCGTTCCAAATAGTTATTCGTAGCCTCGCGGATTCTGCGACTGCCAGCGCCACTGGTCGGCGCACATTTCGTCCACCCCGCGCTCAGCCTTCCAGCCGAGCAGCCGGAGCGCCAGCGCCGGGTCGGCATAGCATTCCGCCACGTCGCCGGGGCGGCGTGCGACCAGCTCGTACGGCACCTTCCGTCCGCTGGCCTTCTCGAACGCGCGGATCATCTCCAGCACGCTGTAGCCGCGCCCTGTGCCGAGGTTCACCGTGACCAGTGACGGCTTCCGCGCCAGATAGTCCAGCGCCGCGAGATGCCCCCGCGCCAGGTCCACAACGTGGATGTAGTCGCGTACGCCGGTCCCGTCGCGCGTCGGATAGTCGCTGCCGAACACGCGCAGCCTGGGCAGCTTGCCCACCGCCACCTGCGCCACGTACGGCATCAGGTTGTTCGGGATGCCGTTGGGATCCTCGCCGATGCGGCCGCTGACATGCGCGCCAACCGGGTTGAAGTAGCGTAGCAGCGCAATCCCCCACCCCGGCCCGGCGGCATCCAGGTCGCGAAGCACCTGTTCGAGCATCAGCTTGGTCTGGCCATACGGATTGGTCGCGCTCAACGGCGCGTCCTCGTTCAGCGGCACCGTTTTCGGCACGCCGTACACGGTGGCGGAAGAGCTGAACACCAGCAACTTCACGCCGTGCGCCCGCATGACCTCCAGCAGCACCAGCGTACCGGTGATGTTGTTGTGGTAATACTCGATCGGTTTTTGCACGGACTCGCCCACCGCCTTGAGCCCCGCGAAATGGATCACGGCGTCGTACCGCGCGCCGGCGAAAACGGCGTCCAGCGCCGCGCGGTCGAGCAGGTCCACCTTGTGGAAGACGAACGCGCGGCCGGAAATCTCCCGCACGCGCCGCAGCGACTCCTCCTTGCTGTTGCAGAGGTTGTCAACCACCGTGACCGCGTGTCCCTTGTTGAGAAGTTCGATGACCGTGTGGCTGCCGATGTAACCCGCGCCGCCGGTGACAAGAATGTTCATGGATTTCCTTTGCGTAAGAACGATCGAGATCAGAGGCTGGAAGCCGGGGTCAGAATAGCAAAGAGGCCGCCAGGTGCGCTAGCAGCCCGTTGAAAGAACCCGTCCTCCAGTTCGTCATTTCATCGTCCAGTCCGAATCAATTACAATGCCGGCATGCATGCATGTTCGGCAGGCGTGGCACGGTGCGGTCGATTTCTGAAGCGGCACCGTTTCGTCATCCTGAGTTGCGCCGGCGTCTTCGCGTCGGTGGCGATGCTGGAACTTGCTTCCGGGCGGTCTCTGTTCGGACCGGACGGACGCTTTGGCTGGTGGGATGGCGACATCTGGTCCAACGAAAACTCCCAGCGTGTGGCGGACGCCTACGCCTTCTCGCATATCATTCACGGCATGCTGTTTTACGGTTTTCTGTGGCTGGTCGCGCGGCGCCTGCCGGTCAAGTGCCGCTTCCTCATCGCCCTTCTGGTGGAGGCCGGCTGGGAACTGCTCGAAAATTCGCCGTTCATCATCAACCGCTATCGCGAAGCGACCATTGCCCTTGGCTATGTCGGCGACAGCGTCCTGAATTCCGTCTGCGATATCGGCATGATGGCGATCGGTTTTCTCATCGCCCGCTTCACGCGACTCTGGCTCGTCGTGGTCCTGATCGTCGGCATGGAACTCGGTTGTCTCTGGCGGGTTCGCGATAACCTGACGCTGAACGTCCTCATGCTGGTCCATCCCGTTCAATCGATCAAGGCGTGGCAATCCGAGGGGCATTAAGAGCGTCAGTGTTCCGATAGAAATTCCTCCGTCTTTTCGGGTGCAGTTTTGGAGGGCGGCCGGCCTCGGCCGCCGTTTTCTTGCGCATGTCAAGTGCTTGCCCCGGCGGACGCGGAGGCCCGCGTCCCTCCAGCGCGTCTTCTCGTCGGTCAGTTGTGCGTCTTGGGACCATGGCCTCCGGCTACAGCAAGGGTAGTTCCACTTGCGAGCTTGTTGCCGATTTCCGGCCTTCCTCCTCCCGCAGTTCCGCCACAAAGCGGTCCGATTCCGCCTTCGTATATCCCAGGAACGCGGAATCGGGGTCATGCGTGCGTCGGCAGGTGTCGGCGCGGGCCTTGTTCACGTTGGCATAGCAATAGACGCAGCCGTGCGGGCAGGTGTCGTAGCGGCCGATGTCCACGTTCTCGGCGCAGCCGCACTCCGGCCGCGTCGGGTGGGCGGCCATACGGCAGGGAACGCCGGGATAAAGCCGCGAGATGGTTTCGCCATCGAGGCAGTGCGCCTTGCGAATCGGCGCAGGTAGAAGGGCGGGACCGCCGGACCCGCCGGCTGTTGCCTCCCCCGGCCGAGGGGGTGACAACAAGTCGTCGCCGCAGCAGGAATAGAGCGCGATGCCGTGGGCAGCGGCGATGGCGGCGAGCTGTTCCGCCAGTTGCCGGCGCGCGGCGACATCCGGATCGAAGATGCGGAAATCCTGCGCGCATTCCAGCGCGGCAAAGTTGCGTTCGACCTTGCTGTAGCGCCAGACAAAACTGACGATGCAATGCGTGATGCGCCCCTGCAAGGCGGCGGCCAGTCCGGCAAAGCGCGCCAAATGATAGTCCGGCGGCGTGCGTTCCGAGAGGATGATCGGGTCGTAGCGCCAGTTGATGTGTTCCGGCGAAAAGCAACGGGCGAGGTCGCGCAGGCTGTCGACCGCATCCTCCGCCGGCACGGTGTGCGTCTCGAAAACGGACGGCAGGCCGGTGATGGTGTAGTTGAAAAAGCAGGGGTAGCCCAGTTCCTGCAACGTGCGCAGATGTGGGAGAAACGGGCGGAAGTTTTTCGACCAGAAGGCCAGGCAGCGCACATCCGCGCGCCGTAGCGACACCAGCGTCCGCCGACCGCCGAACGGGTTCTCCCAACCCGCGAACCCCTCCGTCACCCGGCGCATGAACCAGTCGCCGTAGAAGGCGGGAATGTCGGTGCGGCGGGAGATCGAGATGAGTTGGGGATTCACGAGTAATCTTACGCCATTCGAACCGCAGAATATCGAACAAGGATCTTAGAACTCCGAAGTGAACAATCCCCTCCCGCGGAGGGGTGGCCGAAGGCCGGGGTGGGTCGCATTCGACATTCGGAGTTCCTTGTTCGATATTCTGCGGTTCAAAAGTGTATGCAGCTCGGAAAGATTCTAAATCCGAGGTTTCGGTTGTTCCATGCCTGCGGGTTCCTTCTCCAGCGCACGGCGGGCGCGGCGGCGGCGGACTTGCCACACGATCAGCCGGATGATGCCGACCAGGACAAGCAGCCCGAGCAGGATGAACGGCAGCAGATGTTTCAGATCCGCCTTCAGGTTGACCAGGATCGCAACCAGGGCTTCGCCCATCATGTAACCCAGACAACCGAGCGCCGTGGCCCACGACAGCGCGCCGAGGCAGTTCAGCAGGGTGAACCGGCCGCGGCCCACGCCGCTGGCGCCGATCATCAGCGGCGTGAGAATGCGGAAGCCGTAGACGAAACGGAAGGCAAAGGCAATGACCGACCCATGCCGGCGCATATGATAGAAAACCCGGTCGGTGCGCAGCTTCAACCGGGGAAAGCGGTTGAGGAGCTGAAGCCCATGATGGCGGCCCAAATTGTAACAGGTCTGATCGCCGATGATGGCGCCGGTGAACGCGGCCAGAATGACGCCGTAGAGCCGCAGATCCGTGCATTGCGCACAGATTCCACCCAGGATCAGGGCAATGTCGCCCTCGAGGAACGTGCCGATCAGCACGCCCAGGTATCCATAGGTCTCGATGCCTTCTTTGATATTCATTCGGTTTCGCGGGAGATGGCGGCGCCGAGGCGGCGCAACTCCTCCTCGACGCGCTCGTAGCCGCGATCGATGCTCTCGGCGTTGAGGATCACGGTTTCCCGCCGGGCGCAAAGCGCCGCAACCAGCAGCGCCATACCGGCGCGAATATCCGGGCTGGCGACGCGCGTGCCGTGCAGCGCGACCGGACCGGTCACCACAACGCGGTGCGGATCGCACTGCACGATACGCGCGCCCATGCCGATCAGATGGTCCACAAAATACATCCGGCTTTCAAACATCTTCTCGAAGAAAAGCGTGGTGCCGCGCGTCTGGGTGGCGAGCACGATCAACACGCTCATCAGGTCCGATGGAAAGGCAGGCCAGGGACCGTCCTCGATCTTGGGAATCGCGTCGCCGAGGTCATAGGCGGTTCGCAGACGCTGGCGGGCGGGAACATGCAGCGTGCCGTTTTTCTCCAGCGACCACTTCACGCCAAACCGCGCGAACGGCCGGGCCAGCGCCTCGAAATCTGCCGCCTGCACGTCCTGGATGCGGAGTTCGCCGCCGGTTACCAGCGCGGCGACGAGGTAACTGCCGGCATCGACGTAGTCCGGACCGACGCGCGCCTCCACGCCGTGCAGGCGCTCGACGCCATCAATGGTCAGGAGGTTGGTGCCGATGCCTTCGATGTGCGCGCCCATCGCGACCAGCATGCGGCAAAGATCCTGCACGTGCGGTTCGCAGGCGCTGTTGTAGAGCGCGGTGCGCCCCTTGGCGAGAACCGCGGCCATGACGAGATTCTCGGTGCCGGTCACGCTGGCTTCGTCCAGGAGGATGCGCGCGCCCGTCAACCCTTTGGCACGAAAGGTGTAAGTCCCGTTGATGCGCACAGTCACGCCAAGTTGCTGCAGGCCGGCCAGGTGGGTGTCCACGCGGCGGCGGCCGATCACATCGCCGCCGGGCGGATGGATGACGGCGCTGCCGCAACGCGCCACCAGCGGCCCGGCAAAGAGGATGGAGGAACGGACCCGGCCGCAGAGTTTGCGGTCGAGGCGGGTGGTGCGGATGCGACGCGCCTGCAGGCGAACCGTGCGCGCCGCCTCGTCGAGATGGACCTCCACGCCCATGCGATCGAGCAGATCCAGCATGGTGCGCACGTCCGCGATCAGCGGCAGGTTGGCGAGAGTGACCGGCTCGTCGGTCAGCAGGCTGGCGGCCAGCATGGGAAGCGCCGCGTTCTTGTTGCCGGGCGTGCGGTGCGTGCCGCCGATCGGCCGACCGCCCTTGATGATGAAACGTGACATACTGTGCATCCTGATCCGGAGGTTTCCGGCTCAGGATGTACATTACGAGGCGCGGCGGTTGGGCGCAAGACGATATGTCTTGGGATTGTACTTGGCAGCACGCAACGCGTGCCCTATCGTTTGGTGGTGGCATACGCCGAGCTGGAGAAAAGACCATGAGCGAGAACGATTCGTCCGCAACGACACTGGACGTGAAAGACTACTATATGGTCATGGCGCACTTCTACCGCGGCGAGGTGGGGCGCATCATGCTCTGGCGGCAGCGGCTCGACCTGACCACCAACTGGGCCATCGCCGCCACAACCGGCGTCATCACCTATGCGTTGAGCCACGCCGACACCTCCCATCTGGTGTTCTTTTTCGCAAACATCATCTGTCTTTTTCTGTTGATCATCGAGTCGCGACGCTACCGGTATTACGATGCCTTCCGGGCGCGAGTCCGCATGCTTGAAGCGCATTTTCTCATGCCTGCGGTGTTGCAACAGGCACAGCACGACGAGATCCACTGGCGCGAGCAGTTGGCAGAAGATCTGACGCTGCCATCGTTCAAGATCAGCCGGCGCGAAGCGTTGTACCGCCGCTTTGGACGCAACTACGTGTGGTTGTTCCTGATCATCGGCGGCGCGTGGTTCGTCAAGGTGTGGGCGCATTGCCCGGGCGCGCAGACGCTGCGCGGTTTCCTCCCGGCCGTCCAGAACGGTCAGCCGCTGCCACCGTGGCTTTTCTGGACGATCAGCGCGCTGTTTCTCGGCACGATGGTCTGGCTTTTGGTCGGCGCGCTGCAGCTCGATGCCTACACCGCCGAGACCGACATCGGACAGGTGCATGAGCGCGAGTGGCAGGTGTGAGTCTGAGAAGGTGAATAGGCTAAATGCGCATCTCGATCGACAACCGGCAGCGACGATTCCGCGTTCACCGCGCCGCCTTGCGGCAGGTGGTGGTAAACTTGGCGGCGCTGGCGTCCGCCAGCCGCAGCGCGCGCCCGTGGCGCGAGGTCGCTGTGGTCCTGACAGACGATGCCGGCATGGTACCATTGAATTTCCGGATCATGCGCCATCGGGGAACCACGGACGTCATCTCACAGCGCTACGAACCGCTGCCCGGCGAACCGGATGGCATGCGCGGAGAATTGCTCGTGAATGTCGAGCGGGCGTGGCAGGTGGGATCGCGCCGCCACGGATGGTCGGCATCGCGGGAACTCGCGCTCTACATTGCCCACGGCTGCGATCACCTCAACGATGCCGAAGACGCCACACCTGCCGGTCGCCAACGCATGCGACGGCGCGAACTGCGCTGGTTGCGGCGCGTGCGGGTGCCCGACGGGATGATTTGACAGGATTGACAGGATTTTGCAGGATTGGCGCGTATGGATGGGGCTGCGTCAGCAGGCTACAGCACCAATCCTGTCTAATCCTGTCAATCCTGTCAAAAACCATCCAGACGCCAAGGGCTGGGCTCGCGGAGGACCGCTTCGCCCTACTTCAATCCGCTGCGACAAACTGGCCGTGGCTGCCGCGCCAGAGTTGCGCAGTGTGGAAGTGCCGCGTTCTGAAGCAGTACGCACTAAATCTCAAAAACGCGTCGTTTCATTAACAAAACACGAGGGTTGCCCGCGGACAACACTCGTGTTTTGTCACTTGGCACGGGTCAAGCATATAGAGGTAGCAGGTCGTGACCGGCAAGTTTCCTGGCAGTTGCAGACACGGGCGAAGCGATCGGTAGACAGGTCCGTGCAACCATGATCCCAAGACTTGCCGGTCGCGGGAAATAAACGTGTTAGGTCGTTTCGCCGCTGATTGAGATCATGGTCTTTCACTTTTCCAACCCAACCCAAACATAAACATATCGACATCCAACCCCAAAAGTCCGTGCGGATTTTCACACCCTCCCTTCCGCACGGCAGTCAAGGCCGGCCTCGTGCCGGCCTTGATGTTTTTTTTAGACCCCGCACATCGTGGTTTCGGTAGGGCGGGGCCGCCGGACGCGCCCTACCGTTCACTAGGCTTTCCCAAGCACCAGCAGCCCGTTCTCGAGGCGGAGCACACGGTGGCAGCGCGCGGCGACTTCGGGCGCATGCGTAACCACCACCAGAGCGTGTTGATGCTGTTGCGCAAGGCCGAAGAGGAGTTCCAAAATCTGCGCACCGGTATCACGGTCCAGATTGCCGGTGGGCTCGTCTGCCAGCAGGAGCCCGGGGTTGTTCATGAGCGCGCGCGCCAGGGCCACGCGCTGCTGCTCGCCGCCGGAAAGCTCCATCGGCGTATGCGTGGCGCGGTCCGACAGGCCGACGCGCGCCAGCAGTTCCAGCACATGGGTCCGGGCACGGCCAAGGTTCTCGCCGATGGCCATGGCCGGAAGCATGACGTTTTCCACCACATCCATTTCCGGCAGCAAATGGTAGGACTGGAACACGAACCCGATTCGCCTCGCCCGCAGGAGGCTGCGCTCGCGCGGGGTCAGCGCATAGAGCGATTTCCCGTCGATGTGCACTTCGCCCGCGTCCGGGCGGTCGAGACCGCCCAACAGGTGCAGCAGCGTGCTCTTCCCGGTGCCGCTGCGCCCGACAATGGCCACGCGCTCGCCCGCCCCCACCGTGAATGACGCGCCTTTGAGCACCTCCACGGTTTTGTGGGGCAGGACGTAGCTCTTGTGGAGATCGGTGGCTGTGAGAAGGGCTTCCATGAAATAGTCTCCGCCAAAGTATCAATCGGGGTCGAAATCAAATCCAAGCGAACAGCAGAATATCGAACCGCAGAATCATGAAGTTAAGGGCATTTGCATCGGGACTTCATGATTCCTTATTCGACATTCTGCCGTTCGGCTCCCACTATTCCTTACGCAGCGCCTTCACCGGATCCATCCGCGCCGCGCGCCAGGCGGGAAAGAAACTGGCCAGCGAGCAGAACACGATCACGGCCACGGCCACCTGCGCAATTTCGGATGGAATGACGCGCCACGGAATGTGGTCCAGCCCGTAGATGCTTTTGGGAAACACTTGCACACCGCAGACTGCCAGTAACTCCACGAGATGTTGCAGGTTATACAACACAAGGTATGCCAGGCCGATCCCCAATAGGGCGCCGACGATGCACTGGATCCAGCCATAGAGCACAAAGGTCCAGAGCACCTGCCGCGAGGAAAATCCAAGCGCCTTGAGCAAGCCGATTTCGTCGGTTTTCTGCACCGAAATGACGATCAACGTCACGGTGACGCAGAAAATTGCGACAATGGTGATGAACATCAGCAGGATGACCATCATGTTCTTCTCCACCGCCAGCGCATTGAACAGCACGCGGTCAATGGTCTGCCAGGTCTGCACCTCATAACGCCAGCCGAGCTGGCTGCGGATGGCCGCAACGCAGGCGTCGAAGGCCTTCACATTCTGCGGCTCCGCGGTCTTTACGTGGATTGACATGGCGCCCCGCGTCATGCCCATCAGGTCGCGCGCCACACCGAGGGAGGTAATGACGAATTCGCTGTCGAAGTCGCGCTGGCCGGTTTCGTAGATGCCGCGCACCTCGAGTTCCTCGGGAAATTTGACCTCGTTCGTGTGGATCAGATTCATGGGCGAGTGGAGCAGAATGCGGTCGCCGACCATCACGCCCAGGCTGCGGGCCATGTCGACGCCGATCACGATGCTGTCGCCGGAAAGATCGAATGTTCCGTCTACGAGGTTGGTCACCGGCAGCATGCGGCCGGCGCGGCCTGGATCCACGCCGATCACGATGGGCGCGAGGATCTGGCGGCGATACTCGGCCAGCACACGCGTCTCGATGCTGGGCGATGCCGCCAGCACCCCCGGAATGGTCTCGATGCGGCGGCAGAGTTCATCCTCGCGATCGATGGTTCCCTGCCGGGCCTGGATGGTGACGTGGGGCTTGAAATCCAGGATCTTTTCGCGCCACATGTCGCCAAAGCCGGTCATGACGGCGCGGACAATGATGACGATCGCCACGCCCAGCACCACCCCCAGCACGGAAAAAACCGTGACCGCGGACGTGATCGAACGCTTGGGTTTCAGGTATTTGAGCGCGAGAAAAAGGGCAAACGGCATGCAACGACTCCGATCCTGCACAACCCCGACAGCATACCTGCGCTTGCCAGCGGTGACAATGGTATGTTACGCAAGGCCGTAGTGAAGGGCGCAAGTCAGAGTTGACGGATGGCCCCCGGCGGGCTTGTCCCGCCGGAGCCGAAGTTTGGGTCAGAACGCACGGGGAACGGATATTGGAAGATGCGCGAGGTGAAGACGAAACGGCCGCTTCTCGCGCAAATCACGAAGAAGTCCGGATCCTCTGGCGGCATCGATCTCTTCTGGACTTTCGCCCCGGCGGGACAAGCCCGCCGGGGGCGGACACGACGACCGCCGAACTGGCATCGCAATAGAGAAAGGCCCGTCAACTCTGACTTGCGCCCCGTAGTGAACGCGCTTACAAAAGAAGTTGGACGGCGCAAGATTCGGACATTTCTTGGAGAAGACCCGTGGAGCCTGAAAGACCGGAAGGCCGGTGTGTTCGGGGAACAAAAGAGAACAAAAAGGAACACAAAAGTCTACATCCCCGTCTGATAATTTGTGTTATTTAACTGCACACAAGCGTGTTACGAATATTTCCGTGCGGCTCGAATGGTATTTCGTGTTCCCCTCCGCATTTTTCCCGTTGTGTAGGTGGAAGGCTACTGTAGTGATATCGTATTCCACTGCACAATTCTCGCAGTTTGGGGCCCATGGCCGGTTTCCCGCGGGGGGAGTTCGTTTTGTAAAAACGCCTTTTCAGTCGCCGCGTGAGGGGGATGATCCGTCGGTAGCGCCAGATGCGCAGTCCAGATCAGTATCCATAAATATCTTAGCAGCAACAGGTTACCAATTTATTGGCGCTTGCAGTCGTTGCAGTTCTTGCAAGTCGCGGTGGAATAGCCGCGCCAGGTGGGACTCATAGCGCATGACCTGCCCGAGGGTGTGATCGTCCGGCATCAAGCACTCCTGGCGCAGAACCGCAAGCTGCCGTTGGGCAACTGAGGCTTGGCCGAGAATCAGTGGGTGAAGAAATAGACAAAAATAGACACGAAACAGGCCCCCCTTCTTGACATGATTTTTCGCATCTGACTGTTCATCAACGAGTTGCAGCCGAATTGCGGCGTTGTGACCGGTGTTTCGTGTCTATTTTTCATCTGATGAGCCGCCGTCTCCCAAGTATCCGGCGTTCAACCTCACCACGAAGGTTGCCGGCAAAACCCGCAGCCGGCATATTCCCAAGGACATGGTGCCGTT
>Ga0118677_10008652_pt1 | contig 16229 bp, 13 predicted proteins | sample AliMusrvi5mmetaG_FD_86154 | JGI IMG/M metagenome (GOLD analysis project Ga0118677, IMG submission 86154) | reverse complement strand
CCTATAAATAATTCTAATGTTTCCCAACCATATCCACTTGGTCCATAAGGTTTAAAATCATATATTATAGAAATAGTTTCTCCTACTTTAGGAGGATTATTTCCTTCTATAAATTTAGAATTGTTTATGGTTATTATCTTGTATTTTCTACGTTCAGCCATTCCATTTATTATAAGCCGTTCACTTAGATCGGTTTTAAGCGTAGGAAGCACTGAATCGTATTTATAGGTATCTACATCGCGTAACATAATTTTATTCCTCTTCATTATCTAATCTAATAGCTTCTGCTAGAATCATTAAAGCATTTCTTGTACGATGATTATGTCCGCCACCTGCAAATGTTCTTATTCTGGCAGAAGTAAAGGCTCTTTTATCATTAACTGTAATCCAGGCATCTCCTTGAGAATCTATTGTTACGGTGATTCCCTCATGTAGTTTTCCGTCACAATCGTCATTTGTAACAAAATATGGATGATCTGCCTTTAAAGTAGGAATCCAAAAATTATCTTCCAAAAAGCTTTTAATATTATTCAGGATGCTGTACCTGACTTAATATTGTTGGATATTGGTTTAAAAGGTAAAACAAATGGAATTGAAACAGCCAAAGAATTTAAAAAGCTGCTCAATGTCCCTATTGTTTTTATAACAGGCAATAATGACAGTAATCTGTATAAAAAAGCCAGGGAAGTTAAGCCCGCCGGCTATATTCTGAAACCCATAAAGGTAAATGAGTTTTTGACAACTATTGGTTCCGCTCTAAATAGTAAAGAAAAACCGGTATCTAAAAACATATATTTAAGAGAGTTGCAAAAAAAGAATATCATTGAAGAAACCGGTGTGCGCGCTTTTAAATTTTTTGAAGATTATTTTAATCAATCGGGCAAGAAAAATCTGGTGGTATCTACGAGTAACAGGTTTAATATTATTAACCAACCTGATGATTATTTCAACAATATTATTAATTTACAGAAGATTAATAACTTAAAACGAATCAATAAATTTTTTGAAGCTGTTAATGCCAAATTAACTATTGGGGGTATTTTTATTGGGCATGCCGAAACCAAGGGATTAAAGAAAAAGCGTATGTTGGCTAAATACCCTCCGGTTTTAAATTACATTATATATTTAGTATATTTCTTTATTAAGAGAGTTTGGCCAAAACTGCCTTTTTTTAAAAGAGCTTACTTTTTTATTACTAAGGGTAGAAACAGAGCTTTGTCACGGGCCGAAGTATTAGGCCGCTTATACTCTTGTGGCTTTGAGGTTTTGGAAGAAGAATTTATTGATTATAATTTGCATTTTATTGCCAGAAAAATTAAAGCTCCTTTTTATGACATGAGTGCTTCTTATGACCTGATTTTTAAAATGAAAAGGGTTGGCCGGTATGGTAAGGAAATTTATGTGTACAAGTTCAGGACTATGCATCCTTATGCTGAATATTTGCAGGATTATATCTTGAAAAATTTTGGGTATTCAGATATTGGCAAGCCTGCTCAGGATTTCAGATTGACAAGATGGGGACGTTTTATGCGAAGGTACTGGCTTGATGAATTGCCCCAGATTATTAACGTTTTTAAGGGTGAGATGAAAATTGTTGGTATCCGGCCTCTCAGCCAAAGATTTTTAAATGAATATCCCGAAGATGTTCTTAAACTGAGACTGAAACATAAACCCGGATGTATTCCACCGTATGTCGCTTTATTAAAACAAGATGTAAAGGAATATATCGAATCGGAAAGAATATACTTATTGGAAAAAGAAAAAAATCCATATACTACTGATATTAAATTTTTCTTTAAGGCATTATATAATATCTTTACAAATAAAATAAGAAGTGCATGATGGATAAGATTACAAGATTCGCTATTATTGGATGTGGACGTATTGCTCAAAGACATGCAGAGCATATTGTTAACAATGGGGTGCTGGTTGCCGTTTGTGATAAAGTTCAATCAAAAGCTGATGAGCTGGCTTTAAAATATAATTGTAACGCGTACATTAATATTGATGACTTACTTGCAAATGAGAAAGATGTTGATGTTGTTTCCGTTTGTTCGCCAAATGGCCTTCATGCTGAACATACAATAAAAGCACTGAACGCCGGTTTTCATGTGCTATGCGAAAAGCCAATGGCTATTAATGTACACGATTGCGGTATGATGATTCAAGAAGCTGAAAGAGCCAATAAAAGACTTTTTATTGTCAAACAAAACCGTTTTAATCCTCCGCTTAAAGCGCTTAAAGAACTTATTCAATCTAATAAATTAGGAAAAATTTTCAGCATTCAGCTCAATTGCTTTTGGAATAGAAATAATGATTATTACATCGATTCTGACTGGAAAGGTAAAAAACAGCTCGATGGAGGTACTCTTTTCACCCAGTTCAGCCATTTTATTGATTTACTCTATTGGATGATTGGCGACATTAACGAGGTTTATGCTTTTGGTAATAATTTTATGCACAAGGGTATTATTGAATTTGAAGATACCGGTGTTGTTGCCCTGCGCTTTTATAATGGCGTTTTAGGTACCATCAATTATACTGTTAATGCCTATGCCAAAAATATGGAAGGTTCTATAACGGTTTTTGGTGATAAAGGTACTGTTAAAGCAGGTGGGCAATATCTTAATGTATTTGAATATCAATCTATAGAAAATTATGAAATAAAAGACCTTCCTAAAGGCAATCCTCCTAATAATTACGGACAGTATCTGGGTTCTATGTCTAATCATGGTGATGTATATAAAAACATTGCTGACGTTTTACATAATGATGGTATTATAGCTACCAATGGCTTTGAGGGCTTAAAGACTGTTGAAATTATAGACAAAATATACCGCAGCATTTCACGCAATTCCCTATAATATTTTCAAAACCTGTTTATTTTTTATAATTTTGTGTTTTTTAATTCAAAATATATATTTGGATTTTTTACATAATTTATGGAATATAATAAGAAACAAGCAGGTGTCAGAAATGTTAGTTTTGGAAAAAATGTTACTGTTGTTGAGCCTGCCAATATATACGAATGCACTATAGGCGATAACTGTTTTATCGGACCATTTGTAGAAATACAAAATGGCGTTGTGATTGGAAGCAATAGTAAAATACAGTCCCACGCTTTTATCTGCGAATTGGTTACTATCGGAGAAAATTGTTTTGTATCCCATGGCGCCATGTTTATTAACTATTTGTTTAAATCAGGGAGGCTTTCTGGGGGAGATAAATCATTGTGGAATAAGACTACCATTGGCAACAATGTCATAATAGGCACAAATGCTACTATTTTACCAGTTAAAATAGCTGATAATGTAGTCATTGGCGCAGGGTCTGTTGTTACAAAAGATATTAATGAGCCAGGTGTTTATGCTGGTAATCCGGCAAAAAAAATTAGGAAAATTTAATTGATTATTTAATTTCACTGAAATATGATTGTTCCTTTTGTTGATTTGAAAGCGCAGTATCTGTCCATTAAAAATGAGATTAATGCTGCTATTGAGAGTGTTATTGAAGAAACAGCTTTTGTCAGTGGAAAATATGCCAGTGAGTTTGAAGCTGCTTTTGCTAAAGCTTATGGCATAAAACATTGTATTGGCGTTGCTAATGGAACAGATGCCATTTTTATTGCCCTAAAAATGCTTGGTATAGGTTCAGGAGACGAGGTAATTACCGTTGCCAACAGTTGGATTTCTACCTCTGAAACAATTTCTCAGACAGGTGCAAAGCCTGTTTTTGTTGATATTGAGAGAGACTTCTTCGGTATTGATGCTTCAAAAATTGAAGAGAAAATTACCCCCAAAACAAAGGCTATAATACCAGTTCACATTTTCGGTCAACCTGCTGAAATTGATGAAGTGAAAAGGATTTGCCAGAAATATAATCTCTATCTTGTAGAGGACTGTGCTCAAGCTCATTTTGCGGAATTTAAAGGACAATATGCAGGCACCTTTGGTCATGTGGCTACTTTCAGCTTTTATCCCGGTAAAAATTTAGGCGCTTATGGCGATGCCGGCGCTATTATTACCAATGATGATGAGCTGGCTCTGAAAATGAGAATGTTTGCCAATCATGGAGCATTAAAAAAACATCAGCACCAGATAGAAGGTATCAACAGTCGCCTTGACGGCATTCAGGGCGCTATATTAAAAGTTAAACTGAACTATATTCATAACTGGAATAATGCCCGATTGGGAAAAGGATTATTATACAATAAACTCCTGGCAGAAGTAAAACAAGTAAGTGTGCCTAAAATCAGGGAAAATGTAAAACATATCTTTCATGTCTATGAACTCAGGGCAGAAAGTAGAGATAAACTCATAGAATATTTAAATGCGCAGGGTATTCAAACTGCCATACATTATCCTGTGCCTTTGCCCTTTATGCCTGCCTATAGTTACCTCAACCATAGTAAAAGTGATTTCCCTGTGGCTGCTGAATATATGAATGAAATTTTAAGTCTGCCCATGTATCCTGAGATAACCGAAGAGCAGATAAGGTATGTTATTGATACTATTAAAGAGTTTTATGAACAGAAGGCTGATTAATAAGATTTAAGACCCAAGACTCAAGCTCCAAGCCCCAAGCCTCAAAATTCAAAACTCAAGATCTAAGCTTAAATTCTCGTTTTTCTTCCTTTGGAATTTGGTTCTTGAAATTTGGAATTTGGAGCTTACATTTTGCTGCAGTTATTTCTTTGCATTATAAGAATCATATAACTTGCTGTTTCCCAATACTTCAAGTGCTTTGTTAAACGTGTGGTCTATTTTATGAATGGTGGGATAAAACGCCTCATTGCTGTATAAGTTCCGCCCTATATATGCTTTGAGCATCGTTTTTATAATCAATTCAGAATTAATTTTTTCATTTTTATCTTCTTTGACTCCTTTTTGAGCTGCATATGCTGTAAAGTTGCTGTAAAGATTAGAAGTTATAGTAAATTGGGCATTATAAGCCGTAGCGTTTTTATAAATATGTTTAAGGCTATCTCTCCTATTATCAGCATAACTAAAGCAATATTCATAAATAAGTCCTTTATTTGAAAGCATAGTAAAATATTTAGAAAATTCTTTCTGATCTTGCTTAACGAAAATATCGGGTGTTATGCCACCGCCACCATAAACAACTTTTCCTTTTGGGGTATGATACTTAATCGTGTCTTTGGCTATCGTGTCTTTTACATCTTCATCTAAAATTCTTCTGTAAAAGTTCATATAATATTCATCACTGTTATTTGAGTATGCTCTTTGAATGCATCTTCCTGAAGGTGTATAATATCTTGCAACAGTTAGTCTGATGGCTGAACCATCTGCAAGTTTTATCTGCTCCTGAACCAGACCCTTGCCAAAAGAACGTTTGCCGATAACTACACCTTTGTCATTATCCTGTAAAGCGCCTGCCAGTACTTCGCTTGCAGATGCCGACCATTCGTCGATGAGGATTGCAAAAGGCGTATTTCTTAATGAGCCGCTTGATTTTGCATATTCATAGGTTCTAGGCCTGTTACGTCCTTCGGTATAAACGATAAGTTGCTTTTTGTCTAAAAACTCATTGGCTATATTTATTGCGGCATTAAGGTATCCGCCACCATTGCCCCTTAAGTCAATTATAAGCTTTTTCATGCCCTCAGTCTTTAACTTATTAATACCCTCAATGAACTCATCATAAGTAGTGGCTCCAAATCGATTAAGCATTATAAATCCTGTTTCTTTATCAGCCATATAAGAGATATCCACACTGTAGGTAGGAATGACATCCCTTATTATTTTGAAATCAATAAGCCCCGGAATATTCTTTCTGAGGATACTCACCTTTACTTTAGTGTTTTTGGGGCCTTTAAGTTTTTTAATTATCTGTTGATTTTCAATTTTAACACCGGCAATAAGTGTATCATTGACTTTTATAATCCTGTCACCAGCCTTAATGCCAACTTTTTCGGAGGGGCCTCCGGATACAGTCTGAAGCACAACAAGCGTATCATTTTCTATCCTGAATTCAACACCGATACCTTCAAAATTACCTTCCAGTGATTCGTTAGATTGTTTAAATTCTTCGGCAGGAATATAAGTAGAGTGGGGATCTAGTTTGCTTAAAAGACCTGTTATGGCATCATTTACTAAGGTCTCTTTTTTAACACTGTCAACATAATTAGCTGTTACATAATTGATAACATCATTAAGCTTGTCGTATTTGTTAAAATTAAGAAAGGATTCCTTTAAGGAATTACCCGAAAAAAATCGCATTTTTACTATCACCGTACCAAACAACATCCCCGTGATAAATAAAAAAGCAAATATTATAGGTTGGTAATTTCTGTACCTGTCGCCGTTAGTCATAAGTTATGTTGGAATTAATTATTGGCAAAAGTATTAAAAATTTATGGCATCTTTCAATAAACGGCTTTAAAAATAGAGAAGATAATGAAAGTCTATAATCGGCAATCCACAACTGGCAATCGGCAATTGTTTGTCCATGACTTAATATTGGTTATTAATGATTTTCCCTTACTTGGTTATTGGATACTGAATGTTGGTTATTTATGATTTTCCTTTTACTTTTGCCGAATGTTGACTGCCGACTATAATTCTTTATTCGTTTTCTCTCATGGTCTCATAGTCTCAAAGTCCCCTCATCCCCTATACCTCTATATTCCTAATGTCTTCCCCATCTTATTTGGGCAGCATTATCCTGAAAGTAGTACCTTTATTTAATGAAGATTGTTTTACGAAGATACGGCCGTTGTGGTATTTTTTTATAATCCTTTCTGATAGCGACAACCCCAATCCCCATCCTCTTTTCTTACTGGTGTAACCGGGATTGAAAATGGTTTTGAATTCTCTTTTCGGGATGCCTTTACCAGAATCGGTAACATCAATAATGGCATTTTTATCATTTTCAGAAATATCTATTATTATTTCTCCTTCACCGCTTATGGCTTCTGCTGCGTTTTTAAGGAGGTTCTCAATGACCCATTCGAAAAGTGTTATGTTAAGAGGCAAAATGATGTTATCAACATTCATATTGGTTACATATTTTATCTTTTTCGATGTGCGTTGTTTCATATAATCAACATAATCTTCAATAACATTGCAAAGATTAGCCTCATCGAGACTAGGTTTAGAGCCTATTTTAGAAAACCTGTACGAAATATCTGTTAATCGTTTGATATCTTTTTCTATTTCATAGATAATACTCATGTCTTCGTTTTTCTCTTTCAGAATCTCTACCCATGCCATCAACGACGATAATGGTGTGCCTATCTGGTGAGCAGTTTCTTTAGCCATACCTGCCCATACCTGGTTCTGCTCTGCGTTTCTGGCCATGCTGAACAACAAATAAGCAATCAGTAAAAATAAACCGATGGCTGCAAACTGAAAGAAAGGAAAATAGCGCAGTTGTGTCAGGATATAGGAATCCTTATAGAAAACGAGACTTTTTCCATAATTGGCCAGCTCAATTTCAAAATATTGATTGCCTGACGTCATGGACTCAATAATATCTTTGGTGTTGTTTTTATCTTTTATAAGCGTACTGTCCATATTGCCATAAGCAATAATGTTCTGTCGCGATGAATCCGTAATAATAACAGGTACTGACGCAGAGTTGTTGACTACTTCTGATATAAAAGAAGTCACAATGTCGTTAAGGAAATTACGTAACTCATTAAACAACAGCGATTCTTTATAATACAGAAAGCTTTTTTTATTGTGGAAAATATGCACCACAATAGGTTCATAAACAGTAAAGTCTTCTTTTATTTGACCATCAAGTTTTTTAACGGTATCAGTGCTGAAATCAACATTTTTTGCTGATATTATATTGTCTTTTTCATCGGTAAGGATAACGGGTATATTTGTGTTGCCCGAGATAATATCAGAATAAAAAGTAAGGTCTTCGTTGATATCGGCATTAATTAACTTTTTAGTGGCCTCTGCCCAGAGCTGCACACGTTTCCGCTCTTCCAGTTTAAGCTTTTCAAAAAGATTTTCTGTGTATTTAACAATGCTTGCCCTTCTCTGAATAGCTTCAGCCCATAGTTCAACCTTGTCTTTCTCGTCGTGGGCAATCTTCTTAACCAACTGATTGGTGTACCATAGAGATATAGATACAATGACAACTGCCAGCGCAAATAAAATCCATTTCCAGATCTGTTTTTTATGGTATATGTTCACTTAACTTTTTTTAGAAATTATTAACGTTGCATTAATAATAATATTTTCTGTCCAATTAAAATCAATTTTATGTGCAAATTTAATTATACAAAAATAGGGAAATGTTAATTATAAAGGGTAAAAATTGATACAGATAGTATGAAAATATAAAAAGTTGATAATTAAAGTAGTTAAAAAATATTAAACTGTAAATAAAAAAAATGTATTTTCGTTTTATAATAAAAACAACATTATGAAAAAGCTCATAAAAATAATATCACTTGTTTTCCTGTTAATATTTTTAGTAAGTATGTTTAGCTGCCGTCCACGCTACTGCAAGGGGATGAGGCCTCATATGGATGATGTGAAGAGGGGAATTGCGCATTAGAGAAAGATAGGAAGTAGAGACTTAAGCGACAAGGAGGAGAAGAAGGCGAAAGGAGTTTGAAAAAGGCGACTTGAGTGTCTTAAACGATTTTATTTTCCATTTCCTTAGTAGTCAGGGCTTCAACTGTATCACACTTGTCCACCACGCAGTGAAACTCTGACTTGCCAAATTTCACCGCCGCAGGACTTTAACTCTGAGTACTCCAAACTCTAAGTACTCCAAACTTCCCCTATTTACTTTTCATTTTCCAGTGTTTTCAACCCTTCGATAAATTCAGCTTTCATCTTTTCTGTGATGTCGGGATATATTAATTTCAAACTTTCAAGTTTGTCAACAATAAGCTGTGATACAATAGCCCGGGCGTACCATTTTTTGTCGGCAGGAACTATATACCATGGTGCTTCACTCGTTGACGTTGCCTTAAAAACTTTTTCGTAAATTTCCATGTAAAAATCCCAGTATTTTCTGTCCATTATATCCCCCAAAGAATATTTCCAGCTTTTTTCGGGGGTGTTTATACGTTTTATAAACCTGTTTTTTTGTTCTTCTTTAGATATGTGAAGATAAATTTTCAAAACATGTATACTGTTGTTAATCAGATATTTCTCGAAGTTTTTAATGTCGGCAAGCCTTGTTTCCCAGAAGTTTTCATCTTTGAATAATGCACTGCTGAAGTTGGGGAGGTTTTGTTTTGCCAAGATGTTTTCATGAAGCCTTACATAAAGAGCCTCTTCATAATACGACCTGTTGAAAACGGCTATAGTGCCTCTTTCAGGAAGCTTTTTTACACATCGCCACAAATAATCATGGGCTAACTCTTCTGTCGTTGGAGGCTTGAAACTGGCTACTGTAAAGCCTTGGGGATTGATATTGGCCATTACATATTTTATAGTGCCATCTTTTCCACTGGCATCTAAACCTTGTATAACAACCAATAATCCATGTTTGTTATAGGCATAAAGTCTGGCTTGCAATTCGGAAAGTTTTATGGTAGAATCTTCCAGTTGTTTTTCACCTTCACCTTTGCTTATAACTGAATCGTCAATAGTTGTGGGATAGGCTGATAATTTCCCTTTTTTCTTGGCATTATATATAAAGTCTTCTTTTATCATGTTTTTTATATTTAAAAATTTAATTCAACAAGTACGGGACAATGGTCTGAGTGTTTAGCCTGGGACAATATGACGGCTCTTAGCAAGAGGTTTTCGATATTATCCGTGACCATGTTGTAATCAATACGCCATCCCAGATTTCTTTGCCTGGCATTAGCCCTGAAAGTCCACCACGTATATTGATGTGGCTCTTGGTTAAAAAGCCTGAAACTGTCAATAAAGCCGGTATCAAGAAATTTAGTAACCCATTCTCTTTCTTCAGGCAAGAAACCTGAGTTATGCGCATTCCTTATGGGGTCGTGAATATCTATGGGTTTATGACATATATTAAAGTCCCCGCAAATGATAAGTTTGCTTCTTTCTTTTCTTAGATTATTGATGTATTCTAAAAAATCGTCAAGCCACTTCATTTTGAAATCCTGCCTCTCATCGCCACTGGTGCCAGAGGGATGATAGACGCTAATGACGGAAATGTCGCCATAATCGGCTCTTATAAACCGGCCTTCGTTATCATACTTTTCAATACCCATGCCTTTTACGACTTTATCAGGTTTGGTTTTACTCAGTAAACCCACACCGCTATAGCCTTTCTTTTGCGCCGGAAACCAGAAATGATGATAGCCGGCTTCTTCAAAATCAAAAACAGGTATCTGGTCATAATCGGCTTTTATCTCCTGAAAACAAACAATATCAGGATTAGCGCTTTTTATCCAATCCATCAATCCTTTGTTTAGGGCAGATCTGATGCCATTAACATTATATGTTATGATGCGTTTCATGTAATAGTTTGGTTATTTAAAAAATTTATTAAAATTACATTATTTATGAAGACATAATGATAGGAGCGATGAATTAAAATAAAAAATAAACAATAAAATGACTAAATTTGCTAATTCTAATAAACAGGTAAGAACGGTAAAAAAAATGGAGCTGGACAATTAAAATGAATACAAACAAAAAGGTAATTTTAATCATAATGGATGGCTGGGGAGAAGGCGATAAAAGTAAAGCAGACCTTATCTCCAATACGCCAACTCCTTTTATTAAAAGCCTTCATAAAAATGCCGCTTACAGTCAGCTTAAATGCTCTGGCCTAGAAGTCGGCTTACCCGAAGGGCAGATGGGAAATTCTGAAGTGGGCCATTTAAATATTGGCGCAGGGAGGGTTGTTTATCAGGATTTTGTTAAAATTAATCTCGCTGTTAAAGATAACAGTATAAGTCAGAATGCTGTCCTAATCGATGCTTACACTTATGCAAAGAGCAATAATAAAAGCGTTCATTTCTTTGGCTTAGTGTCTGATGGTGGCGTTCACTCTTCTACAAAGCATCTTATGAAATTGTGTGATGTTGCCAAAGAGCATCAGCTTGAAAATGTATTTATTCATGCTTTTACCGATGGAAGAGACACTGATCCGCATAGTGGACTTAAATATGTTGGTGAGTTGGAAGACCATCTGAAAAACTCAGCCGGCCGTATTGCTACTGTTTGCGGGCGTTATTATGCCATGGATAGAGATAAAAGATGGGAGCGCATTAAATTTGCTTATGACATGCTTATAAATGGCGTTGGAAATTATGCAAAATCCCCCCTTAAAGCGATAGAAGATTCTTATAATGAAGGCGTTACAGACGAATTTATTAAACCGGTTGTTATTGTCGACGATAATAGTAAGCCAATTGCTTTACTGAAAGAAGGTGATGTGGTCATTTGTTTTAATTTCCGTACAGACAGATTAAGGGAACTAACAACAGTATTAACTCAGAAATCTTTACCAGACTGCGGAATGACAACTATGCCATTATATTATGTTACTTTGACAAAATATGATGAAACTTTTAAAGATGTCAAAGTTATTTTTGATAAAGATGACCTTAAAATGACACTGGGAGAGGTTTTATCGCTTAATGGAAAAACACAGTTACGTATTGCCGAAACAGAGAAATATCCGCATGTAACTTTCTTTTTCTCGGGTGGAAGGGAAGAGCCTTTTTTAAATGAGAAAAGGCGTATGATTTCTTCACCTAAAGTGGCTACATACGATTTAAAACCAGCCATGAGTGCCTATGAGGTAAAAGATGCCGTGATAAAAGAAATGACAGAAAACAAGTTTGATTTTATATGCCTGAATTTTGCTAATGCTGATATGGTAGGCCATACAGGTATTATAGAAGCTATAGAAGAAGCTATTAAAACTGTAGATTCCTGTTTAAAAGAAGTAGTAAATCATGCAAGGGAAATGGGCTATTCTGTAATGATTACTGCCGACCATGGGAATGCTGATTTTGTAATAAATGAAGATGGCTCTCCTAATACGGCACATACAACTAATCCCGTCCCGTTTTTTCTCCTGGATGATGATTATAATAAAGTTTCAGATGGCATATTGGCTGATATAGCGCCAACAGTGTTAAAGCTGATGAATCTTCCTATCCCTAAAGAGATGACAGGGAAGGTTCTCTTAATGTAAATGAAAGAAAATTAGTAAAACTTAAATAATAAAATGGAATATAGATGGGTATGCAAAAAGACAGAAAATTTAAATACGGTAATAAAACTAGCAAACGAATTAGGTGTTGATGACAACATCGCAAAATTATTGGTGCAAAGAGGTATTAATACATTAGAGGAAGCAAGATGTTTTTTCAGACCTGACATTAAAAACCTTCACGATCCTTTTCTGATGAAGGATATGGATAAAGCTATTGAAAGAATTGATAAGGCCAGAAAAAACCATGAAAAGATTCTCGTTTATGGCGATTATGATGTGGATGGTACCACTGCTGTTGCTTTGGTCTATTCTTTCTTTAAACAGATTATAGGGGAGGATACCCTCATTGATTTTTACATTCCTGACAGGTATAATGAAGGTTATGGGATATCTTTCCTGAGTATTGATTATGCTGTTCAGAACAATTTCTCGTTGGTAATAGCCCTCGATTGCGGTATTAAGGCTAATGAGAAAATTGATTATGCCAACTCAAAAAAAATCGATTTTATTATTTGTGATCATCATCTACCGGGAGATGTCATTCCCGAGGCCTATGCAGTGCTTGATGCCAAACGGAAAGATTGCAGTTATCCTTACAAGGAACTTTCAGGTTGTGGTGTCGGGTTTAAACTTGTTCAGGCTTATGCGATTAAAAATGGAGTTGATTTTTCTTTTTTGGAGAAGTACTTAGATCTCGTTACTGTTAGTATTGCCTCTGATATTGTTCCAATTACCGGCGAAAACAGGATATTAGCTTATTTTGGGTTAAAACGTATTAATAATAATCCCCGTCCTGCTATAGAAGAAATTTTTAAATATTCTAATATAAGAAGAAACACTGAAGTGTCTCCTAAAACGGGTGATGAAAGCCCGGGTATATTTTCAAAAGATGTGACAATCAATGATTTGGTGTTTCTAGTAGGACCTCGCATCAATGCAGCCGGCAGAATCAGCGAGGGGCGTTTTGCTGTTGAGTTACTTATAGAATTGCATCCGGGAAAAATAATTGATTTGGCTGAGGTTATCAATGTAACCAATAATGAAAGGAAACACCTCGATTCTGTTGCTACTGAAGAGGCCTTGAAGTTTATCGAAACCGATAGCTTTCTTAGAAACAGCAAATCGTCTGTTTTACTAAATGAGAACTGGCATAAGGGTATAGTGGGTATTGTCGCTTCACGATTAACGGAAACGTATTACCGGCCGACAATAGTCTGTACTAAATCAAACGGTTTAATAACCGGCTCTGCACGTTCGGTAAAAGATTTTGATATTTACGCTGCCATTGACCACTGTAGTGATTTATTGGTTGCTTTCGGGGGGCATAAATTTGCTGCCGGTTTATCTATTAAACCTGAAAACTTCGATGCTTTCAGAACTAAATTTGAAAAGTTTGTTTCAGAGAACATTACAGAAGATATGCTTACCCCTGAAGTAGAAGTTGATCTGGAAATAAACCTCAAAGATGTAACGCCTAAGTTTTACAGGATATTAAAACAATTTGCACCTTTCGGACCGGGCAATATGTCTCCGGTTTTTATGACTAAACACGTTTATGATGAGGGATTTGCAAGAGTAGTAGGACTGAACCATCTAAAGATGAGCGTTTCTGAAGAGTCTTCTCCATTAATTCATTTCGATGCCATTGCCTTTAAAAAGTCTGAATATCTACCATTGATTTCCAGAGGGTTACCCTTTCAGATATGCTATCATATAGAAGAAAATAACTGGAGGGGAAATGTTACTTTGCAGTTGAATATTAAAGATATAAAGATGTAATTCTGTTTTCAGCGTTGAAATACCTAAATTTCTTAAGCCGATTTTAGTTAAAATATCTGGGCGATTTAGACATCATTGGCTTCTGGTTAAGCCCTATAGAATAGGATACCATTACTTCGTGTGAACCATCGTTGTATGATTTCATAGGCCCGGCGCTATAATCATATGAGTAACTGAACTTAAGGTCTTTTGTAATATTAAATCCAATGATACCAATATAAGCCTCATCTAAACGGTAAGCTGCCCCCAACCAGAATTTATTATCATAAAAGACAATTGTACTTAAGTCGTACTGGGTGATAAACTGACTGCTTTTGATAAGAAATGTAGGAACTATATTTAACTTACTCGAGGCTTCTATACGGTATTTGGCATAAGCATAATAATGACGGGGCACTTTAAACAAGGTAGCTCCGCTCAACGACTGCTCAATATGTGTAGATGACAAGCCAACTGTAAGATGTGAGGTGTTAAATTCTGTGCCGAAACTAAAATCGGGTCTGAACCTTGATTCCTTATTGTATATGGCACTGAGGTCGTCCTGATCTTCATAGATGAGCTTGGTGCCATCAACAGATTTGTTTAAGAAGCCTACTCCGGCGCCGAAAGATATGAGAGTTCCTCTGGATACCTGAAAATGTTTGGCATAATAAAGCTTAAAATTAAGAGAATTCTCAAAGCCTAATTTATCGTTAATGATGGTCATACCTATGCCTCCGATATCTTTTAAAAAGGTGTTGGCGTTAAGCACCTGAGAAGAAGGGGCTTCATCAAATCCTATCCATTGCTGACGAGCCAGCAGGGAGACATCAAGCGTTGGAGAGCTCCCGGCAACAGCAGGATTAAAGGTAAGCTCATTGAACATGTAATGACTGAACAGGATATCGTTTTGTGCTGTTAAATAATTTTGTGTTACTACAAATAGTAAAACAATAAAGCATAATTTTTTCATGTTGTTGAATATTAAAAGTTAATTTTTTGAAATTTCTTTAGCTTGTTGAATCGTTATTTTCTTACCATCCTGATGAGCCACTATAAACGAAGTGTACCCGAGCTGTGTTACTCTTTTATGGAAATTATCCACAGAGGTAAAATTATCAAAGGAACCGATAAAATATCTTATAAAACCATCAGAATCTCTTGACGTTTTAATCTGAAATTCTGAAATATTGTTTTCTAATTTCTTATAATATCCATTTTTAGGAGAAGTTTTGAAAGCTCCTATTTGTATTTTATATTCAATGCCGCTTTTGCTTGTTGCAGTAGATGTGGCATATGAATCAGATGAATTGGATTTCGCGTTATTCGTTTTGATTTTTGATGTAGGTGTTGTTTTATTTGTTTCCGGTCTTTTAACATCAACTGGAGTTTTGTTTTCAGTAACTTTTATTGTTTCTGTTGATGGTGTTAAGTCATTATTTGTTGTTTTCACCTCAGGTGTAATAACTTCTGTTGAAGGTGTCAGGTTGTTGTTGGTCGTTTTAACTTCTGGAGATGTTCCTTCTGTTGAAGGCGTTGTTTCCTGGTTGGTTGACTTAACCTCAGGGGCTACAGCACTTCCGCCGTTCTCATTTCCACTGGAAGTTAGATTATATTGTTGTGCCAGTTTTTCAGATTCTAGTTTTGCGTCTTTTTCAGCTTGTTCCATAGCTAACCTATCGTGCTCTGCTTTTTCGTTGGCTAATTTTTCCTGTCTTTCTTTGTCAAGTCTTTCTGTCTCTTTTTTAGCGTCTTCATTTGATGTGGCTAAAGCGTTGCCCCCAAATGCAATAGTTTGTACAGGTATGGCATACCTTTGTGTTTCATTATTTAAAACGTATGAAAATGAACCACTTATACTGGCGTTTCCAGAAACGGTATTATCGCCTTTAACCATACAAGCTACTTTTAATTGCTTGTCTGCTGGTAATGTCATCCATAAAAAACGAATCTTATTTTCTTTAAAAGAAAATGTTGAACCCTGTGTTTGGGTAGCTTTAACGCTAAAACCCGCAGGCATATCTAACTGCAAACGGGCAAATCCTGTTACATCTGATTTATTTACTGTCATAGAAATTTCAAATTCCTGACCCTGTTCAGCATTTGCAGGCGCCTGAAACAATACACTCACATCTTGTGAGAATAATTGAATGGATAAAAATAAAATAGAGAATAATACGTAAAACTTCTTCATAATTGTTGACTGTTTAATTGATAATTAAGCACATTAAATAACTTGTGTCTATTCAAATAATTTATTAATCATTTCTAAAATATCTTCAGTAGTCTTTGTTGTTTCACCTTCAAAGAAAGCATTAATAGTGGTGTTGATA
>Ga0118677_10008651_pt1 | contig 16231 bp, 6 predicted proteins | sample AliMusrvi5mmetaG_FD_86154 | JGI IMG/M metagenome (GOLD analysis project Ga0118677, IMG submission 86154) | reverse complement strand
GGCTGTCCTCCCTGTCGTTGTTGATGCGCCATGTAAGGTATGCGTCGATGGTCGCGGATGCCAGTTGCTGCGCAACCTTGGCGCTATCGTGAGCGGCGTTGATCTCGATAATGTTATTGCCCACCGTCGCCGTCCACACCCATTTCCGCACATTGCCAAACACTGCACCCTGAACAGCCAGGCTCTTGGTCATCTCCGATTCAAGCGATGTGCCTTTAATGATGGCGCGGACGAAGGCATCCGTCTGGAGCAATTCGGTATACTCGTCGACGGTCGCCTGTGCCGGAGTTATCCAACCCAGGCTGTCCTGCTGGTTGGCTGTAATAGACTGGAGCAATGTCTGGCGTTCGATCCACATGGTGCCATTCGAGTTATAGGTCGTCTTGGTGGTCACGTACGAAAAGGCAAAGACAACCAGCATGATCGGTATGGGCACTAAGTGCAGAAACCGATGTCGGAAAAAGGTCTCAATGAACCGATAGAATGCTCTTCGCATAACTACTTTCCAAGGCTGCGCGCCAGCGGCAGATAAATCCACGATTTCGTGTCGAGAGGCCAGCGCCACGCCCTGGCAATACCGACCCACGGATACCAGAACTGCAACAATGCCAGACGCACGACCGAACGATTACGCCATTTAATCACACCGGCAACTGATCGGCGCACAGCCATATGCCACAACCAGGCCAGGAATATGCGGGGCGCGAACGGATCGCCGCAGCGCGCGTACTTCATTGCGGCAGCCCCGACACTGATCCCATAGCCGCTCTCAGTGCGAACCTGCTCCTCAAACGTCTTGACGCTGTCGTGATATACCAGCGATTGAGGGCAATATACGACGTTCCCTAATCCACGCGAGAGCAGCCGGTATCCGATATCGATATCCTCGAACGCGCGAAATGGCCCGCCAATCGTAAGCACCTCATCAAACCCGCCACACGCGAGGAGTGCATCACGGCGGAAACTCATATTGCCTCCGCTGCCCAGATACCATGGCAGAGCCGGGCGGGTATAACACTTGCGTTTCATGCCAGCGCGCGTAACCTCTGCTCCTGTGCGATTGATGTCGTCGGCGCTTGATGCTTTTGGGTCATAGGGCAGAATGCGCCCATACACACCCACGACGTTCTCGTCGCGGGCATATTCTGCTGTCATTGCATCCGTCCACCCTGGGTCGGGCAATATGTCATCGTCAACGAAAAGGACGATATTGTGTCTCGCAAAGCGCGCGCCGATGTTACGGCCCAGGCTTGCGCCGCGACCATTACAGGCGACGTAACGGAGTCGGCCGGGCTGAGCAGCCGGCTGCGACTCATCCTCAACGCTGAGTGTCACACCATATTGCGACGCAATAGAAGCCAGCGTTTCACGCAGAATGGCTGCCGGCGCAGGATCGCTTTGATCAACAACGATGATTTCGGGCGGTGCGTTGCGCGTCTGCAAGACAGCCTTGATCGTGCCAGCGATATGCAGGCTGCGATTGCGCGTAGCCACCACAACGGATGTGGGAGTCAGAAGTGCGCTGCTCGTTACTGTCATGCGGTACTCTCTCTGGAAAGCGTCCTATGGTTAACAAGACCGATATCACATCATTACCTCAAAATTATAGGTGACATGGCCCAAGCGCGCTATTGAACAAATCGCGCATGTTTCAACACGACTATATATGCCGGATTATAGATAAAGTGCTCATTGTCCGTAAAGAGTTATCAGGCATATACTCAACTCAGGTTATCAAAAGCTCCCTATCAGAGGTATGCCATGCATCGACATGTAAACAGTAAACATAGTCGCACTCTACACCTTCCATCCCAAAGAGACTCAGTGCAGTCGCTCATCGTCATTTTCAGCATGCTGTGCACGCTGTTTTTACTGCCTCAACCCGCTGCCGCAGTTGGCGAGGCGTCCACCCTCTTCGGGGTCTTCGTCCCCGTGAGTATGATCTCGAGCCGTGTGGCCACACTGGTCGTCACCGCTGTCTCCGACGGCACGATAGTGAGCATCACGGACAAGTACAACGATGGCTGCCAGGCTCAGAATGTCACTAACCAGACGTTGAGCGCAGGCCAGTCTTACATCGTGCCAGTGCCGTCCAGTAATGCATTACCGGGTGGGTGTTACTTTGTCGTCCAATCGAATAAACCGGTGGTTGTGGCCAACGAGACAACCAACACCGACTGGCAGCACGCCTTTGTCCCCGCCGACAATCATCGCGGCGCCGGCACCAGCTTCTATCTCTACCGCTTACAGGGTCTGCAACAGGCGTTTGCCACTTCTAATGTGTTCGACGCTTTTGCCTATTCTGACAACACCGAAATCCGCATTACTGACATCACAAGTGGCACGGGAAAAACGACCGGAGGGAAGACCGACGTAGTGTCGGACGCGAAGGGCACTATGGTATTTTCGGCGGTGATCAATGCCGGGCAGGACTTGCTCGAAGTGAATCAGAAAAAAGCGGTTCTCGTCGACGGCCATACCTATCACATCGTCAGCAGCAGCGACATCACGATCCAGTTTGGCGCCCTTGCGAAACTGGCCACGGGCAGCCGTGATGGCGGCGCCTATGTTCCAGGTAAAACCGGTTATACGACAGACAGAGTGTTCTACTTTGTTATTCCGTATGAAGTGGTCACCGAACGTGAACTGCGCATCGTGTCCTATGGCGCCCCGTCGTCTGTCACTGTGCGCGGCTGGAACACGCTTACCGGGCAATTCGACACCATTGTCTCCAACACGCCGTTGGGAGTATATGGTCACATGGAATTAGTTGGATCTGCGCTTAAAACCTATAGCAATAGCACCGGCGTCTTTGGTTACTATTTCTTCGAAGTCACGGCGACTAACCTGATATCGGTGTATGAATGCAACTGGATGGAAACCGGCAGCTATGGCACGTCCGATACGGCTTCATACATTTCATCGGAGGAAGGCACTGGCGCGGGTAAATACTTCGAGACCTACATGGGTCCGCCGGCGCTACACCCGTATACTTCGACGATGACTTCGGATCTGATCGTGTCGGCATATCAGACCGCGACGGTGACGGTCGTCGACTCAGATAACTACGGGGAATACGTTGAGCTCTATAACGGCTCCAGCCAAACCGTGAATATCGGCAACTGGCAGATCAAGAGCAGCACAGGCATCATGCAGATCCCTGTGACCGCCACGATAAAACCCGGCTCGACTTATCTGGCGCAATACCACACCCTGGGCACCGGGGCAACAGCCAATTATGTGTATGGCGCAGCTTATCCCAACTTCCGACTTGACAACGGCGCGGACAGTATCACCCTCTGCGATGCCAACTGCAACAATTTAAAAGATACCCTGGTGTATTCTGATACGGGCTGGGGCAGCCACGGGGTCTATTATTCGCTTGAACGCACTGATCCCACTCTTCCATTTACCAGTTCAAATGCGCGTGACAGCTCAGTTGCCAATCTTGTCAGCACCAAAAACCTGGGGGATTTTTATGGGTCCCCAGGCAGTTTTAACGGGATTTCCCACACTCTCGTCACAACCGGCGCCGTCGTTATTAATGAAGTAATGACCGGGCGCATCTATCGCAAGGTCACCATTCCGCCGTTGGGATATTACGATTTCTCACTCATCGGTTCGGAATGGGAAGGATTACACAACGGTTGGGCGCCCGGCAGGATATCCGATGCCGCGCATCCCGAGAACCCGTATTTCCTTGTCACGTCCGATAACCCGGTCAGCGTTATGAATACGAACTGGGACGACAACTGGATGGCCTACGCCACGGGCATGTTGCGTCCCGATCCTTCGCTGAGTCTGACGATGGATCGTAATCGCTATCTGCCGGGTGACCCAGTGTATATCACGGTTGCCGGCTCGAACACTTATGCCAGTCTGAATCAGCCCACGCTGAAGGTTAACATACCGCCGGGAATCAGCTACACGCCAGGTAATGTGCAAAGCACGGGCATCTTGTCTGGAACAACGCCAACCCAGACACTACAGACGAACGGCAGTTGGCAATTGACATGGGCACTCACCGGCACAATGGGAACCGGCCTTGGCAACCAGTTGGGCGCGCTGATTACCGGAACGATCACCTCAACGGCGCCGAACGGGGCGTTGTATAACGCCGTCGCCAGCCTGGCCGCAGTTGATGTGACCGTCCAAAACTATACCAGCCAGGATACAGTCATCGCCGATGTAACCTATACCCCCACGGCGCAGACGAGCAGCATTCTGGTCAATGAAGTGATGAACAACCCTGGCTGTTCCGGGGATCAATGGATCGAGTTGTACAACCGCAGCGACAGCAACCTTGCGCTCTCTGGCTATGAACTAGCTAATTCAAAAGGCCTGGTGTACCGCTTCCCGGCTAATCTGCCCTCTCTGACAATAGGCAATTACCTGGAGGTGCATCTGAGCAATGGAACCGATGTGACGGTGACTACCTCTTCGAATCCAGCAATGAAATTATACGCAGGCACAGCAGTCATTAGCGCGCTGGATGCTAAAGATGATCAGGTGGCATTGTTTAACTCCAGCCTGCACACCTCCTCATCCCTGCTGGATTATGTGCGTTGGGACATCAGCGGCACTCTCGTTAACCGCGGCGATCTCGATATGGCCATCGCCTCTGGCAACTGGCTGACTAACAGCTACGTCCTGCCTGCGGCCATCGGCGCTTCGATGAACCGTCTTGCGAATGGCGCCAATGTGAGTGACACGAACTCAAGCACAGACTGGGTCAGCGGCACACCCAGTCCAGGGCAGATCAACAACCCAACCCTGGTCGCACAGATGCCCGACCCGATCACAAACTTGTCCGCGACGCCGCTAATCACGCAGGAAGGCGCGATCCAGCTTTCGTGGACCAATCCAATTACGAACTACGACAGCGCTCTTGTTATTCGCTCACCCATTACATATCCAACTCGCCTGAGCGATGGTTCCGCTGTCTTTAACCACGGGTACCCCGCACCAAGCATCTATGTCGACACAGGCGTGACGCAGACGACGCCGGTGTATTACGCGGCATTCTCGTTCCGCGGCGCGAGCGTGGCCTGCGCCACAGCCAGCGCTCAGACCGTGGCACTGGCGCCTCAGCGCATCATCCTCGCATACGAGGACCAGAAAGGCCATTCTCTTAGCGATTGGGACACGAACGATTTCATCACCTCTCAAGACTCCGCAGTCACGTTGAATAGCAACGGGATTACGCGCATCGAAACCCGCTTCACAGCGATGGCGCGCGGCGCGTTCTTTGACCACGCCATGACGTTGACCATCCCACTTGCTGGCGACTCACTCGTCCTGATCCAGCAATTCACTCCAGCGGGAGTCCTGGCAGGACAACAACTGACAACGGCACATGGCACTGTGTCAGCATCGGTATTCACCAGCACGCTTTATGCGCTGCCGCGCCCCAGTGTTCCATTTGGCTCATATGCCACGAACACCTGGCCTGGCACAAAACAAATTGACGGGACTTCCGCCCGCATCGTGATTACGCCGGTAACGCCTTTAGTAAACACGCTGGGAAGCATCGGTGTTCCACCATTCGATCCCTGGATTCATGTCCGGGATACCGGCGCAGACATCCATCTGATTCTGCCTGGCAATATGGGCAACAGCCAGACGGTGGGAAGCTCGAGCAGCCCGTTGTTCCAACGCGACCTGCCGCTCGCGCAAAACTTTCAACATAACTGGCAATGGCCGATAGAGGGCGCCGGCATCTGGTTGGCCTATCCACAATATACACAGTTCGTCACGAGCGGTGGCACACAGAACTCGAGCTGGTTCCTATATCCAGATCCAACCCAACTCTGGGCTAACAATAAGGCGCCATTAGGCCCCGCTAACGCGCGGGCGCAATCGGTGAACCCGGGCGCCTATACTGCAACCTCTTTGCCTTCGCCACGCAAGTTGAAGCCAGCAGATATGCTCACGGGCTGGCCACAAACCATGGTGGGCAGCATCTTCGCGTCGCCCATCATCGTCAACCTCGATATCTCCGGCACAATTAACGGCAAGATACTGGTGGATGCGTCACAATCAGGACAGACGGTTGCGTGGAACCCGGATGGCAGTGAGCGTTGGTCTCACAGCACCGGCATACCGATTCGAAGTTCACCCACTGCCGGCGACATGGGAGGCGATGGGCATGTCGTGATCCTCATCGGCTGCGGCGACGGCAAGCTGTACGCCTGGTATGGCGACACAGGTTATGTGGTCCCAGGTTTCCCGCTGAGCGTCGGCGCCGGGATTAAGTCCACGCCTGCACTTGTCAAAATACCAGAGGAAACCGGTCTGTCGATCGTGTTCCAGGACGACGATGGCAAGGTGCATCTCGTCAATCATCTCGGCGTTGAGCGCGCCGGCTGGCCGCAAAACACTGGCGCAGTCATTGACACGCATGGGGGCGTTATTCTCAACTCCAGCCCGGCGGTTGGCGACCTCGATGGCGATGGCATCCCTGAAATCGTCATCGGCTCGACCAGCGACAGGGTTTTTGCGTGGCATCTGGACGGCACGCCGGTATCACGCTTCTGGCCGCGCAGCACCGGCGACTGGGTGTATGGCTCGCCGGTCATCGTGGACCTGAATCAGGACGGTTATCGCGATGTCGTGGTCGGATCCGGCGATGGGTATCTATATGCATGGCGCGGTGATGGCGCAGCATTGCCAGGCTTCCCTGTCTATCTGGGCGGCCCTATCGCAGCGTCACCCGCCGTCTTTGATCTCAACGGCGACGGCAGCCTCGAAATACTCATTAGCACTATCGGAGGTAAAGTATATGCAGTCCACTCAGACGGCACAATCGCATCGGGCTGGCCGGTTGACATGCAAACGACTACTTACTCCTCCGTTGCAGGGGCTGACATCAACAGCGATGGATACCCGGAGGTCATCGTCGGAAGTTACAAGGGGTTGTTCGCTTTCAATCATGACGGCACACTGCTAGACGGGTGGCCGATACAGACCGGCGACTGGATCGTGGCTTCGCCGACGGTTGGCGACCTGAATGGCGACCATCTGGTTGACATCGCCATCGGATCGTACAATGGAAAGGTGGATGTATTGCGCGAGCCTGCTGTGTTGCATTCGACTGCAATCGCGTGGGGCAACTTCCGCCGCGATACGGCGCAGACTGGATTCGTCGCACTCGATATTCCTGTGCTGCAACTGCCCACACTGCACAACTACTACCTGCCGTTGGTCTACCATCAGTAATTCCGCAAGAAAGAGGGACCCATGTCAAACACAACACTATCGGCCAGCATCGTGATCTGCACCAGAAACAGAGGGGAGAAAATCGTGGCGACACTGAAGTCCATCCTGGCGTGCACACCGCCGGATTTCGAAATCATCGTGGTTGACCAGAGCACCAATGATGATACGCAGTCAGCCGTAATGCGCGAGACGCCCGATGCCCGCATCCGTTACATCCGCACTCCCACAAAGGGGATCAGCCGCTCACGCAATATCGCCATTGCCGAGGCCAGCACCGATGTCCTGGTATACACGGATGACGACTGCATTGTTCCGCCAGACTACGTCTCTGTCTTCAGAGATATCTTCGTGAAGTACCCGCGCGTAGCGGTGGCTTTCTGCAATGTCAAACCCTTCCCGCACGACCCTGCCAAGGGCATCGTCCCGGATTACATTCGAACCGGCGATGCCTTATTAACCCGCCTGGTTGACAGATGCACGGCGCGCGGCATCGGCGCCGGCATGGCGTTGCGCCGTGATGCAATGCTGGAAATAGGCTGTTTTGACGAGATGCAGGGGCTGGGAGCACGCTTTGGCAGCGCTGAAGATGTAGAGATTACCCTGCGCGCGCTGATGCTTGGCTGGCATGCGTACGAAACGGATCGGATCGCGGTACTCCATGATGGCTTTCGAACCTGGCAGGAATATAAGGCCAAGTCGGCGCGGCTGGACTGGTATGCCATCGGAAGTTGCTATGCAAAAGGGCTCAAGGCTGGCCACCTGGACATGTTGGTAGTCATTCTGTATGAGCTGCTGGTCAGGATAATGTGGTCGCCAATAAGGGATGTGCGGCAGGGGCGCAAGCCAGCGGGATTTCTGCGCCCGGTCTACCTGATGCACGGCATCATCGACGGGCTGCGCACGCCGGTAGACCGTAAACATATCCTCTACCGATGAGAAGCCTGCATAACGAGATAAGTCAATAAGAAAAGGTATCTGGATATGGCTGGCAAGAGGGACATAATGAATCAACACTATGCTTACACACGAATCACCTATCGCAGACTTTTCGTTACAACAATCATAATTCTATGCATACTGGGCATGCTTCTGGCGCCCTCCAAACCAGCAGCAGCGGTTGGTGAAGCGTCTACCCTGTTCGGCGTCTTCATCCCTGTGAGTATGAATCCGTCGCGCGTCGCTACACTGGTCGTTACGGCCGTGTCCGACGGCACAATCATGGATATCACCGATAAATACAGCGACGGCTGCCAGAGTGTTCCTGGTCTCAGCCTGAACGCCGGCCAGTCCTATATCCTGCCCGTGCCAGGTGGGTCTGCCAACGATGGAATTGGCCCCTTGCAGGAAGGATGTTACTTCGCGCTCAATGCGAACAAGCCAGTGGTCGTTGCCAACGAGACGACAAACAGCGACTGGCAACATGCTTTTGTCCCTGCGGACAACCACCGCGGCGTTGGCTCCAACTTTTACCTCTACCGGTTACAGGGTCTGCAGAATGCCTTTGCAGCCGGAGATGTTTTCGACGCCTTCGCCTATACCGACAATACTGAGATCCGCATCATCGATATCACGAATGGCGCCGGCGTATTCACTGGCACAACCAGCGTCGTCCCTGATGATCAGGGCGTCGTTGTATTCTCCGCTGTCCTGATGGCAGGGCATGACCTGCTCGAAGTCAGCCAGAAGAGAGCATCACTCGTCGACGGTCATACCTATCACATTCTTAGCAACAACGATATTTCGATCCAGTTTGGCTCATTGGGAAAGGGCGTCACCGGCAGCCGCGACGGCGGCGCTTATGTGCCGGGACAGACCGGGTATTCGGTTGACACCAAATTCTACTTCGTTGTGCCCTACGAGCAGATCAAGGAACGCGAAGTGCGCGTTGTGTCATACGACAATGCTGCGCTGTTCACTATACGAGGCTGGAACACCGTTTCCGCAAGCTTTGATACGATTACAACCACAATGCTGTCACCGTACAGCCATATTGAGCTCGTGGGATCTGCACTGGGCGTATATACCGGCACAACGGGGATTGAAGGGTACTACTACTTCCAAGTCACATCGGACCAACAGATATCGGTGTTCGAATCCAACTGGATCGAGACCGGCAGCTACGGCACCTCCGATACGGCCACCTACATCTCCTCAAAAGAAGGAACCGGTGCAGGCACGTTTTTCCAGACCTATATTGACCCGCCCGGCATGCACCCTTACACGACAACGATGCTCTCGCACCTGATTGTCTCAACTTACAACACGGCAACCGTGACTGTGGCCGATTCGGATAGCTTTGCAGAGTATATCGAGCTTTACAACAACACCAGCCAGACGGTCGACCTGACCAGCTGGAAGCTAACCAACAGCGCCAACCAGGCGGTGATATTTCCGTCCGGCAGCACTATTCCATCGGGCGGCGTCTTCGTGTTGCAATACCATGCGCAAAGCACGGGGACGACGCCGGACTTCGTGTATGGCAACACCTATGGCGACTTCCGCCTCGGAAACGGCACGGATAACATCAGTCTCATTAATGATACGAACAACCTCGTCGACAGCCTGGTATACACCGACGCCGGCTGGGGCAATCATGGCGTGTACTATTCTATGGAACGCATCGACCCGAACCTGGCATTTACGAACTTGAACGTTCGTGATAGCGCGGTTCTAAATCCGGCCGGCGCAAATAACCTTGGCGCATTTTATGGTTCACCGGGTGTGCCTAATGGCGCTGCCGGTTCATTGACCGGCGCCGTTGTGATTAATGAGGTGATGACCGGTCGCTTCTATAAGAAGTTTACGATTCCCCAGCTCAGTTACTATGATGTGACGCTCGACAGCAGTCAATGGGCGGAACTGCACAACGGCTCAGCGCCTGGCATTATGTCTAATTCCGGACATCCAGAAAACCCCTATCTCATTATCCAGGCGGATTCTCCGGTAAGCATATTGAATTCGAACTGGGACGACAACTGGATGGCTTATGCAACGGGTGTATTGCGCCCGGACCCGATACTGACTCTGACCCTTGATCGCAATCAGTACCAGCCTAATGACGCTGTGAAGCTCAATATAGTTGGTCTGAATAAGTACAGCACCCTGTATCAGCCGGTATTGAGTGTAGTCATACCTCTGGGAATCAACTACTCGCCGGGCAATTATCAAACGGCCGGCTTACTGGTCGGTATCACGCCCACCGAGCAGTTGCTAGGAAATGGGGACTGGCAGTTAACCTGGTCTCTCAGTAGCACACTAACTTCCGGCGCACTCAACTCCATTGGACCGAGAAACATCAGGAAAATGGCTCCGGGCACAAGTAGCGAGATGTCAGTATCGATCACCGCGACAATCAACTCGAATGCGCAGGATGGGGCGATGTACCAGGCGGTCGCAAACATATCTGGTGAGGATGACAAGAAACAGGAATACGATAGCCAGAATACGGCTGTAGCGAATGTCAGTTCGAATACGGTTGCTCCGACGAGTAACCTTCTCATCAATGAGGCCATGAACAATCCGGGATGCTCTGGTGATCAATGGATCGAGCTATACAACAACGGTTCTCAGGCTATCCCCATTGCCGGCTACGAACTGACAAATCAGAGGGGATTGGTGTATCACTTCCCCGCCAGCACACCGTCTCTGGCGGGCAACAACTACCTGGTAGTACACCTGAACGCTGGCACAAACATCACTACAAGCGCGCCAGGCGCGATGCAGTTTTATGCAGGGGCTGTGACTATCAACACGCTTGATCTCAATGACGATCAGGTTGCCTTGTTCAACTCCAACCTGCGAATCTCCAGCAGCTTGCTTGACTACATGCGCTGGGACATCACAAACACAGTCGTCAACCGCGGCGACCTTGACCTGGCCATCGCCAGCGGGAATTGGCTCACCGGCAGCCACGTTCTACCACCCAGCGCGGGTCAATCGATGAACCGCCTGAGCAAAAATGGTGCTGTCAGCAATACGAACAGCAGCGCAGATTGGGGCGATGGCACAGCCAGTCCTGGGCTGTTGAATAACCCGACGCTGGTTGTCCCTGTGCCGGCCGCGATTACCAACCTTGTCGCGACGCCGTGGATTACCCAGGAAGGTTCGGTCAAACTGACCTGGACCAATCCGATCACATCCATCGACCAGTTACAGATCATCCGATCGCCCATCACCTATCCCACCCATTTGAGCGATGGATTAGTGATCACCGCCAGCACAAACAATGCGAACCAATTCACCGACACGGGGATCACTCAGACAACGCCAGTATATTACACTGCGTTCTCGTTCCGCAGCGGCGCTGTGAGTTGTGCCACCACCGGAGCACAGGCAGTCGCTCTCGCGCCACTGCGCACCATCCTGGCCTTCGAAGATCAAAAAGGGTCTGACTGGAATGACTGGGACACCAACGACTTCATCACCGCACAGGATGCTGCGGTCAGCCTGAATCGCAGCGGCATCACGCGGATTGAGGCGATCTTTACCGCCTTGGCGCGAGGCGCAGATTACGATCACGCTATGACGCTGACGATTGGACTTTCGGGCAACTCCAACGTGCTTGTGGAGCAATACACCCCTTCCGGTATTCTGACCGGGCGGCAACTCACTCTGGTCAACGGGGCTGTCTCAACTATCGTGTTCACCAGCACGAAGCACATACTGCCGCCGAATGGGGGCACGTTTACAACAAACACGTACACCAACACTCCGCAGATCAAAGGTCCCTACACCCGTGTGGTGATCACCCCGACAATTCCGGCGTCCAACACGTTAAATGCCATTAGCACCCCGCCATTTGATTCGTGGTTATATATCAAGAATACCAAGGCCAGCATCCACTTGATTCTGCCTGGCAGTGTCGGTAATAGTCAACTTGTCTGGGACTCACGCAGCCCGTTGTATCAGCGCGACCTGCCACTGGCGCAGAGCTTCGCGCATAACTGGAAGTGGCCGTTGGAAACCCATCCCATATGGCAAGCTTACCCTGCATATACGGCGTTCATTACCAGCGGCGGCGCACTCAACCCCAACTGGTTCATGACGCCTGACACATCACAACTGTGGGAAACCTTCAAGCTGCCGCTGCGCGCAGGCGCGACGCTGGGACCGCAACGCACTACAACCACCGTCGCCAACATACAGCCGCGCGCCGCGCGCGCCACCGGTGTTCTGCCCGGCTGGCCGCAAGCGATGAGTGGAACGGTGTTTGCCTCACCGTTAATCGTCGATCTCGCTATTTCCGGGACGACGTTTGGCAAGATACTTGTCAACGCGTCGCAAGCCGGCGATGTGGTTGCCTGGAACCCAAATGGCAGCATCCTGTGGTCGCACACCGCCGGCGCCCAGTTACGCAGTTCGCCTGCCGCGGGAGACCTGAGTGGCAACGGACGGGTTGCCATCGTGATTGGTTCTGATAATGGTTTTCTATACGGCTGGTATGCCGACGATGGCAGCGTGTTCCCGGGCTTCCCACATTATGTCGGCGCCAGCATCAAGTCCACCACCGCCCTTGCAAAGCTCAATGGGGATACCGGTCTGTCAATCATTTTCCAGACCGATGACGGCAAAGTCCACATCATCAATCATATCGGGATCGAGCGCCCCGGCTGGCCGCAAGCCACTGGCGCCGTCGCCAACGCGTTCGGCAGCATCATTTTTGCTTCCACACCTGCGGTTGGCGACCTTGATGGCGACGGCATCTCTGAGATCGTCGTCGGCTCGACCAGCGGTAAAGTCTTTGCATGGCATCTGGATGGAACGCGCGTCTCGGAATTATGGCCGCACACCACCGGCGACTGGGTTTATGGCTCACCTGTCATCGTTGACCTCAATCAGGATGGCTATCGGGATGTGGTCATCGGTTCTGGCGACGGTTACCTGTACGCCTTACGCGGCGACGGCATGCCCTTGCCTGGCTTCCCCGTATACCTCGGCGGCGCCATCGCCGCATCACCTGCTGTCTTTGATCTCGATGGCGACGGCAGCCTCGAAGTCCTCATCAGCACCATCGAAGGCAAGGTGTTTGCCATCCGCTCCAACGGCGCTGTCGAGCCAGGCTGGCCAGTGGACATGCAAGCCACAACCTATTCCTCTGTCGCAGGGGCCGACATCAACAGCGACGGCTATCCGGAAGTGATCGTTGGCAGTTACAAGGGGTTGTATGCCTTCAATCTTAATGGGACACTCGTTCCTGGCTGGCCGAAGCAGACAGGCGACTGGGTCGTGTCCTCGCCTGCGGTCGGTGACTTAAACGGCGACCGGCTGGTCGAAATCGCCATCGGCTCGTATGACAACCGGGTATACGTGTTCCGGGAGTATGGCGTGGCGCACTCCACTGCGTTTGCCTGGAGCAACTTCCGCCGGGATACTGCGCAGACGGGCTTTGTTCCACTCGACATTGCCGTTCTGCCACTGGCTCAGTTACATGTCTATTACATGCCGTTGGTTTATCAACAGTAACGATGCGATGCAATGCTGGCAAAGTGAGTCGCGTATGCAACCACTCGAAATTCTGTTATTCGTCGTTAGACGCGTGGATAATACGCTTCATAAGTCCACGTGGCGAAGGCGAGTATGAGCACAACAAACACAATTGCACGAATTGGAATCCTGGTCGGCGGCGGCCCTGCGCCCGGAATCAACAGCGTCATCCATGCCGTGACCATGGAAGCTTCACGGCATCGTTGCGAGGTCACTGGCATTTATGATGGCTTCAAGCATCTGATGGCGGGTAAGCTGAACAGCATTCCGTTGACGCCCGAGCGGGTGGAATATATCTACCTCGAGGGCGGCTCTATCCTCCACAATGCTCGCGCGAATCCGACGACATCGCCGCAGCTCATGCAGCAATGCGTGACGGCGTTGCGCAGCGCCGGTATCGATGCGCTGGTGTCGATCGGCGGTGATGACACGGCCTTTTCCGCCTCGCAGGTCGCCAAATATGCGCGCGAGGTTATGGGCATTGATCTGCGTTCTGTGCACGTGCCAAAGACCATCGACAACGACCTGCCTCTGCCGGGCGATATACCCACCTTTGGTTATGAAACGGCTCGCGATCTGGGCGCGCGCCTGGTGATGAACCTCAAGCGCGATGCGTCCACGATGCGCCACTGGTTCCTGGTTCTGTCGATGGGTCGCAATTCGGGTCACCTGGCGCTCGGTATCGGTCAGGGCTCGCTTCCAGCGGTCACGCTCATCCCTGAGGAATGGTCGGGGCGGGAAGTCCGCCTGCATGAAGTGGTCGACATTCTAGCAACCACGATCATGCTGCGCCTGGTCGAGAATAAACCTTATGGGGTGGCTGTGCTGGCAGAAGGGCTGCTGGAGCACATGGCAATTGAAGACCTGGACGCGCTGAAGGACGTGGCGCGCGACGAACACGGCCATATACGCCTGCCGGATGTCAACTTCCTCGACATTCTGAAGACCGAAGTGGACCGTGAACTGGCGACGCATGGCCTGAAAGTGAAGATCGTGAAACATCTGCTGGGCTACGAACTGCGCTGCGCCCCGCCGATTGCGTTCGACATCGAATATACCCGCATCCTGGGAACCGCGGCCATCGACTTCCTGTTGCAGGGCGGCGCCAATGCCATCATCACCCTGCAGCAGGGTCAGGTTATACCGATTCCATATGACGAGATGATCAACCCGCTGACTGGCCGGACCGCCGTGCGCCTGGTGGATCGCAACTCGTATCGCTATCATTCGGCGTATCAATTCATGACCCGCCTGAAGCCGGAGCATGCCGGTGATGACGCATTGTTTGCGAAACTGGCCGTGTTGGCGCACACCACGCCGGAGGCGCTGCGAGAGCGATATGGGTATTTGATGCGTGATGCATGATTCGGCTCCCCGGACCGCTGCTGTAAATCCAGCGTGTTTCTTTTTCGCCTATGCATAATTACCCCATTTCGGGTTGTCCGTAAGGAGGCTCGTGGTGAGCGACGAAAACTGGCAGGCACTCTCGAGCGAGGTGCATGATATCTGGAACCAGAATGCTGCATTCTGGGATGACTATATGGGCGAAGGAAATCAATTCCAACGCCTGATCATTGGCCCGACAGAGGAACGTCTGCTGAAACTGAAGGGAGAAGAGCAGATATTGGACATTGCCTGTGGCAACGGCAATTTTGCGCGACGCCTGGCAGCGCTGGGCGCAGACGTTGTTGCATGTGATTTCAGCGAGATTTTCATCGAGCGAGCGAAGTTGCGCACACTCGAAAACGCGGATCACATCGACTACCGGGTTGTGGATGCCACGCAGCGCGATCAACTGCTCGCGCTGGGCGAGATACGCTTTGACGCCGTTACGTGCAACATGGCGCTCATGGACATGCCGAATATTGAGCCGCTCCTGGATTGCCTGCCTCATCTGCTGAAGCCGCGCGGGTGCTTTATCTTCTCAGTCATGCATCCGTGTTTTAACTCGGTCAAGGCGACGATGTCGATTGAAGAAGATGACCGAGAAGGCGAGCTGGTCACGCGATATGCGGTGAAAGTGTCGGGGTACATGACGCCGTTCGCGCGCAAAGGGTTGGGCGTCCTCGGCCAGCCGTCACCGCATTATTCCTTTCATCGCCCGATCAGCGTTTTGCTGAACGCTTGCTTTAATGCGGGCTTTGTGCTCGATCGTATCGAAGAACCCTGTTTCGGCGCAGATGCGCAGCCGAACCGTCCGTTCTCCTGGGCTAACTACAAGGACATTCCGCCTGTGCTGGTCGCGCGGTTGCGGTTGGCGTGACACTGACGACCTCTCCCCCCAACCCCTCCCCTGTAAGGGGAGGGCCGGACTGGACTGCCAAACGGCAAGGAAGCATTCACCAATCGTCGGGATTGGGACCTACTTCACCGGGGCAACCCAAGGAAGGAGGTGCCCGTGCCCACGCCATCACCCACAGACGCCATCACCGTGATCGATGCCGCCATCGCGCAGGAGTTCGGCGGACAAGTGTCTGCCGCCCCCTATCGCACCCTCACCATCCGCGACCTGTGGCAGCGTCCCGGTCTG
>Ga0118677_10008650_pt1 | contig 16234 bp, 10 predicted proteins | sample AliMusrvi5mmetaG_FD_86154 | JGI IMG/M metagenome (GOLD analysis project Ga0118677, IMG submission 86154) | reverse complement strand
GCAAACTCGATTGCCAAGGGTGATCCCCGAGGTTCGTTCAGAAAGGCGGCGATCATGAAACAGCTGATGCGGCTTGCGCGAGTGTGGGTTGCCGCGCTGGCGTGCGCGGTGTGCGGTAGGGTGGGCGCGGCGGATTTGGCGATACAGTCGTTCGACGGCACGGGGCAGTTGACGTTCAACACGTTGAACGACGGCACGAACTACAACTACCGGGTGGAGTGGGCGCCATCGCCGGCCGGGCCGTGGAGCGAGTTCGGCAGCGCGGCCTCCTGCTGGCTCAACGCCAGGCCTCAGCCGGGCGGCTGCACGATGACGAACTCCGTGCCCATGTGCTACCGGGTGGTGGCGACGCGTGGGGATTACCTGTCCATCGATCTCTCGGGCGGCCCGCTGGCAACCAATTACCCGGTGACCTACTACCGGACCCTGGCGGACGTGCCGGGCGGTCCGAACGGCGATGCCTATAAGACCACGAACCTGCTGCTGCGGCTGATTCCGAAGGGCGTCTTCACGATGGGCAGTCCGCCGGGCGAACTGGGATTGATGAGCGGCGAGTGCGAGACGCAGCACGTGGTCACGCTGACGGCGGATTTCTACCTCGGCGTCTTCGAAGTGACGCAGTTGCAGTGGAAGATGGTCACGGGAAGCAATCCGAGCTACTTCAACAACGCGGCGTACTACCAGAAGCGGCCGGTGGAGCAGGTCAGCTACTTCGACATCCGGGAGAACCCGGCCAACAGTGGGATCAGCCCGGACTGGCCGCAGTCGTCCCAGGTCCATTCCAACTCCTTCATGGGCAAGCTGCGGGCGAAGACGGGGATCACGACCATCGACCTGCCGACGGAAGCGCAGTGGGAGTACGCCTGTCGGGCCGGCACGGCGACGGCGCTGAACAGCGGCAAGAACCTGACGGACCAGTATACCTGCCAAAATGTGGCCGAGGTGGGACGGTACGAGTCCGATGGTGGCGCAGGGTTCTACGACCACCAGGCGGACGATCCAAGTTCGGGAACGGCGAACGCGGGGTCGTACGCGGCGAACGCGTGGGGTCTCTACGACATGCATGGCAATGTCTGGGAGTGGTGCCTGGATTGGTTCGAGACGACCTCGAGCAACGCGGTGGATCCGAAGGGCGCTTCTTCGGGTTCCTACCGCAGCTTCCGCGGCGGCAGTCTAAGCGCAAGCGCGAGCGAATGCCGCTCCGGCCGCCGCAAATGTGATGCCCCGGACGACCGCTGGTACGAAAACGGATTCCGGGCATGCTGCATGCCCTCCGGCCAGCCGTGATCCGGCGACGCAAATATTTGGGGAATAGACGGGGCGGACGAAAACAAGAATTTCCTCCGCGTTCCTCGATGGATGGCCACAAAAAGCGCAAAGCGAAAGCGAAAAACACAAAAATATGGACAAAGAGAGAAGGTCGGGCATATCCTATATGCATCTTTTCGAGTAATTGTGCAGATTGATAGTGGGAGAAACGACCATGCGAACGACGCTGGACCTGCCTGACCGGCTGGTGCAAGACGCTATGAAAGCGTCGCATCAGAAAACGAAAACTGCCGTCATCATCGCGGCACTGCACGACCTCGTTCGAAAGACCCGGCTCCAGGAACTGCGGCGTTTCAAAGGGCAGGTGGAACTGGACGTGGACCTTGACGCACTCCGGAAACGCGCATGAATGTCCTGGTGGACTCTTCCGTGTGGATCGCCTACTTCCGCGGTACCAGCGACCTGCCGTCGCTGGACTGGCTGATTGAAGAAGGTCTGGTCGTTACCAACGACCTCATCCTCGCCGAATTGACGCCTGTGCTGCTGGTTCGTGGCGAGCGGAAACTCGTGGGCCTGCTTCGCGAGATCGAGCGTGTTCCGCTGACACTCGACTGGGATGGCATCATTGAGCTGCAGGTCACCTGCCTCCGCAACGGCATCAACAAGATCGGCATCCCGGATTTGATCGTTGCCCAGCATGCGATGCAGCATAACCTCTTGCTCTTCTCTCTGGACAAGCACTTCCGCCTGCTGAGCAAGCACGTGGCCCTGAAACTTCAATGAGGGAAAACCCGGGAGGCAACCCAGACGATGGTCGCCCAGGTTGCGTTGCAGGTGTTGCCGCCAGCGCTCGGGAGCAGCTCATGGATGAAGGCAAAACGAGTCTCGTCGAAAAAAGTCTGTCGCTGGCCCTGTATTTGTGGTCGGGCGCCTCCATTTTCTTCGTGTTTTGCAACGGGGCGTTGTATTTCTGGAAAGGCCCGGACGCGTTCCACCGCCTGATCCAACGGGGACCGTTTTCCATCACGACACTGACCTTTGCGTCCGTCGCCGTCGTGTGGAGCAGTCTGGGGGCGGCGCTGGTCCTGCTGCAGAATCGCAGGCTCCGCACACGACACGGCCTCACGGTTATTTGCACGCTCTTGCTCCTGTTGCTGTATGCGAACATCCTCCGGGAGAGGACCGCGTACGGTGATGTGGGCGCTTACATCCGGGCGGCCCGTGACCTGGTTCGGGGTGCGTCCTTGGACAGCCGTTACCTCTACCCGCCGTTCCTGGCAACCATCCTGACGCCGCTCGCGCGCTGCGGGGACACAACCATCGGCGGAGTCTGCTGGGCCGCAAATCTTCTGTCGCTGGGACTCTTTGTCGTGCTGCTCAGGACCGCCCTGGTCAGGTACGGATTCGGCAACCGGTTGTCCGTCCTGCTGGTGTTTCTCCTGGTTGCGATCAACGCTCCCATCCTGCGCACGCTGCTGTATGTTCAGATCAATCTGCACGTCGCCAACCTGATTCTAATCGCCCTGCTCGCGTTCCCCCGACTGCCCTTCCTGTCGGCGGCGGCACTCGCCCTGGCCGTCCACCTCAAAGCTTCGCCCATCGTACTGGCCCTGCCGTTCGTGCTGAACCGCAACTGGCGCTGGAGTGCCTGGTTTGCCGCGATGCTGGCGGCATTCGCAGGCGTGACCGTCGGCGCCTACGGGTGGCAGCCCTTCCTCGATTTTATTCACAACGTGCGGAATATCCATGACGCCAACGGCATTGTTTTCCGCGATACCTCGGTGGATTCCTTCTTCCGGAGTTCCGCAACGGCGCTCGGATTCTCTCCGCAGGTTGTGTTGTGGCCGATCCTCGTCGCCAAACTCGGCTTGCTGGCGGCTGTGCTTTTGACCATGGTACGGGTCGAACGGAACCGCGCGTTCGTGCGGGACGACCAGCCGGGGCAGAACGTTCGCAACGCCGTTCCGGTGTTGCTGCTCTTCATGTTGCTGGGTTCGCCACTTGTCTGGGAGCATCATGCCGTGTTCGTCGCGTTGACCTACCTGTTGGTGCTCAAGCGGCTGGCGACGCCGGGCGAGTGCGTGTGGTTCGGCGCGGCATACGTGCTGGAATATCTTCTGCCGACATTCGATTTCTACCCCTGGTCCTTCGGCCGGCTGCTGAGTCCGTTGATCCTGCTCGGTCTCATCTACGCAACCGCCAGGCGGTCGGAGGACGACACGTTGCTGGCGCGTCTCTCGCACGCCAGCGCCTCGTGAGGCACTCCCGTCCTCCGTGCTTGACGCCGGCAACGGGTTGGCGGATGATCGAGTGCATTCAGTGCATCCGCGCCAAACAAGGAGCAAATCCAGATGATCCGTGTCATTGCCTGCATCGAGCTCAAGCCCGGTCAGCGTCCGGCGTTTCTGGCCGCGCTGCACGCCAATGTGCCGCACGTGCTGGCCGAGCCCGGCTGTTGCGACTACACGCCCATGATCGATACGCCGTCCGGCCTGCCGCCGCAGATTCCGCTGCGGCCGGAGACGGTCACCATCGTGGAGACGTGGGACAGCCTGGACGCCCTGCGCAAGCATCTCAGCGGCCTGCCGCACATGCTGCGCTACAAGGAGGCGACCCGGGACATGGTCGCCGGAATGACGTTGCAGGTGCTGCAGCCGGCTTGATGTATCGCGCTGCGGGGCAGCGCTCCTACAGGGACGGAAGCGTCGGTCTATTGTAGGAGCGCTGCCCCGCAGCGCGAGGGTGTTTGCCACGGCGGTCTTCAATCGGGAACTCAGGAAGCCGGGAAAGAGTGGTTGCGGTAGCAGGCCAACATTCTTCCCGCATTCCTGAGTTCCAAATGAAAAAGCCGTTACACTGATTTGGTTGACGAAACCGGCGCGGAAGCGCAACATCACGTCCCATTTACCGGCGGATTCCGCCGGGACAGAACCAACAGGAGAAAAACGTGTCATCTAAGAAAGCGTTGATTGTGCAGGGCGGCTGGGATGGCCACGAGCCGAAGCAGTGCGCCGAACGGTTCGCGGCGTGGATGACTGCGCGCGGTTTTTCCGTGACGGTCAAGGACTCGCTCGACGCCTATCTAGATCCGGCCGTCATGAAGAACCTGGACGTGATCCTGCCGCTCTGGACCATGGGGCAGATCAGCGGCGAGCAGCGCAAGGCGCTGAGCGATGCGGTGCGGAGCGGCACGGGTCTGGCCGGCTGGCATGGCGGCATGTGCGATTCCTTCCGCAACGACACGGATTACCAGTTCATGACCGGCGGCCAGTGGGTGGCGCATCCGGGCGGCGTGATTACCTACACGGTCGAGGGGATCAAGCAGGGTAATCCGATCACCAAGGGGCTGAAGCCGTTCACGATGGTTTCCGAGCAGTACTACATGCACACCGACCCGGGCAACCGGGTGCTGGCCTGGACCACCTTCTCCGGCGAGCACGGCGACGCGCCTTGGATCAAGGGTACCCGCATGCCTGTGGTGTGGCAGCGCATGTGGGGACAGGGACGGGTGTTCTACACGTCGCTTGGCCATGTAAACAAGGACTTCGATGTGCCGGAGGCCTTCGAGATCGTCAAGCGCGGCATCCAGTGGGCCGCACGGATGCGGATTGTGCCGGAATACGTGAGTCCGTGCAGTGCTTGACGGCGGGGAGCCTGAAAAGATATTGTTACGCCCTGTCTTGTGCCAACGTAGCTCAATTGGTAGAGCAGCTCATTCGTAATGAGCAGGTCGTCCGTTCGATTCGGATCGTTGGCTCCATCTTACTTCGATTGTTGCCAGTGCGCCGACGGCGCATGCGACGACCAGCACCGTCAACGCGGACACCGCGCCGGCGGCGCCCCATCCCAGGGCGCCTCCCAGCACGGTGATCCCCGGTCCGGCAGCGAAGCCGAGGCCGATCAGCCCTTCATGTCCTCCGCCTGCCTTGACTGCGCCGCGCTGGATTGTCATGGCGTAGTACAGCGCCGCGTAGTAGGTCAGTCCCGCCGCCAACCCAAACAGCAGTTCGCCCGCCAATACCCATGCCAGCGTGCCGCCGAAATACGCCAGTGCAAAACCGGCCGGCTGGCCGATGACCACCGCAACTACGGGCCAGCGGCGATCGTGCCAGTGCGTCCATTTGCCGAACAGCCAGAAGGCCAGCCAGCGCGAGAGATCCAGCGCGCCGGACAACCCCGCGGCCAACGCGACGGCATAGCCAAGTTTCGTGTAAATGCCCGGTAGAAGGGCAGCCAGCACCCAGAGTTGGGCGTAGCCGGCAAACATCAACACGCGCGTGGCGATCAGCAACCGTTGCCAGCGCGCCACGGTCACAGACGGAATGTGCTCCGGGTGGTCGTGTGGCAAGTGGCGCGGACGGGCCGGCAGGCGCCACACGGCCGCCACGGTGGGGATTCCCGACAGAACGGCCGCCACAAACAGCCATGCCGGCCCGGCATGGATCAGCGGTCCGGCGGCCACCAACCCCAACGGCACGGCGCTGGACCAGGCCATGCTGAAGCGGCCTACGGTGCGAACGGCTTGTGACGGTGTATCGCCCGCCAGCATGTAACTCTCGATCAGCGGCCATTTCAGGCCGTAGATGCCACCGAGGGCAATGGTGCCAGCCACGACGGTGGCAGTCGTGGGAACAGCCGCCATCAGGATCGTGACGCCAAACTGCACACCGAGCACAAAGACCAGCATCGGTTTCTCGCCGCGCCACGCAGCCAGGCGATGACTGACCGCGGCGGTGGCGGCATAGATCAGGCCGAATGCCAATGCCAGCAGGAGGTTGGCGCGGTCGCGGAAGCCCAGCGTGTGGCACGTGTAAAAGTAGATGCCGCGTTCCACCAGTGTGGTCAGAAAACTTTCCGCGAAAGCCGTCAGCAACATGCGCTGCTGAATGCCGCGAAACGACATGTCCGCTGCATCGGATAAAGACATGCCGGCATGATTGCCGATTGACACGAGGTCGTCAACTATCCCAATTGACCTCCGCCGCGCGTGTGCAATTGTTCGCCGGATGCCCTTGCCGGGGGATTTCGCCATCAAGAAATGCCTACGCGTCCGTTCATGTTCTGACTGCCGGACGCTGTATTCCCTGCCGAAAAGAGACATCGCGCCACGGGGTGGCGCTCCCACAGGCACAAAAAGGCCAATCTATTGTGGGAGCGCCACCCCGTGGCGCGATGTGTTCGGTCGCGTCAGCGGAAGAAAATCGTCGTCCCCGGCGGCACGAGATGCGCGACGTAGATGGAACCGTCCTCCGGACCGTTGGAGCCGAGATTGTAGCCGCCTTTGGCGGTTACACTGGAACTGACGCTCTCCATGCCGGTGTAGAGCCCCGGCGCGGGCAGACCGGCGAATGTATTCGCGCTATGGTAGTAGACGGCAACCCGTCCGCCGCCGCCGCCCGCGGCGTTCGCGCCGCCGTTGGCGTTGATGTTCCCGTTACCCGCGAGGGCGCCGGCATCGATCCAGATGCTGCCGCCGGCGCTGGCACCATAGGTTCCGGCGAAACCGCCGTTGGCGCTGAGCGTGCCGTTGATCGTCAAACTGTTCGCCACCACGAGATGAATCGCCCCGCCGCCGAAGTTGAGGCCGCCGTTCCATCCAAGGCTCGAGTACCCGCCGCTGCCGAGCGTCGTGGGTTGCATAGCTGAACCATACGTGCTGGTCGTGTTGTTATACCCCATGCCGGCATGCGTGGCGCCAATTGTCGCGCTCCCCACGCCCGGGCCCTGCGCCCACACGGCTGTCGCATCCATCCCGTAGAATCCGCGGGAATCCGCCTTGATCACGGCATTGCTCCAGATGGCGAGGTTGTTCGCGGTGATGACGAGGCCCGTGCCGCCCGAACCCAGCCACGGATCGCTGCCGCAGTCGAGCGTGCCTTTGACGATCAGGTTGCCAAAGGAGCAGATCGAGCCATTGCCGATGACAAAGGTCTGATTCGTATCGATCAGGAAACTGTTCCGCGCGCTCGCCGGCAGGTACAAGGTGCCGGGTTGGCCGTCATAGGCCGTTATCCCCAGCCGGATGTTGCCTTGGAACGCGTAGGTCATCGTGTCGTCGATCGAAATCCGACCGCCTCCTCCGGAACCATAGTAATAGGCCTTCACGCTGGCCGCCTGTATTTCGCCAGTCCCACCCAGCGTGCCGCCACCCGTGATCCAGATGCTGCCGCCGGAGCCGGCGCCATTGTTGCCGCTGACAAGTGGGTTGGCGCTCAGCATGCCATTCACAATCAGGTTGCCGGGGACGACCAACTCGATCGCGCCGCCACCCGGCCCCGAACTGCCGCTGCCCATGCAGATGGGTTGGGTGAGTGATCCGTACAGTGCATTGGTGTTGCTGCCTCCCCGGCCGCCATGATTTCCGCCGGTGTTCACGTTGCCCGGCGCCGGTCCATATCCTCCGGCGAACCCCCAGCCGTCCGCCATGATCGCGCCGCCGGAAGCAATCGTGATGTTGGTCGCCTGGATCACGTTGCCCGTGCCGTACCCTGCGTAGAACCCTCCGGGGATCAATGTGCCATAAACCGTCAGGTTGCTGAACACATTCACGATGTCGTTCCCGATCACGATGGTTTGATTGGAGACGACCGTGAAGTTCTGGCGCGCCATTGCCGGCAGATAGACCGATCCCACGCCGCCATACCTGGCTTGCTGATTCCCGAGCGCGCCGCGGATATTCCCCTGGAAGTTGTACGTGACCGTATCGTCAATCGAAAGGCGCCCGCCGCCGCCGCCCTCATTGCTGTTATCCGTGGATGGGCCGCCCGCAGTCTGCACGTCGCCCGTGCCGCCCAGCGTGCAACCGCCCGTGATCCAGATGCTGCCGCCGGACGCGCCGCCCCAACGGCCATCCAAACCGTTCGCGCTGAGCCGGCCGTTCACCACCAGATTGCTCGCGACAATCAGTTTGATCGCGCCGCCGGCCGGACCATCCGCATTGTCTGACCCGCCGCCCGTGCCGCCGGAACCACCGCTGCCCAGGCAGAGCGGTTGGGTCGCCGAACCGTAGGTCGCGGCCGTGTTTTGATCGCCCCGGCCGCCGTAGGTGCCGCCGGTGGAAGAACCGCCAGGCCCCTGCGTCTTCAAAAACCCCTTGCCGTCGGCGTTGAGGCTGCACCCGCCGGCGATGATCACGTCTCCAGCCGACTGGATCGCCACGCCGCGCGCGCTGGCATCATACGTCGGCCCCGCATTCTGCCCCAGACAGACGACCGACCCGCCGTTCGTAACCAGCAGCCCGCTGAAGTAGTAGGTCGCCAGCGTGCCGTAGGAGGGCGAGTTGCTCAGCGTCAGCGTGCAGCCCGACACCACCACGATCATGTTGCTGTACGTGGCGCTGCTGCCGGGCAGCAGGTTCGTGGGGGACGTGAACGTCATCGTCACCGTGGTCCAGAAGTCCGTGACCGGCGCCCACGAGGCGCCGTTGGCGTTCGTGGCATAGCATTGATAGTAATAGTGCGTCACCGGTGTCAGCCCCGCGATGCTGGTGGAGAACGGACCGCCCAACTGCGTTTCCGTGCTGAGGTCCACCGTATTCTCCGGGCTCACGGAGTTCGTGCCCCAGTAGATGTAGACATGTGCCGACCCGCCGGAGACCAGTTGCCCGTTCAACGTCGCCTGGTTGGCCTGGATGCCTGTCGCGCCGACGTAGTTGCTCACCACCGGCGGAATGATGGTCTGAAAGTTCTTGGACGGCGAGGCCCAGTAGTCGCCAAAACTGTTGGTGGCGTAGAAGCGGTAGTAGTAAACCGTGGGCGGCGGCGCCAGGCTGGAGACGTAGTTGCTCACCAGGCCGACGACCGAACTGACCGTGTCGGTGTGCGCCCAGGCGGCGAGGTTGTTGGTCCCATCGGACGGCCCCCAGAAACAATAGACGGTTGTAGACGCGGCGCCCGTGGAGAGCAAGGTGCCGGTGAGCCATGCCGAAATGGAGTTGATACCGGTTGCGCCAATCGCGTTGTCCACGAGCGGCGTCTGCTTGGACAGCACATAGATGGTCCCGTCCTCCACGCCGTTGGCCCCAATGTTGTAGCCGCCTTTGGCCGTGACCTTCGTGCTGACGGTCTCCTGGTTCTGGTAGAGCCCGATCGGCGCCGGCATGCCGCTGAACGTGCAGGTATTGTAGTAGACGGCAACCCGGCCGCCGCCGCCGCCCGCGGCATTTGCGCCGCCGTTGGCATTGATGTTGCCATTCCCGGAGATTGTGCCTGCATCGATCCAGAGGCTGCCGCCGGCGCTGCCGCCGGAGGTGCCGCTGAACCCGCCGTTGGCGCTGAGTGTGCCGTAGATCGTCAAGTTCGTCGCCACCGCGAGTTTGATCGCCCCGCCGCCGAAGTAGGGGGAGGTGTTCCATGTAGTTCCAGCGGCCGAGTTTCCGCCGCTGCCGAGCGTCGTGGGCTGCGTGGCCGAACCATAGGTGCTGGTCGGGTTGTTAAACCCCACGCCGCCGTGCGTAGCGCCAATGGTCGCGCTCCCCACTCCCGGGCCTCGCGCCCACACGGCCGTCGCATTCACGCCGTAGAATCCGCGGGAGTCCGCCTTGATCACGGCATTGCTCCAGATGGTGAGGTTGTTCGCGGTAATGACAATGCCCGTTCCGCCCGTAGCCAGCCACGGATCGCCGCCGCAGTCGAGCGTGCCTTTCACCATGAGATTGCCAAAGTTGTAGCTGGTGCCATTGCCAATAATAAAGGTCTGGCTCGTGTCGATCAAAAAGTTGGTCCGTGCGTTGACCGGCAGGTACAGAGTGCCAGGTGTGTCGTCGTACAAAGCCGTTCCCAACTGGATGTTGCCTTGGAAGGCATACGTCATCGTGTCGTCGATTGAAACACGTCCCCCGCCGCCGGTTCCATAGTTGTAGTCCCCTGCACTGTAAGCCCGAATGGCGCCCGTCCCGCTCACCGTTCCACCGCCAGTCATCCAGATGCTGCCGCCGGCGCCCGAGCCGTTATTATGGCCTATGCCACCGTTGGCGCTCAAAACACCGTTGATCGTCAGGTTGCCGGAGACCGCCAGCTTGATTCCGCCCCCACCCGCACCGTTGCCGCCACCGCTGCCCATGCTGTTGGGTTGTGTCACGGAACCATATAACGCATTGGTGTTGCTTCCACCCCGGCCGCCGTGGTTGCCGCCGTTGGCTCCCGAAGAAGGTCCTTGCCCTGGGGAGAATCCCCACCCATCGGCGGTGATCTGCCCGCTCGCGGCAATCGTGATGTTGGTGGCGCGGATCACGGCTCCGGTGCCCAGTCCCACGTAGCACCCGCCCGGAACCAATGTGCCGTACACTGTCAGGTTGCTGAAGACGTTTTCGATGTCGTTGCCGACAATGATGAACGTGTTCGAATAGACCGTGAAATTCTGCCGGGCCAGCGCCCCGAAATAGACCGACCCGGGGCTGCCGGCACCGCTGTGCAAGAGATCGCCGGGAGGATAGGTATCCGCACCGTTCGCCTGGGAACTATTCGCACCGCGAATGTTTCCCTGGAAGTTGCAGGCTACCGTGTCGTCGATCGAAATTCGCCCGCCACCGCCCGATTGCGTGAACGCCGAGGCACTGGCGCCCGAAACCTGCACTTCTCCGGTGCCGCCAAGGGTGCAACCGCCCGTGATCCAGACGCTGCCGCCGGAGCCGCCGCCATTGTAACCAGCCAGCCCGTTGGCGCTCAGCCGCCCGTTCACGATCAAATTGCCGGCAACCATCAACTTGATGGCGCCTCCGGCGGGACCATCGGTTGGAACGCCGTACCCGGTGCCTCCTCCGCCCCCGCTGCCAAGGCAGGTCGGGCTTTGCGGCGAGCCGTAGGTCGGCTTCGGGTTCTGCATTCCAAGTCCACCGTACGTTCCGCCGATGCCGTTGCCGGATGCGCAGCCGGGGCCGGTCAGTTTCCGGAAACCGGTTCCATCCGCATTGATGCTGTTGGTGGTGTTGCCGCCGGCGATGGTCAGATTGCCCGCCACCTGGATCGCCACGCCCTTGGCAGTAACGTCGTAGGGAGAGTTTGTCTGCCCGAGGCAGACGATGGATGCGCCGTTCGTCACGGTCAGATTGTTGAAGAAATAGGTGACCAGCGTGCCATAGGTCGCTGAGTTGCTGAGCGTCAGGACGACATTGGTACCCGACACAGTCACATCGCTGTTCGTATACAAGGTGCTCTGGGATTCAAAGAGCACGTTGCTCGCGGAAATCGTGACCGTGTCCGCCCAGGCGCCCATCGCCGCCAGCATCAGCCATCCGATTACGCAGGTTTTCTTCATCGCTTGCCCCGTTTTTCCGATCCCACCGCAAACACCACGCGCACCGCCCGTTTCAACATATACAAATGCAATAGGTTGCATTATGCAGTTTTACGGGCACAGGCTCAATAGCTGTTTTACGACATCCGGCCGTTGTTTTGCGACACCCGGCGTCACGGGCAGGCAAGCGCAAGTCCTGCCGCATGAGAACTTCCACCACGAAGGGTGCGTTGTGAGTAGCCGCAGGCAGTCCCCTGCCTGCGGCAGCGATGGGCGAACTGCGCTGGAAAGATGACTACCGCAGGCAGGGGACTGCCTGCGGCTACACAAATTCCCTTCGCGTTCCTTCGCGACCTTCGCGATGGAAACTTCTTCCCGTTGTGGCCGCGGAACGGGAACGCTACCGGAGGAAGATCGTCATGCCCGTCGGTGGCGGGGCGGTGTAGGAACCGGTGATGTAGATGCGGTTCACCGGACTGTTGGTGTCGTAGTTGACCTGCAGGTTCGCCCAGTGGTTGCTGTTCTGCCAGTTGACCTTGAAGTTTCCGCTGATGCCGGTGGTGTTATTGTTGTTGCTCGCCACCAGGATGGTCGCGCCGGCGCCCAGCGTCCAGTTGGTCCGCGGCGTCCACAGCTTGACGTTCAGGTTGGCATTGGGATCGATGGTGACCGGCATCTTGTACCAGGGTGTGGCCGTCACGCCGTCGAACAGGTCCGCGCCGTTGGAGGCAATATTGACCGCGTAGGTGGAGTTGCTCGCAAAGGTGAACCGGTCGAAACCCACGAAAATCGTGCCAGCCTCATCCGTGCCGGGCCGCCCCGGCGCGATCGCGCCGCCAGCGCCAAGTGTGCCGAAACAGTTTCCGTAACCCTGATAGCTATTATACATTCTGCCGTTCCCCGTGAGCGTGCCTTTATCGGATAGCCGCAGCCCGACCATCCGCACCCCTGACAATCCGCCAGCGTTATTACGCACTTGCCTGCGAACGTCATTATTATGTAATTGTTGATGTTCATTATCTATGCATAAAAGATTTTCACCTGGCACTAAATAGTTCGGAAGATGAGATTGCCAATTTCAAAAAAAAATTGGCGGCAAAAGGTATTGTGGGTTACGCTGTAGGTCCCATTTACATGAGATCAGAGGCTGAAGTCGACAGGGCATTTGAGTACGCTAAACGAGTTGGGGTGAATTTGATCATCGGTGTTCCAAACCTCGACCTTTTACCTTTCGTAGAGAAAAAAGTCAGAGAATCGGGAATCAGGTTTGCCATTCATCTTCATGGACCCGATTTAGCTACTTTCCCTGATGCCGACGATGTTTGGAGCCATATCAAAAACCTTGACCCAGGAATAGGAATTTGCCTTGATATTGGTCACGACACGCGAAATGGGAAGAATCCGGTGGCAGATCTGAAAAAGTATCATACCCGTGTATTTGATATTCATATTAAGGATGTTACAGGAGCCACAAAATCGGGCTATTCCCTGGAGATTGGACGCGGGATTATAGATTTTCCTTCCTTCGTAAAAATGGTTCGTAAAGTTGGCTATTCAGGAATGTGTAGTCTTGAGCATGAGAAGGATATGGCTGATCCATTTATGGGCATTGCAGAATCGATCGGCTATTTCAGAGGTGTTATAGAGGCAACAAAAAAATAGTAGTTAAACTATTCATATTTAGATTTATGCAATGGTTGTTAATGTACGTTAAGTTTATTAAATCATTAACATTGAAATAAATATTTAAACGTTAATTCAGAATACGTTAAATTTGTGTTTTTAATAAGGAATGGTGATAGACTCTATTTAGGCTTTATCCCAACTTTTATAATTTGTTAAAATGGAAATTAAAGGATATACCATCAGGCAATCAGATAATTCTGGTCCTACCTGGAAAAAAATAATTGTAGAGTCAAATGTTCCGGAAGAGCTTCAACCACTACGTGATTTATCCAGAAATCTTTGGTGGGTGTGGAGTGACCCTGTAAGGGCATTGTTTAATGAAATTGATCCTGTAATCTGGGAATCGTGCCAGCATAATCCGATAGTCTTGCTGGAAGAGACAAGCCTTGAAAGATTCGAAGCTCTTAAATCTGATCAGTCATTTATTCTTAGGATGAGGTCAGCTGAAAAGTTGCTACAAAACTACCTGGATGAACGTGAGGTACTTCGTGGACCAAAGATTGCCTATTTTAGTATGGAATTTGGTCTTCATTCCAGTCTTAAAATCTATTCCGGAGGACTGGGAATTCTTGCAGGGGACTTTCTCAAAGAGGCTAGTGATTCCAAGGTTGACATGACTGGAATTGGTTTACTCTATCGTTTTGGCTATTTTAAGCAGATTATTTCTGGTTCTGGGGAGCAAATTGCCCAATACGATGCAGAACACTTCTCCAAAATTCCGATTCAACCGGTTATGGATGAGAATGGTTTATGGATTACTATCAGTATTGATATGCCTGGCAGAACTGTATATGCTCATGCCTGGTCTGTAAAAATTGGAAAAGTAATATTATATCTGCTTGATACTGACTTTGATGCAAATCAGGACTTTGATCGGTTTATTACTCATCACCTATATGGGGGAGATAATGAAAATCGTTTGAAGCAAGAGATGGTACTCGGTCTTGGGGGTATAAAACTTTTGGAAAAGATTGGTGTAAAGGCTGATATCTATCATTGCAATGAAGGCCATGCAGCGTTTATTGGATTGGAGAGGATTAAAAACCTGATGGAAAATTCAGGATTAACCTTTATCGAAGCTCAGGAGATGATCAGAGTTTCTACCCTGTTCACAACCCATACTCCCGTGCCCGCCGGGCATGACTCCTTTCACGTAGATCTTTTCAAACTCTATATGGGTGCAATGGCCACGAAAATGAAGATTTCACTCGACGATTTTCTCTTTCTTGGAAAAGCTTCAGCACAGGAGGACCATTTCAACATGAGTTACCTGGCTGCCAATCTTTCTCAGGAGATCAATGGGGTGAGCATGCTTCATGGAAAGATCAGCAAAGAGGTCCTTTCTGAATTATATAAGGGGTTTCTACCTGATGAGCTTGAAAATATCGGGTATGTGACTAATGGGGTCCACTATCCTACATGGGCCGCACCTGAATGGAAGACAATTCACGAAAAGTTTTTGAAATCCGAAGCGCTTCCGGAAGATATTCATGATTATGAGGAAGATGAGGAAGCAAGAGCCTGGAGAAATATCTATAAAGTTCAGGATGACCAGATTTGGGAGACAAAATCAAAATTGCGTGAGGGTTTAATTAATTATGTTAAGCAAAGATTTTCTGATACCCACGTCCAGCGGAATGAAAATCCAAAATATATCGCGGAGGCAACGTCAAAATTAAATCCCAAGGCGTTAACCATCGGCTTTGCTCGCCGTTTTGCCACCTATAAGAGGGCCCATCTCCTTTTCCGTAATCTGGATCGGTTGGCGCGGATAGTAAATAATCCTGAACGTCCGGTTCAGTTTCTCTTTGCCGGAAAGGCACATCCTGCAGACAAAGCAGGGCAGGACCTGATTAAATACATTTTCGATATTTCCAAACGTCCTGAGTTTATTGGGCGAATTCTTTTTATTCAGAACTATGACATGAACCTGGCAAAAATGCTGGTACAAGGTTGTGATATCTGGATGAATACCCCTACCCGCCCCCTTGAAGCCTCTGGTACTTCAGGTGAAAAAGGGGTTATGAACGGGACGCTTCACTTCTCTGTACTCGATGGATGGTGGGTCGAAGGGTATAAAAAAGATGCCGGCTGGTCACTTCCCCTGGAGAAAACCTTCGATAATGAGGAGTTACAGGATGATCTGGATGCAGAGGCCATTTATGGAATCTTTGAAAACGAGATTATTCCTGCCTATTATTACAGGAATGAAAAGGGAATACCAATTCTTTGGGTTGATTTTATTAAAAACACATTTGCTGAAGTTGTCCCCCATTTCACTACACGACGGATGATGAAGGACTATTTTAACCGTTATTATATCCCTTTATCAACACGATTGGAACGGTTAAAGGGGAATAATTTTTCAAAGGCTAAAGAGATTGCTTCCTGGAAAGCAAAAGTACTTGATGTATGGGATTCGATTGAGGTGGTCAGCATTCAACTTGCCGATGGAATCACCAACACCTATAAAATGGGCAAAACCTACAAATCACATATTATACTGGATGTCAAGGGTTTATCTTCAGAAGATTTGGGGATCGAAGTTATTATCGCCACAGGTTCTGATAGACAGGAATATGTTGAACGCCATGAATTTACCGCTGGGAAGACTGAAAACGGGCTGACCCATTATGACCTGAATCTCACTTTGACAAAACCCGGATCATATAATTATGGTATTCGGATTTTTCCAAAGAATAAAGAATTGCCAAATCGACAGGATTTCAGGATATTAAAATGGATTTAAGTTATAATTTGTTATAAAGCAGCTTATTGAGTAAATTCTCCTTGTGCTTTGCGGAAACCTTAAGTTGTTCACCTGTCTTAAGTTCTACCATACCACCTTCGGATTTAAGGTAACGGACCACATTTTGAAAATTTACTAAATGGCTTCGGTGTATCCTTATAAATCCCAGAGGTGCAAGCAGATGTTCAAATTCAAGGAGTGTGCGGCTTACAATCTTTTCAGTAGCATCTTTAAAGATAATCCTGGTATAATTTCTTTTGCCTTCGCAACGGATAATGTCCTGAACATTAATAATTG
>Ga0118677_10008649_pt1 | contig 16239 bp, 22 predicted proteins | sample AliMusrvi5mmetaG_FD_86154 | JGI IMG/M metagenome (GOLD analysis project Ga0118677, IMG submission 86154) | reverse complement strand
TGAGCGACGGCGTCCCAACCCGCAGCACCTTCCGCAATGCCTCGTCCCGCGCCTCCTCGGGAATGGAGGGGTTCAGCCGCCAAATGGCCGCACGCAAGCGCCCCACCAGCACCACCTCGCCAAATGACTCCCTCTCCGCCGCCGGTTCATCGGGAGCGATGTGCGGCCCGTGCCCGACCGCATAGCCCAACTCCCCGAACCATTCGAGGGCGGCGTCTTCGACGATGGATTCGTTGAGGGTCATTGCTTCGGCAGCTTGGGTTTCTTCGGCGTCGGCAGCTTCTTCAATTCCGAGGCGGCCTTTTCAAAATCCAGATCCACCGTGCGCGGTTGGGAATCGAGGAACGCCCGGTAGCGCTCGTATTCCAGCTCCGCCTTCACTTTCGCCTGCTCGGCGGAAATCTTCCCCGCGTGGTCCAGCAGCTCATGCTCGGAGAGTTTCAGGAACTCGTCCAGCTTTGCGATCCAATCGCGCATGGTCATCACCTTGCGTTGCAGCGCCCGCAGTTCCGCAAATTCGATGTAGGCCGTCACAATCCGGTTCAGTGTGTCGAGTTCCTGACCATCGAGGTAGTTCTTGGCGATGGACACGTCCTCCTTGCGGATGATGCCGCCGGGCCGCGTGGTTTGCAGCCCCATGAACGGCTTTCCGGCGTCCACCCGCGCATGGATGACCTCCGCCGCCGTCTGCCCGTGCGCCGCCCAGTGCATCTTGTTCTGCACCGTGGCGAAGAACTGCTGCGACATCTCCGTGTCCGGCGAGTAGTCCACACTCGTCGCGTAAATATCCAGCACCTTCTGGTAAAAGCGCCGCTCGGACGACCGGATGTCGCGGATGCGCTCCAGTTGCTCGTCGAAGTAATCCTTCTGGCCCTTGCCCGGCGGGTTTTTGAGCCGCTCGTCATCCATCGTGAAGCCCTTCACCAGATACTCGTTCAAGCACCCGATGGCCCACTGGCGGAACTGCGTGCCCCGATGGCTGCGCACGCGGAAGCCAACCGCGAGGATGGCATCCAGGTTGTAGTGCTCGATCTCCCTCGCCACCTCCCGTTTGCCCTCGGTTCGAACTATTCGGAATTTCCGAATAGTTGCCCCCACCGCCAGTTCCCCCTCGGCGTAAATGCCTTTCAGGTGCTCGTTCACGGTCGGCACGGTGACTTGGAACAGCTCGGAAATGAGCGCCTGCGTCAGCCACAGGGTCTCGTTCTCAAACCGGCATTGGATGCGGGTGCGACCGTCCTCCGTTTGGTAGAGGATGATTTCGGATTGGGGCATAGGTTCGTCGCTCATGGCTTCAGCCTCTTTTCGATTTGAGCTGTTGCAAAATATACAACAACTGCCGGTGCCTCCTCGGTAATGGCTGGTCCCGCGTCTGCGGGACGCCGGATGGCCTCGCGCTGCTCTCTCTCCTTTTGGGAGAGGGTTGGGGTGAGGATTGCCCTCGGCATTGCGAGGGCGGCGTCTTCGACGATGGATTCGTTTTGGGACATTGGTTCAGAAGAAGCTCATAGCCGCCATGCATTTTTGATTTCCGATGCGACATGATCCAAATCCGGAAAGAGTGTCGCGTCGGTCACGCCTAGACGTCGCAAGGTTAGCCGCAGGCTTGGCTTTGCAGCCTTCGGAATCACATACTTTGCGACCTTGGGAATGGAGCTGGGAGTGATCATATGTGTTGCCTCATCTTTCAATGACAAGGTCGTATCGTTCAGCCACAACGGGGGTGTGTGAAGCGTGAAGCATGAAGATTGTTGAAGCATCCGCCCGGCATAAAGATCGGGCAGCAATGGGATTATCTTGGATTCGAATGGCACATCGCTGTCGCCCAAAACAGCTCTAACAACCGCCTCGACGTTTGGGTCACGCATCTCCGCGAACGGTTCTAGATCTTTGGGGTTCATCACAAATATGACCCCATCGTTGTCGAGTGAACTGGAGGCTGCAAAATACAGGGCCGCCATAGAGTTCATCGTCCAATCCATCAGACGGGTGGGAAGGCCGTGATGTTGTGCGAGGAAATAGAGGCTTACGACACCCGACGTTGCTGGAACGAGTGATGATGACATCCGCCGGAACTGGCGATTGAATGTCCTCTCCTTGTTCCAAAGTCTTTGTCCCGCAGGCTGCATCTGAATTTCATCATCATCACAGCATGAAAGAAACTTGGGTCTCAGGACGCCAGGTTGTGGTGGCAAGTCCCGCGGTTGGCCACGATACCAGATCGAGGGATAGCCGAGGCCGGGCTCAAAGAACATAGCCTCCCACTCGGTGACTACGGTTTCGAGGTCGGACACTGATTGGATTGTTGTTACTGTGCTCATGGTGAGGCATGCATACTCAACTTCCCGCTCAGCAGTTTCGGCAGCAGCGTGTCGCGCAGGGTGGCGAGGGTGCGGGATTGGATGGCCAAATCAGCCCCCCGGATGGCCTCGCGCAAGCGCCCCACCAGCACCACCTCGCCAAACGAACCCCTCTCCGCCGCCGGTTCACCGGGCGCGATGTCTGGCCCATGCCCGACCGCATAGTCCAGCTCGGAGCCGTTCAACTCGCCGTAGATGTCAGTGAGCAACTGTTCAACCTGCTCCGACTGCCAAACGTATTCCCGCTGGTAGTCGGGCACCGAATAAAACCCCTGAAATACTTCGGAGATTTTGATGTCCTGACTCTGGATGCTTTGTGTGCTCATAATTTTTCCTGAACCATTCGAGGGCGGCGTCTTCGACGATGGATTCGTTGAGGGTCATTGCGGTTCAGCGCCCGCGTTAAGCGAACACTGCCATTGGGAAGTAGGGAAGCGATCTCGGTTTCTCGACTCCCGGATTCTGCGTGCCAGCGCTTAGCCTTCGAGTACGCTCGGCTGCGCACTCGTGGGCAGCCACAACTGACAAAGATTCCCCGCCATGCGCGTGGCGGTTCTTTGCTTGTGCTTGGAACCAATCATCAACGCACTCGATTACACTGCCGTTGTATCGTCCGCCACGGGCGTCGTCATCAGTTGAAACCTCACCGGTGGCGCAACTCGTCAGCGTTACAATCCCTTCCGGTGCTTTCTCGATACTTTCTAGGAATAGTTTCTTGCACCTCTGCGGGTCGGCGATCCGAAGTGCTTCAGCAGCGGCAAACGCGGTCATCTGCGCGGCTTTCTTCTCCATTAGCGATTCCGTATGAACCTTTTGGCAGCAATCCAGAATCAGTGTCCGTTTCCGAGCGTCTTTGAGTAGTTCGAGAGAAGCAATTTGTTCTCCTTTTTTCAATTCCAAGATTCGGTCTCGATCCGCGCTCGAATACCAGCCGTGTCCGGTGAACATCACGAACACGTAATCACGCCAAGAGATTCGGTTGATCCATTCTCGAACGTCCTTTGTCGTCGGGCGGTCCAAATGGAGAACGTCATCCGCGTCCCAAAGCCCACCCTCCGGGGACGTCAGTAGTCGCCGGTAGTTCTCGATATCCACGTAAACACCCTTGCAGTAATTCTCTTGTCCCAGCTCTCCGGGATTCGAGATCAATATCGCTTTCCTATTATTTGCCATCTTAGTTTTGAGTAATCGTAACTCTTGTTGATTTGTGGGTTCACCTAAAAACTGCAACTGGAAAGTCGGGACAAGGAATTGACGCTACAAACGTTGGAATCTGCAATCCACTGCTCGCTCGGCGCGTTCTTCTAGTCGCACACGCATGAGCGGTCATGACTGACAGCGATGAGTCCCGCTGCGAGAATAGACCGTTTCCATTTGAATGGGTCCGACTCCAATCCTCAATACAGTCAAGCAGGCTACTACTGTAACGACCGCCCCGTTCGTCGCTGTCTGATGAGGTCTGCCCGATGGAGCAACTCATCAATTTGACGACACCGGCTGAAGCGCGCCTCACGCGCTGTAAGAACAATTGCCTGCACATCGCACGATCCGGTCTCTGTAGCTCCTTCGCTTCTGATAAGCTGATCAAGCGTGCTAGTTTCTTGATGAGAGGCTCCATATGTTTTTCTTGGCAACAATCGAGGATAATAGTGCGTTTTTTTGCACCTGTGGATAGCTCACGCGACGCGAGCGATTGCCCGGCTCTTAGAGACAGGATTCTATCCTTCCTGATTCGTGAGTAGTATCCATGCCCTGTAAATAGGATGAAAACGTAGCTTATTGATGAAACGCGAGCCAGCCACAATCGGACAGTTGTCCTGTTCGGACGCTTTAAGTAGGTTATCTCTCTAGGTGCCCATGCGCCACCTTCAGGAGAGCGCAGGAGCCTATAGTAGTTTTCAACATCTTTGAATACACCCTTGCAATAGAGTTCCTCACCTATCTCGCCAGGATTTGCGATCAAAAGCGCGCGCCTAGTTGTCAGCATTTGAGTTCTCCTGAGTCGCTGTTTCGTTGTTCTCAACTTTCGTAACGATTCCGGCGGCGAGGCGTTCGCTCGCTCCCGCGATCATCGCCGCGGCGCACATAGCCAATGTCTCCATTCCTGTCTGCCCGAACACGGGGAGAATAAGGCCGAGTTTCACCATGCCTCCAACGAGGACTCCTGCAATGCCACCGCCGACGATTCGCGCGAGGCTTTCTAAGTAGTGGAGGTGTTTTTCAGCAGTCGAATCGACTTTGTGAGGTGTGCCGAAACGCAGAACCACGAAAAGCAACGCGCCGACACAGCCAGCCCAGAAGCACAAAGTCATGAGAAAGGGAATCCTCCCAATCTGGGCGGTGACCCAAGCGCGACTGACAATCTCGATTAAACCTGCAATGGCAGCCAATCCTCCTACGATCAAGCAGCCTTGAAGTGTCCAGTAACGAGAGACCTGTTTGCTCTTACCGCGAACATACTTCTTTGCATTCTCCAAGGCTACTTCCGCGCCTTCAACGTCATCGCGAAGAACGCTCGCGATCGCCTCGCCCATCAGTCGCTTCGATGTGAGTTTCAGATCGTCTGGCCAGTTGTGCGCCACCGGCTCAATATCCGCCACCCCGTTGAGAATCTTCCGAACCGCAACTTTTAGCGGTGGCACGTCGATCAACTTTCCGGCCTTGTCGTCGCACTCCCATTCCAAATCGAGAGCGTTGTCCACAAACACTTTGATTTCGCCGTCATTGGGGTCGTCGCGGTGGTAAATGAGATATTTCACTTCGACGGCGGGATTGTGAATCGAATAGCTCTCTTTCATTGCTAATTGGGTGCGGCGGTTAATTTGCTTCCGTCCAAGCACACTGAAGCTCCCCGCTCAGCAGCTTCGGCAGCAGCGTGTCGCGCAGGGTGGCGAGGGTGCGGGATTGCGCTTTGTTGTCTTCAGCCTGCAAGTGCGCGGCCTCGGCGAGCGCGGTGAACTTTTTCACCAGTTCGACGGGCGGCACGACGAGCATGGGCATTTCGAGCGCATCCTTCGGCAACATGTTGATGGTGGTGCCGTTCGAGAACCCGCTAATCCAGTAGTGCCAGCGGCGATTGTTGAAGAGTTCGACGAGGTAGTGAGGGCTGAACGGAGACGTGGGATTGTGGCGGACGCGGTAGATGTGGTGACTGAAAAGACCTTTCGGGCCGTAGCATCGAGGGACGATGGCAGCGTGCCCGATGAGCAGATGGTCGAAGCCTTGCTCGGTGTTCGTGACAATCATGTCGCCCGCTTCGAGCAGGTGCTTCTCGCGATACTCGCTGTCGTAATACTTCAGTCCCTCGTGCTTGTAGCCGCCACCCTCGTAAACCGAATTGAGGTTGTGCATCGGCAGGCCGGTGCGGTCATCGCGCAATCCCTTGCCTTTGTAGCTGAGGCCACGGTCGGCGGTGATGTGTGCGTCAAAGCGTTCGACCTTCCAGCCCTTGGGGACAGGACCAATCGGTGAGTCTTGGAAGGAGTCGGGGAAGAGGGCGGCGGTGGCTGGGCCCAGTCCGACAGGTTCACGACCGTCGAATTTGGCGTGAACGGGGTCGAAATCCACGAACCAGCTCTGGAACAACGTCCGCGCCATCGCCTCCAGCGTCGCGTTCATCCACCGGTTCAACTCGATTTTGTCATCCAGCGCCCCAAGCACCGCCGCGATGGCTTTTTGCTCAGCGAGGGGTGGAAGCTTCACCGATTTTTCCTTCAATGTGTCTGTGACAAGCCTGCCGGTTCCGTGTCCGGCGTGATCCACGGAGGCCAAAAGATCTGGTTTGTGAGCGAGAAGCCAGTATGCGAGAAATGCACCATAGACATTTTTCGCGGGGCGGAGCGCCTTGATGTCCTGATTGAAGGCCATCTCGCGTGTGACCATGCAAATAGGCACGTCGTTGTGCAGTGTCATGCCACGAACCAGTAGAAGGATGGTTCCGGCAGGAACAACTTTCCCACCGTGGCCGACCGCAAGTTGTGAGATGTGATCTTCGGCGTCGTGAAGCCGAAAAGACTTCATGTCCTTGGCGCTGACCCACGGAATAGAGCCAGACCAGAACGTGGGGTTTCCTTTGAACGGGGTTCCGCCCGATAGCCAGCCAGCACACTCACCGAGCGTTGTATTGCTCCAATTAACCGCCATAACCATGCCCTCTCAGGTTTGCTTTGCTGGCCTGCGGGCAACCCTCATCCGACCTCTCCCGGCAGGACAAGGGTTGTTTCGCGATCTCTGCCTGTGCGTCGCACGCAGACAGGTCGGCAAACTGGCCGCACCGATCCTCACCGGGCTTCATGAACTGGAGTCTTTTTTCGCGAAGTCGGTTTGGGGGCAGTCTTCTTCGTTTTCGCGTTAACCGCCTTCTGGTGTTCGACCCCCTCGATGATTTCCTTCATCATCAGCGTGGGCAGGACGAGTTTTTTTTGCGGGAATGATCCCGTCAGGCTGGCGACCTGGCCGCGAAGGATGCCGTAGAGGACCGAGCAGCCATTCATTCGGATGAGGAAATCCATTTTCTTCTGCTCCGTGCCATCGGGGAACCGGAAGAACCCGACGATTTCGGTATCCAGATGATATCCGAGCGGTTCCGGGGTGTCGGATTTGGCACCTACCCGGAATGCGAGCCGGTAGCGGTTTTTGTCCGTGTTGTGCTGCCCGATATGGTAGTCGAAGGAATAGTTGATCGCGAATTTTCCGGGTTCCTTGGAGGCATGCCACTGCACCGCCAGCCTGGTAAAGTGGAAATCGTCAAGCTGACAAACTGGTTCGCTCATAGGATGTGTCCTCCGTGAAGGGAATGATGTTTCTGGGAATGAATTCTCCCGGCTCCGGCATGGCAGAATCCACGATAGATTCGTCCGGGAATTGATCCGCGCGGGCGATCTCGACGGGAGGTGCCAATTTCCGGATGAACAGGATGCGCTCCGATTCGGGAAGCATGCGAAGGCAAAGCTGGATGCCCAGAGCGGCGGAGAACTCGGCCAGGGAATCGATTGTGAAATTCACCCGGCGGTCTTCGTCGAGGATTTTGCTGACATACTGGCGGGACTTCCCGATCTTTCCAGCGAGTGCGTTCCGCGTCATTCCGGCGGCCTCCATCGCGCGGAGAATGTCCTCAATGATGAGACCTTTCGCGTGGTCGGCGACAAATTTCGGGTCGGCGAGCAATGCCGCCGCCGCGCGTTCCAACTGGGAAAGATCGGCGGACGTCGTCGGGCTGGCATCCGCAAAGAGGGCCGCAATGTCATCCGGCAGACTACCGGTGGCAGGGGAGGGAGTCGAACCCCCGGCACGGGGATTTGAACCCCGGACCTTGGGGCTCGAACCGGGAACCAATTGATTAAGGGTTTTGCTGCTCATAGATTTTTTTCAGGCGGGCGCACAGGTCGAAGGAATTGTTCTGTTCGCGCTCGCTGCTCTTGGTTTTCCAGTAGGTGTTGGTGCAAACGACGGCTGCTTGAGTGGCATGGTCATAGAAAAACATCAGCCTCGCGCTGCCTTTGTCGGCCCGGATTTCATAGACTCCATCGTGGTTTTTGCTCTTTTTGACTTTTTTCTCATCCCGGATCCGGTCCTGCTGCCCGACCATGAATAGAACCTTCATGATCTTCTTGTAGTCCGCCGGTGATTTTTTGCTCCACTCCGCCAGATCGGACAGGACGAGATTCCGGCCATCAATCTCCAGAACCCGGACCTGCCACACCATCTGGTGGTGATTCGCAATACCGGGAATCTGGATCAGTTTTGCAGTCATGTCAACCTATAGGTTTACATTTTTACGGGCGAGAAATATCGGGGATCCTGTTTGCAGCCTGCGCGTGGAGCGGGCACATTGGCCGCGTGCACCCCGGGTGCCCTTCTCCCGTCCTTCGTGGCGGTGCCAGGGTCCGGGGTTTCTTTTTTTCCGGGATCAGCCATCGTAGCCGAGCCCTTTCAAATTCGCGCGGATCGCGGTTTCGAGTTTCGCCGATTCCGCAAACTGACCGTGCAGCTCCGCGACAAGGCGCGGCATCTTTTCCTCGAAGGGTTCGCCGTCGTCTTCGACTTCCTCGGCACCGACGTAGCGGCCGGGCGTGAGGACGTGACCGTGGGCGGCGATTTCGGCGGTGGTTGCGGATTTGCAGAAGCCTGCCACGTCCGCATACGCTCCCGTGGAGTTTCCAGTTTTCAGTTTGAAGTTTTCAGGGGAAGAACGCCAGGCGTGGTAGGTGCTGGCGATTTTCTCGATGTCCTCCTCGGTCAATTCGCGATGAACGCGGTCAACCAGCGTTCCCATTTTCCGGCCGTCGATGAAGAGGGTTTCCTTGCGCCGGTCGCGGAACCCGCGTTTGGCCGCTTTGTTTTTTGAAAGAAACCACAGGCAGACGGGGATCTGCGTGCTGTAGAAGAGCTGGCCGGGGAGCGCGACCATGCAGTCCACGAGATCTGCCTCGATGATGGCACGGCGGATGTCACCCTCGCCTGACTGGTTGGAAGACATGGCCCCATTCGCGGAGACAAAACCCGCCATGCCATCCGGGGCCAAGTGGTGGATGATGTGCTGGATCCAGCCGAAGTTGGCGTTGCCCTTGGGCGGCAGGCCGAAACGCCAGCGCACGTCGTCATCCTTGCGGAACCAGTCGCTGACGTTGAACGGGAAGTTCGCGAGAATGTAGTCGGCTTTGAGATCGGGGTGGAGGTCGTTGCGGAAGGAATCCGCCGCATGGGAACCAAGGTCGCCCTCGATCCCGCGAATGGCCAAATTCATGACGGCAAGCTTCCATGTCGTGGGGTTGCTCTCCTGACCGTAAATGCTGATGTCCCCAAGGTTGCCGCCGTGGGCTTCGATGAATTTCTCGCTCTGGACGAAGAGCCCGCCGGAGCCATTGCAGGGGTCGTAGATGCGTCCCTTGTAGGGGGAGATCATGTGGACGAGCACCTTGTCCACGCACTGAGGGGTGTAGAATTCGCCCCCGCGCTTGCCCTCCGCACTGGCAAAGCGACCGAGGAAGTATTCATAGACGCGACCGAGCAGATCGACGGAGCGGTGGGACGTCTGCGACGCCGAAGAGTCGGACGCCCGCAGCGAGGCGTCCCGGCCGATCAATGAGATGGTTCCGATGAGATCGATCAGTTCCCCGAGCCGGTGCTTGTCGAGGCTGGGCCGCGCGTAATCTTTGGGCAGAACGCCTTTGAGACGCGGGTTGTCGCGCTCCAGAGCGACCATGGCGTCGTCCACGGTCTTGCCGATGGCGGGAAGTTTGGCCGCCCCTTGGAGGTGGGACCAGCGGGCATCCGCGGGCACCCAGAAGACGTTCTCGGCTTTGTATTCGTCGGGGTCTTCGGCATTGGCCCCGGCGTAGTCGCCCTCGCCGGCGAGGAGCTTGGCGCGGTGTTCCTCGAAGGTGTCGGAGATGTATTTGAGGAAGATCAGCCCGAGGACGACGTGCTTGTATTCCGCCGCGTCCATGTTGTTGCGCAGCTTGTCAGCGGCGAGCCAGAGCTTTGCCTCAAATCCCAGGTTGGCAGAGGAGTCTTTCGGGGGACTTTTCGGTTTTGCAAGCATTTCGGGCTTTTTTTCTGCTACGGGTGCGTGTGAAGGATCCAAGTTCGCCTCTTCATATGAGGAGTAAACGCAGACACGGAAAAGCTTTGTAGCCGTTCCTCAGACTGTGTGCGAGAGGATTTCCCTCTGGTTCATTCGTCGTCACCTAGCTCCGTGTCCAACATCAATTCCGTTGCCGCCTCTGCCTGGTCGGCGGCAAACTCCGGGGTCAGACGCCCCGACAGCACGCTAGTCAGGTACGGGAAAACCGCGTCGGCGTGCATGGAAATATAATGGAAAAGGCAACGGAATCGCCCGCCTGTTAGCGGTCCCGCCATCGTTTCCATGAACGAGGCCAAGCGGATCTCCCCGTCGTTGTAGTCGATCTCCCAAAATTTCCGCTGGGTTGAGTAGTTGAGCCGGTGCAGGAACTCCCCAGCCTGGGCACGGAATTCCGGCGCGGCACGCACCGGCAGTCGGACGATGATGGCGGCGAAATCATCAGGTTGGCCAAAACTGATCACATCGACCTCCAGGTTTTTGAGCTTCACCCTGGTGAAAATTGAATCTTCGTCCTCCTGAAACGTGAACTCCATCTCCCGATATTCCCGCCGCATGACCTCCAGCGGGTGGATGGGCTCCTCTTCTGCGGTTGCTGGCTCGGGTGTGTCGTTTTTGCGTTTCATGCCTCCGGTTTACCACACGAAAAATGACAAAAGCTGTCCTACCCCCTCAACTTTTTCAGATATTTCAAGATTCACGAAATTGACATGATTCATGCCGTGTTCCCCGATGACGACGAGGTGGTTGGATTCGTGATTGATTCGAGATCCTGTTGGGAATGGAATTCCCACATCATGGCACCCGATGCCCCCGAATTTGAGCCTTTCCGGGTATCACGAACATCGCGGTTGACTCACGCCCGACCGAGCAGGAATCTTGATCCATGAACACTGCGGATCTGTTCGCCCCCGCTTTCGATCTGGGGCAAGTCGTGGCGACACCGGAGGTCATAGGGCTGGTGGAGCGAGGGCTGATGCTCGAACCGTATCTCGCGCGGCATCATGCTGGCGACTGGGGAGAAGTTTCCGCAGGGGATGCGGCGGCGAATGATGGGGGGCTGTCCTGCGGAGACCGTCTCCTGAGCGCCTACCGCACCCCTTTCGGGAGGATCTGGATCGTCACCGAGGCCGACCGGTCAAGCACCTGCGTGCTCCTGCCAAAGGAATATTGAAAAAAATGATTTATTTGAGAGGTAGGACAGCGGTTGACCGTCGGCATGTGATAGTCTTCCCACCATGAGATACCTTCTTGCCATCGTTCTGCCACCAGTAGCCGTGCTCCTGTGCGGAAAGCCGTTTCAGGCGGTTCTTAACCTGATCCTGACGCTCTGCTTTTGGATCCCCGGCGTGGTGCATGCTCTTTTTGTGGTGAACAGCCATCTGGCTGACGAGCGGGCCGAAAAGATGATCGCCGCCGTGAAGCAGGAGACGATGCGGTTTATCAAATAGAATCCCATGAAAACCATCATCATGATCGCCATCCTCGCCGCCGCCCTTGTCGCCCACGCGGGAGACCAGACCCCGGTGGTCGTCCCGGTGCAGGGCGGAGGGACCGCCACCACGTCAAAATTCGGGGACGGCTACATCACACGCACGAGCAGCGGGCAGACCTATACGACCTCGCAGTTTGGCAGCGGAACGATCACCCGCGACAGCAAGGGCAACACCTGGACGACCAGCAAATTCGGCGACGGCGCAATCACCCGTGGGCCGGACGGGCAGACGGTTACGACCTCGAAATTCGGCAGCGGTTACATCAGCCGGGACAATCAGAGATCCTGCGCCGCCACTGGCCTGCCTGCGTGCCAGAGCCCTCGTGGTTGAAAGTCCGCCGGCCGTTCGCGGATACCCCTGTGCGAATCCAGAAAATGCCGCTGCTACCGATTCCCGAGCACTGGTCGAACACAGGGGCTTCGTCCGGTGTGCGGATTCAGAACGACTTTGCGCCCGTTTTTCACAAGCCTATCCGAAATACCGGACGCTTTTCTTTCCACTCGTCAGGGTTGTGGATACATTGGCAACTCCACATCCCAAAATGCGCACGACCCTCTCTGTTTTCCTGAAATCCTTGAAGCTCCCGACCATCGTCCTGGCAGCCGTCCTTCTGCTTGCACCCATGGCGAAAGCCCAGTTTTACGAATGGAGCCCGGGGCCGCTGCAAGCCTCGAAACTCAACACCGTTGCATTCAAGGGATGGCTGCCCGAACGCAGCGAACCGTTGCGCGGCACTCTGCTGCTCATACCTGGACGCCACGGAGACGGGCGAGGCATGGCTGGCGACGCCGCGTGGCAGGGGCTGGCGAACGAGATTGGTTTTGCAATCATCGCCTGCCAGTTCGCCGACGGAGACCCGTTCCTCTACCAGGGGGATCCGCAGGGGGAGGTCTCGAAGAGCATCAACAGCGCCGCCGAGCATCTGGCCACGGAGAGCAAACATCCCGAACTGGCAAAGGCGCCGCTCGCATTCTGGGGCTTGTCGGCGGGCTCAAATGTCTCCGAGTGTTATTGCAGCAAGTTTCCCCAGAGGGTCGCCGCCTTTGTCAGCTCCTCGGGAACGCGAGGCCCCGGCGGACTGGTTCCCGGTAAAGCGGAAATCCCGATGTTTTTTGCCGAAGGCGCCAAAGACAAGCCAGAGTGGGTTAAAGATTCCCTCAAAAACATCGAGGCCGGGACAAAACTCCATGCGCCATGGACCCTGGCGTTTCAAAAAAATGAGGGGCACGGCACTCCGCGCAGCACGGCGGCGGCCATCCAGTTCCTGAAGTCTGCGGTCAACATGAGGTTCACCCCGCCGCCGGCAGGCGGAGCGACGCCGAGTATTTTCAAGTCGCAGTTGCCGACCTTTTCCCATACCTCGCCATCGACGGCTTCCGCCCCGGCGCATCTTCACAAGATCGATCTCCAGTCCGGCTGGCTGGGCGACCCCGAAACCTATGAGGTTGCCAGCTACGGCAATTTCAAAGGCAACAAAGCGAAAGCCATCTGGCTGCCCGATGAGGCTACGGCCACGGCCTGGCGGGAATATCTCGCTCAGTAGCTTTCCCCCGCGTCCGGGCTAAAAATCCCCGGCAATCCGTTTCGGCGGCCGGATTTGGCGAGGCAGCGTCCAGCCATGGAATCCGCACCATCGAAGTGAACCCGGACTCGACAAAAATCTCCCCGCACTTCGATGAACACCTGCGGGGGCCAGCCGGACTGAAAGTCACGGAATTGGTTGGAAAACTGCTGGCATCTTCTGGTTGAGCTACATCCCATGCAGCCCAGCCCCAGTGCCGACACCGTCAATCCTTCTTCGCTGAGATGTTCCACGGCAGTGTTGATGCATTCCGTCACCTCTCCGTGGGCGTCGTTCTGGTAAGATAAGGGAAGGGCTCTCCGTTGCTGAACTGACAGGCCAGGATGGCGAAGTCGAGGTCGGCCGCCAATTTCCGCCACCGGGCATCGTCGGCCATTCCCCCGAGCGTCGCCATGTCGCCCGGGAATCCAGACGAGAACTCCGGAGAGCGGTTTCATTGTCTCTGGAAGCCACCCTCAACCGCGCCCTGCACCTTGACGGCAAGACGAGGAATACGGGCCGGAAGCACGGAGGACATTACGCTCAGCGGAGGCTTCGTGGCCGGGTCCATCCACAGGGGGATGGTTCTCCAGTTCCTGGATGGCAAAGTCAGCCGGATTTTCCTTGGGGCATCGGCGGAGTGATCGGTGACTTGCGTGGTCCTTTCCATACTGGCAGAAGGAACTTTGTTGGGCACAAATGGCCGTCAGGAACGCCGTTCGCTGCGGCTACGGAAAAGTTCAGTCGTAGCGGTCCCAGATCGGTCGGAAATACCCGAGAATGCATTTCGGATTCCTCACACAAATTTGCACATGGGATTTTTCAGACACCTTCGCTCCCTCGAAAAGTGGCTCGCCTTCCGGGAATGCCGCCCGGATGGAATCAAATGGCTCTCTTTTCCCGGATTCGCCGGCACCGGTTTCCCTCATTTGGTGGACAAATTCAAAAACCGCGCAATCCAAAAACCTTTTCACCAGATCGTTGTCGCCAGCCCCGCTCGCCTCGTTGTGGGGCATGGAGAGCCCGGCCCCATCATACGTCCGCTTGAGCCCGAGATACGCCTCTCGCACGATCTCGCGGTTCACGTCTTGGGAAAGATCGAGACATCGACCGGGATGGATGACTGCCCCGACAACAAACGGCTCAGAAACAGGCCGCTTGGAAATTGATGGGTTTTCCAACAGAAATTTCGCCCACTTCAATGCCCGGTGGGGATCTCCCTCCCAGAAATAAATCCCGCTCCCGAGCCAATCATGGGCATTTTGGCTGGGGAGAAGCACGCTCTCTCCAGCGAGAACAGATTCCCCGACTGATCGGCAGCACCCGTGGAACCCGAGCGTGATTCCCGCCGCTACCACTTCGAGTAGCGGGCGGGCAGCTTCCCGGATTTCGTCAGAAATCCATATCGGACCAGAAATGCTTTGGCCGATTCCTTGGTGGCGGCAGCTTTGTGGGTCACGCGCCGGATGTGTTCGATCTCCTTGCGTGCCTCCTCGCGTGTCATTGTTGCGGTTCCCATAAACAAAACCCTCCTACAGAAAACCATCGTTGTAAACCCCATTTCTTTTTTTTGGGAAGGCCTTTCCCATGGCAAGAGCCCCTCCGATTTCCTCTGCAGCAACAGGGGAGGATTCCGATGTCTATTTGCTCGGGAAACCCTTCGTCCCGCGAACTCTGGCCCGCTCATCCCGCATCGCTCATGCTCATCCAGGATCGCCCCCTGCTTCGCCCTCGGCGTTTCTGGCGATGTATTTCCAGCCCTCCAGAATCCGTAAACGCGCCCGGACCGTGGATACTTTTCCCTCCTCCCAGTCTTCTTCGGTGAGCATGGTGTCGGGATCGTAGAAATCGCCTGAGATCAGATCGCTGAACACGGCGAATTTTGAAATGGTGTCCTCGACAGAATACAAGCTGACGTGTCCGTCTGGAGCCGTGTCGGTCCACTCCCATTTTGGCAGATCGGGTTTCTCCGTAGCTTTGAGGAGCTTCTTGACGGCTTCGGCCGTCTCTTTGTCGAGCCCGGTGGTGCTCATGGCTTTGAGCGTGGCCGCAACCTCCTTGATCGTGTCGCCGCTTCGTTTTCCCGCCATCGTGTCGTTGAGGTTTCCGCGACGAACGCGCTTGTGCCAATAATTTCGCTCGATGGTTTGGATGGTGTCCCCGGACCATGCAGCCACCTCGGTGATGCTGTGATTGCCCGAGTTGGCCAGCTCGGAAATCCACGAGTGGCGCATGGCGTGCGGCGTCACCTCCTGCTTTTCCTTCGCGGCGACAAATTTTTCGAACGGAGCTCGAAAATCGAGCAATCCCGACGCATGGGATTTTCTTGGACGGCGCCTTGCGGGGATACAAAAGTCGCGCTTGGGGTTTGTCAGGAAGCCATTCAAAAAAACGCAGAATGCCTCCGACAACGGGATCTCCCGCGTTTCCCCATCCTTGGTTCTCCAAAGGTATTCCCTGCCAGTGGGAAGGATTTGGGGTTCCTTGCCGGGAATCGTGAGAACCTGCCGCTTGAGATCAAACCATGCCGCGCGGGAGTGGGCGATTTCCCCCGCTCTCATTCCCGCATGAAAACCGCAGTAGAGGACGAACCGGAGATCGTCGCGCAGGCAATCGGAAATCCAGGTGTTCGCCGTCTCCATGTCCACGACGACCTGCCGCGCCTCAGGCTTGTTCTCCAGGGGAACGATGACCCGTCCCGGAAGACAGCGAATATGGTCCAAAAATGCTTGGATCGTCGCGATGGTCGATTTGGCTCCGGCAGAGGATTTTTTCGCGCGCCGGTCGTAGTAGGCCTGGAGTTGTTTTATTGTCACCTGCGCCGGCGAGGATGCCCCGCAAGTGGCGGCAAAGACGCTCAAACAACTTCCGACCCGGGGGGCGGTATCGGGACGGAAGGACCGGAGCCGCTTGCCAGCAAGGTGCGCCGGTCGACGCCCGAGAAGTTTGTCGTCAAGGTAACGCTTGATCGCCACCTTCCATGCGACTTTCTCGCCCTTGCCTTTGACGGGTTTCCCCCTCAAGGCATCGGCCTTGCGGATGGCCTCCTCGAAATCACGGGTCTGCAGGTTCACCCGGTGCTGGGCTCCGTCGAGTGTGTAGCGGAGCCAGTAGGCGAGCTTCTGTTTGTAAATCCCCTTCGCTTTCGGGTCGGCAGCGGCTGTTTTTGGCATAAGAAATAAACCCTTGCTCGGGTGATCAGATGGCTATGGTATGCTAAAAAAGGTATGCTAACAGTAC
>Ga0118677_10006715_pt2 | contig 16240 bp, 18 predicted proteins | sample AliMusrvi5mmetaG_FD_86154 | JGI IMG/M metagenome (GOLD analysis project Ga0118677, IMG submission 86154) | reverse complement strand
GTCGTGTACTTGACTCGTGCCATGACCCTGTCCCTCCTTGTCGGGCATCCCTGCCCTCTATACTAACAAGGAACCTGGACCAGTTCTCGGGGGAGACACCAGCTGATCATGGAGGACGACTTGGCGCTGAAGGGCCTCGACCTGATCGAGGAGGCTGTCGCCGAAGTCGAGCGCGAGTTCGGCTATTGAGTCGCCGGAAGGCGGGAGGTCCGGGATGAAGGAGATCGGTGTCGGTATCATCGGGTTCGGGTTCATGGGCAAGACCCATACCTACGGATACAAGACCCTCCCCCTGTACTACGACAAATTGCCGTTCAAGGTCCGGCTGGTCGGCGTATGCGACGCGGTGGCCGAAACGGCGGAGTCCGCGAAGGAGATGCTGGGCTTCGAGTTCGCGACGACGAACCCGGACGATATCTTTGCCCGGGGCGATATCCAGGTCGTCGACGTGTGCACGCCCAACGTCTTCCACAAGGATGTCGTCCTGAAGGCGCTGAAGGCGGGCAAGCACGTCTACTGCGACAAGCCGCTCACAGCGAACTTCGCGGAGACGAAGGAGATCACGGATGTTCTGGCGGATTACGACGCCGTGACGCAGATGGCCCTCCAGTACCGCTTCTTTCCGGTCAGCATGAGGGCGAAGGAATTGATCGACGAGGGGCGCATCGGGAATCCCCTGTCGTTCCGCATCCAGTATCTGCACTCCGGCTCGGTCGATCCGACGAAGCCGCTCGGCTGGAAGCAGGACAGGAAGATGGGCGGCGGAGGCGTGCTCTATGATCTGGGGTCCCATGCGCTCGACCTCGCTTACTATCTGTTGGGGGAGTACAAGGACATCTTTTCCAGGACGAAGATTCTCTACCCGCAGCGCCCGGACAAGTCGGGGAAGATGGTCGACGTGGATGCCGACGACATCGCGATCATGATGGTGGACATGAAGAACGGGGCGCTCGGGACGATCGAGGCGTCGAAGATCGCGACGGGCACGAACGACGAAATGCGCGTGGACATCCACGGCGACAAAGGCGCGCTTCGCTTCAACCTCATGGAACCCAACTACCTCGAATTCTACGACAACGTTGTACCGGACGCACCGCTGGGCGGAGACAAGGGCTACACCCGGATCGAATGCTGCCAGCGGTTCTACAAGCCGGGTGGAAGCTTCCCGTCGTCCAAGTTCTCGATCGGCTGGATCCGCGCGCACGTGCATAGCCTATACAGCTTCCTCGACTGCGTCGACAAGGGACGTGAGGCGAGCCCTTCCTTCCGGGACGGCGCCTATGTCCAGTATGTGATGGAGAAGGCCTATGAGTCGGATGAGCAGAAGCAGTGGGTGAATCTCGACGGTTTGACTTCCACGACAGGTGCTTCCTAGAATGAAAGTCGAGCGCAAAGGAGGTGCCACCATGACGGAGATGGGCCGAGAAGATCTCGACGTCGATCAGAGACGGCAGAAGATCCTCGAACTCCTCGAAAAGGAGGCGAAAGTCAAGGTCGCCGACCTGAGCATGATGTTTTCGATTTCCAACGTCACGATCCGCAACGATCTGGCGGAACTGGAAGAGGCGGGCCTGCTGGAGCGCATCCACGGGGGCGCGGTCCGTTCCCACAAGGCCTACTACAGCATGTCTTTAAAGGAACGCATGAAGACCAACGAAGATGAAAAGCGCCGGATCGCCGTGAAGGTCGCTTCCATGATCTCGGAAGGCGATACCCTGATGATGGACTCCGGCACGACGACGCTCTTCATCGCGCGGGAATTGAAGAGCATCAAGAACCTGACGATCGTGACGAACTCGCTGGCGATCGCCGAGGAGATCGGGTTCCGGGACAATATCCACCTCATCCTCGTCGGCGGTAGCCTGGACCAGCGATACCAGTTCACCTACGGCGACGATGCCGTCCAGCAACTGAAGAAATACAAAGCGGACCTCATGGTCGTTTCGGCCGACGGCGCCAGCGTAGAGGACGGACTCACGACGCACCACCACAACGAAGCCGAAGTCAGCCGGCAGATGATGGTACGAGCGAACAAGACCGTTGCTGCGGTGGACTATACCAAGGTCGGCCGCGGAAGTTTCATGTTCCTGAGCGACATCGATTGCCTCGACGTACTGGTCACCGATGGGAAGGCGGATCAGGAGGAACTGGCCTTGGTCCGCGATAAGGGCGTGAAGGTCGTCCTCGTATGAAAAAGGAAAGCAATTCGGAGAGAACGAGTTTCCAGAAGGCGGCCAAGGACCTCGTGGCACAGATGACCTTGGAAGAAATGATCGGTCAGATGCGGCACGATGCGCCTGCGATTCCGCGGTTGGACGTTCCGGCCTACAACTGGTGGAACGAGTGCCTGCACGGTGTCGCTCGGAACGGCACGGCGACGGTCTTTCCCCAATCAATCGCCCTTGCCGCCACTTTCGATGTCGAACGCATGAAGCAGGTCGCTTCCGCTATCGCCGCAGAAGCCCGATCCAAGTTCAACGAGAACCGTTCTTGCGGCTCTACAGTTATCTACCAGGGACTCACGATGTGCGCCCCGAACATCAACATCTTCCGCGACCCTCGGTGGGGCCGTGGGCAGGAAACATACGGCGAGGACCCATTTCTCACAGGTGAAATGGCCACGGCCTATGTAAACGGCCTGCAAGGCGATGGCCCCTATTGGAAGGCAGGTGCCACGCTGAAGCACTTCGCGGTACACAGCGGTCCCGAAACAGAGCGACACGGATTCGACGCCGACGTGAACGACGAAGATCTCTATGGCACCTATCTCCGGGCATTCCGCCACTGCATCGAAAAGGCGTCTCCCATGGCTGTCATGACCGCATATAGTGCCGTCCGTGGAGAGCCATGCGTCGCAAGTCCGCGGCTTCTGCGAGATATCCTCCTGGATGAGTTCGGTTTCAAGGGTTTCGTCGAGTCCGACGCGGGAGGTGTGAACGACCTGCACCAGGGGCACCACTTGACCCCAGACGTTATAGAGAGCGCCGCCCTTGCGGTCAACTCCGGCTGCCATCTCAATATCGGCGATTCCTTTACTCATCTTTCTGCTGCCGTCGAACGCGGCCTGGTCGACCCGCAGACGATCGTCATAGCTGTGGAGAAACTTTTCGAGGCCCGGTTCAGACTCGGATTGTTTTCTACGGACTGCGAATACGACCTGATCCCCACTGAAATCGTCGAGTGTCCGGAACATATCCGACTCAACAGAAAAATGGCTCACGAGAGCATCGTTCTCCTGAAGAACGACGGAATCCTACCGCTCGACCCTTCCCGGACGCTTGCCGTGATCGGCCCCACTGCCGATGACCGATCCGTCCTGCTCGCCAATTACTGTGGTACTCCGACTCGTCAAACGACTCTGCTCGAAGGAATCCTTGATGCGGCCGTCGCCCGCGTGCGCTACGCGCGCGGATGTGATATCAGCCGCCAGACCGTGAAGTACGACGAGGAGCATCCGATGCGGGAAGCGGTCTCCGCGGCGCGCGACGCAGATATCGTCATCCTCTGCATGGGTCTGAACCCATCTCTTGAAGGCGAAGGCAACGATCGGGTGGGAATCGAACTGCCATATCCCCAACAGCAACTGTTCGATGAGATGCGGGCCATCGGAAAACCCATCGTGTTCGTCAATGTCAGCGGCAGTTGTGTTGCCCTCGGCGAACAGGACAGCGTCTGCGCAGCCGTCGTGCAGTGTTTCTACCCTGGCGCCGAAGGCGGCCACGCACTGGCTGACATCCTGTTCGGCCTTGAAAGCCCCAGCGGTCGTCTTCCCGTGACTTTCTATGCTTCCACGGACGACCTCCCGCCCTTCCGCGACTATACGATGAAGAACAGGACCTACCGCTACTTTCAAGGCCGACCAGTCTATCCGTTCGGCTATGGCCTGTCCTACGTTCGGTTCGAATACGGTGCGCCCTTGCGGACACCAGGCCATCTGACCGTCACGGTCCAAAACACCGGAGATCGCACGGCGGACGAAATCGTCCAACTTTACGCTACCGACGGTGGTCCACAGCTTATTGCATTCCGTCGGATCCGACTCGAGCCGGACGAGGTGAAGAATGTCGATTTCGAAATTGATGAGCAGGCTGGCATCCTCTACGTCGGAGGGGGACCTCCACTGTTCCGATCCAAAGCTTGATTTAGGTCCCTCAACCAGTTTTGCAACGAATCGGCCTGCAACTGTGAATCCCAGGTAAAGGAGCGTCGAATGGCTATTGCCGACAATCTCACCTATTTGAATCCGGTCATCGATGACTTGCAGAAACAATTCCCGGACAACTTGACCGTCAACATCGCGTGCCATGGGCATAGCGTGCCTGCAGGCTATTTCGCAACTCCTTTCGTAGATCCCTTCCACTCCTATCCCCATCTCCTGCACCGCGAAATCAAAGAGCGCTTCCCTTTCTCGGTAGTCAATGTCATCGTCACAGCGGTCGGTGGCGAGTCGTCGATGCTCGGAAGTGAGCGATTCGCGTCCGATGTGCTATGCATGAGACCGCGGGTCGTCACTTTGGACTATGGCCTGAACGATCGCATGAATGCTCTTTCGACCACGGAATCTTATTGGAAGCGGATGATCGAGGAATCCCTAGCGAATGACGTGAAAATCATATTGATGACGCCCAGTTGGGACCAGAGCTATTTCCGGACGGACCGGAGTTGGACGAGTCTGGTAGACCAGGCAATACAGATTCGCCGATTGGCCGAAGAATATTCAGTAGGACTCGCCGACAGTTTTCTGGAATTCCAGAAGCATATCGACACCGGGGGTTCCCTGGCCGATCTGCTCTCCCATGTCAATCACCCGAATCAAAGGGCACATGAGCGGATCGCAGCAGAACTGTCCCGTTGGTTCTTGGCACGATGAATACTTTGCGAATCATTCGCTCCATGTTCTCGAATTCGAATGAAGGCGGCGACCATGACATCACGTGAACGCGTCGAGGCTTGTCTACACGATCTCCATTCGGATCGTCCAGCCGTCATCAATCCGACCTCCATCGCGACGACAGAAACCTGCCGCGCTCTCGGTATCGATTTTTCGTCCGTCCATCTGAACTCGGATAAAATGGCAACCGTGGCTGCTTATGGGCACGAAGTCCTTGGTTTTGACAGCGTCATGCCCTATTTCAGTGTCGTGCAGGAAGCCGCAGCGCTCGGATGCGCCATTGATTGGGGCAGCGACGATGGCATGCCCAGCCAGAAAGGCACTCTGTACGAATCGCCGGATGGATTCGCCATGCCTGAGGACTTCCTTGCTCGACCTCCCATCGCAACGGTTATCGACGCCGTGAAGAAGCTGAAGAAACGGTTTGGAGACCAGGTCTACATCATGGGCAAAGTCATGGGACCGTGGACTCTTTCCTATCATCTTCATGGAATCGAGGACTTCCTGATCGAGACGCTGACGGAACCGAAGACCGTCCATGCCTTTCTGGACCGTTTCAAGGAGGTCACGACGACCTTCATGCGGGCGCAGTTCGAAGCAGGGGCCGACGCCGTCACGATCGCCGACCACATCACGAGAGATCTTGCGAGTCCACATGCCTATTCGGAGTATCTGATCGGCGTCCATAAGGAAATCATCGCCGGGTTCCCCGGAAAGACGATACTGCTCCATTGCTGTGGGAACACGCTGGATCGGATCGGATTGTTCTCGCAGGCGGGGTTCAATGCGTTCCATTTCGATTCGAAGAACGCGATTCATGAAGCGATGGCTGCCTCGGATTCGATGAAGCTGACTGGATGCGTCGACAATCAGGACGTCCTGCTTCGAGGGGGAAGCGAAGATGTCAGGCGACAAGTCCTGGAAATCGTGCAAAGCGGAATCCGTTTGGTTTCCCCGGAGTGCGCAGTCCCGTTGGGCGTGAAAAACGAGAATCTGGCAGAAATCGTCAAGACCGTTGTCGAATACGGTGTCGGGAGTGCATAGGCTCTTCCAGTATCATAGACCTGAGTAAAAAAGACATCGAATCAGCTCTGAATCATACATCCAAATGAATCAGTTCGGCTCGTAGGCCTTCGCGCTCGACAGGGTGCGACTCTCTTCGTCTGAGAACAGGGACCGATACTCTTTCTTCAGGACAAGCGCGTCGACGGAGAGGGTGAGGCGGTGATTCGAGTAGAGTTGTTTCAGACCAGAGGCTTTGTCGGCTCGGGCGATCAACTGGTGGATCGTCTGGACGCCGTCGACGCCGACGTCGAACATGGCCACCGTTTGAAGTCCGTGGCAAGCGCGCCGGTTGCCCCCACGGTGAAGCGTCTCATGCGCGCCACGACGCGGCAGGCGTTCGCGGAAGCTGACGATTGGACGAAGGCGTCGACGGGTAGATGGTATTTGAAAGACAGAGGCAAAGGACTTCGGGATGTCCCGATCCCTTATTAAATCTGTCGCCCCGAAATTTTTTCGTACCACTTGGCGAGACCGCTATGGTCTTCCTGTCCGCAACCGTCCGAGTGCAGCGTCTGGAACATCTCCATCACCAGTGCCGTGAGCGGTAGAGGAGAGCCGACCGCATGACCCGTTTCAAGAGCGTTGCCGAGATCCTTGATATGCAGATCGATTTTGAATCCTGGAGAGTAGTCACGCGTCAGGATCTTGGGCATCTTTGCATTCATGACCGCTGAGCCCGCGAGTCCGCTCTTGATTGCATCGAATACGAGATTCGGGTCGACACCGGCCTTCGAGGCGAGTAGGAATGCCTCGGAAACGGCTGCGATATTGACGGCCACGATCACCTGGTTCGCAAGCTTCACCGTGTTGCCAGCCCCAATCGTGCCGCAGTATATAGCGCTTGCGCCCATGACCATCAGGATATCGTAGACCTGTTCGAAGTCCTCCCTTGCACCGCCGACCATGATGGAGAGCGTTCCGTCGATTGCCTTGGGCTCGCCGCCGCTCACCGGCGCATCGATCATGCGTACACCCTTTCCAGCGCAAGCCGCGTGAATTTCCTGCGAAGCCTGGGGTGCGATCGAACTCATATCGATGAGGATCGTTCCGCTTCTGGCCCCCTCGAGGACTCCGCCGGTACCTAGCACGGCCTCCCTGACGTTCGGTGAGTTCGGCAACATCGTGATGACCAGCGGACAGTTCTCCGCGACCGCCTTCGAGGAAGTACAGGCTTGCGCGCCAGCCGCCGCCATGAAAGACACATTCGCCTTCGCCACGTCGTACACGCAGAGATCGTGCCCCGCCTTGATGAGATTCAGGGCCATGGGTTTCCCCATGATTCCAAGGCCGATGAAACCGATCTTCATACGCTTTCCCCTTTCGTTTTCTGGCTTTCATACCGGTCCAGAATCTCTGTGAGGTGTTTGGACATGAGGATGCGGGCCGCGTCCTCATCGTGCTTCTCGATGGCGGCGGTAATCTCGCGGTGATACTTGAGCCCGTTTTCCGTGCCGAGTGTCTTGGTGAGTTCCATGATGGTCAGGTTGAGCACATCCCGCAGGACATGGTGGATCTGGGTCACGACGGGATTGCCCGCGATGCGGGTGATCAGCATGTGATAGTGGAAGTCCATCTTCACATAGACTGCCAGATCGTCTTTTACAGCACGCATGTCCTCATAGCACCGCCTCAGCTCCGCGACATCTTCCTCGGTGGCCTTGCGTGCCGCAATCGCAGCGGTCTCGACTTCCGTGATGATGCGAAATCCCAGGACGTCGCGAATGGAATCCTCGCTCAGGTAGATTGCAGGAAGAATCTGATGGAGCGCGGTGCCGAACGAGAGCTCCTTGATATAGCTTCCGTCTCCAAGGCGTGTATCCACGATTCCAAGCGCTCCCAGCTTCTGCAGCGCCTGCCGGATCGTGACTCTGCTGACGCCGAAGAAGGAAGCAAGCTCGTTCTCGGAGGGCAATCTGTCGCCGGATTTCCACTCGCCGACAAGAATCATCTGGCGCATCTGCTCGTCGACCTGCTGACTGACATTGGTTTTCTGGATTCTCTCGATCTTCATTCCGCGCTACCCCCCGTCATATCCATCTCGTCGATACCCGGCTCGAGAGGTATGTTTCAAGCGGAGCCCAACCCGTCTCGTAGAACTGGCTGAGAAGCTTCTGGGTCACGCCATAAGAGATGAACTCCGAGGGAGTCATGCCGTCAGGTTCATACGCTCGAACGAACTCGGGAATGCGCATGAGACTGTCGATTATCTTGGGGTCGACGGGGTCGCCGATTCCCGGACGCTGTTCCGGGTCCGACTCGAGCATCATGTCCTGCATGCGGGTGTTGATGGTATAGATCAGGTTGCCTCCGGCCATTCCCGTGATATGGTATTCCCCACGCAGACCGGCAGGCATGATGACGCAGTCGGTCTTCCGCTGGGTGAACCGCGCGTAGGTCCGTTTCGCTACGGCGAGGCCAGCCATCCTGAGGTCGGATTCAGGGATGTCCAATCGCATGTCCATCGCAACATCCCGCAGGTAGTCGTCAAGCCGACCGACTTGTTGTACGACGATGCAAAGAGGGGGTGCCGATCCACTCGCAATCGCCTTCTTCTTCCCACGCTCATAGGCATCCGCAACAGCCAGCGCCTGCGAGACCGATACGTTGATTGTGGCGCAGATTGGAATCCCCTCCTCGACGAGGTGTTCGACGACGTCGAGTCCGGCGGCGGTGGCAGGCAACTTGACCGCGATGTTCTCTCCCCAGGAATGAACACGTCGCGCCTGGAGGAGCATGCCCTCTGCATCGCCGGCCCGAGCAGGATTGAGCTGACCGAGCGCATACCCGTTGCGGCCTTTCGTGGTCTTATAAACAGGATAAACCTGTTCGGCGGCATAGGTCGCGACGAGTTCGAGCAGGGCCTCTGCACGCTCCTCGAAGTCGAGATCGTCGCGGAGGGTCCTGACCCTCGGGAGCCAGAAATCTGGCTGAGATTGCAACGAGCGGTAGGTCAGCACCGGATTCGTCGTGACGCCCTTGGCTCCGCGGCGGATGGCGAGCGCGATTTCATCGGGATTGCCGGAGTCGTGCCACCATGTGGTCGACGTGCACTGGTCGAGCCATTCCAGATAATTCATAACAATTCTCCGGCTCCGTAGTCGAAATCGGCCAATGGGTTCCATCCGCACTCGATGAACTGCGTCGTCGTGCGGTTGGACGAACCGAACGTGATGAAATCCGCGGGCTTCATACCGTCGACTTCATAGGCCTTCCGGAACTCATTCATGTCCATGAGCCTGTCGATGACATCGGGATCAACGGGCACATCGATGCGTTCTTCGAATTGATTCACATCCATCAGCATCTTCGCAATCTTCGGGGCTATCGACATGATCACTTTCGCACCCGCGAGGTCGATGACGTGGTTCACGCCTCGGCATCCTGCCGGCATCAGGAAAGTGTCATATCCTCGCTCGTTGAACAATCCGTACGCACGCTTCATGCAGGCGGTGCCAGCGTTGACGATGTCCTGCTCGCCGGCACGGGCTCTCGAATCATGCGCCACATCGCGAAGGTAGTCATCCAGGCGGCCGACCATCATCACGGCGATACCGAGCCCGGGTGTGGTACCGTTCTTTGCCGCCCGTCTCTTCCCTCGTTCTCTGGCCTCACCGACCGCAAGCACCTGCGGAACGGTGAAGCTGACCGTCGCAGCGACGTTATGACCGAGTGCGACGCATTCCTCATACACCTCGATGCCTGCGGCCGTGGCGGGCAACTTGACGACGACGTTCGTCGCCCATGAAGCGATCCTCTTCGCCTGCTCGAACATATATTCCGCGTCTCCGGTCCGGTTGGGATTCACCTGGGCGCAGACATATCCTTTCCCGGGAATGCCCATTCTCCGAATCGGGAGCATCTGCTCGGCATAGAATCCCGTTACGCACCGGACGAGCTCCTCCACTTTCACGTCACCTTGCAACCCTTTTGGAAGATGGTCGAGACGGTTGCGCCAGAACGCGGTGTCGCCGCGGAGGGTTGCATTGACGAGAAACGGATTCGTCGTCATACCGGCGGCACCGTTGGAAAAGCCTTCAAGCTGTTCGCACCGTATCGCCGAATCATGCCAATAGACGGATCGGGTACTTCCGCTGAGCCATTTCAGAAACCCGTTCTCTTTCAATCCATCAACCTCATTTCTCTGACGATTCGATATCCAGAGCCTTTTCAAGAGCATTCAAATACTGTATCCCGCGGTGCGCACAGGCGGTTTCCGATGGATAGGGCAGGCTTTCAACTGTGATGTAGCCGTCATAGCCGATCTTGCGCAGTGCCGCCATGACCGGCTTGAAATCCATGTTCCCGGCACCAGGATAGCCGCGGTTGGAGTCGGAGAAATGCATATAGCCCAGAATGTCCGACGTATCCAGGATGCTCTGCGCGAGAGACTTGTCCTCTATGAGCATGGAGTGCGTATCCAGATGCAGCCTGATGTTCTTCAAACCGAGGGAACGCAGATAGTCCGCGGTCTCGGTCGAGCTGTTCAGATAGTTGTTGATGTATCGCAATATGGCTTCGACGACGATGCTTCCTCCGGTTTGCTCGGCATACCTGCTGAGTTTGACGAGTGCGTCCGAAAGCATTTCCAGATATTCCGATTGCCGTGTGGAATCGGGGATGTTCCCGCGCATGATTCCCACGATGACCGGACAGCCGATTTCCGCACCAAGATCAAGATGGCGCATCAGTCTTTCGACCGCCGCTGCACGAGCCGCGCAGTCCTCACCGATCAGGCAGAGGCGGTTCAGGGTGTACTCCATGCCGGTGGCGATGGCGCAGTATTGCAAGCCATATCGACTCGCAGTTGCACGTAGTTCCGTCGGGGCAAACTGTCCGGGATTGCGCAGGAACAGCTCGATTCCATCATAGCCGGTTTCAGATACACTTCTTGCGACATCCTCGATGCTGCCCCGGAAAACCGTGGGCTGGCTGGTCGGTAACGGCTCCAATGCGCAGGAGATGCCATATCGGAACATCCGCATCACCCCATGTACATGCCGCCGTTCACATCCATGAGCAGCCCGGTGATGAACGAAGCATCATCAGACGCGAGGAACGAGACGGCATCGGCCACGTCCTCGGGCTTGCCCAGTCGGTGAAGGGGAATCAGATTGCATAGTTTCTCGACGGTCTCAGGAGTAAACTCCTTCAAGATGGCGGTTTCGGTCGTGCCTGGACATACAGCGTTCACGGTGATTCCGTATGGTGCAAGTTGTCGCGCGAACCCCATCGTCAACGTGATGATGCCGCCTTTTGACGCCGAGTAACCGAGCCCGGCCTCGAAGCCCCCCATGCGTCCGGAGACCGAGCTGATATTCACGACTCGCCCGTGCCCCGACTTCTTCAGGAACGGGAGGGACTGCTGCACCATGAAGAACACGCTCTTGAGATTGACCGCCATGATCCTGTCCCACAAGGCTTCGGTGACCTCCGCTATTGGAGAGCTATCGAGGATACCTGCATTGTTGACGAGGATATCCAGTCCGCCGAGCCTTTCCACGGATTCTTTCACGGCGTTTGAAACGTCAGGGACGCTCGAAACGTCGCACCTGATCCCGAAACAGCCGTCGAATTCTGCAGCGGCTTTTTTTGCGCCGGGGCCGTTGATGTCAAGCAAGGCAAGGGTGCATCCCTCTGAGTACAGCTTCCTTGCGATAGCGTTCCCGATGCCCTGTGCAGCACCTGTGACGATGGCTTTTCTCCCACTGAGTTTCATGGCACCTCTTCGAAGCACTTTAAGGCTTCGCTATTATGAATCTGTATGATGTTAGTTGTCCTACAGATTCATTCTAGCATGGCAGACTTGAAATGTCATCGAGGGGGGCGCTCGAGAACCGTTCGAGCACCCAGGCGCCGCTCCAGGCGACATAGAGAGCGAAGACGAAGCCGACGGCGGCGAGGCCCGGATGTCGATGGACCCGATTTGTCCGGACTGCCGCCCCGTCACTCACCGGGGGCCTGCTTGCACCCGACGCGGGTCCAGGTCCTGTATTTCGGTCGGTCCTTCATTCAACTACCCACGAGTCGATTCCGTTCTCTGCCATCCTCATGCAACCAATCCGTCGAACGCTTGAGGAAAATCGAATAATGCGACGGAATGGCCCAACCCCTGTTGACACCTTCGCTACTGCGTGATACGATATACCAGTAATAAGTCATACTGCATATCAATTCTACGGAATAGCGAAGGGGTGACCATGCTGGAAAACCTGACGGAAATGCTCAAGGGCGTGCTGGAAGGCTGCGTCCTGGAAATCATCAGCGGCGGGGAAACCTACGGCTACGAGATCACACGGCGCCTGAACGCGCTGGGGTTCACGGACGTCGTGGAAGGAACCGTCTATACGATCCTGGTGCGGCTCGAGAAGAACGGACTCGTCGAAATCGAGAAGCGACCGTCGGATCTGGGGCCGCCGCGCAAGTTCTTCGTGCTCAACGACGCCGGGCGCGCGGAACTGGACGCGTTCTGGAGCCGGTGGCAGTTCGTGTCCTCGAGAATCGACGAATTGAAGGAGAAGAAGTGATGGACTTCCTGGATCGAATCACGGGCAGGGATATGACCCGACGGATGAAGACCTTGACGGCGCGCGCCGGAAAATTGCCGGCCGACTACCAGACGGCCTGGGGAAGGATCGTTCCGATGCTGTGGGCGCACTCGGATTCCACCGGTCGCAGCCTGATGCCGATTCTGGACGGCGTACTGGGGCTGCTCGAGGAAACGGCGGCGGAAGGCCAGCGCGCGCAAGCGGTGCTGGGCGACGACCTCGAGGGCTTTTGCTCGGCCCTGGTCGGCGAAGACGGGGCGAAGACCTTCCGCGACAAATGGCGCAAGAAGCTCAACGACGACATCGCGCGCAAGCTGCGCAAGTAGGAGGACGAGATGGGCATCCGGGACATCATCGAAGGCAAGAGAGCGTGGAGAGCGCACGTCGCGCGCGTCAAGGCGCTCCCGCAGGACTATCGGACCGCATACGCGGAAATCCAGAAATACCTCTTCAAGGTCGGTCCCGTCGAAATGACCCACGGGTTCGGCCTGCTCGCGGGGATCCTCGACCTGTTCGAAGAGGGCGCGGCCCTGCGGAAGGGCGTGCTGGACGTGACGGGCCACGACGTCGCGGCGTTCTGCGACGGCCTGATCGGGGATTCGAAGACGAACGCAGGCATCTGCCAGGCATCCGTCGACCGCGAAGTCGAAAAGGCCATGAAGAAGGCATTCGACCGGACGAATCAGTAGATGAACGGGATGATCCGGTACTTCACTTTCTCGGTGTACTGGTCCCAGAGCTCTCCGTATTTCTCCCTGCAGACCTTGTCGTCGTCGGCCTGGCGGCTCACCATGAGTCCGGTGTAGTAGGCCGGGTAGAGCCAGACCATCCAGATCCCGAAGTAGCCGGTGGCAAGAGCCACGGCCATGCCCTGGATGATTTCGCCGAGGTAGTTGATGTGACGGCTGGCGCCCCAGTAGCCGTTCGCGAGCAGGCTGAGCCTGCCGTCGCTGAGGGTCTCCGGTTCGATCCAGAGGAATTTTCTGCCGGGCGAGGTCTTGTAGACGTACTTCTGCAGGTTCGCGCCGCGCGTCAACACCCAGCCGCAGAGGAAGAAGGCGCCGAACAGGAGCGTGAGCCAGGCGGGGTGGCCCGGATCGGGAAGACGAGCGGTGAACCAGAGCGAGACGGCATAGAAATAGGGGTAGAACGCCAGACAGCCGAAGCCCAGCTTGAACCCTACGCGCTCGGCGATGAAGTCGTATGTCCAGAGGTGGACCTTCTCGAAGATCAGGTAGTCGAAGCAGAACCAGGTCAGCATCGCGCAGCCGAGCAGGAAGCCGTAGTTCGGGCGCTCGACGTTCAGGACGTGGTACGCCGCGAAGGACAGTACGTTCAGCTGGAGCATGACGGCGCCGATCAGATAGAGCCAGACCTTGGCGTCGACGAACCCGCCCTTGACCTGCGGATTCCGCACCCTGCCGAACCAGAAGTCGGCGAGGAGGGACTTGCCGGTCGACGGAGACCGGAGGACCATGATGCCGGAGAAGGCGAATCCGACGACCAGCGCGCCTGTCAGTCCCGACCACCGGGTCTCGTACAGCCAGGTGTAGGGGACGAGATTCGTGAAGCCGAGCAGGAACCAGATCAGGATGCCCGCGCTGAGGACGAGGATCCCATTGATCCGGTATTCCAAGGTCTCGCCGGTCGCCTCGTTCTTGACGTACCCCTTCGTTTTCCGGGCGGGGAGGACGAGGTGCAGCAGCGTGATGACCAGGTACGCGACGACCGGCGTGATCAGCCCCAGAAACACGCTCATGACAGCCCTCCGGTGTTCTTCGACATCATGCCGATGGCGGCCTTTCGGGTCAACAGCCTCGTGAGCAGGAAGCGGGCGATCCGGTTCACGGCTCCGGGGATCACGATCGGCCCCCTGCCCAGCGCTTGCAGGGTCCGCTCGGCGACGACCCTGGCTTCGAGCGTTCCCGGAGCCGTCTTGGCCTTCTGGGCCTGTTGATAGCCCGGCGTGAGGATCGCACCGGCACAGCACGCCAGGACATCGACCCCGTGCGGCTTCAGTTCCTTCCAGAGCCCTTCGGCGAGGATGGCGTTGAACGATTTGGTCGCCGCGTAGGCCGAGAGGTTCGGGCTGCCCTGCGCGCCGGCGAGCGACGACATCAGCACGATGCCTCCGCGCTGGCGCTGGATCATCGGAGCCGAGAGGAGCTTCGTGAGCAGCAGCGGCGCCTTCACGTTGACCGCGGCGGCCAGGGCCAGACGGTCCTCGCTCGTGCTTTCGAACGGGCCGATCGGCGCATATGCCGCATTGTAGACGAAGAGGCCGATGGACACGGTCAGGGCGCCGATCCGGCGCTTCACATCCTCGTAGTCCGCCAGGTCCGCGACCAGCGGAATCACGTCGATTCCGTAGGTCTCCGTGAGCCGGGCCGCCTCCGCTTCGAGGCGGTCTTCCCGACGCGCGATCAGGACCAGGTTCAATCCCCGCCGCGCGATGGCTTCCGCGAACGCGGCGCCCAGTCCGTCGGAACCTCCGGCGACCAGCGCGTACGGACCGTATTTTACCTTGAACGGTGACGTCTTCATCGGAATCCCCTCACACGAACGGCGTTGCGCGATCTGATGTGATTCTATCAAACCTCGGAGGGGAGAAATAGAGCGGAGGAAGGGATATCCGCGCACTCCATGATGCATAGGTTGCCCTCGGGGCGGTTCCGAACGATACTGGAGAGGAGTACAGCGAGGTGATGGCATGGACATCGAGCGGATCGGGCGGTTCATCACGGAACTCCGGCAGGCGAAGGGGATGACGCAGAAGGACCTGGCGTCCCGTCTTCGCGTCTCCGACAAGACGATCTCGAGGTGGGAGACCGGCAAGGTGCTCCCCGATCCCTCGTCATGGTTGGCGCTCGGCGAGGTTCTGGACATCGGCGTGAACGAGCTGCTGACCGGCAGGAGGATCGGGGAACTCCCGAGAGCGAGGGAAGTCGACGAGGCCGTGACGGACGCCACGTTGTATTTCGCGTCGAGAAACCGACCGACGCTGGTCTCCGTCCTGATGGGGATCGGCCTGCTTCTCCACTCGATTGCCGCAGTCGTTCAGCTGTTTCCGCAACCGCTGTCGCCGGGGGAAGACATAGCCTACGGGCCCTACCTGACGCTATGGCGGATTCTTCCTCTGCTCGGTCTGGCGGGACTCTTCCTGATCGGTGCAGGCGTCGCGATTCGATCCGAGAAAAGCGGAATGCGATTGGCGGTCGGTTCCGCCCTGTATTTCGGGTACATGCTCGCGGGACTGGGCTCGAGCCTGGATCTCCTGAGCAACCTGCTCAAGGGCACGTATACGAGTCCGCTTTTCTTCGGTGAAATCCTGTCCTACTTCGTGCAGCCGTTCCTGACGCTGCTCGCCTTCGCCCTGCTCCTCGTCATCGGCATCGGGGGGGCCCGACGATGGCTCTCGTGGACGACGGCGGCTTCGGTCCTCCTGATGATGGCGACCTGGGTCCAAGTCGTCCTTCGCAGCTGGCCCCACATGAACTACATCCTGAAGATGCATCCCATCGGGGGCGGATGGGAGATGGCGACGTTCCTGGGGCATGGCTTTGGAATCCTCTTCGTCGGCGCGGCGCTGGTGCCGTACCTGCTGCGCTCGATTCGCCGACTTGCCTGACATTCCCGCACGAAATGGCTGCCGCGCCGATCTCGTGCGGGACCTTCGAGGATTGCACTCGCCGGCGCCTCATACGTGAAGCGGGGCCGCCGCCCGTAGCGACGACCACGC
>Ga0118677_10008647_pt1 | contig 16241 bp, 17 predicted proteins | sample AliMusrvi5mmetaG_FD_86154 | JGI IMG/M metagenome (GOLD analysis project Ga0118677, IMG submission 86154) | reverse complement strand
ATTCGATACCCATTAACAACCAAGGAGACTGAATGGAAACTAATTACAACCCTGTAGAAAATACCTTTATAGCGGCTCGTATTCCGATTGAGCTTAAAGACAGATTAGACAGCTACGCTTCAATGAACGATACGACAATATCCCAACTGATACGTAAGGGACTAAAAAACATCATTGAAGCTAGTGGAGCACCTAGTCCTGTTGGCGGCTGGAGTGTTCGGCAATGAAGTCTTTCGCCAAGTTCGCTACGAAAAAGGCTCTAAGAGAAGCTGTTGTGGCTCCTACGCTAGTGGTTCTGAAGAAGCATTCGGTGACTGATGCTGGCGAGGTTCTGTATGAACTCAAGTCGCCTAAGAGACCTAGTCGGTCTGAAGTTGTATTGAATCCTGAATTACATTTCAGCCAATGAAGACGATACAGAAACCTGTAACGGGAGTAGCCGGGCTGAGGACACTTGTGAGTAAGGTGTCTGCTGCCACTTGGACGGCGTTAGAGCTTGAGACTGTAGCTGATGCTGACAAGGTCTCTCGTGAGCTGCGTAACTTCATCGGTAAAGACTTGAAGGCTGTGACTGTGGTGTTTGTGAAGTGAGATGGAACAAAAGTCAGCTCTCGTGATTGAGCCACTAGTTAGATTAGTTATTTCAGGATTAGGAAGCTACAAGACCGTCAGCTTTAAGACGGATAAGTCTTTCAGCAAAATCAGGTAAAAGACTATTCATATCCTTAGCGCAATGCTCGTGATTGAGGAAAGCGTAGGGACCAATTTTGTCCGTTTCTATATATCCGAAAACTATCGCGAGATAAACTTGAGATTTAAGATCTTCAGCATAACGAACGTCGAAACGCTGTATACCATCTTCCATTAATTTATCTCTATTCAGATCTTTTCCATTTATTAGATACTGGCGCATCAGCCCCTCTCGGCTGATAGCAATTTCATCTCTTTCGTGTTCAATTCTCTCAAGAAAATGATTAGCTAAAAAGCCTCCAATTGCTTGAAGCTTGAGACGGCACTCATCAATTGATTTAATATAAGTGTCTAGAGCATCGAATATCTCTGTAGCACTATGGTGATCACCAGAATTTTCAGCAGAGGAAAAATAAGGCTGTAAATCTAACTTAATCTGCTCGGCTCTTGATGAAACAATTTCTAATTCCGCCTGCTCTTTTTTGCGAGCGTTAAACAAATCTCTAGAAGTTATTCTGCGTTTAGAATTAAACAATTCTTTGTTGTTTGCTTCAGCATTGAGAACATCTTCGAAGATAGATGTATTTGTTCTAAAAGGCAGTGTTTCAATATGATCTAGCTGATCTAAAGTCGAACGTAGAGCTATACCTTCTAAGTAGTCTTTTGTTTCTTTAGATTTCTGTTTTAGTAAATCAAAGATGGCCTTATCCAAATTATCCAATCGTGATTGATCGAAGCTGCTATTGTTCTCCATCATAAAGTTTAGAGCTTCCTCATCGCCAGTAAGCTCTAAAGATCGACGGACTAGCATTTGTGTAACTGCGCTCGGGCTCATCATATTGCGCTGCTGAGATTCAGAGAATGCTGCGGTTGAGGCAATTACATAATAGAATTCGTATAACCTTCTCACATTTCTCAAAATAATCTTGGATTCTGAAGCAATATCAGACTCAATGAGATCATCAAGGATGGCTAATACAATAACCTCTCCGAATACTAAGTCTGTAAAGTTTGTAGTGAGGAAATTCAATAAACTAGCAATTAATACTGGCTTTTGAATTCTTTGAAATGCGGGGTCCGCGTCTTCGGGAACATCATTATTATATAACTGTTCGCGTATAAAAGCGTGTATTTCAGTTTCGGATTTTTCCGTTCGAAGAGTGCGTCTTTCAGATTCATTGTTTGTCGCTAATGTTTTTGAACTGATGGCACTCAGTATCGTATTTTTCTTTTCTGCCATCGCTTGTGCTTCTGCGATTTGAGCGGGCGTCATTTTGAGAGCGAGTTCGTTTCGTTCTTTTAAATAAAAATCTCTTTGGGTTTCACCAGTGGTGAGGTCAGCATCTTTTACATCAGCGTTTAGTACAGCTATGTTGAACCACATATGAGCCAATACGTAGTTCTGTAAGACGCCAACGCCATCTCTATACATATAAGCAACTTGGTGCTGTGCGCCGGAAAAATTAGAACTGGCAGCCCGTTCCATCCATCTGAAGGCTTCTTGTAAGTTTCTCTCCTCTGGGAATGTCTCACTATCATAGTGCGTACTGACCAGCCACATCGCGAGAGAGCTTCCCCCCTCAGCTTCTTTTAGGAGTGAGGGAAAGTTGGAACGCATATCTTCCGTTCTTTCCTCTTGGGTCCTCCCACCAGTAAGTGCGTTCCAGCTATCTGCTACCGCAGCGTCAGCGACTTCTTTCTTATGTCGAAGATCAGACATAAGAAAAGCGTCCCGTAGTTCATAATTATGATTATCTAGTATTTCTTTTATCATTTGTTGGCGATGCTGAGCAAGGCGATCTGAACCAACTAAGTTCTCAAAACTATTCATTCTAAAATTTAAAAATTCATCACTCTCTTTATCCGGGACAGATACGCCTTCTTTCAAAGCTTTGGCTGAATCATAAGCATCATCAACAGTCATATCTCTTTCGAGTATTAAATCTACCATCTGTGGTTTGTAGTTTGATAAATCAGGAAAGAAAGTTTCCGAAAATTCGTATTGCTTAAACATCTCGACGCGTTGATCGATTAATTCTCCAGCTTTAGTCCAATTTTCTACAGTAATCATCATCTGTCGTAATTTTACGATCGCTGCGTCAGACTTTTTCTTTGATTGATACCAAGCGACTAGCAGATATAAAAAATAGAGAGCGCCCCCGACAGCAAGTATATTCAGAATCATACCCATCACTCCCACTCACAGATCCAAAGCCTGATTTAGTTCTTCACGCTTCTTCTCTTTCCAAAACAGCCAGATGACCAACAGATCTATTGGTAGCCAAATCGGACGAGACAGAAAGACGGGTATCAGCGGGTTATAGGCTAGCGTGATTAGCCCAAAGATGACAGCTGTGTTGGTCTGACCTTCTTTGTAGCGCCGATAGGCTATGAACCACCCACACCCAAACACTGCTAGTCTCAAGAAGGTGTAGAACCCATAGGTCATTGGGAACAGACCGATACCCAACACCACCATCGGAACTATGAAGGCTAGCGGTGGGATTGGTCTTTTCATCGAGTGCGGAGCGATTTTGCTAATTGATAAGCCGCGTTCAATTCTTTCGATTTTACTTCAGCCATTTGCCGAAATTCACTGCCTAGGTGTGAAACTCTATCTGGGTGGTATTGTTTTATTTTAGATTTATAGGCTTCTGAGATTTCGTGAAGACTAGCGGTAGCGGAAACTTCTAAGACTTCAAACCACTCATTAGACCTATCCCGGGGTGAAGAAGGTTCAGCTTTTGATTTCTGAAAGTTTTCTTCTTCGGTCTGTCCATTTCTTTGGAAGCCAGCACTCTCTACCTTTCGTTTGAAAAGCCAATTTACGATGGAATATCCAACGATACCGCATACAGCAATGACAAGAATTTCGATAAGCGTCACTTTTCAATTCCCAGCTTATTCAAATACGTATCAACTTCTTCTTTCCCGAAATAATTGAATTCCAGAAGTTCCAGTGTTCTTGTTTTGATTGAATTGATAACCGCCTGGCGTTTATCGTCGGGTATGACGCTTAGAAGGAGATGTAGCACATCGTTCTGTATTCTGAACTGGCTTGAAATCTTCTTACTTAGCGCAGGTATCAGACCTGGAGAGATGATTACTTCGAAAATAAGCCGTGCGCAGGAACTCTTCCCAAGCTTTAAGAGCTTCGCAATTGACACCAGTTGCCAGATTGAAAAAAACAAAAAAGCCGAGTGGATAGGAATTAGAATTTTCAGCACGTAGCTAAAACCCAACGTTACCGATATCACCGGGGCAGCTATAAAATAGAAAAAGAAAGCCGCCGGCTCCATCCACGATAGGAAGATGGTATGCTTTCTTACGCTCCTTAAGAAAAAAAGCTCTCTTCTTTTCGAAATGTGTGACGCGATATCCTGAAGTAGGTAGCTACCCAGGAAAATGCTTTTTCCGAAACTGGGGAAGAATGGCAAGATCGTGTATGTATTGCCAAGCAACTCCAGTCGGAAAATATCAGTTTTTATATCAAGCTGATTTGAGCCAGAAAGTGCTACGATTACTGTTGTTTGATCGACTTTCTTTATGTGTTCAATGAAGTAAAAGAAAAATACGACCAACCAAATTGCGTAGTTTGGAATTACCACCTTTTACTTCTTACGGCTGAAGAATTTTTTTATAGCTGCGATTACGGCTGATCCACCAGCAAAAAGAGCGATCATTATACCCTTGAAGAAAGCCGCCCCCGTTTTCGCAGCGACCGCAATAGCTCCGCCAGCAACAAGGGCAGCGAGACCATACTCAGCAACTTTATCGCCCTCTCGGAACGAGGAATAAGTCTCATCCGGTTTATATTCAAAATTAGCCAGTGCCGATTTGAACTCTTTTACATCTGATTCAAAATTGTCAGGTGATGTAACTAACAGTGCTCTCATATATCCCTTGCGACCTAATATTCTCACTGTGTAATTTATAGTTTCTTTCGTGTCGCCTGTGTCGTATCGCAAGCCCCACTCGAGTGTTTTAGTATCAGTGTCGTAGTGCGGCTTTATATACCATCCAGTGAGTGTCAATTTCCCCAGTTTCGCTTTATTTCTTTCTTCGTCATCTTTGTCATTGGATTCTTTCAATTGTTTATAAAGGCTTTCAATACCATCAGCATCTATTTTCACGTCGTCTTTGACGTAACCGTCATCAACAAAGTTGAACATCGCAAACCAGGAATAATTCGACTTGCTAAGTATATAAGCTGATGGACTTGGTGGGTTACCATTTATCTCAATGAATTTACTGGCATCTGGCGGAGCTAGATATTTTATTCCATCTGAGAGAGTGACGGTTGCTCTTTTGGCTATATCAACAGACATCGGAGACTGGACCCAATTAAGTCCCTCTATTTTTTTAAAATCGTCATCCTGAGCAATAGCATCGACAGACGTTAGGCACAAAAAACACAATAGAAAGGATAACGATAAGCGGTTCATAGCTGCCCCCTGGTTCAGTTAACTAAACACCCTACCACCCATCCCATCTCATTATGAAGGGCGCTTTTCATAACGAGTTCCGCTAACTCCTTATGCTCGAATCCTTTTTTCCGAGCATAGGATAAGCCTATATTTCATCTCATTATTTTAGTATCTTGGAGGGGGTAATCCTAATGAATGGAACCCACTCTATGCTAGGCAAACAAGCCAAAGCTCTCTCCCCCAATCAGATCAAAGCGGTCCTCTTACACCTAGCCTCTACCCGTAACCCTGAGCGGAACCGTGTGGCGTTCCTGCTGTCGGTTAAGGCGGGACTTAGAGCTAAGGAGGTGGCTAGCGTTACTTGGGCGATGGTTACGACGAGTGAAGGTCATATCGCTGAAGTGATCTCTCTCCACGACATAGCCTCTAAAGGCTCTAGCGGTGGGTCCATACCAATGGCTAGGGAGCTCCAAGACGCCTTAGCTACTCTTCAAGCTATGTCAGCGTCCCCGAAACCTGGCGACCCTGTATTTCGCTCTGAACGGTCCAAGGCTTCTTCGGCTCAGGTCATCGTGAACCTGTTTAGCTCTTGGTATGCCGCTTTAGCCTTTGATGGGTGTAGCTCTCATAGCGGAAGGCGTACCTTCATCACCCAAGCCGCTAGGAACATTGGACGCTTTGGTGGGTCGCTTCGTGACGTTCAGATGCTTGCTAGGCACTCTTCGCTAGCGATGACACAGCGATACATAGAGGTGGACACTGAGGCGATGCGGAAAGTCGTGGAGTGGTGATAAAAAAAAGACCGCCCCGAAGGGCGGTCTTTTTATTAATACTGATAGGAATTAGTTTTCAATTTTTTTCTGAATTAGGTTCTCTTCTAGGAACTTCCTAATCAAAATTAGCTCACTACGGATTTCTATGAAAATCGCTAAAATTCCGCATAAAGCAGTGGCAATGATAAAACCGAAAACCAATCCTATTAGGGTGGCGGACCCGACGGATACGTTAACACCTAGAGTCTGTAGATAGGAAGAAATGGTTGTTCCGGCAGCGGCGCATCCAATAATAATCAATATAGCTAGCGCAGCATTGAGAAATCTGATCGTGGCGGCAAGTGCTTTATTCATTGGAATACACGCTCAAGAAAGCGGATCTGATCCGTATTTGTTATCGCCGGCTGTTCCACGAGAAGCCAAAGAAACAATAAATAGAATAAATCCGACAATTGGAATAAGCTGTATCCAATAATACCAACCGGAGCGATCTTTATCGTGTAAGCGTCTAACAGTAACAGATAAATACGGTAAGAAAAGTATTAGAGCAGTCAGGTTACATATGTAACCGTAGTATAAACTAGAAGTTGTTTCTGTAAATGGATTGAGATATGTGTAGCTAGTCCCTAAAGTAACATCAATAATCAGCGCTACGATAGCTGATGACATATAAAATAATACGAAATACCAAAATTCAGAACGGGACGCCCGTCCTTTCCAACTCACGTATTTCGAAAAACAAGTCTGAACAGATTCAAGAATTGTCAATTTTTTTCTCCTGTTTATTTTTTATTTATCCAGTCAAAGAAAAATCTTATTCTTCTCTTTTTCAAATTGTTCGTCACTTATTGTTCCGGCATCACGTAATTTCTGAAGCCGTTCGAGAACTTCAATTTTATCGATGGTGATAGTTTTTGGCTCTGGTGTAATTTCTACTGGTAATCCTTTTCGGACTTGATCTTTTTTCAGTTCTTCATCTAAGCCTCGTGCTCTACCGTATTGAGCTTCTCCAATTGTATCGCCCGCGTTCCGATAGCCTTTTCCGGTAACGCTTCCTACTACGGGATCAAGTAATGTTTTATTGTTTGGGTAGAGTGCCCATATAAGAGCGCCTGCCCAAAATAAGCCTGTCCAAGCAAGGGCTAAATTTATAGCAAAAATAATCCAGACGTATTCGTGTTCTCTCTTGTATGCGATGATAAAGGGCAACCAATAAAGTGCGAAGAGAGCCAGGCATAAGATTATAATTGTTAAAGTGCCCATACTCTATGACTCCCCAGTCAAGTAAAAGTAGAGTTGTTATTTCGTTACTATACAAGGGGGGGGCTTATCAGTGTCGTTTCGTATTTAATTAGATAATATCGAGCCAATCCACAGTCTTAGCCTTCTTCCCACTCTCAAACGTCCCGCCCATCGTTACCTCTGCGGCTGAGGCGACGCTTCTTCACTGTTCGCTTCGCCATCATCCTTTAGCCAAGAAAAAGCCTCTTTAGGTTTCTTATCGCCAGCGCTTTTCTTCTTCTTTGGCGTGAACTTTGTGAGTTCGTCTACCGAAGTCACATTGCTAGTGTGCCCATAGAATGCCTCCAGCATCGCCACCGAAGTGCCCATATTCTTGGCTAAGATGTATTGATTGACGCCTTCTTGAAGCCTGGCAGTGGCATAGGTATGGCGTAGGGAATAAATCGATCGCCTCTGACCGTAGCTATCGGTAAGCACTTTGGCTTCGGTCAACAGCGTAATGAATGACTTCTTGAAGGAGTTGATCGGCTTTCCATCGACCCCGCAAAATACATAGCTGTCACTCGGCACATCTTTCTTCTCAAAAAGATCTGACTTGGGATTCGTTATGTCCAACTTTCTCAATTCAAGAATTCGAGCGAAGTAGCCTTTCACTTCTGATTTGCCGGCTACAACTTCCCGCTTACCCGTCTTACCGTTAACAGTAAGCGCAAGGTTGATGACTGATGGCTCTTCTGGGCTATAGATCGGTCGCAGATCACGCCATTTCAGAGTCCTAGCCTCCCCTACTCTGATACCGGTGTTGGCTAGGATCAGCACATAGTTCATCACCAGAGTCCGATCTCTGACAACCGCTGGGTTAGCGTGCTTTACGTATTCACGCAGATGACGAGTCAGCTTTCGATAATCGTTGATGTCAAAATGGGGTCGCCGTGACTGTTCCGCCTTGACCTTAGGGAAGGTCGGTACCTTGGGCAGGTATCCTTCCTCAACACACCAATTCAGAAATGTCCTGAAATCAGCAAAGATCCGTTTGATGGTGTTGGGTGAAAGCTTTTCTTTTGACGATGCCTGATTTAGCTCGGTGACCATCTTAGAGATCAGCGCGGTATCAAGATCCTCAAAGGTCTTGCCCTGAAAAATGGGCATCAGCCTTTTAGCCAAGAAGATTTTGTATTTTATGGAGAGGCGGCTCTGCTCGGACTCAAATCGCCTGATGTAGCTGTTAAGGGCATCGGTGATTTTCTTGGAGCCAAGCTTTCCGCCGCCAAGCACCTTAACTAGGGACTTGTTGAAGAGGTCATCCGCTACCTTGTAGGCGGCGTGCTCTTCGGTGGTCTTGCTAGATTGCCAAATGTAGCCCTTGGCACCCGGTATCTTGAGCCGGATAAACCAGGTCGGCTTTTTGTAGTCGGACCGGCGGTAGAGGTAGATCGCCCCATCCCTGAAGGTTTTCGCCTCCAAAACCTTGGCGGATGACCGTTTTTGGGCGGAATCCCTACCCACTAGATCTATTGGCATATACGCCCCCTAAACGGGAAAATCCGTTTACGATCCGTATATTACCTTTTTGGGGAATTTAAATAAAGCCAGTGATGCTAAGCTATTGATTTTACTTAGAGACTTGGAGCGGGCGAACGGATTCGAACCGTCGACCCTAACCTTGGCAAGGTTATGCTCTACCCCTGAGCTACGCCCGCACTCCACGTCGAAGGCGGGGGTTATCGCTTAAGCCCCCGCCGACTTCAAGCCCGACTTCAATCAAGATATCGCCGCCCCGGTTAACCGCTGGTGAGCCTGAGAAAGACCGCCCGCACCTCGGCCTGGAGCACCGCCAGGCGCTTTTCCAGGGCGGCAAAATCCGGGGCGTCGCCCGCCCGCGCCAGCAGCGCCTTCAGGGCCGGTGTCGCCTCGGCCGGCCGCAAGGTTTCGTCCAGCGCAATGCGCACCGTCTGGGTCAGCGATTGCTGCAGCCTGGCGGCGTCCAGCAGCAGCCCGGCGTCTTGGCCATCCAGTAAGCCCGCCGCAGCCAGCTTGTTCAGTGCCGCGATCGTATTGGCGTCCAGAATGTCAGGCCGGGCATGCGCGTGCAGCAATTGCAGGGTCTGGACGATGAATTCGATATCCATCAGCGCGCCCGGCGCATATTTGAGATCCCACATACTGTCGCCGGGATATTGGCTTGCAACCTTGGTCCGCATGTCGCGGACATCGGCCAGGATATTGGCAGCATCGGGCTTGGTGGTGAGGCGGCGGCGGATTTCCTCCTCCAGGCGGCGGCGAAATTCCGCAGGCCCCGCAACCAGCCGCGCGCGCGTCAGGGCCATATGCTCCCAGGTCCAGCTTTCGCTGGCGTGATAATCGACAAAGGATTTCAGGCTGACGGCAGCCGGGCCCTTGTTGCCCGTGGGGCGAAGCCGCATGTCCACGTCATATAACGTGCCCGCAGCCGTGGGCGTGGTGAGCGCCGCGATCAGGCGTTGGGCGAGACGGGCGAAATACAGAGTCGGCGGCAGCGGTTTGGGGCCGCTGGAATTTTCCACCCCCGGCGGCACGTCATAGACAAAGACCAGATCGAGATCGGAACTGGCCGTCATCTCGCGGCCGCCCAACTTTCCCAACGCGATCACCGCAAAGCTGCCGCCCGGCAGCCGTCCGGCGGTGAGCGCAAGCTCTTCTTCCACCCGCGGCAACAGGCCATTGATGACCGCCTCGGCAATATCGGCCAAAGCGGGACCGGCCTGGTCGGCACGCGCCGCGCCATCCACGATCTGCAGGCCGACGCGGAACGTCTCTTCCCGCGCGAAACGGCGAGCGCCGTTCAACATCTCCTCATATCCCCCCGCCAGCTGCCTTGCCAAATGTGCGTCAAGCTGGGCGCGCGACGGCAAGGTCTTGAGGAAATCGGTGTCCAGCAAAGCGTCCAGGGTGGCCGGATTGCGCGCCAGATAAAGCGACAGGCGCGGCGCCGATCCCAGGCTGCGCGCCAGCAAATCAAGAAATTCCGGCCGCGCCAGGAACAGCGAGAAAAGCTGCACCCCGGACGGCAGGCCGGACAAAAAGCGGTCGAATTGCACCAGCGCCGCATCGGGATCCGGCGTCGCGGCCAACGCTGCCAGGATGCGCGGCAGAAGCTTGGTCAAAAGTTCGCGGGCGCGAACCGCGCGCATGGCGCGAATACGGCAATGATGCCAGCCCCGGATCGCGCCAGAGACATGCGGCGCATCGCCGAACCCCATGGCGGACAAAGTGGCGAGCGTTTCCGGATCATCCTCGACACCGGTGAATACCAGATTGCCGTGACTGTCGGTCAGATCCGGCTCGCGCTCAAACAGCCGCGCATAATGGCCCTGCACTGTTTCCAGCACCCTGGTGAGACCGGCACGAAAAGCATCCGCGCCATCATACCCCATGAAACAGGCGACATGCGCCACGCCTTCATCGCTTTGGGGCACTGTGTGGGTCTGCTGGTCCTCGATCATCTGCAAGCGATGTTCCAGGGTGCGCAGATAGATGTAGCAGCGCCGCAAATCTTCTTCAGCCTGCGCCGAGATGGTGCCATGCGCCGCCAGCGCCGCCAGCGCGTCAAGCGTGGCGGATGCCCGCAAATCCGGATTGCGCCCGCCCAGGATCAATTGCTGGGTCTGGGCAAAGAATTCGATCTCGCGAATGCCGCCGCGCCCCAGCTTGATATTGTGGCCCGTCACCGCGATATCGCCATGCCCGGCATGGGCGTGGATCTGGCGCTTGATGGAATGGATGTCCTCGATCGCCGCGAAATCCAGATTGCGCCGCCAGACAAAGGGCGCGATCCCGGCCAGGAAGATTGCCCCGGTCTGCGGATCGCCGGCACAGGGGCGCGCCTTGATCATGGCGGCGCGTTCCCAATTCTGTCCCTGGCTTTCGTAATAATCCAGTGCGGCCAGCGTCGAGATCGCCACCTGCGTCGCTCTGGCATCGGGACGCAGCCGCAGGTCAACGCGAAAGACATAGCCGTCGGCAGTGGTTTCGGCGATCAGTTTGACCAGGCCATGCGCCAGCTCCACCGCCGCGCCGCGTTTGTCGCCGCGTTTGTGAAACGGAAATTTGTCGTCGTCATAAAACACCACCAGGTCGATATCGCTGGAATAATTCAATTCATGGGCGCCGTATTTTCCCATCGCCAGCACGGTGAGGCCCGTGGTGTTTTCCAGAATTTCGCCGTCGCGTTCGGGATGGTTCTGTTGCGCTGCCATGCGCGCCAGCAAAAAGCGCAGCGCGCCCTTGACGCTGGCATCGGCCAGCGCGGTCAGGGCGCCAGTCACTTTGTGAAAATCCCATGACCCGCCGATATCGGCCAGTGCGATGGCCAACGCCGCGCGGCGCTTGGCAAGGCGCAGATTGGCCATCATCTTGGCCTCGTCCGCTGCGGGCGCCAACGCCAGGGCGCAGGCCGCCGCGACAATCGCGTCGGGGCCGTTGCGGAAATAATCAGCAAGCGTCTCGTTTTCGCGCAGCGCCAGGCGAACCAGAAATCCGCTATTGCCGAACGCGCCCGCCAGCAAGGCGTGCGCTGCATCCGCCGGAATGAACCCGCGCTCGGCCAGGCCTTCCAACGCGCGGCTCACGCGCGCGCTGTCGAATGGTCGTGGAGGAATATGCAAATCGGACATGACGTCCGATTGTAGGCTACTCCGCCGCGTCGCGGGACGGAATTTGCGGCACTTTGGCGGGGCCAGGAATATTGCGCTGCGCCGGTTTGGGGAAGCGCAGGGTCGCTGTCAGCCCTGGCGCATTGTCGTCCAGCAGCAACTGGGCATTGTGAAAATGGGCGACAGCCGCCACCAGCGACAGGCCCAGCCCCGTGCCGGGCGAATGACGGCTGGCTTCCAGCCGTACAAAACGCTCGATCACGCGCGGGCGCTCTTCCTGCGGAATGCCCGGGCCGCTGTCGGCGACGCAGATATCCACGCTCTGGAAATTCAAAGCCGGCCGGATTGTCACCTGCCCGCCGGGCGGTGTGTATTTGATGGCATTGTCCACCAGATTGGCCAAAGCCTGGGAGATCAGGCTGCGATTGCCCTCGATCATGGCTTCCTTGGCGCCGAAGGACCGGACCAAATTCAGGGTGACGTTCTTTTCTTCCGCCAGCGGCTCGTACAATTCGCTGACATCGGCGGCGACCGAAGCCAGATCGAGCGGCGTCATGGTGCCGCGCGCCGTGCCGGCATCGGTTTCAGCGATCAGCAGCAAGGCATTGAAGGTGGCGATCAACTGGTCGGTCTCGGCGATGGCGCGCTCGATTTCAGATGTATCCGAGCCTGCCAGGCTCAGCCGCGCCTGGGATTGTTCCAGGCGCTGGCGCAGGCGGTTGAGCGGGGTCCGCAGATCATGCGCCACCGAATCCGTGACCTCGCGCAGGCCCTTCATGAGCCGCTCGATGCGGTCCAGCATGCGGTTGAGATTTTCCGCCAGGGCATCGAATTCATCATGCGCGCCCGACACCGGCACCCGGCGGGTGAGATTGCCGGCGATGATTTCGCCCGAGGTCCGGTTGATGGAATCCAGCCGCCGCAGCATGTTGCGGCTCATCAACGCCCCGCCGAGCAAGCCAAACATCAGGATCAGCGCCACGGTCCAGGGCAAGGTGGTGGTGAACATGCGCTGGGTCAGGTCGCGGTCATGCACATCTTCGGCGACCAGCAGATAGAAATCGCCGCCCGGCGTCTGCAATGGGAACAACCGGCCGCGAGCACGGCGGCTGTCCTGAATGCCACTCAGCCGCCGCTCATAATCGAATTCGACGAAATTGCCCGGATCGTTGGTGATGGACGGCCAGGAATCCAGGTTGCCCGCCAGTACCCGGTGCTGGGCATCGGCCAGAATATAAAGCTCGCCCTGGCCGGGATGCAGCGAGTGATACATCACGCTTTCATCGAGTCCGCGAATGCCCAGGCGCAGATATTGCTCGTTGAGGCCCGTGATCTCGGCCTCGATGATCTGGTCGGTCTGGGCGTCGAGGGTGCGGCGGGTGTTCCAATAAGTGAAGAACAGCAGCGCGCTGACCGAAAAGGCGAAAAGCAGCACATAGACCAGCACGATGCGGAAGGCCTGGGTGCGAAGCAGTCCGAAACTGGCTCGCGTCATAGGCCCCCCCGGCTTGGCATCATCGCGCCCGGATCATATAGCCCGCGCCGCGAATGGTGTGCAGCAGCGGCGTGTCGAAACCCTTGTCAATCTTGGCGCGCAGGCGCGAGATATGAACGTCAATGACATTGGTTTGGGGGTCGAAATGATATTCCCACACGCTTTCCAGCAACATGGTGCGCGTCACAACCTGGCCGGCATGGCGCATTAAATATTCCAGCAGGCGGAATTCGCGCGGTTGAAGATCGATCATCTGGTCGCCGCGCTTGGCAGCGCGGGTGAGAAGATCGAGGTCCAGATCGCCCACCTGCAACCGCGTCTTCACCGTCACCGGCGAACGGCGGCGCATCAGCGCATCCACCCGGGCCAGCAATTCGACAAAGGCATAGGGCTTGGTGAGGTAGTCGTCGCCGCCGGCCTTGAGACCCTTCACCCGGTCATCCACTTCGGACAAGGCCGAGAGGAACAAGACCGGCGTGGTGTTGCCATGCTCGCGCATCTCGGCCACCACACCCAGGCCGTCCATCTTCGGCAGCATGCGATCAATGATCGCCACGTCATAAGGACGCGACAAAGCCAGCGAGAGACCCAGATCGCCATCCGCCGCGTCATCCACCACATGGCCCGATTCCTTCAGCCCCTGAACCAGGTAACGCTGGGCTTCGAGATCGTCCTCGACAACGAGAATGCGCATATGGGGAAATTCCTTTTTTGCTGAATATAGAACCCGCGCCAGCGGCAGAGGTCGGCGATTGCCGCCAGCGTGGGGGGCCGGGCAGCGGGATATTCGCCCCGCCGCCCGGTAAAATCATGCCGGACCGATATCCACTGCGACAAACCGGGACGCACCTTGGGTCGCCACCAGCAGCAGCACGCTCTTGCGGCCACCCTTCTGCGCCTCGGCCACACCCGCCTGCACGTCTTGCGGCGTTTTGACCGAGCGGCTGCCCACCTTCATCACGACATCCCCGGCCTGCAGACCCTTGTCGGCGGCATCGCTGGTGGGATCGACCTTGGTGATGACCACGCCATTGATGGCCTCGCCCAGATTATAGGTCTTGCGCGCATCGGCGGTGACCGACGCCAGGCCAAGCCCCATGGCGGTGCCCGTGGCGGGCAGCGAATTGGGCATGACCGGGACATTGACTGCCACCTTGTCGTCGGGACGGGCGCCGATCAGGACCTTGATGGTCTTGGGGGCACCCTGGCGCTGGATCGAGAAGTCCGCGTTGGCGCCCGCAAGCACAGTGGCAACGCGCCGCGTAAGATCACGGGCATCCGCAACGCCCTTGCCGTCAATCGCGGTGACGACATCGCCCTGCTCAATGCCGGCCTTGGCGGCTGGACCGTTCGGCACCACGCTGGCGACGATGGCACCCTTGGGCTCCTTGAGGCCCAGCGATGCGGCAATCTCCGGCGTCACCGGTTGGATCTCGACACCCAGCCAGCCGCGCGCAACTTTGCCATGCGCCTGAAGCTGCGCCACCACATCGTGAATGGTGGTGGCCGGAATGGCGAAGCCGATGCCGACGCTGCCGCCCGAGGGCGAGAAGATCATCGAATTCATGCCGATCACCTGACCGCGCAGGTCGAAGGTCGGGCCACCCGAATTGCCGCGATTGATCGGCGCGTCAATCTGGATGAAGTCGTTATAATTGCCGGCGCCAATATCGCGCCCGATCGAAGAGACGATACCCGCAGTCACCGAGTTGGACAGGCCGAAGGGATTGCCGACCGCAACCACCCAGTCTCCCACGCGCAGGGCGCGGTCGTCGCCGAACTCAACTGTCGGCAGCGGCTTGTCGCTGGTGATCTTGATCAGGGCAATGTCTGTCGCCGGATCGGTGCCGATCAGCTTGGCGGTGAAGCTGCGTCCGTCCGGCAGCTTGACGGTGATCTTCTTGCTGGCGTCGATCACATGGTTGTTGGTGACGATGAGGCCGGACTTGTCGATGATGAAACCCGAGCCGGCGCTGATTTCCTTGTGCGGAGCCTGGGGCTGCTGCTTGTTGAACTGGTTGAACAGATCGCGGAACGGCGCCGGCAGATTGTCCGGTGCGCCATCGCTTTCTTCCTCGCCCGCGGTGGACATGGTCTCGGAGGTGATGGTGACAACCGCCGGGCTGACGCGCTCGACCAGATCGGCGAAGCTGAAGGGCGCGGAATTTTCCAGCATGCGCGGCGTGGTGCGGCTGGTCTCATTGGCAGCAATTTGCACCGGCGTGCGCGACGCGGTTTGAATCTCACGCACGGGCGGCAACAGCGCGAAAGCGCCAAGGCCGACCACGATGATGGCGGCGGCCGAACTCATCGCCAGCAGGCGGCTGCGGCGGCTGGGGATACGCGGGGGGGTATTCTGGGGATTTTCCGTTTGCATGTGAGGCTCCTTGTCGTCCGGGGTTCTGCCGCCGGCACCGACCGGACGGAAGATAGGCCCGCAGCATTGCGGGCTCCTCTCCAGACTGTTAAAAAATTGAAATGTTTTATAGCAGGTCCGGCGGGAGTTCCGCCACTGCCCTGCGGGCTTTGCTGATGACAAAGATGGCCACCGCGCCGGCGCCAATCAAGACCAGAAACGGCGCGAACCATAGAAAATAGGTATCCGCCTGCAACGGGGGCTTCATCAGGATGAAGTTCCCATAGCGCGTCTTGAGGAAATCCTCGATCTGCTGGTCACTGCGGCCATCGGCAATCTGCTGGCGCACCACATGGCGAAGTTCCGCGGCCAGGCTGGCGCCGGACTCGTCAATGCTCTCGCCCTGACACACCAGGCAGCGCAATTGACGTTGAAGATTGCGGGCGCGGGCCTCGGTCGCCGGATCGGAAAAGGTATCGCCCACCGGCGCGGCGAGAACGGGCGCAGCGAGCAGCATCAGGAGAAAAACAAATTTCTTCATTCGGCCGGCTGCACCGCCGCCGATGGAACCCGCGCACCGACGCGCAGACGCCCCCACAGGCTGAGCATCCCGCCAAACGCCATCAC
>Ga0118677_10008646_pt1 | contig 16242 bp, 14 predicted proteins | sample AliMusrvi5mmetaG_FD_86154 | JGI IMG/M metagenome (GOLD analysis project Ga0118677, IMG submission 86154) | reverse complement strand
ACGGCCGTCCCGAGTACGACAACAACAACGGCCGACCCGGCAACGACAACAATAGCGTTCCTCACGACGACGACGATTACGGTAGAGCCGGGCAATCGCACCTCGGTGATAGCAGGCCGGATAACCGGCGACCTGCAGGCCGGGATTGATGTCAGCCTTTCGGGGACGGACCTCAATTTGACCGTCCAAACCGCTGACGACGGGTCATACCGTTTTGCAGCAGTTCCCAATGGCGCCTACCGGATAACCCCCATTCGGCCGGGCTATGTTTTTGATCCGGCGGGAACGGAAGTGCGGTTGGGCTTTTTCGACAGGACGAATATTAATTTTAAAGCCACTGCCGCAGGGCCGTCACTTTCGCAGCCTGCGGTTTCCCCGGAACGGGCGCCGGCTGACGGGACCACGCAGGTTACTTTTACGGTCAGCATCAGCCATCCCTCGGGGCTTGAGGCAATCAGTTCGGTTACGGCCGATCTTACGGAAATCGGTGGTTCGGCATCTGCCCCGCTTCATTATGACGGCGCGGCGGGTGACATAACCACTGCCGGCAACGGGATGTATACGCTGGCGACAGCAGTGGCCGAGACAACCCAGCCGGGGCTAAAGGCGGTGCGCATTACGGCAACCGATACTGACGGGGTTTCACACACGGCTTTTGCGGGCCTTCAGGTGTATAAGTACTATCATGACAGCCTAGACCCGGATGGAGCCAATTCGTATCATGTCACCAACGACATAGACGGCCAGACCCTGGTGTTTCTACTGACGCAGACCGGGGACGGGAGCAGCAGCACAAGGCATACAGGCCGGCTGGACTCGGATGACTGCGCGCCCACGGTGGTTGTCATATCCCCGAGCGGAAATAAATCCACCGGCCAGACGAGCGGGGCGAGCCAGACAACGTTTGAGGTTGCCAATGCCGAGAAAGGGCAGTGGACCTGCGAGGTCGGCAATCCCTGCGAGACGACCATCAGCTATGGCCTTGAATCAAGCATCTCGGGCTCGGGGATTGTGTCGGGGCTGGTGGTGGACTCGCGCACGGGCGCGGGGATTGGGGGAGTAGCGATTCAGACAACGGGCAGCATCAGCACCCAGACGGAATCGGGGGTCTATGTGATGCTGCATCCCTCGGGGGTTTTTTCGCTGAGCGCCAACATGCCGGGCTTTCTGGCAGCCTCGAAATCCCTGACCGTAAATGCCGGTGGCTCAACGCAGATGAACATCGCCCTTGATAACGGCACGGCAACGGGGGGTTGCTTTTTGAAGAGCTCACTGGGGGAGGGCAGCCAACTGCAGAGCTTGCGGCGTTTGCGCGACGGTGTGCTGGCTACATCAGCCCAAGGCAGGCGGTACCGGGCTCTGTACTACCGGCATTCGCCCGAGATAGTACTGCTGATGAAAAGAGACCGGCAGCTTGCCGCGGACATGTATCGCTGCATCGGGGAGCTGTTTCCGCTGGTTGAGGAACTGCTGAGCGGTAAAGAGGCAGTGCCCGACAGCCGGCAGCGGGCGCTATTGCAGGGCTGCCTTGAAAAGCTGCGCGCAAAGGCCAGGCCGAAGCTCAGGACGGAGATCATCACCCTGCTGGAGTCACTGCGGAAACAGAATTCCCTGAGAGGGTTGCTGCAATAAAACATGCTGATCTAACCAGTATAATTGTCCGCGCACATTTCATCTTCAAGTGCGCCTGTAGCAGTGGCTCTTGCTAAATTTTAATTACCGGAGTAAAATTTAATCTGTATTTATTCATAAGGCAAAATCAAAGCTATGGTTTATATGTAATGAGCTTTAGACAGGTTAATCGACTTTACCGGAAAATGATCACGTATGATTCCGCCTGCACGGGCAGGATTAATTCAGGGGTGCGTTCAGAGCTGTTTCATGTCATTCTTGATGATATTGACCGTTTGCAAAAAAAAATATCACGGATTGATCAGAAAGATGAACAGTATGGTGAGATCGACCTTGAGATACGAAAGCTGCTCCTAAAAGAAATACAGATAATTATCGATGATTATATGCTTTCACGGCAGAACGGAACACTTGACCTCTGGCGCCAGATGTATGGGGATATCAAGGATTATATTAAAAATTTTTATCTGTATCGCAAGGGAGCGCTCCCGGAATCCGTAGATCATGTTATGAGCAGATACGGTTTCTATATTGATGAAGATTTTAAAACCAGGGAGGTTAACAGCCATGGTTACTGATCAGGAAATCGATAAACTGGCTGAGAGGCTGGTTCGCGCCAGAAAGGTTGTGGCGCTGTGCGGCGCGGGTATGTCGGTGGAGAGTGGCATAGCCTCATTCAGGGGCAAGGGCGGGCTCTGGGAAAAATATGATCCCGAGGAGTACGGCCATATCGCGACCCTTCGCAATCACCCTGAAAGGGCCTGGATAATGCTCAGGGAAATGTCCCGCGAGATCATGAAGGCAAAACCCAATGCGGGGCATTTGGCCCTTGCCGAGCTTGAAACGATGGGGCTGCTGAGTTCGATAATTACGCAGAATGTAGATGGCCTTCATCATGTGGCAGGCAATACAAATGTTATCGAGTTTCACGGCAATATGCAGTCGGTCGTATGCATGCAGTGCGGCGATACGCTGCCCATCACGAAGATCAACATTGATGACAGCCCTCCTCGCTGCGTGAAATGCAATGGCGCCTATAAGCCCGATGCCGTGTTTTTTGGCGAGGCAATACCTGCCGATGCCCTGAATCGATCGCATTTTGAATCCAAAACCTGCGATCTGATGCTGGTGATCGGCACCTCTGCCCTGGTGTACCCTGCTGCGACCATGCCTGAAGTCGCCAGTAGCTCCGGGGCTGAGGTTGTGGAGATCAATCCTGCCGAAACACCCCTGACCGGCACTGTTTCCGACTATATTTTAAAGGGCCCGGCAGGCGAAGTGCTTGATCGCCTTGTAGCAAAAGTTAAAGCCCTGCGCAGATAGATCAGGACTTCGGCAGGCTATCCCGCAGCGGGGATACTCGAGTGCGGGCTACCGTCCACCCTCTCTGATTCAAGCGTTTCGGCCATGCCGGGAATAAACCTTCTTTTAAAAGCGGCTATTCCGGCCTTGAGGGATTTTGATACATCCGGCAGTAACGTGATGGTCCTTGAAACCAGTAAAATTTATATTTTTTGATATTTTATATTGACACTCAGTGCAGCAAACCGATATTATTAAAAAATATATCCGGCACGCCTCATTTAGCAGCCTTCCCTGCGATTGGCCAGACTGGATAGGGGCAGGAAATTTTTTTTATTTTTTGAAAGGAGTATTGATGAAGATGAAGAAACATCTAACCGCTTATCCGTCTGTATTTACTTTTGCAATTGCTCTGGCATTCGCCCTGAGTCTTGTTGCATGCTCAGCATCAGAAAATGACAAAAAGCCGGCTGAACAAAAAGTCGACAAGCCCAAGGTAGAGGCTCCCAAAACACCAGCCCCTGCCGCGGATGCAAAACCAGCCCCGGCTGACAAACCCTCAACGGAGGGCAAGGATGATTTTGTCGTGCAGGTCAATGGTGAAAAGTTGACCACTGCTGAAGTTGAAGGCATGCTGAAATCCCAGATGGAGTCCATTTCAAAGCAGGTTCCGCCGGAGCAGATGGAACAGGTTAAGGCGCAGCTTGGCCAGATGAAGGACAAATGGCGGCAGCAGCTTTCCGACTATTTTATTCAGAAAACCGTGCTTGCACAGGAAGCGGACAAGCAGAATATTTCCGTTACCGATGAGGATGTAAACGCGCAGCTCAAGGAATATGAGCAGCAGATTCCTCCCGGCACTAAGCTTGAGGACATGCTTAAGCAGCAGGGCGTTACCATGGAAAAACTGCGCAGCGATATCAAAAATATCCTGAAAGCCAAAAAGCTCATGGATGCGCAGGTCAAAGCAGGCGCTGCTCCGACTGATGCGGATATAGCAAGTTATTTTGAGCTTAATAAAACAAAGTTTGACGAACCTGAAAAAACGCATGCCCGGCATATTCTCATTAAAACCACGTCAACCGATACTGAAGCAGTCAAGAAGGAAAAGCGGGCTAAAATTGACGCCCTGCGGAAAAAACTTGTGGCAGGCGGTGATTTTGCCAAAATCGCCAAGGAAAGTTCCGATTGCCCCAGCAAGGAAAAAGGCGGCGATCTCGGCAGCTTTGCAAAAGGCCAGATGGTAAAGCCTTTCGAGGATGCGGCATTTACCCAGAAAATTAACGACATCGGCCCGGTTGTTGAGACTCAGTTCGGCTATCATATCATTCAGGTGCTTGAGCGCACCCCGGCCAAGTCGAAAAAACTGGAAGAGGTGAAGCCGGAGATTATAAAAAGCCTCCAAGAGCAGAATAAGCAGAAGGCAATTAAGGATTATATTGACAGCCTGATCAAGAAAGCCACAATTGTGTACGGTAAAAACTGAGATAATTTAAATTTTTAAAAAAGCGCCCCGTGTTTGCCGCGGGGCGCTTTTTTTATGTGGTTGAATTTTACCCTTTAACGGTCTACATATTCACTATATGTTCCCCGGCTTTCGGGGTGGGCCCGGCTGCATTGTTCAGGGAGGCAGTATGATATTCTCAAAGCGAAATTGGTTCTGGATGGCGGCATTCGCCAGCCATCCGCATGACAGTATCGATTATCATCAGCCGTCCATGCGCTGCTATGCCCAGGGATGGTGGGCTCCTGATGCTGATATTTACGAGGTTGATGACGGCATGGTCATAATAATTGATCTTGCCGGCGTCAACCGTGATGAAGTTACTATTCATGTGCAGGGAAAGATACTTTCCATTTCTGGAACGCGCCGCCAGCCCAGTATTCCCGATAAAAAATCAGTCCACCGGCTCGAAATAGATTTTGGCAATTTCCTGAAACGTTTTCGCATACCACCCGGTTTTGATGAAAGCAGAATTGAAGCGCGGCATGAAAACGGGTTCCTCCATCTCCATATGCCCAGATGCGCCAGTCTCTCGGTTTCCGTCACGTAGCATAGCGCTGCGATGTGCTGAAATTGTCTTTACCTGTAAGGAGATGCCATGGAAGACAAAAATAATTTCACCACAGATATCTCCCCGGAAGATTTTCAAAATGCACATTCCGATACTTCCCATATCCCTGCGCAGCTGCCGATTCTGCCGCTCTCCAGCTTTGTGGTCTTTCCCCATGCTGTCGGGCCTATTTCGGTAAAAAATGCACTGTATGCCCGGATGATAAATGAAGCTGCTGTTCACGACCGCTTTCTGGGCCTCACGCTCATAAAGAATCAGAAAAATGATATCCCCGGCACGGCCGACCTGAGTCCAATCGGCACGGCAGCCCTCATTGTAAAGCTTATAAACACCGGTGATGACGAAGTCAGCTTTATCTGCCAGGGTATAGCCCGCATACAAATTGACAGCTTTCTCCAGGAACAGCCGTACTTTAAAGCGCAGGTGCACCCGCTGGAAGACGTGTTTGAACACAGCGATGAGCTGGAGGCGATGCTGGATGTTGCCTTGCATGCGGATGGCCCCTGCGCCATCCGCTATCCGAAAAGCGCTGCCGATCTTCTGGAGGCGGGTGACCTTGCCGGTATTGCGACAGGGAAAGCCGCGCTGTTGCGCAGCGGGACGGATGTCGCGCTATTCGCCATCGGCTCCATGGTCCCCATCGCTCTGGGCGCGGCTGAAGTATTAGCGGCGCACGGTGTCGAGGCAGCAGTGGTGAATGCCCGCTTTGTCAAGCCGTTGGATGCGGACTGCCTTTGCCAAACTGCGCAACACGTGGCGCTGGTGGTCACACTGGAAGAAAACATCATCCTCGGCGGGTTTGGCTCGACCGTGCGTGAGTTACTCGCCGCCTCAGGCATGACTGTACCGGTGCACTCGCTGGGTATTCCTGATATCATCCTTGGCCAGGGTCCGCGCAACATTTTGCTGGCACGCCTGGGATTAACTCCGGAGGCTGTCGCACAGACCGTACTTACGCACCCGGCTGTCTCCGCCACAGGCGACCATTTCCCCCTGCCCGTGCCCTTCGAGGATTGTGAACAGCACGATCTCGCACCTTTGCCGCACAAAGAGCGAAAAAAATCCGACTAAATGCGATCACAATTGCCCTGGAACTCGACTTTGTCCTTCTTGTCAGACCAGTCGAACCAGTCGAACCAGTCAGACTTTAACAAACCGGTTTGGGGTATACTCTTCTCAGAGGGATTCTTGCAATGCGCCAAATAATTCTCTGCCTGTTGCTCTGCGCGCTCATCTTCACCGGCGAGACCGTCCGTGCTGATGCGCCTGTGCAGGCGCCACCGCCGGCAACCACGCCTGCTCCTAACCACGCTCACCTGAGTCCTACCGCCACCACGCCCGCGGAAACCGCACTCGGCAAGAAAACCTGCGAGCTGATCGAAAAAGAATGTAAACTCGTCAAAGACGAAAAAGCTATCGCGCGCTTGAACACTATTGCCAGTAACATTGTCCCGTATACACAACGCCCGGATGTGGTATATCAGTGCAAAATCCTCGATACGCCGGGCATCAACGCGGAGTCGATCCCCGGCGGATATATCTACGTCACTAAAGGATTGCTGGATGCGGTCGAGAGCGATGATGAGCTTGCCGGCGTGCTGGCGCACGAAATCAGTCACAATTCACTCTATCATGTCAAAAAGATGGCGGAACGCGAGAAAAAAGCCAGCATCAACCAGATCGCGGCGATTGCACTCTCCGCCCTTGCTACCCGTAATTTTGCCGATCCTGCACAAATTGCCGTGATGAGTATGTATGTGAAAACCGCGGTGATGAACGGATATAGCATAGATATCGAGGAAGAAGCGGATAAAAATGGCATGCGCTATCTGTCACACCAGCACCTTTACGAGCCATCCGGCATGTTGTCGGTAATGCTTGGTTTCCAGCAGATGGAGAACACCCACCCGAAAATCAATTACGGATGCTTTCAAGATCACCCCGGTTCCGCGGATCGCGTTAGCTATCTTGAAAAGGAGATGAAGGAACTGGGCATCAAGCCGGACCTCTGGCGCGTGGTCAAATTCCGCGCCTCCATGGCGCCGGTGGAGGACGGCAAGAAGGGATACACGGTGCTGTTAGGCGCCACCTGTGTCTTCACCTTCACCGCCTCCGATGGCAACCAGGATGCCCGAGCGCGCGCCCTGGGCACCGTGGACGCCATCAACACCTGCCTGAACAAAGCCTTCGTGCAACAATCCGATATCGTGCTGGATTATACTGGCGCCACTGCCGTCATCAGCATGCCCAACGATCCCGTGTTGACCATCACCAAAGCCGATACCGATGCGAGTGGTCGCACATTGGAATACCTGGCCTACGGCGCTAAAGCAGGCCTCCGGGACGCCATCATGCAGGAGAAAATGAAACGGGGTTGGTGAGCTAAAAAGATATTGTAGTAACAGGCTAAGATTTCTTAATCTCCTTACCTAATCTCCTTACTTAATCTCTCTTTCATCTCCCTACATAATTTCTATCCAGGACAGCATAGCTTGCGAAGGAAAATTTTCCTTTTATATCTGCTTTATGTTTTTGTGACTATGTTGGGCAGACTCTAAGGAGGGAAACTCAATACCGATTAGGTAAGGAGATTAAGATCTAACCTGACTATTATATCCTTTCCATCCTTCGCTATTGAATTCTATTCCCCCGTAACGTATACTTTCCCCATGCCAGCCTCACCCCCACAACTGGTCTACGATGCCGGAACACTGCTCATCGAGGGAGCAGTTCCACCGCTGCTGCCGCCGCAATTTGTCTGGGATGCGCGGGTGGAAAAATATCGCGCGCCGGCGGTGTTGCGACGAGGGAGCCTGGGATTTTTCGCGAAACGGCACATCAACATTGAAGATTGTTGCTCGCAGGCGAAGGCACTCGACTTGCATTTGTCGCTAGCGCTCACCTCACGACCCTATCAGCAGGCGGCTATCACGGCGTGGACGGATTGCGGGCGGTGCGGCACGGTGGTGCTGCCTACCGGGGCGGGAAAAACCTTCGTGGCGCTCACGGCCATAGCCGACGTGGGGCGTAGTACGCTGGTAGTGGCGCCTACCATCGATCTGATGAACCAGTGGTATTCGCTACTCGTCGATGCCTTCACCTGTGAGATAGGCATCCTTGGCGGGGGTTACCATGAACTGCGCGATATCACGGTGACCACCTATGACAGCGCCTACCGCTACGCCGCCGACTATGGCAATCGCTTTGACCTGTTGATCTGCGATGAAGTGCATCATCTACCCGCGCCGAGTTACCGGCAAATCCCGCTGCTCTCCACCGCCTGGTTTCGCCTTGGGCTCACCGCGACCTACGAACGGCTGGATTACACGCATAACGATCTGGAATTTCTCCTCGGCCCGGTGGTGTATAAGTGCGGCATCGATAAACTGAAAGGCGAATACCTGGCGGATTATGAGATCATCAGGATTCGCACGACCCTCACTGACGAGGAACTGGCGCGCTATCGCCAATGCGAAAACCGCTACCAAGCGTTCCTGCAGGGATCAGGCATAAAACCGTTCGGCACGGGTTGGGTAGATTTCCTTAAAGCCAGCGGATATCGTCCGGAAGCGCGCGATGCGCTGCTGGCTAAATTCGAAATGCAGCGCATCGTCATCAACTCCGAGCGCAAGCTTGAAGTGCTGGATTCACTGCTCAAGCAGCACTGGCAGGACAAAATCATCATTTTCACCGAACATAATGAGCTGGTTTATCGCATCTCCAGCGAATTTCTCCTCCCCGCTATCACGCATCAGACGAAAGCCCGCGAACGTAAATGGATTCTCGATAGTTTTAAAGGCGAGTTGTTACACGCCATCGTCACCTCCAAAGTATTGAACGAAGGCATTGATGTGCCTTCAGCGAAGATCGCCATCGTACTGAGCGGCAGCGCCAGCCCGCGTGAATATCTGCAGCGTCTGGGACGCATTTTGCGTAAAGGCGACGGGCAGAAGCGCGCCATCCTTTATGAAGTGGTCACCTCCGCTACCCGTGAGATGGAGGTGAGCGCCAGGAGACGGAAAACCGATGCTTACACTTGAGCTACTGCGCTTGCGCGTCACCGGTAATACCGTCACTCCCATCTATCTCACTATTAGTGGTGGACGGAAGTTCCGTGAGATCGCCGCCGGCATCATCGCCGTTTATCACGCGCACGTAGGGAGCAATCTCGGTGAATTAGCCCAGGCGCTCGATGAGTTCACCGGCAACAGCGCTGACATCAAAGTATATCGCGGATTGGCCAAGATCCTGCACGACTCGCTCATTATTGCGCCCCCCATTGAGGTCAACGCGGAAGAGCTGCGACGCACCGTCTTCACGCAGGCTGCGCGGGAAGGCCCGCTCACGCGCACTGCCGATATGCTCTTCCCACATACCTTCGCCGAGAAAGTCGAGGAAATCGCCGTGACCAGGGGGATGAACGCATCGACATTGCGCACGGCACTCTACGCCGATCTGAAAGACCGGCAGCGCATCCTTGCGCTTGACCTGACTCTCACTCCGGAAACCTTGATTCAGCGCTACAATACCGCGCTGGCGCAGGCCATGGTCTTCCGCGCGACGCGCATGGTGTTGGATGTCTATGACCACTATCGCCTGCTCTTCCAATACATGAAGCTCACCGGATTGATGCACAGCATCACGCCGCTCCCGGGCGGGTATCGCATCGATATCGACGGTCCGGTTTCGCTCTTCAGCAACAGCGAGCGCTATGGCTGCAATATGGCGAACCTTATCCCGGCTATCCTCAAGTGCCAACAATGGCGGCTGGCGGCTAAGGTGCATGTCGGCAGTGAAGAAAAAATCTTCCGCCTGTCCCCGCGCGACGGCCTTATTTCGCATTACCGCGACGAGCCGCGCTTCAATTCGCGTTACGAAGAAGCACTCTTTACCCGCTTTAGCAAAAGTGCAAAGCAGAAATGGGCCATCGAGCGGGAAGGCGCCATTCTGACACTAGGCGACACGATTATGATCCCTGATTTCAAATTTACCCATCCGGATGGCCGCGTAGCACACCTGGAGATTGTCGGCTTCTGGACTCCGCAATACCTGGCGCGCAAGCTGGAGAAAGTGCAAAAACTCGCTACCCCCAACCTGATAATAGCCATCCCTTCCGCGCTGAACTGCGCACGTGATACTTTTTCCGGAGAAGTGATCCATTTCAAAGGATCGCTGCTGCTCAAAGATCTGCTCCCGAGCCTGGAACGTGTCGGTTGCGTTGAGCCGCCGAGATAATTTATTTTGAACCACAAAGACGCGAAGACACAAAGAGTATTTAAAAGGCTCGCACCTGGCTGCCCTTCGGCTGAATCTCATCGGTTGACATCGGAGAAAATCTCCGAAGGAAAAAGAAAATCCTTGGTGCCTTCGCATCTTCGCGTCTTTGTGGTTCAAAATCAATCTGGTATAATACCTGACAAAGGAGATCATTCCATGTCATCGCTTTTGCTTATGAACAAAGAAGTGCTCTACGATAGTTCCCCGGTGCTCTACGACCGCCCTTTCACACCAGAAACCCTGGCCGCCGACTGGCAGATACGCGGGGGTGAGTGGTGGATCGACGGAGAGTGGCTGACCGGACGCAATCCGCTGAATGCGCCGGGCATGGTCACCTCTCGTGCCACCTATTTCGGCAACGTGCTGCTGGATTTCGAGGCGCGCACCGTACCGCCCTCTACCCATGACATCGACTGCATGTGGAACGGCAGTTGGGATGAAACCACCAACACCCGCGACGTGGCCTACGTGGCCGGCTTGCAAGGCTGGTGGGAAGGCAAAGTCGGCGTCGAGCGCTCACCCGACTACCTGCTCACCGCCGCCACCCCCCTCTTTACTTTTGAAGCAGGCCGCATTTACCGCATGCAAGCGGGCAGCATCGCCGGTCACATCTTTGTCATCGTCGATGGCCGCCTGCTGTTGGAAATCACCGATCCCGCCCCGATAGACAGCACCCGCTACGGCCTGGTCGGCTTCGAAGCCTACGCCAGCATGATCCAGGTGCGCAATCTCACCATCCGCCAGATCGTCTGGCAACCGCGGCAACTGACGTATGCAACGGAGTTTTAATAGATGGTACCACTCCAAAAGTCCCGGTTTTCCCGAAAACAAACGAAAACAAGTAGCAGTTGAGCGAAAAGCGGGGACTGGCTCGCATTTCGCCAATTAAGCCTGGGAGCGATTATCAAAGTTTTCGTGCGAAATGCGTGCCTGTCCCCGCTTTTCGCGGCGGCGTTCGTGTGCTGACCTCACATATACCAGACTCTAACCTGCATTATTCATGACAATTTCGAATATTGCTCAGTTAGCCCGGCAGTCCTTATGTTTCATAAATAATCCGGGCTAATGATGCTGAGACTGGCGCCATCATGCAGGATACCACACGCCAGGCAACGAATAATACGGGTGGCGTAAATGCAAAAGTTTGAGGAATAGGTATGGCAAACGATAGTAGCATAGACGAGAGGCAATCCCTGGAGCCGCCATTCGAGGCTTACCATGGAAAAGAACCATATATCTTCGTAAGTTACGCGCATAAGGATAAAGCCCTGGTATACCCGGAACTGGTGCGCTTGCATGAGGCGGGCTACCGTATCTGGTATGACGAAGGCATCGTGCCTGGAGAAGATTTTACCGCGAATATTGCCAATGCATTGTTGGAGTGTTGCGTATTTATCGTATGGATATCGAGCAATGCGATTCAATCGCGTTATGTCAAACGTGAAATGAATATGGCAGTGAATCGCGAGAAGACCTGTTTGACGTTATATCTGGAAGCAACGCCATTGCCTTCTGATTGGGAATTACAACTCAGTCCTATTCAGGCCATCTATAAATATGATATCCCTGATACCCGTTTCTGGCAAAAGTTGCAGCAAGGCCTACCGGCGATCACACGCGCGGAAGAGAAGCTCGTGCCGACTCCCATTGACACTCGCGCCCGCCTGGCGTTGACTACCGACCCGCCTGGCGCGGCGGTCTATATTGATGAGCAAGAAACCGGTCTGTTCACCCCATGCGAATATGCGGTGAATCTCAAGCGCGAACTCAGCAAAACCATCTACCTCGAAATGAAACTGCCCGGTTTCGAAGACTATTGCGCCGAAGTGGCATTGCGACGCGATATGATTCTGCCTGTCACTGCCACACTCGCCGACCAGCGCGGCCGCCTGCGCATCACCACCACCCCGCCCGGCGCGGCGGTGAGCATCGATGGGAAGGCACTCGGGAAAGTGACCCCCCTGGACTACGCGCGCGAGCTGGGTGCGCGCCTGACGTGCGAGGTGGAAGTGGCGCTGTCGCTGGCGCGGCATGAGCCGCATCGCGCTCGCGTCACGCTGCGCCGGGGGGAAGTGCTGCCACATAGTATTGCCCTCACGCCCGTGAAGGAAGCACCGCAAAGAATGGCTGCTCCTGTTTCGTTGTTTAAAAGTCAACCGACCCGCACGCCGGTGAAAGAAACGCAACCGGGTGCGGTGCGAATGAACGAAAAAGACGGCGCGAAAATGGTGTGGGTACCGGCAGGGGAATTCCTGATGGGGAGCAAGGACGGTGAGGGCGGGTCGAACGAGCATCCACAACACACCGTCTATCTGGATGGCTACTGGATGTACCAGACGCCGGTGACGGTGGCGCAATATCGAAAATTCTGCGCGGCGACTAAGCGCGCCATGCCGTCGGAGCCGTCCTGGAAATGGCAGGACAATCATCCCATGGTGGATGTTACCTGGGAGGATGCTGCCGCCTATGCGCAGTGGGCAGGGGCGGCGCTACCCAGTGAGGCCCAGTGGGAAAAAGCGGCGCGCGGGACGGATGGACGAGTCTATCCGTGGGGGAATGACTGGGACGACAATAAAGCCCAGTGTTCTAAGAAAGAATGGGGGGATGCCAAAAAGACCGCGCCGGTGGGCAGCTACCTGGCGGGGGCCAGTCCGTATAGGTGTCTGGACATGGCGGGAAACGTGTGGGAGTGGTGCGCGGATTGGTATGATGCGAACTATTACCGGAATTCGCCGTCACGCAATCCGACCGGAACTGAAAATGGAAAAGCGCGCGTGCTGCGCGGCGGTTGCTGGTACAATTACGATGCCGCGCTCTTCCGCGCTGCCTACCGGTATAGTGACGTACCCATGCTCAGGGACGAGTACGACGGGTTCCGTTGCGCGGTTCGCTCGGCAGGACCGTAATATCCCCTTTTCCTTTAACTCCTTTTCCCCATATAGGTGCAGGATGCGCCGCACTGGCCAGGGATGGCCAGATTGTCTTGCGCGTAGCGCTGAGCGATGCAAATCAATTTTAAAGATTTGCGACAAAAAAGACGCTTGAGGGTGAATTATGCCAAATGATATGCGTGCAGTGACAAAAACATATGATTTCACGCTCTGGCTATTGCCTCACCTGGCGAAATTCAACCGCGATTATCGATTTACGCTGGGCAATCGACTGGAAGACGGCACACTGGAAGTATTGGAAATACTGGTGGAGTCCAGTTATACCAAAGACAAACGATTGTTGTTACAACGAGCCAACATACGTCTGAACCGTGTGCGCTATCTGGTGCGATTGGCGAAAGATTTACAGCAAATCAACCTGAAGCAATATGAATTTGCCGCACTCGCCATTAATGATATCGGGGTAGAAATTGGTGGTTGGCTGAAACAGCAAGACCGAAAAGAGGTGTAATGAAACGCGAGAAACATCTCTTTGAACAGATCATCGCCTTTGAGAACCTGCTGCTGGCTGCCCGTAAGGCACAACGCGGAAAACGCTTTACCAAAGCAACCATAATCTTCAATCATCATCTGGAAGAGGAGTTGTTGCGCTTGCAGGATGAATTGTTGCAGAGAACCTATCGCCCTGGGGAATCGCGACAATTCGCCATCCACGACCCAAAGTCGCGCATCATCTCCGCCGCGCCCTATCGTGACCGTGTGATCCATCACGCGGTATGCAACATCGTCGAGCCAATTTTCGAGCGCACCTTCATCTGCGATTCCTATGCCTGCCGAACCGGGAAAGGTACGCATGCAGCGGTTGACCGCCTGACGCAGGCTATGCGTCGCAATGGATATGCTTTGCAATGCGATATTCGCAAATATTTCCCCAGCGTAGATCATGCGATTCTCAAAACATTGCTGCGGCGGAAGATTGCCTGCCCGGGCACATTATGGTTGCTGGAGCTGATTATCGACAGTAGTTCGCCACAGGAAGAGGTGGTGACGTATTTTCCCGGTGATGATCTATTTACCCCGCATCAGCGTCGGCGAGGATTGCCCATCGGTAACCAGACCAGCCAGTTTTTCGCCAATATCTATCTCGATCCGCTCGATCATTTCATCAAGGAGACGTTGCGTGTAGGCGATTATGTGCGCTATTGTGACGACTTTCTCATGCTGGCGAAGGAGAAATCGACGTTATGGCAGATAAAACGGGAGATTGTCTCATTCCTCGCCAACAGGCTGAGGCTGCAATTTCACCCGACAAAGCAGTGGGTGCGGCCGGTGAAGGTGGGATTAGATTTTCTGGGCTATCGTGTGTACCCGACCCATCGCCGCTTGCTGCGCACAAGCGGGTATCGTTTTCAACGTAACCTGGGTATGATGCAACGCGCTTATAGACAAAGTCGGCTTGGATGCCCTATCATACGACAACGTATCGCTGCCTGGCTTGGCCATGCCCGCCATGCGGATACATACAGACTGCGGGCGACCATGTTCAACACAGTCGTCTTCAGACGGGTTGCGACGTGCGAGCGCGCGTGCTGCGCGGCGGTTGCTGGAACAATTACGATACCACGAACTTCCGCGCTGCCAACCGGAATAGTAACGAACCCATGAACAGGAACGAGAACAACGGGTTCCGTTGCGCGGTTCGCTCGGCAGGTCCCCCCATCCTGAGACTTTCAGGAGTAGCCAGAATTGTGAGCATTACGGTGTTCGCGAGCGTGCGGAGGGGAGTCCATGTACGTTGCGGCCCGGTCCTCGGGTGACCCGGGGACGAATATAAAATAGCCCGGCGGCGACTGGTAGGCGCGCGAGCGTTCGAACGCCGTCGCCGGGCAACTCCAGCCGGGAGCGATACCCTCTGAATCTATCTGCTTAATCTCCATGCTTAATCTCTCTTAATCTGCGCAATCGTGGAAGAAGATTAGTACCTAATCGGTGAAATTCTCAACGTTCAGTATAGAATTTGCCTCAAATAAAGAAACGATCATCCATATGATGAGGAGAATTTCACCGAGTAGGTACCAACAAGACCGGTCCAGCCTTGGATATTACATACTTCGTATTGTTGATCGGTCTATTGGTTCCGGTTTGGCCGGTTTAAGAAGAGATTCAGATGACGGCTATCCTGCACGGGCGTCAGTTCTCATTTTCGCTCACCACCAACCTATAAACCTTACCGGGCTATGCACTTGACTCATGTTTGTTATGTGAGTCATGTGTATACCCCGAAAACCTTATTGCTACAATTTTTTCAACATCCGCCCATAACGCGTATTGCCGGTTGCAAGTGAGGCTTCAATACTCGCGCGCCGTTCCCCCTCCGGCACGGGTTCGATTATTAAACGCGTCCCATCGGTTGATATCTCCAGCGGTGTATCATCATCAATATTGAGCAAGTCCAATACCGATCGGTCGATGACGAGTGCACGGCTGTTGCCATGCCGGGTCAATTTCTTGATCATTTGCTCCTCCCTTCATTGGTAATACATTGTATCACCAATGACGATACTCGTCTATGACGAAAAGAAACCATCCGTGTAAATTGGCAACCTGCGAAGCAAGTGGTATTATGAACCACGAGCGATAATAAGTAATCAGTTGTCAGTAACCAGTTGTCACCATCACTCAATCACTATTTACTGCTAACTGCTCACTGCTCACTGCTCACTATCCCGCCCCGGAGGTAACCAGATGAAATCGCACTCTGATTATTTTAACATTGACCTGACAACATTTCCGGTAGACACCCTTCCGGTCATCCTTCCCGATGTCGTGCTCGCGGTTGAACACGACTATGCCGGGGCGTGGACTGCGGCCGGGGATCTGGATGGGGACGGGGTGGCCGAATTGGTGCAAGTGCGCCTTTCGGAGCACGCGGATTCCCACGCGGTGGCTTCCGTATGTGCCTATCGGCTCGATGGCGCCGTGCTCTGGCGCTGGGGCAATCCGGCGGATGGGGTGGCGACATTGCACAGCGATGTGCCCTGTCAGATTCACGACTGGGATCGCGA
>Ga0118677_10008645_pt1 | contig 16243 bp, 7 predicted proteins | sample AliMusrvi5mmetaG_FD_86154 | JGI IMG/M metagenome (GOLD analysis project Ga0118677, IMG submission 86154) | reverse complement strand
CGATGGTTGGGTTGGGGAGTGCTTCACCCGGCCAGCAGAAAAAATCCGACTGGTGTTGTCCAGCGTTTTGATTCAAAATGTTCATCACCAGTGCTTTGAATGATTCAGAGCATAGGCGCTGGATGCGGGAGTATTCGTGTCTCGCGGTGATACCTGTGCTTGCGTTGCTTCCTGCCCACTCCTTCGCCCTGTGACCGGCGTGACCGTCTCTGACTACTATGGGTGGGTCTGACTCCCGGAATGTCCGATTGGCGTCTTCTACGGGTTGATCGCCAATGGCCCTTGGTCGCCTCACGGCCTCCGCAGGTGCACTTCCCGGGTCTCCCGAGTTCAAGGTGCCGACTTTGTAAAATCGGTCCATCTTTACGCTTCTCGTCACACATGCCACGGTCTTGATCGACCCCGGTGGAACCTTGGACACTTGCCATGTCGCGTCTGTCGGTACTGGATTCTCCATGACGTTACTGGATCTCCTTCCACATGATACTCTTACGGGGCTGTATCAACCTTCAGGCGGGTGCGAACCGCCCTGTGGCCTATGTGATTCCCTGTGTACGCTTCAATCATGCTGTTTCCCCATCCATCGGCCTCCAAGTCGGCCTCCGGGTTCATGTTGTTGACGCGGTGCCTCCCGCGAAGTTCCAATGGGTTAGCTAACACAACTGCAACACTCGGTAGTTCCTACTGGCTAGGTTTTGGAACATCAGGTCATTCACCTGACAAGAAGCGCCTTGCTTTTCTCGGCGCACAACGCCAAGCCTAGCCGCCGGCGCGATTGGAGAGTGGTTGGTGTGAAGCAGTGGTGCTGATGCCGGTCGGCTACGGCGATTTGTTCGCCTTCTTGATATTGAGGGTATCGCTTTTTTGTAACCTGCTTGCCCTGCCATTTATGAGTCCTCACAAATCGCTTTCTAGCCAAGAGATTATTCTGGGGCGCTACTCGTGCTTGCCACCACCGACTTGTCCGCCCGGAGAATTGATGTCGAACGTGTACGCAATCGCTTCACGAATCTGTTCCATTATTTTCCCGTGGAATATTCCTATCGGTCCTTTGAGTTCATGGTGTTGAATAGCCTGAAGGCCCTGCATATTGGCGTAACTGCGCTCGCGCAGAAACGGTCGGGAAGGCAATTCCACTTCGTAAGCAGATCCTCTGTAAGCCGTCGTGATTGGAGCGCAAATCGACAAAGCCCGAGGCGCGGAAGCATCGTCTCGGGAAACGACCAACATCATCCGGACCTTCCCGCCCATGCCCAGATCCACTCGGTAGACTTCCCCAGGTTTAGTCTTCATAAAGGGAATTGATGGCATCCTGCCGCATTTGGGCCGGAAGCAGCAGGTCGGCGTTGTCGGGAATCCCCACAATGAACGGCAATCCTCGCCTCAGCCTCACCTGACTTAGGAACATTCGGATCGCTTCTGTCGTGTTGATTCCCAAGGTGCCGAAGACCGCTTCTGCATCGGCCTTCAGCTTGGAATCTACTCTTGCTCGCACAATTGCCTCTTTCATGGCACGATTGTAGCACAAACGAGTCACCCCGCAAGCTGTATTTTTGGATTTTTTCTTCGGTGAACGCTGAGCCCTGCTGCCGGCGCGGCAGGAAAGTTGTTGGTTGGAAACTGCTGGGCTGATGCCGGTCAGCAGCGGCGACTTCCATGAGAAGGCAGTCAATAGCAAATTGAAGTTTACTTCAACTATCTTTCTGTGGGGTGGAGGTTGCTTGGAATGGGAGAGTTGGATTTTGCCACAAGCGGTCCGCGAAGACCCCCGCTCCCCTGGGGGGACGGGAGGGGCGAAGTCCCCGGAGGGGATTTAGGGGCGAAACCCATAAGCGGTCAAGCTGGCTCAGCTTGGCAGGGTTTGGGGCGGCAGCCCCAAGGCACTGTCGCCAGCGGTCGGGGCTGTGGTTACGGATTGAAACAGGGAGTCTTGCTTCCATTCGCACTCGATTGGTCGGTTCCGTTGGTTTGACCTGGTGCATGATTTTGATCCTTGTTTCCTGTTTGAAAGGGGTGGAACGCCGCTATCTTGTTAGCGCACTATGTCCATACGGACAGGGCAGTCGCCGCACCGCGGTCGTTCCAAATCTTCGAAATTGTTTCATCGCGTTCATTCCGGTATGAGCTTCAGGCGGCAGCCGAGTGGTTGTGCAGTGGCTCGTAAATCTCCTCCCGATACCAAAGGGTGAGCATCAACACGGAGAGCTTCCGCGCGACGGCAACCACCGCTTTCTTCTTCGCCCCGCGGCCGCCCCGCGCCACCAGGTGCAGCCCGTGGCGTTTCAGATCACAATCGGGACCAAAGGGGCCGAGGATATATTGGGCGGCGCTGACCAGCAGGCGGCGCAAATAGGCGTCGCCCGCCTTGGATATTCCTAAACGTCTGTCCGTCTCACCCGATTGGTCGCGCTTGGGAACCAGCCCCAGATAGGGCGCGACATCGCGCATGGAGTCGAAGCGTGCGGGATCGCCAATTGTCAGTACAAACGAAAGGGCGGTGATCGGCCCGACTCCGGGAATTTGTTGTAAGAACTCGGTTTCGGGATACGCCTCTGCGCACAGCTCCTCGATCCGTCGCTCCAGTTCGCGGATGCTCTGGGTGAGTTCGTCAACGACCCGCAGCGAGGGTTCGCACATGGCCAGAAGCTTTGGGTCGACTCCGGCAAGACTCTTGCGGCAGCGTTTTGTGAAACAAGTCGTGTTGGGCGAGGCGACCATCACTCCCATGCTCTTGAGGGTGAAACGGATCGACGAAATGATGTCCACCCGCTGGCGCACGAGATTGTCGCGCAGTTTGACCTGGAGAAGATCACGCTGGGCCTCCTCGGTGGAATGCTCAATAGGGCTGAGCAAGGTGGGATCCACCCGCGCCAGTCGCGCGATCATGTAGGCGTCGCTCTGATCGCTCTTGCGGTTGTTGGCGTAGATGGCACGCAACTTGCGCGGGTTGGCGACGAAAACCTCGTGCCCGAGGGCCTTGAAGAAGCGACTGATCCACGGACTGTGCGATCCGACCTCCATCGCGATCCGACTCCCCGGATACTTTTGCGAGAGTCGCCTGAGTGACTCGCGGTGATTGGTGATGGTTCTTTCGTCGATGATCTCACCCGCGCTGTTGAGGACGCAGATGGCGTGCTTCTTGTCCCCGAGGTCGAGGCCGATGGTGACGGTTGGGAATTTCGGTTTCATGGCGATGAGAAGGTATCACAGCGTTCAAGTCCCGCTGCCTCCTGCCTTCTCATCTAATCTTGTTGGGTGTCTATTCATAGTGCGTCCAAAGCCTGATGACCTTCACAACCCGCTGCTCTTCGTAAACTTGATAGACCAGGCGATGCTGCAGATTGAGGCGCCGTGAAAAGGCTCCCTTGAGATCTCCGATAAGTACCTCGAATGGCGGCGGATCCGCGAATGGATTCTCACTAATGACGTCCAGCAACTCTCTGGTCTTCGTTGCCAGTGGACTGCCTTTGAGCTTCTTCGCGTCCTTCCTCGCCTGAGTGGTGTAGACCAGCTCGTAGCTCACAAGTCAATCTCCCGGCTACAGTTCCCAATCGGCTCGTCCATCCCTTGGCGGATCGACTCCCTCATTCCAGGTACGCTGACCAAGTACAACGTTTCTTGAATCGCTCGCCAGTCAGACTCGGCAACCAAAACCGCATTGCCCCGCCTCCCAGTAATGTGGATCGGTTCATGGTCGGAAACGGCGGCATCTATGACCCGATAAAGGTCAGAGCGGGCAGCGGTAGCTGTAATCGTCTTCACGCGGTGACCGTACGTCATCCCGTGCGTTTTACAAGTGGAATTTTCTTCCCACCTAACAGTGGTCATATGCCTCTGCGCGTTTGATCAGATCAACCACCCAGAGATTGTTCCAGGTGGACAGCCTCCCGGAAGGACCGGCCTCGTTCGCCAACGCTGGAAAGAGTCGTTTCATGGAATGACGCTATCGTCCATAGTCCGCCGGGGCAAGTGAATTCTCTCGGGAAGCCCAGGTGCCGACGTCTTTCCCGGCAGGCATGGGCCAACGGGTTTACACTGTGGCCCGTTTCTTCCTAACTGGACAATTCTCGCGCCGTTCGCTCTTGCGCACTCCACCAGGAATACCAATGCATCATCAGGGATCTGGGCAGAGGGAATCGTGGAATAGGCGGTTCCACGGAACCCGAGGAGAACGAGATCGTGATAATGCCGCACCTCGGTAATTGCCGACCACGCGGGTGCCATCAACCCGAGGGAAATCTTCGCCTCAAATGACGGAACTTCTTGACAAGGCGGACCGGATAGCCATCCTCTCGTTAGAGGTGTTCTTCCATGGAAATGACTTAAAACGCCTGGACCCGTGGCCAGGATGCCTCTTGCCTCTGGTATCTGGCAGGCGACGCTGCCGATTGATCGTTGAAGTCCAACCAAGTTTTTATGGCCATGAAAATCGTGCTCGTGGGTCCCGACAATGAGGACAATCTATCCATCCGTTACCTGAGTTCGGCGTTGTTGCAAAAGGGTCACCGGGTCCATCTCGCGGCCTTCAATTCGCGGGCCGACTCCGCGCGGGTCCTCCGCGAATGCCGCAACGCGGATCTGGTAGGCTTGTCGATGTGTTTCCAAGTGCGGGCCGGGGAATACCTCGAACTCGCGCGTGACCTGAAGGCCGATGGCTGTCGCCTGCTGGTGATGGGTGGGCATTATGCGACCTGCGCCGCGGACGAATTGATGGCCCATCATCCCGCCATCGACATCATCGTGTTGCACGAAGGCGAGCACGCCTTGTGCGAAATCGCGGAACATGCTGCCGGAAATCGGGATTTCGGCGACATCACGGGGATCCTCTGGCGCAAGGATGGCAAACCGGCCCGCACGGGGCCGCGCCGCGCGGTTGACAATCTCGACGCACTGCCGTTTCCCGACCGTCGTGGCAAGCTGCATCTTTTTGCCGGCGTGCCGACCGCCTACATGATGGGCAGTCGCGGCTGCGTGGCGGCTTGCGATTACTGCTGCATCGTCACCTTGCACCAACAAATGCCGGGACGGAGGTACCGGCGGCGTGATCCGGCCAAGGTGGCCGGGGAAATGGCCCAGCTCTATCATGAACGCGGAATCCGCCAGTTCATCTTCCACGACGACAATTTCCTGCTGCCTTCGGAGAAACTGAACCACGAGCGGATCGATCTCTATCAGGCGGCGTGGCAAAAGGAAGGAATGACGGACATCGGTTTCTGCATCAAGTGCCGGCCGCCCGACGCACAACGCGAGGTGTTCCGGAGATTGCGCGAAATGGGCCTGCTCCGCGTGTTTCTCGGCATCGAGTCATCGTCGGCGACAGGTCTCGCGTCGATCGGCCGACGGCAGACCGTGGCGGAATCCGAGCGGGCGCTCGAAGTGTGTCTGGAACTTGGCATCTCCGCCCAATACACGATGATGATGTTTCATCCGGACGCGACGATGAAAACGGTGCGTTCGGATCTGGATTTCATGCGTGGTCACGGTCAACACGCGCTGAATTTCTGCCGCACTGAAATCTACGCCGGCACGCCCTTGGAGCAGCGCATGGTCGCCGAAGGTCGGGCCCGTGGCAACTACCTGGCACGGGTGTATGAAATCGCCGATCCGCGGGCCGCTCTTGCCTGCCAAACGGCCATCGAGGTCTTTCGCAACCGCTGTTGGAACATGGGCGGATTGATGGAACGGACCATCGGAATGGACCACCTCGAGGCCGTGGTCGATCTCTTCTATCAGGGTTCGGCGGTGGACGATTGGAAACGACGGGCACAAATCTATCAGCTTGAGGTGAACCATGACCTCGTGGCGTTGCTCCACGCGGTCGTGGACGCCTGCGCCATGGCACCCGGTCCTACCGATCCGGCCTTTCGAGCGCGAATCGAGGCGATCAAGGAGCAGGAACAACTCAGCCGGGAAAAGCACTTCGCCGAACTCGACCGCCTGCAATGGCTGTTGGACGAAGCGATTCTGCCGTCAATCGGACTGCGACGCGAAGCGGACCGTCGTCTGGTTCCGATCGGATTGATGGGCGGCATCGCCAAACATGCCGCCGCGGTGGCGCTGGCCTTCGGTCTCGTCAGCGGCTGCAAGCACAACAGTGGCGGAATCAGGGAGGACCCCGGCATCTGCGAATATGCCGCCCCACCGCTTGAAACATCCCATCCCGTCGGCAAAGCCCCGAAACGCGACGACATCCTTCCCGCGCCAAAGTATCCGAGTCCAACGCCGCCGAAGATCAAAGCTCCGTACATCTTCGACCACCAAGGCATTTGCGAGTATGCCGCGCCACCATTAAAAGAGTCTCCGTCTGGTGAGCCGCCACGATAATGCGGAGCCACCGGAAAGCAATTTCCTAGCGAGGCGGAGCGATGGACTTTGAACTAACCACGGGGCTTCTCGCCGTCCCTCCACCGGCCTGTTCTGCTGGGCCACCTTGGCCATGATCGATGGCTCTTGTAAGGCACAACATGCTGATTCCAAACAATAGCCACCCGACTCCGTCAGAGTCCACCGTCCGAGCACAGAACCAGATTGTGGACGCTGCCGGTGGCCAGCTTCGAAAATCGTCCTGCCCGCCAGCGCGTCCGTGGCGTTCACCGGCACCGGAATGTCGCGAGCGATGGTTCCGCCGTCACCCATCTGGCCGTAGGACGAGTCGCCCCTCGCGACCAGGCGGGAGGCCGCCCACTGCAAGAGCAGATCGTTGCCGGCCCCCCCGAAGTAATCCGCCACGAACGGGTAGAAAATTCCGCCGAAGGTCAAATCACGATCTGCCCCTGGGATAGATTGCCAAAAACGCCCTGAAAAAAGGCTATCCCGGTGTTTCTGACGACGGTCAAATTCGTTCCGCCTGTAGAGGTCGCGACTCAAACTGAACCTCGAATTCTTCACCGCCGGCGGCACCATCGACAAGATCTGCTTCGCCGCGCAAGGCGAAGTTGCGCTCGGGGCGACGAGCATCGCCGCCAGATGGCTCAAAACGGAGCTCTCAATCACGCCATCCTGCGGGATATCCATATATTTTTTTCTTGTTGACGTTCAAGAGCAATCTGCGACGATACGTCCCCTTCCGCGTCAAGGACGGTGGATCAAAAGCCAAAAAGACTGTTTTAACCATAACTTGAAAAACTCATCGAAATGAAAAAACATGCATTGATACTGGGCTTATTGGGTGTACTTGGTGCCACAGGTGCCTCGGCGGCGACGCTCCTATCCGAGAATTTCGATGGCATCGGTGCCGGTACCACCCCCCCGACGGGCTGGTCCCTGCTTTCGGTTGCTGGGACCAACACGACTTGGGGTGCCGGGGGCACTGCACTGACGGGCGTCACCACCAGCACGACCACCGGGCTGACAACCAACGACGCGCCGACGTCGAACAACAACAATGGCTATAATGCTCTCGGGGCCAGCGGATTGACGGGTGACCGCTGCATTGCGACCGCGCCTACGGGTAACGCGGGTATTGTCATCGAGTCCTTGTCTGTCGCGAACACCCTCGGCGGCTCGATTACCAGCTTCAACATCAGCTACGATATCAAGCGGTTTACCGCTGGGGCCGCCGGCGCCGATGAAAATCCAGGATACTGGCTTTTCTACACTCTGGACGCCGGCACGACCTGGAACAACGTCTCCTCGCTGAATCCCACGCTGACCAACGTCCCCAACACGGCGGGCACCACCAACATCTCGGGGACCTCCATCACGCTGTCCTCGGCATGGCTCGCCGGCAGTTCCATGCGGCTGCGCTGGGTGGACGACAACGGGCTGGCTTCCTCGCCAGACCAGATTCTAGGCTTGGACAATGTGGTCCTCACGGCCGCCGCGGTTCCCGAGCCGGCCTCGTGGAGCATGCTGGCAGTCGGTGCCCTGGCCCTTGTTGCCCGCCGCCGCCGGATCTGATGGTACCGCGACGATCTGACGAAACCTTGGAGGGTCCGGCACAATGCCGGGCCTTCTTTCTTCCCGCTTGAAGCACCGCCGCGCGTGCCAGCGTCGTCAAAGGCGCCAGAGTCAGCATGTGGGAAGGCGCTCAGGGTCGGACGCTCCGCAAATGCGAGATAAGTCTTCCCTCGGGAGGAGGGATGCGGAAGTATCACGCATGCCATGAAAGCATCCGTCATCCTCGCCGCCGCCTTCCTGACTGCCATCATCCCGGTGAGCCCGCTTCCGGCTGCGCCCGCCGCCCGCGCTAACACTTCCCCTCCATCAACCTGCGGCCTCCAGCCCGCAGCGGGAAGTTCCCTGCGAGCCTGGCTCAACCAATCCGCCGTCCTGAAGGAACGGATCGTCTGGATCACCGGCGATGGCAAGGAACTGCATTACGACCAGTGGCCTGCCGCCATGAAGAACCGCATGGATGCCTTCTACCGGAAACTGGCCACCGGCGAGCGCGACCTCGGCATTCGCCTGCCGAACGCCGCCAAGTTCAAGACCTTCAAAGTCTTCTTCACGGCCGACGAGGCCTTTGACATGTATGCCGCCCATGTGGCCCATGTGCTTTATGTCGAGGCCAAGCGCCTGGTACCCTGGAGCATCCAATCCCGTCCCGCCGCTGAACTGGACCAACTGCTGGCCTCTGGCAGCTATTTTGCCCGCATCATCCCCTCGCCTGCGCCCAACGAGTATCCGGCCGGCATTCAGGCTAACCGTGACTTCCAGGAGGCCCCGGAAAATGAGGATCTGGCCGAGTTGATTGGCGATCCGCGCATCGGCTTTGACTTCCTATCCGGCAAGACATCTTCCCCGCATGAAAATCTCATTGCCAAAACCGAACTCGAAACCCTGGTCAACCTCACCGTCTGGCTGCGGGACAACGTTGCCCACGGCCCCATGGACGACAAGCAGCTGGAGCGTGTCGCCGGGCAGCACTGGCTCGACGAGCGCCTGCACGCCTTTCCAGGTGGCAAGCTGGCCATCGCCATCCAGGGTTGCCATTCGGCCACCAAGCTCATGGTCGATCTGGCCCGCAGCGTCAATATCCCGCTCCTGTCGGTCCGGTCCCTCGACGGCGAAAAGGGCGACAAAGCGTGTCATTTCTTCAGCCGTACCCATGGCGGACTGGTCTATGGCTGGGGCGGCCCCACACCCAGGATCGTCTATCACACCGACATGATCTATGCCCGCGCGGGCAAGATCTGCTTCCCGCTGGATGTGCGCACCGGCGAACTGCTGCCCGCCGCGCAGGCCGACCAACGCTACTTCGACGCGTGCTGGCTGAGCCCCGCAATGCTCTCCAAGGCCGGTTTCGTCTTTCACCTCGAACGGGTTGTCCCGGAGAAGGGATTCGGCCACACGTCGCGCCACAAACACGAGGACCGCCAGGACTATGGCTGGATGTGCGGCTACTGGAAAAAGGAGGGCGCTTCCAACTTGGCCGAACTCTATGATGTGTGCATGGATTACGAGTTGTGCGGATTGCCGTGGGTGGAGCACTGTGCCAAGTTCCCCCGCGCCAGGAGTTTCCTCGCCAGTCTGGTCAAGTCCCACAAGGGCGGGTTCGCGGATGACGAACTGCCCCTGGCACTTCCCATCAAGGACGAATCCGAACGCGTTGCTGCCGTCTTGAAAGCAGCCGGCGGCAGCGAGCCATTCCTCAAGCTCGCCGCAGAGCACAAGAGCAAGTTAGGAAGCAACCTGTTGCCCCCGGTGGCCTCCAGGTGATTTCAGCAAAGTCCAGGGACGACATGCCGGTGGGATGCATGGGGCGGTTGGTCAAAGCACACGCCATCGCATTATTGTCCCGTCACTCTCAGCCGCACGAACCACTGCCTACCAGATCCCACCGGCAGGCTGAAGATGTGCTCGGTACCGGTGCCACTGTCCGGCACCTCGGTCCAGCTTCCGGGCTGAAGGGTCGCGCTCCACTCCGCACCGTACACGATGCCGGTGACCCCGGAGGGCTGCGTGAATTCGATGACAAAGTTGTCACCAACCCGTTTGCCCTGGGGCAGGGCTCCCGCAGCACCGCCTGCCGCATCCAGCCCGAAGGCGTAGGCGACGAGGGGCGAGACGCCAGTCCGACCGGAACCCGCGTTCGCCCAATCCTGCGACCCGGCTCCGTTCTGCGTGGCGCCACCGGACGAAACTCCAACCACACTCAGGTTGTGCTGCGCCGCCGACCCGCTGGCCAGCGCCATGATGCGCGCCCCCGCATCCAGCCCGCTGAAGTCCACCACGACGGGCACCTCGCTCGCCGTCGTGCCGTTGTTGCCTAACTGGCCGTAGGCATTGTCTCCCCAGGCCGCCAGCGTGCCGTCCGCCAGCTGCGCCAGGCTGTGGCTGCCGCCGAGCGCGATTTGCGTTAGGGATGCGCCCGCCATGTTGACGGCCACGGGCACAATGCTCTGCGTGACGCCCGTTAGACCCAGCTGACCGCTCTTGTTCCAGCCCCAGGCGGCCAATGTGCCATCGGCGCACAACGCCAGGCTGTGCGCGCCGCTGGCGCGGATGGCCACCACCGACTTGCCAGCCAATACGCCGAACCCGCCGATGGGCACCGGCAGCGTGTTGAAAATCGTGCTGTCATTGCCGAGCTGGCCACGATTGTTATAGCCCCAGGCCAACAAGGTGCCGTCAGTGCAAAGCGCCAGCGTGTGGTATTGTCCCGCAGTGATCGACGCGATGCTCTTGCCCGCAGGCGTGGCCACCGTCACGGGGACGGAGCTGGTGGTCGTGGTGCCGTCACCCAGTTCGCCCTCGTCATTGTAGCCCCAGGCGGCCAGCGTGCCGTCGTCGCACAGCGCGAAGCTGCTGTATGCCGAAGCCGCCACCGCCACCACGTGTTTTCCAACCAGCGCGCCAGTTGGCTTCACCGGCACCGGCACCCGGCGCGTCGCGGTGTCGGCGCTGCCCAGCTGGCCGTAGTTGTTATAGCCCCAGGCGGCCACGCTGCCATCCGCGCACAGCGCCAGATTGTGGAACGGCCCGGCGGCGATGGCAATAACCGTCCTACCCGCGAGGGCACCGGAGCGATCCACGGCCACCGGCACACTGCTTGGCGTGGCGCTGTTGTTGCCCAATTGGCCGTAGACATTGTAGCCCCAGGCCGCCAGCGTGCCATCCGCGCAAAGGACCAGACTATTCAGATAACCCTCGGCCACCGCCGTGACGGTTTTGTTAGCCAGCACGCCCGTGTCATCAACTGAGGTTGGCCGCAGGCGGCGGGTGGTGGTGGCGTCACCCAACTGCCCCGCGCTGTTCGAGCCCCAAGCCACCAGCTCGGTGGCGGCCCATTGCAGCACCAAGTCATTCCCACTACCGCCGTAGTAGTTCGCCACAAAATCATAGCCCTTCCCCGCAAAATTCAAGGTCACTTTCTGCCCCTGTGTCAGATTGCCAAAGTTACCATAAATGAACCCGAGGCTGCGGTTGTCCACCATCGTGAGAATCGTTCCAGGTTGCGGCGCGTAAGCCAGGACCATATCCACCGGAATGCCAGTGGCCGCGAATCCGTTGGCGCTCACCGGCACATCGCTGCCGGAGCGGAAGGTGAAGTTCAACGGCAGGCGGGTCACAGTGATGGTATATGTCTTGGTGGCGATGCCGTCCTCGGCAGTGACCAACGTGGTGATGGTGTTGTCACCAACGGCCATGGAGATCAACCCGCTGGCCGCTCCCCCCGCGACTGCCACGCCTTCCACTTGCACCGAGGCGCGCGGATGATCAGTCACCGCCGTCACCGTCACACCCTCCACGGCAAACGGCACCGTGGCCACATAACCGGTGGTGGTCTTGGCAAAGTCAGGCCCAAAGGCGCCCGTATTCAATCCCAATGCCGCCAGTAGCGCGTTGTCACTGAGCGTGGTGAAGGTCATGTCGGCGCTTCTAACTACTCCGCCGCAGCCGCTGGCGACCACCCGGTAGTGATAGAGCGTGCCGTGTAACAGGCCGCCGACCGGCGCGCTGACGGCCGTGTCGCCCGTGCCCGTCACCGCCGCCGGGGTGGCGGCCACGGTGGCGCCATACGTTTCATCCAAGCCATACTCGAAGGCCACCGTGACGGCATTGCCGTTGCCATTGACGCTGCCGCTCAAGGTGGCGCTGAGGCCGGTGATGGCCGAGGCCGGCAGCGGGGTGGCGCTTTGCAGCGGCGAACCGACGAGCGCCAGTACGTGCTTGGAAGTTGACCCGCTGCCAACCATCACGAAGCGTTCGCCGGAACGCAGTGGCTCCGTATAGACCGTCATCGGCGCATTGCAGTCGCCGGTGCCACCATTACCCAGCTGGCCACTGGAATTAGCCCCCCATGTTGCCAGCGTGCCATCAGAGCACAGCGCAAGCGAATGGAGGTAGCCCGAGCCGATGCCAACCACAACCTTTCCGGCAAGCACGCCGCTTGTGTCCACCAACAGCGGCACGTTGCTCCTCACCGTGCTGTTGTTGCCCAACTGGCCATAGCTGTTATCCCCACAGGTGGCCAGCGTGCCATCGGCACACAGCACCAGGCTGTGGCCGTTGCCGGCAGCGAGTGCGGACACCGCCTTGCCGGCGAGCACGCCGCTGCGATCCACTGCTACGGGCACTTTGCTGCCCGTGTTGCTGTTGTTGCCCAACTGGCCATATGAATTGTCGCCCCACGCGTACAGCGTGCCGTCGGCGCACAGCGCCAGGCAATGAAAGCCACCCGAGCCGATGGCCACGACACTCTTGCCGGCAAGCGCACCCGCCGTGCCCACCATGACCGGTGCGCTGCTGTCCGTTGTGCTGTTGTTGCCCAACTGACCACTGTAATTGTAGCCCCACGCGGCCAGCGTGCCATCCGAGCACAACGCGAGGTTGTGGGAATTACCAACCGCGATGGCCACCACAGTCTTGCCGGCGAGCACACCGCTTCGATCCACTGCCACGGGCGTTGAACTTGATGAAGTTGTGTTGTTGCCCAACTGGCCGTTGCTGTTATATCCCCAAGCGGCCAAGGTGCCATCCGCGCACAACGCGAGACTGTGTTGTGCCCCGGCCGCCACCGCCACCACCGTTTTGCCGGCCAGCACCCCCGAGCGGTCCACCAACACCGGCACTTTGCTGGATGCGGAGGAACCGGTGCCCAACTGGCCATACGAATTGCAGCCCCAGGCGGCCAGCGTGCCGTCGATGCACACGGCCAGACTGTGCCCGCCGCTGTAGGTGCTGGACGTGCCTGCGGCCGTGGCGACCACCACCTTGCCAGCGAGCACACCCGTCATATCCACCGGAACCGGAATACTGCTGTTGCTGCTGCTGTTATTTCCCAACTGACCGTAGTCATTCAGCCCCCAGCCTATCAGCCTGCTGTTCGCCCACTGCAATACCAGGTCGTTGCCGCTGCCGCCGAAGTAGTTGGCGACAAACGCGTAACTCACATTGCCGTACGTCAACTCCACCACTTGGCCCTGGGCCAAATTGTCAAAGGTGCCGCGCGGCCGCCGCAATCCCGTTAGATTCAACACCGTCAGTTGGGTTCCCGCAAGCGGGGCGAAATTAAGCGCAAACCGCGCGGTATTCCCAGTGAGCACCAGGTCATCATGGGTCAACGGCACATCGGTGACGGAATTGAAAGCAAACACCTCCGGCAAACGGGTCACCTTCACCTTGTATGTCTGGGTGTTGCTGCCGTCCGCCGCAACCACCACGACGGCAATCCAATTATCGCCAGGCGTCAGTTCGAGCGGCGCACTGGCCGCGCCGCCGGTCACCCTGGCACCGTTGACGCTGACCGTGGCGCTGGCATCGGCGGCGAGCGGAGTCACGCTGATGCGGTTGACTGCAAACGGCACGCTGGCGATATAGTTGGGGTTGGACCCGCTGAAGGCGGGATCCAGGGTGCCGCTGCTAAGCGTCAGACCGGTTAGCGTACCGAAGGTGGTGGTGGTGAAGGTCATGTCCTCACCCAGCGTCTGGCTGATCCCATCGAAAGCGATCACCCGGTAGTGATAGGTGGTGCCGGAGAGCAAGCCGCCGAGCGCGGCGCTAACCGCCGTGGCCGTGCTGGCTTGCGCGACCGCGGGACTGGCGGCAGCCATCGTGCCATAGGTGCCGCTCAAGCCATATTCGAAAGCCACGCTGGTGCTGGCACCGTTGCCATTCACGCTGCCGTTCACGGTGACGGTGGCATCATTGACGGCGCTCGCCGCCAGAGTCGTCACCACGGGTGGCGGCGGACCGGCGGCGAGCGCGAGTGTGTGCCGGTATGAGCCAAATGCCGCCACAAAACGTTCGCCGGCGCTTAGAGCGGAAGTATCCACCCACACCGGCACCAGACTGTTGGTGGTGGAGTTGTTTCCTAACAATCCGGTGGCATTATAGCCCCAGGCGGCCAGCCTGCCATCCGAGCACAACGCCAGACTGTACGCGGAGCCGGCGGAAACGCCCACCACGGTGCCGCCGGCCGGCATTCCGGTTAGATTCACCACCGCCGGCACCCGGCTCAAGGTAGTGGTGTTGTTGCCCAACTCGCCATCGCCGTTGTAGCCCCATGCGGCCACCGTGCCATCGGCGCACAACGCCAGATTGTGGGAGTCCCCAGCCTCGATGGCAACCACCGTCTTGCCACTTAGAGCGCCTTTTCTAACTGGAACCGGCACCTTGCTTGGCAGCAGGCTGTTGTCGCCCAACTGGCCATAGGTATTGTCTCCCCAAGTGACCATGGAGCCATCCGCGCACAGCGCGAGGCTGTGCCCATTGCCGGCGGCAATCGCAACGACGGTCTTGCCGGCCAGTGCCCCGCTGGTGTCCACCATCACCGGCACGAGGCTGGTGGTCGTTCGGTTGTTGCCTAACTGGCCCTTGTCATTGCTACCCCAGGCGGCCACCGAGCCATCCGCGCACAAGGCGAGATTGTGAGTCTGGCCTGCGGCAATGGCCACCACCGACTTGTCGGCCAGCACGCCGCTGGCATCCACCAACACCGGCACGGCGCTATCTTGCGTGCTGTTGTTGCCCAGCGAGCCGTAGGAATTGTCACCCCACGCCGCCACGCTGCCGTCCGCACACAACGCCAAACTGTCGGAAGCTCCGGCAGCCACGGCAATGACCCTCTTGCCGGCCAGCACTCCGGTTTGATTCACCAACACCGGCTCGGTCCGGTTGCGATTGGCGCCATCGCCCACCTGGCCATCTTGATTATATCCCCACGCGGTCAACGTGCCGTCCGCGCACAAGGCGAGATTGTGGTCGCCCCCAGCTGCGACCGCGGCGAGCGTTTTGCCGCGCAGCACTCCGGTCATCAGCACCGCCCCCGGCACCAGACTGCCCGTCGTGCCGCCGTTGCCCAACTGCGAATAGTAATTGTCCCCCCACCCTAGCAATCTCGTGTTGGCCCAGCGCAACACCAGGTCATGGCCGGTGCCACCTTGGTAATCGGCCACAAACGAGTAGATCACCCCTCCATAGCTCAAGTACGCCCGCCGCCCTTGTGCCAGATTGTCGAACACCCCTTGAATCGGGCCGCCGCCCGTGGTTTTCACCACCGTTAGATTGGTGCCCGGCAGCGGCGCGTAATTCAGCGCAAACGTCGCCGAGTTGCCGCTGGCCACCAAATCATCAACCGTCAGTGCCACGTCACCGGCCGAGTTAAAGGCAAACACTTCGGGCAGCCGCACGACTCTTATGATATATGTCTGCGCGTTGACGCCATCGGCCGCGACCACTTCTATCTCAATCTCGTTGTCACCCACCGCCAGATCGATCGGTCCACTGGCAGTGCCCGACGCCACACGGACGCCATTGACCGCAATGCTGGCCCCAGCGGTCTCACTAACTGCCGTGACGCCGATCGCGCCGGAGCCATACGGCACCGTCACCAGGTATTCGGCTAGGGAAGCCGCAAACGCCGGGAACAACGTGCCACTGCTCAAGGCAAGATCGGATAGTGAGGACAAGCTTCCGGTGGTGAACGTCATGTCCTCACCCGTCGCCATGCCAACGGCGCTGGCCGCCACCACCCGATAGGAAGTAGTCAGACCATATTCAAACGTCACGGTGCTGGCGCTGCCTTGGGCGTTGACGCTGCCGTTGAGGATGGCGGAGGTGTCGGCGAGCGTGCTGGCCGCCAGGGTGTTGGCCACTGGGGCCGGCGGCATCGCCACCAGCGCGAGCCCACCATAGGCCGAGGACGTGGATACGCCCGCAGCAAACCTTTCGCCGCTCGCCAGGGTGGCGCTTGCCACCGCTACCGGAACCGGACTGTTGGTGCTGCCGTTGTTACCTAACTGGCCTGAGCCATTGAAGCCCCACGCGGTCAGCGTACCGTCGGAACACAACGCATAGT
>Ga0118677_10008643_pt1 | contig 16247 bp, 13 predicted proteins | sample AliMusrvi5mmetaG_FD_86154 | JGI IMG/M metagenome (GOLD analysis project Ga0118677, IMG submission 86154) | reverse complement strand
CTGCAAGCGAACTCTGGGAAGATGGCAGATACAAGATGTTCAAGAGTACCGGTAAATTTGTTTCAAGTGATGATATGATCAGGTTATGGGAAGAGTGGGTAAAACAGTATCCGATCGTTTTACTCGAAGACGGCCTGGCCGAAAATGACTGGAATGGATGGAAAAACCTGACCCAGGTTCTGGGAAATAAAATCGAAATTGTCGGGGATGACCTTTTCTGCACCAACAAAGCCATTTTACAGGAAGGGATTGATAAAGGTGTTGCAAATTCAATCCTGATTAAACTCAATCAGATCGGAACAGTGTCCGAAACACTTGAAACCATCGAACTGGCTTACAAAAACAGTTACAACTGCTTCGTTTCACACAGAAGCGGCGAAACGGTAGACAGCTTTATCTCGGACCTCACTGTAGGAGTCAATTCAGGTCACCTTAAAACCGGCAGTGGTTGTCGCGGCGAACGAATCGAGAAATTTAACCAGCTGATGCGCATTGAACATGAATTGGGCAATGCATCTCGCTTTGCCGGAAAAAAGGCCTTTAAGAATGCCTGAAAAATGAAAATGGAAAAGAAATTGGTGTTTTACATAAACTGAAAAATCCTGAAGCAATTTCATAACTGGCAGAGCAATTAATTGTACATTTGAGAAAATTTTCATCCTGAAATGTCCAAACACAGGGCTAACTCAACTGGTGATTTCGTAAGTAACTGTTTTGAAGTTGATTATGAAGTTGTTTTTAAACATTATTTTCCGGCACTCAGAAAATATGCACATTTATTTGTCACTGAGCAGGTTGCCGAAGATATTGTTCAGGACATACTGGTTCATTTATGGGAGAACCGGGAAAACCTAAATATACATACCTCATTGGAAGCATACCTTTTCCGGTCTGTGTATCACCGTTGCATAAGCTCAATTAAACAACAAAATATCCACGCCAGACATCTGACCCAAATTGAAATTGAGTTGCGACATGAAGAGTTGAGTTTTTTCGATTCGGATCGGAATGAGACAATCCGTAAACTTTTCATGAACGACCTGAGCTTTGAGTTGAATAATGCAATAAATAGTTTACCGTCAAAATGCCGGGAGGTCTTTGAATTGAGTTTTCTTCAGGATTGCCGGAACAAAGAGATCAGCGAAAAACTGCATATTTCGGTCTATACCGTTGAGAGTCATATTACCAATGCACTTAAAGCACTGCGCAAAAAGTTATCAAAACTAATGTCTGTCTTTGTTTAATAAAAATGAATGGCAAAGGTTTATTCCTGATCACGGAGATAATGCTATCGAAATAAAATATGGGTTGAAAAAAATCAGATTCTTTTTAGTGGTTTTCCGTTTCACTATCGTCAATATTGAAAATACCCAATATGAGCGATCCTAATATTGACGATTACCAGATTCTAAAATATCTTCAGGGGGTAAGTACACCGGCTGAAAAGGAAAATATACTCGCCTGGCTGGCCAAATCGGAGGAAAACCGCAATACCTATTTCCGGTTAAAAGCCCTGTGGCATGCCTATAAGGATAATTTCGAGAATGATCAGCAGAACCTTGAGAAATCGCTGTTGGCTTACCGGGCCCGGATTACTCCGGTCAAAAGAATCTCAATTTTCAGTGTGGCCATTTCAAAATTTATTTCAACCCTTTTGATACCAAGTCAAACAAATATATCAGCCAAAAAAATTCGTATGAACTAGTTGGGAAAGATCCTGACTTTCATTCTGAACTATCAAACCAAAATCTTGTTTTTTCTGACCAAACAATGAAAAACATACAACTTATTTTATTTTTTGTTGTTTCTCTAATGTCTGTTTTTCAGACAAATGCAGAAGTAAATCACAGTGAATCAATTTATAAAAAGAGGCTCGCAGATGCAGAGGCAGTTTATTTCACACCTGAGAATTATAAAATTACCGCAGATGGTAAAACCGATATTTCAGATCTCTTGCAAAGTGCCATCAATAAAATGAAGCTGGAGCAAAATTTCGGAATTATCTTTATTCCTGAAGGAACATATATCATTTCGAAAACTATTTATGTTCCTTCTGCAATCCGCCTGATCGGTTATGGTGAAAAGCGTCCTCTGATTGTTTTAAAGAAGGACAGTCCCGGTTACCAGATTGAGGTCCTTTCCGATAAAGGGAAGGCGAATTATATGTTTTGGTTTACAAGCAATGTGGTTGAACCGCAAAAACCGGTAAACGATGCCGGGGCAGGTACTTTTTACAGTGCATTATCCAATATTGACCTGAAAATTGAAGATGGGAATCCGGAGGCAGTGGCGCTACGAACCCATTATGCACAACACAGCTTCATTTCTCATTGTGATATTTCGATTGGAAAAGGGAAAGCGGGAATGTTCGACGTCGGCAATGAGATGGAAGATGTGCGGTTCTATGGTGGCGACTATGGGATTTATACCACCAAAACATCCCCCGGCTGGCAGTTTATGATGATTGATACGTGGTTTGAAGGGCAGCGTAAGGCGGCCATAAAAACCAGAGAAGCGGGACTTACAATTATCCGGATGACCGTAAAGAATGTTCCCCGTGTGATTGAGGTGGAGCACAATTACTGGGAAAAATTGTATATGGAAGATTGCCGGTTTGTAAATGTATCCAATCCGGCTATTTCATTTGATAATGAGGAGAATGCCAATATGCAGATTAACCTGCGGAATATCACCTGTCAGAATGTTCCAGTATTGGTGAGTTATCTGAAAAGCAACAGTCAAACTGCCGCTCCTGGAAAGATCTATAACGTGAAGAGGTTCATTTATGGCCTGCAGATGAACGATCTGGATCAATCACCCAAAGTGGAGACCACCTTCGATCACGAAATTCTGAACAAGCTACCTCCGGCATCACATTTTGATACTCAGGAATTTCCCGCTATTGAATCGTGGGTAAACATTAAAACTCTTGGTGCCAAGGGGGATGGGGAAAAAGATGACACAAAAATCATTCAGAATGCCATCGACAAAAACGACAATATTTATGTTCCTCAGGGGATTTACCGGATAAGTGAAACGATTAAAATGAAGCCAAATACCGTTTTGATTGGTTTACATCCGATTGCAACCCAGTTTGTGATCGGTGAAAGCAGTGCCGCTTTCAGCGGATTTGGAGCCTCAAAGCCCATGGTGGAAGCTCCGGTTGGCGGGAAGAATATCCTCAGCGGAATCGGCCTTTCAACAGGTGAATATAATTACAGGGCCGTTGCGTGCAAATGGATGGCAGGTGAACATTCCATGATTAATGATGTGAAATTTGTGGGAGGCCATGGCTCGATGCGCAAAGGACCCTTTGTTCCCTGGCGAGGGTATGGGGAACCGGGGAAAAAGCCCTCACCCGTCATGGGCCCAGACCCTGCCTGGGATACCCAATACTGGAGTTTATGGGTCACCAACGGCGGTGGCGGCACATTCAAAAATATATGGACTGCCAGTACTAATGCTACATCCGGAATTTATGTTTCAAATACCTCTGCCCCATCGCAGATTTATGCGCTTTCGGTGGAGCACCATGTAAGAAACGAAGTGCGTTTTGATCATGTTTCCAACTGGAAAGTATATGCTCTTCAGCTGGAGGAAGAGAGCCGCGAGGGATCCGAATGTCAGCCCATGGAATTAAGTGACTGCGCCGACATGACGTTTGCGAATCTTTATATGTTCAGGGTGATCAGGGTTAAGACACCTTATCCATATTCAGTTCGTACCTGGGACTGCCGGAATATTGAGATGGTGAATATCCATAATTACAGTCAGGTAAAATATACGACAGATAATCCAGTTTACGACCTCAATACCAATACTGAGGTGCGGTCCGTCGAACTTGCCCGGTTAATGATCAGTGGAAATACTCCAAAAAACTGGGAAACAGAATCTTCCAAACAGGTGAAGACTCTGGCCAGAGGTTTTGAATTTGCCGAGGGGATGTGCACTGATTCCAAGGGAAACGTCTATTTCACAGAACAACGGATGAAGCGGATTTACAAATGGTCGGCAGAAACCAATTCACTCTGTTTACTGGCCGATTATCCGTGGGAACCCCTGTCTCTTGGCTGCGATTCAAAGGATAATTTACTCGTAGTCTTCAGGTATAATCCCCAGTTTGGTCACCTGATCAATGGAGTACAGGAAAAATTTGAAAATCCTGCTGACGCTTCAGGTACCTCATTCAGTGCATGGGGGAACTCGGGATTTGGGACATTGGTCTATGCAATTAATCCGGATCATCCCGATGAAACGATTCAATTATTGGAGAAAGTTCCCATGAGTTCGGTTAAACACGTTCTTAAGGCTTTATATCCATCCAACCGCTGGAGAGACGGACACGATTTCAATACTATTTCAGTCAGTATAAATGAGTCGTGCTTTGTTGCCCCTGACGGTGTCACAATTATACCAGACTGCTATGATCTGGCGCGTGCCACATCTTTGATTGAAGCCTATCCCGGAAAATCTTTGTATGCGAGCGACGAATACAACAAAAGAGTCGTCCGAATGGAGGTTGATTCCCGGGGATATCTTTCAAACCTTACCTGTTTTGCAGAAAAAGGGGAATTTAATGCGGTTCAGGATGCCAAAGGAAATGTATTTGTGGCCGATGGCAATGTGTATATCTATGATTCAAACGGTCAGCAAACCGGGATGATTTATATTCCTGAAAGACCATCTTCCCTTGTCTTCGGAGGAAAAGATAAGTCAACGCTTTTTGTTACCGGCCGGGCAGGGCTTTATTCAATAAACAATAGTGTCAAACAAGAGAAGCCATGAAAATGACCAACCGGATTAAATTTCTAAAATATTCATTTTCAATTTTCCTGATACTTTGTATTGTTCAAAATAGTTTGGCACAACTATTTCTGCACACACAAGGGAAAGATATTGTGGATGAGAATGGAAAGAAAATTCTCCTGAAAGGGGTAGGTCTTGGAAACTGGATGCTGCCCGAAGGATACATGTGGAAGTTTGGGAAAGATGGCGATCGTCCCAGAAAGATTGAAAAGGTAGTGTCCGATCTGATTGGTCCTGAAAAGGCAGATAATTTCTGGAAATCGTTTCGCGAAAATTATATTAATGAAGCCGATATCAGGCGAATAGGTGAGCTTGGCTATAATTCGGTCCGCCCCGCTCTGAATGCCCGTCTATTTATTACCGAAGGAGAAAAAAATATCTTTATCGATGAAGGATTTACACTCCTTGACAACCTGGTTTCGTGGTGTAAAAAGTTTAATTTATATGTGATTATTGATATGCATGCTGCACCCGGCGGGCAAACCGGGCAAAATATCGATGATAGTCGCAATAATGAACCTGAATTGTTTATGAATCCCAAAAACCAGGATCTACTGGAGAAACTCTGGGTTAAAATAGCCGAAAGATACAAGGATGAGCCCACTGTAGCCGCCTACGATTTATTAAACGAACCTTTGCCTGAAATGACAGGAGCCGCCGACAAGTACAAAGATCAGCTGGTCCCGGTTTATGAGCGCCTGATCAGGGCAATCCGGGTTGCCGATAAAAAACATATGATCACCCTGGAAGGTTATAACTGGGCCAATAACTGGTCGATGTTCGGTAAACACCTTGATGATAACGTGGTTTACCAATTCCACTATTATTGCTGGAACAAACCTGATCAACTGAACGATATTAGTCATTTCCTGGAAAAGCAACAACAACTCAATACCCCGGTATGGGTGGGTGAAACCGGCGAAAAAGAGAGCGCCATCTATTTTGCAACTACCCAGTATTTTGAAAAAAATAGCATCGGCTGGTCGTTTTGGCCCTGGAAAAAGATGGATACCAAAAACACCCCTTATTCCATCAAACCCCCTTCGGGATGGAATGAAATTGTTGCCTATACTAAAACGGGGATTAAACTGGCAACAACCGTGGATGCGGAAAAGATTTTTAACCAATTTCTGGAGAACATTCAGTTAAAAAACTGCGTCTATTATCCCGATGTCGTTAATGCGATGCTTAGACGCCTCCCGGTTAAAATTGAAGCCGAAAATTATGGCGCTGACGGCTATCAAAAATCATATTTCGTAAAGGATACGCTTGCGAGGTCATCAACCTACCGTACCAAAGAGCCTGTACCAATTAAATTATTTGACAATAAAAGTTCCGGGCAATACATTGAATTATCTGCCGGTGAATGGGTTGTTTATAACTTCAACTCCAGTTCAGGTTCTGCAAATAGTTTAATTCTTCGGGCAAAATCGTCTCAGCAACCTGCTCAGATTATCCTCTCAGGGAATGGGACCAGTACTAACCTTAGAATCGGATCGACTGATTGGGCAGACTTCAGAATAAAGTTGAACACGCTTCAATTCGTTTCAGGAGAAAATCAGTTGAAAGTGCTTGTCAAAAGCGGAAACATCCAGCTCGACTGGATCGATATTCAATAACTATGCAGACCACAAAATTTATGAATAATCTCTTATGTAACTCGGATATTTCGCACAGAGTTGCAAAGCATTGCAAAGGATATTTAGACATTACCTTGCGAACTTTGCGTTCCTGGCGTGAACTTTTAAGGTTATTATTTTACAGGCTTTATAACTCCAATAATGAGGGACTTTTAATATCCAAGGGAATCGGTGTTATACTGGTCGCATTATCAGGCCTGACCTGTATTAATCAAACAGTTGCCCAACAAAAATCTTTTAGAGTTCTGGCTGTTGCTTCTGCTGATCCGGACCACAATCCTATGATTATTAGGTCTAAAGAATTTCTCGAAAAGATAGCAAATGAAAATAATTTCGAGGTCGATTTTACCCGCGATGCCACACAACTCAATGACGAAAACCTCAATCGTTACCAGGTTTTTGTTCAGCTGCATCTGGCGCCCTTTGACATGACCCGGAATCAGCAAATGGCTGTGCAGCATTTTATCTCACGGGGGAAAGGGTGGGTTGGAGTCCATGCTGCAGGTCTGACCGGAAAACAATTTCTCGCACCAAACACCCCTTACTGGCAATGGTTTGAAAAGCTGATGGGTGGTATTGTTTATTCTCCCCATCCGGCCAAACAAATTGGTGTTTTGGAGGTGGAGGACCGTACTCATCCGGTTATGAAGAATCTACCGGCCTCGTTCAGTATTCTTGACGAGTGGTACGAATTTGACAAGAGTCCAAGGCCTCATGTCCATGTTTTGGCAACGGCAAAGGAGAGCTCATATAAACAGGTCATACCCATGGGAGACCACCCCATGATCTGGACGAATCCCGATTACGACCGCGCCATTTATATCGGGATCGGACACGATGTTTCGGTCTGCGCTGATCCAAATTTTACGATCCTGATACGCGATGCCATTCTCTGGGCCGCATCTCCCGTCCCGAATAAGGCACAATTGAATCTTGATCACTCATTAAATCAGAAGATTACCATTTTAAATAACCAGGTGGCATTCAACCTGACTGGACCCAAGAGGGCAATTGTAAAAAGCGATGAACCACTAACCGAATCAACAACATTTGATCTTGTTGATGCCCTAACATTTGAGAAAGTATTTTCAGGCAGGTTATCACAAGGGATTGAAGTGCAGGAATGGTTTCCTGGGACATTTTATTCGCAGGCTGATTTCTCTGCCTTTGAGATACCTGGATTGTATACAATCGTAATCAGAAAAGAGGGCAGAGCATATTCATCCTACGATTTTAGGATCGGTGAGCAGGCAATCGGGAAAACGGCAATCCCGGCAATTATCAATTTCTTCTTTCATCAGCGTTCCAATTCACCCCAGGAGCTCGAAGCGGATAAACAACTGCTGCTTTACGGAAGTGATAAAACGGTCGATTTACATGGAGGGTGGTGTGACGCATCTGGTGATATCAGCAAATATTTTTCCCATTTAGCCTACACCAATTTTATGTCGCCTCAACAGATACCATTGGTCACCTGGTCGATGATAAATACTGCTGAAACGACATCAAAACTTTTAAAAGAGATTAATGCACAGGAACCATTGATGCAGGAAGCACTTTACGGAGCCGATTACATGCTGAGGTCATTATCTCCGGAGGGTTATTTCTACATGACCGTTTTCTCCTATTTCAATAAAGATCCCAAAGCCAGAAGGGTAGTTGGTTTGCTCGCTGACAGCAAAACAACTTCAGATTATCAATGCGCTTTTCGTGAAGGTGGAGGTATGGCTATTGCAGCGCTGGCCCGCATTTCACAATGGAAAAGGGATGGTGATTTCACCTCTGCCCAATACCTGGTCGGAGCGGAGAAGGGGTTTGCCCATCTGTTGGTAAACAGTACCAAATATGCTGACGATGGAAAAGACAACGTGATCGATGATTATTGTGCGCTTATGGCAGCCTCTGAATTATGGATAGCAACCGGCAAGACCTTATACCGTGATGAAGCCCGGAAGCGGGCAATAAAACTGGCAGGACGAATGACTCCTCAGGGATATTTCCTCGCTAACGATGCCAACCGCCCGTTCTGGCATGCAGCCGATGCAGGTTTACCCGTCATAGCCCTGGCCCGGTTCCTGGATATTGAGAAAGATGCGTCTTACCGTAAACAGGCACTTGGGACCATAAAAAAAGCACTTGATTATAATCTGAAGATAACCGGAGAAGTCCCCAATCCGTTTGGCTATCCGCGTCAGAGTTTCCTCAACAAAGGGAAAGTTCAGAACGGGTTTTTTATTCCTCACGAGAACGAAAGTGGCTGGTGGTGGCAAGGGGAAGATGCAAGGTTAGGTTCACTCGCAGCTGCGGCTATTGTGGGGGGACGACTAGTCTATCCTGGCAATGCAGCCTTTGGCGTAAACCGGGAACTGGCTGAATATGCAAGTCACCTGGTATCGTGGGTATTGGGTTGCAATCCCTACAATATTTGTCTGATGTATGGTTATGGCCAAAACAACGTTCCCTATATGAGTTCGATGTACGGTCATGGTTCAGGCAGAGGCGGCATTTCGAATGGAATTACCGGGAAAGACGGGCATGGTGACGGATCGGGCATTGACTTCAAAATGGAGGACCACGGCAACGAATGGCGCTGGAGTGAACAGTGGATTCCTCATTCGGGCTGGTTTCTGCAGGCCGTATCGGCAATGTCATCCACTAAATAGGAGGGAAAAAGAAGCTCACGCGAAGGCGCGAAGATAAACCTCAGCAACTTGCCGGCTGTCGAGATTTTTTTGAGAATATTCATTTAACTATTTCACTGAATGGCATCAAAACGACTTATATAAACAACTTCTAATAAATCACCTATGAAAATATTTTTCATCAAACTGATTGCAATTCTTGGAATGATAATTGCATTTAATGGTAGTTCGTTTGCGCAATCGCCCAAATTCAAGGTGCTTATTCTTGCAGAGCGTGGCGGATTTCATGAGGGTTTTGTAGTTGCAGCCCTCGAATGGCTTAATAAGCTGGCCTCGGAAAAGAACTTTGAATTCACGTTAGTCAATAATACCAACCTCATAGATGAACCATTTCTCTCGAAATTTAAGGTTTTCATGCAGTTGAATTATCCACCTTACATGTGGACTGATAAGGCCAAAGCTGCTTTTATAAAATATATCGAGGAAGGACGCGGCGGCTGGGTTGGGTTTCATCATGCCACCCTGCTGGGAGAATTTGACGGTTATCCAATGTGGAACTGGTTTTCTGATTTTATGGGTGGAATAAGGTTTAAAACCTATATTGCCGCCACAGCATCCGGGAAAGTTAATGTCGAGGAGAGCCAACATCCCGTGATGAAAGGGGTTCCCGTCTCATTTGTAATTCCAGACGATGAATGGTATACTTTCGACAAAAATCCAAGGCCAAATGTTCATGTACTTGCCTCCGTTGATGAATCGACTTACTCACCGGCATCAGACATCAAAATGGGAGATCATCCGGTTATCTGGGTCAACGAAAAGATGAAAGCACACAATGTCTATTTTCTGATGGGACACCATGCCCACCTGCTCAATTCAGCCGAATTCAAAACCATGGTCACGAATGCCATTTTATGGACTGCCGGGCAGTAATCTTTAATTAATCGAGTATTCAGAATGAAGAAAATGATAATAATATTAAGGGTTGCCATGTTATTCAGTTTGCTGCTGACCCTTTGCATTTCTGCTACCGCCAAATTCCCCAGGTTTAAAGTATTGGCATTTTACTCCACCAGCGTGGAATCTGACCATATAAAGTTTGCACTCGATGCAGTTCACTTCTTTAAGGATCTGACCAGCGGAGATGGTTTCGTACTTGATACCACCTCGGATATGGACGATCTGAAAACTGCAAGGCTTAAGGATTACAGCGTAGTAATGATGCTCAACGATTTTCCCCACAGCCAGAAACAGCGTGAAGCTTTTCAACAATATATGGAAAACGGCGGTGGATGGTTTGGCTTTCATGTTGCTGCCTATAACGATCAGAGTACTCAGTGGCCGTGGCTCCTTAAGTTCCTGGGTGGTGGTGTTTTTTACCGGAATAACTGGCCTCCCATGCCTGCCAAGCTAATTATAGATGATAATTTGCATGCCGTAACTAAAGGGTTGCCCTTAACATATATTTCTCCTTTAAATGAGTGGTATCAATGGAAACCGAGTCCAAGAGAAAATAAAGACGTAAAAGTGTTGGTTACATTATCCCCTGATAATTATCCTTTGGGGTTAAAGGATATTGTCCCCGATGGCGATTTTCCTGTAGTCTGGACTAACACCAAATATCGGATGATCTATATGAATATGGGGCATGGAGGTCATATTTTCAGTGATGCAACCCAGAATATGCTGATCATTTCCGGGCTACGCTGGGTGGTTGCAACCGATAAAAAGGGAGATGTTTTTAAAAAATAGATCAGACAATATGCGAAAATACTTAATTGCCACACACGGAACGTTTGCTGGTGGTATAAAATCATCCATCGATCTGATCCTGGGTGAAACGGAAAATGTATTCCTGATCCAGGCGTATCTGGAGGAGAATAAATCACTTCAGGAGGAGATTGAGAAGGTTATGAAACAAATCAATCCAGGGGATGAACTGATAGTATTTACCGATTTAACAGGAGGCAGCATTACAAATCAGATCCTTCAATTTGCGTTAAAAGAGAATGTCTTTATTGTGACAGGAGTTAACCTTCCCCTTGTTCTCGATATTATGCTCGCAGATCCGGAAATTCCCGTCAGTGAGGTTATTGAGACAGGAATTGGAAATGCCAGAGAGCAAATCGTTTTTGTGAATAAACTAATACATTCAAGTAAAGATATCCATGATTAAATTATTGCGTATTGATGACCGGCTGGTACACGGCCAGGTGGCCTTCACCTGGGTTTCAGCGCTGGGTATAGACTGTCTGATGGTGGCCAATGATCAGGTTGCTCAGGATGATTTCCTCAAAATGACCATGGGGCTTGCCAAACCACCAACGGCAAAATTGTTGATTTTAACCATACACAATGCAATAATCTGGTTGAATGACTCCAGAAGTAAGAACCTGAAGGTCCTGGTTCTGGTGAATTGTGTGAATGATGCTTTTAGACTTACAAAGGGTGTGGCTGAGATTGAATCTGTCAACTTTGGCGGAATCCGCACCAGAGAGGGAGCAAGGCTTATTTCAAAAGCTATCGCCGTTACCGAAGAGGATATTGCCAATATACATCAAATGGAGGAGAAGGGACTTGAGCTTGAGATCAGGCAGGTTCCTACCGATAAAAAACAACTGGTACAGCATTTAATTTAGGGAGGATTTAAAGTGATCATTACTTATCTGTTCATTACGCTTATTGCGATGTTCGGCCACCTCGAAGATTTCCTTGGAACCTCATTATTGAGCAGGCCATTGGTACTGGGTCCTTTGGTTGGAATCGTCCTCGGAGACATGACCCAGGGAATAATCATAGGCGCAACCCTGGAACTGATCTTCATGGGAAATATTAAGGTTGGCGCGGCAATTCCCCCCGATGTAATTAGTGGCGGTGTACTGGGGACTGCATTTGCGATTATGTCGGGCAAAGGTCCGGAAATTGCCCTGGCGATTGCTGTTCCGGTGTCCATCTTAGCCGAAATGGTAATCAGCGGACTGTTTGTTTTCCGTCCAATGTTTAATACCCGGTTTAACAGGTATGCAGAAGAGGGGAGTTACAGGAAGATTGAATGGCTTCATATTGGTTCAGGTTTGCTCAAACCCTTATTGATGGGGCTGATCATCTTCCTTTCGCTTCTGCTGGGCGCCGGTGTTATGAAATCGTTTCTCGATTCGATACCACCATGGGTGCAATCGGGGTTGCAGGTGGCAGGCAACATGTTGCCAGCAGTCGGGTTTGCGCTGTTAATGAACCTCATGTTCAACAGCAAGGTTGCCGCTTACTTTTTCCTCGGCTTTATTCTCGCGAGTTATCTCAAACTTCCCATGATCGCCATTGGTGGATTGGGGGTGATCGCCGCTCTGATTATTACCGCTACCCAGCAAAAAAATGGACAATCCGATGATATGGGCTTTGACGATATGCCCGGTGGAGCTGAAACTCCGGCGAACTCATTGATTTCGAAAAACGATCTCCGGAAGGTCTTTTTCCGCTCCCTTGCGCTGGAGGCAAACTTTAACTTTGAAACCTGGCAGAATACCGGCTTTGTATTTTCTATTATACCAGTTCTCAAACGATTATATACCACGAAAAATTCAATGGCAAAAGGGTTGAAAAGACATCTTGCATTTTTCAATACTGCACCACATGGATCTACCCTCATTTTAGGAATTGTCGCAGCCATGGAGGAACAGAGTTTTCAGCAGCAGAATTTCGACAAAGATTCAATCAACGGAGTAAAGCTCGGGTTAATGGGACCTTTGGCCGGAGTTTTTGATTCGTTCTTCTGGGGCACATTGAAAGTAATTGCGGCAGGAGTAGGTGTCTCTCTTGCCTTAAAGGGAAGTATTCTTGGTCCTCTGCTATTCCTGCTGATATTTAATATCCCCCACTTCCTGCTCAGGTATTACCTGACCTTTATCGGTTATTCGGCAGGGAATAAATTTCTTCAGAACCTGGCCAAGAGTAATATCATGGACAAACTTACCAAAGGTGCCTCTATCCTGGGACTTATGGTTGTCGGAGCAATGCCCGCGATATTGATGCCGGTTAAAACGCCATTGAATATTGGCGCGGCCGAATCACAAATAGCCGTTCAGGGTGTCTTTGACCAGCTGGTGCCAAATCTGTTACCGCTGGCACTCACTTTCCTGGTTTTCTATTTTGTAAAGCGAAATGTAAAAACAACCTGGCTTTTGCTTGGAATCCTCGCTTTAGGATTTATAGGAAGTATTCTACACCTGATTTCTTAAATCATGATAAAAGGAACTGGAGTTTCACCGGGTATTTCAATTGGAAGGGCATATATTTTCAATAAAGGGGATATTGTCATTTCCGGAATTATCCTCGAAAATAGTGAGGAAAAGGAGCGTGAAATTGATAAATTCAACCAGGCTGTTATTTCGGCTATTGATGAGGTGAAAGCAATCAGGTTAAATCCCCAGCTGAATCTTAAGCCTCAGGATTTGGATATCCTCGATACGCAGATAGAATTCCTGAAAGACCCCCAAATTGCAGAAGATGTCCATGAAAAAATCAGGAAAGATTCCAAATCAGCTAATGATGCTATCATTGAGGTAATTGATGCCGCCGTACACATGTTGCGGAATATGGATGATGAATATTTAAGCGCACGTGCAGCAGATCTTCAGGATATCGGGAACCGAATTCTTAGAAATTTGAATCAATGTAAATCAACCTGTCAGGAATTTAGTGAAAATACCATTCTGATCGCCGAAGATCTGGCCCCCTCGGATATCATTACGCTCGATATCACCAGGGTGACAGGTTTTGCTACTCAGCTAGGAGGCAGAACTTCACATACTGCAATTATTGCAAGGGCAAAGGGGATCCCCGCTGTTGCAGGTTGTGGTTCGGAACTCACTAACCTCATTAATGGCGACACTTTAATCCTGGATGGCACTTTGGGAGAATTAATTTTGAATCCTAATTCAGAAATAACGGACATTTATAAATCTAAACAGGCGACTTTGTTGAATGAACAGGTTTTTTTGAAATCACTCAAAGACCTGCCCGCATTCACAACTGATGGTCATCGGATAAAGCTCCACGCTAATATTTCGAATACCCGGGAGCTTGAACAGGTTTTTGAAAATGGGGGTGAAGGTGTTGGACTTTTTAGGACAGAACTCCTTTTTATGCAAAGTGATTCCTTCCCGTCGGAAGAGGAGCAATTCAATTGCTATAAGCAGGTTGCTATAAAATCGAAAAACAAACCGGTAATTATCCGGACCCTCGATATTGGCGGTGACAAACAACTCCCCTACTTTGAAATCCCGCGTGAAAATAATCCGTTCCTGGGTTACCGGGCAATCCGGATCTGTCTGGACCAACAGGAGATTTTTTTAACACAGCTTAAAGCAATTTTAAGGGCAAGCATTTTCGGAAAATTAAAAATTATGTTTCCCATGATTTGCACCCTGTCAGAGGTAAAGCAGGCAAAAAAGTGTGTAAAACAGGTAAAACAGGAACTTATTGATTTAGGGGTCGATTTTGATCCATCCATCGAACTGGGAATAATGATTGAAATACCCAATGCGGCCCTGATTGCTGATCTCCTGGCAAAAGAGGTCGATTTTTTCAGTATCGGCACCAACGATTTATGCCAGTATACCCTTGCTGTTGACCGGCTGAACAATAAAGTCTCGGCGTTGTATAATCATTTTGACCCGGGTGTCTTACGATTGATCAGCAGTGTGATTGAGCAGGCACATAAACAAAACAAGCCGATTGGACTCTGTGGCGAAATGGCCTCAGACCCTTTCGCTGCCTTATTATTAGTGGGGATGGGATTGGATGAATTTTCAATGAATGCAAAGTCCATTCCATCCATTAAAAGTATCCTGATTAAAAATAGCCTTTCCAAAGCCCGGGAAGTATTCAAAACGGTAATGGAAATGGACTCTCCGGAAACTATAATCAATTATTTAGAGGAGGTTATCAAATGATTTCAAAGGACTATATCATACTTTCGCCGCAAGGAATTCACGCCAGACCTGCTACTGAACTATTGAAACTTACAAGACAATACAAATCAACCATCTGCCTCAAAAAAAAAGAGAAACTTGTACAACTCAGAAGTATGCTTAACATATTAGCACTGGCTATCAAATGCGGGGAAACCATATCTGTAATCATTGAAGGTGACGACGAGTCGGATGCAGCCCTTGCTATAGATTCTTTTTTTAATGAATTGCTTAAAAAACTTTAAAATTTAAGATATATGAAGATTACCATTGCTAAAAACGAACAGGAATTTGATACCCTGGCCGCCTGGCGCATCATAGCTCAGATGCTTGAAAAGCCAACAGCTGTGATTGGCCTTTCAACGGGTCAGACGACAAAAGGTATGCACAGTGTCGTATCTGCCATTTTCGCTCAATACCCCTTTGATGTCTCGCAAATTACCCTGTTTAATGTAGATGAGCTCACCAATCTCCCTCGTGAATATGCCGGAAGTTGTTATACGATGATTTTTAATCAGTTGGCGGGTCCGTTGGGTATTCCTGAGGAGAATTTTATCATGCCACATACCCTGTCTGACGATTTTGAAGCTGAATGCCAAATGTTTGAGAAACGGCTGGCTGAACGAGGCGGAACAGACCTTCAGATGCTTGGAATTGGTGCCAACGGTCATATAGGAATCAACCAACCCGGGACTCCATTCGAAAGTGAAACCTGGGTTTCGCCCATGGACCCAGATTTTGAGGCCAGGGTACGTCACGAAACACAGGTCCCGCCTGAAACAGTCCTGGGTGGATTGACCCGCGGAATAAAAAACATCATGCACACCCGAAAACTGGTACTTATTGCCAAAGGTGCCCATAAAGCAGAAATCATTGAAAAAGCTATCCTTGGACCGGTAACTACCGATATCCCTGCATCAATTGTTCAACTCCATCCCAATTGTGAAATCTTACTGGATGCCACGGCTGCTACGCGGATTATTGGCAAGATTGCTTTAATCAGTACTAAATGAATATATTCAAAACATTAGAATAGTACCAAAGGTTCACCTTATTCTAAAAATACGGTGACGGAAAATTGCAAAAATGCAAAATAAAATGACGACAAGTTTCAGGATAAACATCGTCATATCCCTGATTTTATGATTATTAGTCATCCTCAAATTCCTGCCGTATTTTCTATCCTGAAA
>Ga0118677_10008642_pt1 | contig 16249 bp, 9 predicted proteins | sample AliMusrvi5mmetaG_FD_86154 | JGI IMG/M metagenome (GOLD analysis project Ga0118677, IMG submission 86154) | reverse complement strand
CTCTTGTGCTGGTCGGCATGCCGCCTGACAAGGTTCCTTTCGATGTTGTCGCCGCGCAGGCCAAGGAAGCGCGCATCGAAACCATCTTCCGCTACGCCAACGTTTACGCCAAGGCCGTCGCGTTGCTGGCTTCGGGCAAGGTAGATCTGAAGCCGCTCATCTCGGCCAGCTTCAGCTTTGACGACAGCATCGCCGCCTTCAAACGCGCAGCCGAGGGCCGCCCCGCCGACGTCAAGCTGCAAATCGTTGTAGAGGAAACAGCTTAGTGTCCGCCGACAAGCTCGAAAGCCCCGCGCATTCAACTCAGGATCGTCATTTTCTCGGCATGCCCCTGGTTCTGCTTGGCGGCTACATCGCCATTGTCTTCTGCATGACCGGCGACGGCATCGAACAGGTGTTCCTCGCCAAGTACCTGGTCAAGCTCGGCTTCAGCGTCGCCAACGAGGCACTCGTCTTCACGGTCTACGGCGCCACGGCTGCGCTCTCCAGCTGGCTCTCCGGCGTGCTGGCCGATGTCTTCTCGCCGCGTCGCATCATGCTGCTCGGCGTTGGCTGGTGGCTCATCTTCCATGTGCTGTTTCTCAGCGTGGGACTCACCCTCCACAGCCTGCCCCTGACATTGCTTTTCTACGGTATCCGCGGCTTCGCTTATCCCATGTTCTTCTACGGCTTCTTCGTTTGGGTGGTGCAGCGGAGCCGCCCGCACGAGCTCGCCAGCGCCATCGGCTGGACATGGAGCATGTTCACCATCGGCTACGGCATCGTCGGCTCGTACCTGCCCAGCTTTACCATTCCCTGGATCGGCTACATGGGCACGCTCTGGATGTCGATGGCCTGGGTGCTTGTGGGCGGGCTGCTGATCTACTTCTATACCGGCGGTGTAGCGGCCACGCCCAACGCGGCGCTTCTGCGCGGCGACACCAGCCGCTTTGCCGAGATCGGCAAGTGCGTCACGCTCATCTTCCACAACAAGAACATCGCCCTCGCGCTCGTCACCCGCATCATCTGCAACCTCTCGCTGTTTGGTTTCCCGGTGATCATGCCGCTGTTTTATACCTCGCCGGAGATCGGTTTCAGCATGCCCGAATGGGCGCGCATCTGGGGAACGTTCTTCCTGGTGCAGCCAGTCACCAACGTGGTCTGGGGCCTGGTGGGCGACCGCATCGGATGGATGCGCCAGATGCGTTGGGTTGGCTTTGTGGGCTGCGGCACGGCCACGCTGTGTTTCTACTGGACGCCGCTGCGCTTCCCGCACAACACGCTTGCCGCCACCATCGCTGCGCTCTTCTTTGCCTTTACCATCACTTCATTCGTCCCCATGGGCGCTATCTTCCCCATGATGGAGCCAGAACACAAAGGTGCCGCGGTCAGCGTGCAGAACCTGGGCGGCGGCCTGGCCAACTTTGGCGGCCCCGTGCTGGCTGCACTCATCCTGCCCTTCTGGGGAATCGCCGGAGTGGTAGTGACTTACGGCGTGCTCTATTTCTTTGCCGCGCTGCTTACGCTCTTCATCCACGTGGATCAGCCCAAAGGCATCTCGGCCGCCTCACTCGCCACGCACTGAAGAGCGGGGAACAGGGAACAGAAAAGGCCCCAAGAGATCCGGCTCGCCACGACGGTATGGGTGCCCCATCTGGGCGCCCTCTGGGCACGACGTTTTTGTTCTTGTCGCAGGGGTGGGAATGCATGAACCCCGACCAACCCGCTAACGACAAAGGCCCCGCAAAGGGGCTTTGTCGCTAACTCCGCCAACTGCGCTAACTCGCTTCCTTCGGCTGCAGCACCAGCCTCGCCGTCAGCACCACCAGCGCGGCCCACAAAGAATCCGCGGCCAGCAGGTGCGTCACCTGCACCCACAACGGCGCAAGCAGCACCACGTCGAGCAAGCCGAGCGCGTACACCGCGGCCAACAGCAAAAGCACTCCAGCGCAAAGGCTGCGATTGTCCCAGTGCGTCTTGTGTTGCGCGGCGCGCACCAGCAGCCAGATAAGGACAATGCTAGCCAGGAAAGCAATGGCCGGATGCGTCCAGCGCCAGCGCACCAGCCAGCCGCTGGTGACACTGAAGTCCTGCGCCAGCGCCAGGCCCAGCGACGACGCAGGGAAGAGCGTATCGCCCAGCGCTGCCAGCGACCCGGTAACGCCGACGATCATCACCACCACCACGCCCACAACCGCGCCGATGGGTGCAACCAGGCGCACGCTCCCTCGCATGTAGCCCTTGCTGCGGCTGAGCAGATGTGCGGTGAGCGTAATCGCCGCCAGCAGCAGCAGCGTGTTGGTGAGGTGCAGCGCTAGGAACGCGGGCCGCATGGGCGACTGGCTCTGCGCCGTGTAACCGAGCTTGACCAGCAGCGCTCCCAGAATAGCCTCAACCAGCGTAAGCGCCACTGAGGTCACAGCCATTGCACGTGCCAGGTGCCCGCGTACCGTTCCGGCAAAGGTCCACACCAGTAGGCCGACAACGGCGAACAGCGACAGCCCGCTGGTAATGCGATGGGTGAACTCGATAAGCGTGTTCACGCTGGCCGAATGCTGCATCACGGTGCCGTTGCACAGCGGCCAGTGGTTGCCGCACCCCGCTCCGGAGCCGGTTGCGCGCACCAGCGTGCCCCACAAAATAACGGCAATGAAGTAGGCCAGCACGCCCCACGCAAAGCGGCGGAGAGCAGGCGAGGGAAGAGTTGTTGCGGTTTCGGGTGCCACGGAAGTAGACATAGAGGAAGACTCCATACGGAACCCACCAGTGTAGAACACGGGCCCGGCCAAATGCCGTCGAAATTGAGGAAGCCCAGGAAGCAGCAAGGCCTCCCGGGACACCGGGAGGCCTTGCCGTTGACTAGAAAGCCGCGCTGGTTTTTACTTTCCCAGCAGCCTTGCCACGTGGTTGACGATGATCAGGTCTTCCAACGGCGGAATCACCCGCACAGTGACCTTTGAGTTGGCAGCCGAAATTATGGCTTCGCCACGGACGTTGTTGCGCCCTGCATCAACGATGATTCCCAGAGCGTCCAGGTTTGCGCAGATCTCGGCACGGGCAGCGATGTCGTTTTCGCCAATGCCGCCAGTGAAGACCAGCATGTCAAGCCCGTTCAATTCGGCCACATAGCTGCCGATCCAGCGAGCGATGGTCCAGGTGAATTTGTCCACTGCGAGCCGCGCCTTGGCATTGCCCGCCTTGATGGCGTCGCGCAGGTCCCTCATATCATTCGAGAGCTCGCTCACGCCCAGCAGGCCGGACTTCTTGCTCACCACGGTTTCAAGCTTGTCGGCGGCTTCCAGGGTGTTGGGCGTGGTCTTGGCGATTTCTTTCAAAATAAAAATCAGCACGCCGGGATCGATGTCACCGGTCCTCGACCCGCTGATGATTCCGCTGGTCGGCGTAAGCGCCATTGAAGTGTCGAGGCACTTGCCGTCGCGGATGGCGGAGATGGAGGCGCCATTGCCGAGATGGGCCACAATCAGCTTCTCCGGCACATTGGGCTCCAACTGGTGAATGATCGACTCGTACGATATACCGTGATAGCCGTAGCGCCGCACGCCCATGTTCACGTACTCCGTGGGGATGGGCATGTGCTTGGCCACTTCCGGCAGCGTGCGATGGAAGTAGGTGTCGAGAATAGCGAAATTCGGCAGGCCCGGAAACAGCTTGAGCGCCTCGCGCATGATGTAGACGGCGATGGGCGTGTGCAGCGGCGCAAGCGCCGAGTAACTCTCGATCTCGTCGATCAGTTTGGGCGTGATGAGTTGGTTCTCGGTGATGGTTGGGCCGCCACAGACGGTGCGATGGCCAATGGCCAGCGGCGCAGGAAAATCGCCGGAGTGCAAAGCGTCGGCGACCATCTTGAAGGCCACGGCGCGGGTGGGCACGGCCGGGGTCTGGTCAACGAGCTTTTTGCCGTTGGCGTCCTTGATCCAGAACTTGCCCAGATCGGTGCCGATGCCGTCGACCGCGCCCTCAAAGAGTCTGGTCCGTTCGCCGTTGCCGGCTTCATAAACTGAAAACTTGATGGAAGAAGAACCGCTATTCAAAACCAGTACAGGCAAAGAAGACATGAATGAAAACCTCAAAGAGTTGTAGCTGAGCGAGTCAGCGAGTTAGTAAGTCAGCTGGGTGCCCCTGGTCCCGATTTTGGGACCGGGGATACTAGAAGGTTAGTTCATCGGCCAGCGCCAGTCCCGAATTTCGGGCAGGTCGTCGCCGTTTTCCGCCACATAGAGCTTGTGTCTCTGGATGTTCTCGGAGTACCACTGTTCGGCCGCATCCGCCTGCGCCGCCATCCGCGGCACGCGCTTGATTGCGTCCAGCGCCAGTTGAAAGCGGTCAATGTTGTTGAGCACGCACATGTCGAAGGGGGTGGTCGTAGTGCCCTCTTCCTTGTAGCCGCGCACGTGAATGTTGTCGTGGTTGTGCCGGCGATAAGTGAGCCGGTGAATCACCGATGGATAACCGTGGAAAGCAAACACCACCGGCGTTGCGGCCGGGAACAACTGGTCGTATTCCTCGTCTGGCAACCCATGCGGATGTTCGGAAGGAGGTTGCAGCGCCATCAGGTCCACCACGTTCACCACGCGAATGCGCAGGTCGGGCAACCGGCCACGAAGCAGGCTCACAGCGGCCAGCGCTTCCGATGTGGGCACGTCGCCGCAGCAGGCCATCACTACATCGGGATTGCCCGCATCATTCGAGGCCCACGGCCATGCGCCGAGCCCGGTAGTGCAATGCGCCACGGCCTCGTCAATCGTCAGCCACTGGGGCGCAGGCTGTTTGCCGGCGACAATCAGATTGATGTAATTTCTGCTGCGCAGGCAATGGTCAGAAACCGAGAGCAAGGTGTTGGCGTCGGGCGGAAGATAGATGCGCACCACGTCGGCCTTTTTATTTAACAAGTGGTCGATGAAGCCGGGGTCCTGGTGGCTGAACCCGTTGTGATCTTGCCGCCAAACCAGCGAACTCAACAGGTAATTCAAAGAAGCAATCGGTTTCCGCCAGGGGATTTTTCGCGTCACCTTCAGCCACTTCGCGTGCTGGTTCACCATCGAGTCGATGATGTGGATGAAGGCCTCATAGCAGTTGAAAAATCCGTGCCGCCCGGTAAGCAGGTAACCTTCAAGCCAGCCCTGGCACATGTGCTCGCTGAGGATTTCCATCACTCGGCCAGTCTCTGAAAGGTTCTCGTCCACCGGAAGCGTCGTGGCCATCCATGCCTTGCCGGTGCCGGTAATCACATCATCCAGGCGGTTCGACGCCGTTTCGTCGGGGCCGAAGACACGGAAGTTCTTCTGCGCCATGTTGGCCTGCATCACGGCGTGCAGAAGCCGGCCCATAATGCGCGTGGACTCGGCATCAACCTGGCCGCGTCCCTCAATCTTCACCGCGAAATCGCGGAAGTTCGGCACGTTGAGCGGCACAAGCGACTGCCCGCCGTTGGAGTGGGCATTCATGCCCATCCGCCGCCGTCCCTTGGGCGCAATGTCGGCCAGCTCTGCGCGAAACGCACCCTTCTCGTCGAATAGTTCTTCCGGCTTGTAGCTGCGCATCCAGTCTTCAAGCAGCCGCAGATGGTCAGGCTTCTCTCGCAGCTCGGCAAAAGGTACCTGGTGAGCGCGCCAGGTATTCTCCACCGGCTTGCCATCGACAAACTTCGGCCCTGTCCAGCCCTTGGGCGTGCGCATAATCAGCATCGGCCACGCCGGGCGCTCCGTCGAACCACCCACGCGCGCAGCCTTCTGGATTGCGGCAATCCGGTCCAGCATGGTGTCAAACACTGCGGCAGCCTGCTGATGCATCACCGTCGGATCGTCGCCCTCCAGCGTGAACGGTTCATAGCCGTAGCCGCGCATCAGGCTTTCGAGTTCCGCATGCGGAATCCGTGCCAGAATCGTCGGGTTCGCAATCTTGTACCCGTTCAAATGCAAAATGGGCAGCACCGCGCCATCGGTCAGCGGGTTGAGAAACTTGTTCCCATGCCAGCTTGTGGCCAGCGGTCCTGTCTCCGCTTCGCCGTCGCCCACCACGCAGGCCACAATCAGGTTGGGATTATCGAAGGCCGCTCCGTAAGCGTGCACCAGCGAGTACCCCAATTCGCCGCCTTCGTGAATCGATCCCGGAGTCTCCGGCGCCACGTGGCTGGGAATGCCGTAAGGCCAACTGAACTGCCGGAACAGCCGCTTGATGCCATCGCGGTTCTGTTCGATGTGCGGATAGATCTCGGTGTACGAGCCTTCGAGGTAGGTGTTTGCCACCAGGCCTGGGCCGCCGTGTCCTGGGCCAATCACGTAGAGCATGTCCAGGTCGCGTTCGCGAATCAGCCGGTTCCAGTGAACGTAAAGGAAGTTGAGTCCCGGCGTGGTGCCCCAATGGCCCAAAAGGCGCGGCTTTACGTCGTCCAGAGTCAGCGGCCGTTCCAGCAGGGGGTTGTCTTTCAAATAAATTTGGCCAACCGAGAGATAATTGGCCGCGCGCCAGTAGGCGTTCATCCTGGCCAACTCTTCAGGGCTCAGCGGACCGCTGCTTGCTTCTCTAGCAGTCGTCTCTTCAGTTAGGGATGCTTCGCGCATAATGTACCTCGCATGGGAGGTTACGTGATTCAAAAAGCCTACCAGCCGCGGGTTAGAGCCGGGGGTGATTGAAGTCACAGTTAGATGAAACGTAAGTCCACGTTGTGGGATTGAACTCCGCCGCCAACATTGTCCATCAAAGACCGCTTTGCAGGATGTTCCCGATCGGTCTTGACACTCGGTCCCTTCCGGGGTTCAATCGAGTGCTCTCAGCAAAGGGGGATACTAATCTCGATTCACCGGGGTTGACCTACCTGCCCTCAACCGGCACCGGAACTTCAAGCGATCCGGCGTGTCCTGAGTTGATGTCGCGCAGCGCGATGCGCAGGTACACCGGTTCCCTTGGCAGATCGAGCGCCAGGCGCAGCGGGATGCCTGCCGACTGGGCGTGGATATAGCCCTCCGGTTTCAGAGTGAGTTCGAGTGCCTGGTCGAGGAAATTTACGCGTTTGCCTTCGCGGTCGTAGGCAACCAGCGTGGTTTCAATATTGCCCTGCCGCGTGCCATCCGGCGCCGAACCGAACGAGAGTCCGCCGGTATCGACGTGCAGGTCCACGATGGCGTGCCGGGCGGGCTTCCTGATCTTCACAGCGTCCGCGCCAGCCGGCCCTTCAGGTAATTTTTGGCCACTCAATAGTGGATCGCCCGAGTCCAGCACGCGGGCCAGAAAGACAATCTGCGTTGAGGCCGGCGCGCCATGGGCTGCAATTGCGTCGATCAGGCTGGTTTCGCCGGGACGATGGGCAGACGGTTTGTCGATCAGGTCGTCAAAATAGCCGGCGCGATATTCCAGTTTGAAAGAAGCGTCATCAATGTGAACTTTGAAGCGGCGGAAGCGTCCGTTCGTCTCTGACCGGGGCACGTAAGCCAGCGTGTAGTAACTCGAACCGTTATCGACGGCGTCTGTCACCACCTCCTTGAATCCGTTGGTGTTGAAGTACTCCTTGCCGCCGGTTGCCTGTGCCAGTTGTGTCATCGAAACGTGATTTTGGAAATTCCGGCTGCGGAAGGTGGCGTCCACGCCCGCAAGCCCTCCTGAGGTCCCTGCCGACGCATCGGTATTCTTGCCGATCAGGGCCGCTGTGCTGTCGGCAACGCCGAGGGACGGCAGCGTCATCAGGCCGCCTGCATCCACCGGGTAAACCGCCACGCGGGATTCTGAAAGGAGTTCTCCTGTCTCTCGCAAGTCGTTGCTGAAATCTCGCATCATCGAACCGGCGCTATCCAACTCCACGCCTTCTCCAATCACAATCGGAAACGAACCGGAGAACCAGATGAGATTCTTCCGGCCAGGGATGCCGCTGAGAAAGCGGGCAAGCTGGCGCATCGCGTCCAGGGTGATGCGAACGCGCGTTTCGGTTTGAAGCGTCGTGTTGTCTTGTTCAAACTGCCTCATTGAGGCGGCGGCAATCTGGCTCGAAGCTCTGGGGTCCGATCCCATCAGGGTTGAGAGCGGAGGGAGAATTGAGCCGCTTTCGCCGCTGAGAATAACGGACTGCTGGCCTCCGCCGCTCTGTTTCAAAGCAGCGGCAAGGGTCGCTGGACTTGAGGTGAAGCCGAGCAGCATGTGCAGGCTTGAGCCGAGCGCGAAAACCGCCATCGGTGCGCCGGGCTGGATTGTAGACGCGTATTCAAGCATGTTGCGCCGGACGTTCATCTGGTTCGACAGAGGCGTGTTCAACCCGTCGAGAAGCAGAATGTTCACCGCCGTCGACTCGCTGGCGAGAGGCAGGTTGGTGAAGGTATGCTGCGGCAGGGTGGCCGGAATCATGGCCGGGCGGGAGACTGCAGGATGCGGTTCCGCGCTGCTGTGCTCCTCAAAAAAGGCGAGCGGCTGCTCATGGCCGTCCTGGAAAACGTGAAACCGCTTCCGGTCGATACCGTGGACAGCGGCGCTCTTTTCCGTCACCACCACATCGAGCAGCACAAGCCTCGCGCTGGCGTGCAGGGTAGTGCTTGTCTGACCCGCAGCACCGGAATCCCTCACAGCGGCAGTCTGGCCGACATTTTGGTTTTGGGTGGCGGAGCCATGAACTGCAGAAAAAATCGTTGCTGCGGCAAGCAAAAGAAAAGAACGCCGGAATCCCATGATGACTTCCTCAACTTACCCGGTAGAGAGAAAAGATGCCTTAATACTGAACCTGACTTTGCCCCCCGCGCAACTAGAAGTACTTTTTGAGTTTCAGAATGCGCGACTCAAAACTGTACCAAAGCACCGTCGCCACGGCCGTTGTCGCCGCCAGCCGGAACGCCACAATTGCCAGGTTGCCGGTCACGCCATAAGGGCTCAGCTTGTCATCCACCCAGCCAAAGAAGACAAAAACCATGATGTGGGTCAGGTAAAGGCCGTAGCTGATGCGCCCGTAGAAGGGCAACGGTCCGCGGCGCAGCATAAAGCTCAGTGGGTTCCGCGAGCCTGTGGTAACCATTGCCGCTGTAATTGCGCCTGCAAAACCCAGGGCGATCGCAGTATCCAGCAGGCTGGTGCCTCCTGCGTAAGTTGCCGCCGCGCCCATCCCGAGCACAAAGCCCCCAAAACCCACGCCCAGCCAGACTTTGCGGCCCAGCGGGAGCGTGTGCATGCCCAACGCCAGCAGGCTGCCCAGGGCAATCGCGTCCAGCTTGATCAGCGTATGCGTCGGCAATCCCCACAGCCACATCGGGTTCAAGTGACGCAAGAGCGGGGAGCACGCCAAAGCCGCTCCCAGAGTGATCGCCAGCATCCAGGGCTGCTTGAGCCAACGCACCAGCGGCGCCCACACAAAGTAGTACTGCTCCTCGATGGCCAGCGCCCAGGTGGGGCCAAGAACCGCGGGAATGGCTAGATGAAAGAGGTTTTGCACAAAAAAGATGTAAGCCAGCCACGGCGCGGCCTTGATCGCATCCCACGGTTGCGGGCCGATGAACCACGGCGATTGCCAGTAGCAGACAACCAGCACCAGCACGTATACAGGCCACACGCGCAGCGCCCTGCGCGCATGGAAATTATGAAAGTAGCGCGGCGTGGTCCTGCTCGTCAGCAGGTTTGAGGTGATCAGAAATCCGCTCATCGCAAAGAAGAGCAGGACCCCGGACCATCCCCAAATCACCGCGCCATACATCCACGTCCCCACGAACCGCGGCGAGGAGTGATAGAACACCACTCCCAGAATCGCGAGGCCTCGCAGGCCGTCAAGTTCCGGCAGATAATTGGGCAGCCAGGATGGGCGTTGGATAGGCATCGTCATTCGTGCGGTAATTGCTGGGTGCCCCATCCATTCGCCTCTTTTCTGGCGAATGGGTGGGAAACCACAGGCTACCCCTTCGCCAGTTCCCTGGCCCTCTCCGTGGCCCGCATCACAGCCTTGATCAGCGTTACCCGCAATCCGCCTTCTTCCAGTTCCAGAATGCCGTCAATGGTGCAGCCGGCAGGCGTCGTCACGGCGTCCTTCAGCAGCGCCGGATGGTAGCCGGTTTCAAGCACCATCTTGGCGGCGCCAAACGTCGTCTGTGCGGCAAGTTGGGTTGCGGTGTCGCGGGGCAGGCCCACCTTTACGCCCGCCTCTGCCAGGGCTTCAATGATGATGTAAATGTATGCAGGTCCCGAGGCCGACAGACCGGTCACGTCATCAATGTGCTTCTCGTCCACCACCACGGTGCGGCCCACGGTCTCAAAAATGCGCTGCGCCATCTCCATCTGCGCGGGTGAAACAAAGCGCCCGCGGCACAGTCCGGCTGCGCCTGCGCCGAGCGCCGAGGGTGTGTTGGGCATGGCGCGGATCACCGCGATATCAAGCCCCGCAGCCTCTTCAATGGCGCGCGTCTTCACCGAGGCCGCAAACGAGATCAGAGTCTTGTTCTTGTCCAGCGCCGGTCGAATCTCCTCCATCAGCGCCGGAACCTGGAAAGGCTTCACGCCGATCAGGATCAGGTCCGACTGCCTGGCCGCTTCAAGGTTGTCCGTGCTAACGTCCACCCCCCACTGCGTGCTCAGCGCCACGGCCCGCTCGGCATGGCCCACGGTGGCGTGAATCTGGTCGGGAGCAAAAAGGTTCTGCTTCAGAAATGCCTGCAGCAGGATGCCGCCCATCTTGCCTGCGCCCAGAACGGCAACGCGCACGTGGGGCAACTGCGCGGGTACTTCGGTGGCCTCAACGGCTATCTCCGCCATCGCTTTTCCTTGTCTTGAGTAAGAGTTGTGTTACCGCTTACAGAATACGCGCACCAAATCGAAGGCGCCACGATTTGAATCTGCGGATACAGAACGACCGGCGTCCGCCCCATGCTGGGACGATCCGCCGGCCGGAGGCTGCTCGTGCCTGAATGCCGCTTACCGGCTCAGCAACTCCTCGGTTCCCAGGTAACCCTTGATTGATTCGGTTACATTCGCGCTTTTGTCCGACGCCGGCCAGGCTGCGTTCCACAGAACATAGCCGCCAGGCAGCGTGAGAACTTTCTGGCCCCAGGCCACAATGCTCAAGGAAGTTGCAGACCAGCCGCGGAACTCCAATTCATAGATTCCCGCATCCTCAAAGCCCTTCTCCGGATCGCGCAGGTCGGCCACGTGCTGGCCCATGTGCGCAACGGCTCTCACCATGGCGTCGCTGGACAAGCGATTCGAGTTTAATCCAACGTTGAACAGGATGCCGTCTGGAGAGTTCTTGGCTCCCTTGGCTTCGTCCTTCGCGGCCGCTTCATTCAGGTTCCCGCTGATCATGAATACGCCGTTGGCGCCGGCCTTCTCGCCCGCTTTGCCAAAAGCGTCCGCAGCCCGCTGAATCTGATCGCCTGCGGCGGTTCCCGCGCCGAAAGCCTTCACTGCGCTGCGGTTGGCCTCCACCGGGTCAGTCGTGCCGGCGGTGATCGTGTTGTCATCCTTCAACGCAGCGGACTTGGAGTAGTCCACGTCCTTTGAGATGACATCGGCAACCGACTGCAGAACCAGGCGTGCGCTGTATGCGTTCAAATTCCCAAAACCGATCCAACTCACGATTTTGCCGGCCTTGTCGCGGGTCAGCTTGGCTTCAACTCCATCCAGGCGGCCAACCATCGTGGCGCTCACGTCATAACGCGGGCAGCCAAGGCACATGGCTGCGCTCTTGGCAGGCGTGGCCAGCAGTTGATCGAACTGCTTGAAATCCTTGCTCTTGTCCAGAACGACGGCAGTCCGTGTTTCCGGGGCAACTGTTCCGGAATAGTTCAGCGCCGGCTGCATCTCGATAACCGCGGCCGGGCCCGCCTTGGCTTTTGTCCCTTCAGGATAGGAAAGCCATATGTCGCTGATATGCTTGCCGCAGCCTTCGCCTCTGACCACGAACTGGTCAAAGCCGGCTGTCACGGTTCCCTTGATCCTGACCATCTTTCCATTGAAGGACGTGGGGTTCTTGAGAATTTCGCAAACCGTTGTATCAACCACCTGCGCGCGCAGGCAGCACGAAAAAGCGCAAACCAACCCCAATACAAAAAGGCGTTTCATTCAAATCTCTCCGGAGGGCTCAATTGTCCCTTTTGGAAGCATACGCAACGCGGCAGGCCATCTGCAAAAGGACGCGTTAAGGCTATCACGTCGATTTGGGACAAAAAAGGAGGGCGCGGAGAAATTCCGCGCCCCAAAGTCCTTTGCGGAGGACTCAAGTTGAAAAAGCAGACAGTTTAGAAACGGACAGAGAGCGTGCCCACAACCGTTCTGGGAGAGCCAACCTGCAGCGTGTTGTTGGCCACTGAAAGCGGATCGCTGCCGGTGAACCCGTTGGTGCCTATCGATGCCCAGTACTGCGAATTCATCAGGTTGTAGACGTTGAGTTGGGCCTTCAGTTCCTTGAAAGCGCCCACCTCCTCGCGCTTGTAGCCGGCGCCGATCTCGGTGAGGAAACGGCCGGCGACGCTGCCGTCGTTGGTGTAGGTAAAGTAGCGCGTGGAGAGGTAATCCGCCGAGAAGTTGGCAAAGGCGCCGGATTTGTGCCAATCGAGCGAGGTCTTGTAGAGCGCCTTCGGCGTGTCGACCATGGTTTTGCCCTTAATGGAAAGGCAGTTTCCCTGGGAATCCTTATAGAGGCAGGACCCATCGGCCTTGACTACATTGTCGTTAAATGTGGAGTCGTTCCATGTGCCGCCGTTGTAGAGCGTCACCTGATCTCCTATGCGCAAGGTGACCGCGCCGTCGATGCCGTTGGTCGTCACGCCGCCCACGTTGTTCAGCAACGAGGGATTACCCTGGATGCCCTTGCCGCTGGCGAATGCCAGCAGGCGGTTGCTGAAGTTGACGTGGAAGTAGCTGGCCTGTGCCGATGCCCACTTGCTTGAGGACCGGAAGCCCATCTCCTCGGTCCACGAGGTTTCAGGCTTGAGCGTCGCGTTCAGCGTGTCGAACGCGGCCTGGGTCGTGCCCCAGGGCGAATTGCCGAATCCATAGCCGCCCGGCACGTATGAGCGCACGTTATAGGCCACATCGCCGAATATCTCGTTATTCTTGTCGACTTTGTAGTTCACGCCGAACTGGGGCAGGAACGGCTTGCCTGAAGTGAGTTTTCCCTGGGCGTAGGTGTTGGGCACATACACCGGGCTTGACTGGAAGCTCTTTGAGAGTTCGCCGTCGGTGGTTGTTTCTTCGGTCTTGAATCCGGCTGAAAGCGCCAGCCTGGAATTGACCTTGAACACATCCTGCAGGTGAATGTCGTAGACGGTGGAGTTGAAGACATATTCCCACTGCGTGTAGAAAGGGTTCGACGGGAAATCGTAGAGCGAGTGTATCGGATCGGTCTCGCCGGTGGCATAGAACCGCCGCGCCAGATCCCACTTTTCCCCTTCGAACCAGACGCCTCCCTCCACCTTGTTGCGCCCTGTCTCATACGCCAGCGAAGCCAGAATGCCGGCGCGATTGATGCCGTATTCGGACGTGCGCAGCGAGATGGGCGAAACGATCGTCGAGGGATCGGTTGAGACGTAGATGTTCTGGTAGGTGGGCAGGTAGGGCGTGAACCACAGCCCGCGTCCGTCGTTGTGGTGGCCATAGCCGGTTACCTTGAAGGTCAGCTTGTTATTGATCGCCTGCTTGTAAGAGATGCCGCCGATCGTATCCTTGCGCAGGCCAGCGCCGCCGTAGTAGCCGGCATCGCATGGGTCTTCGTCCGAGTTAAGTGTGTCTACCGGGGCGGGATAGGGCGCCGCGCCATCGCAGGCCCACGCAGCCTGAATCGATTGCGCCCAGTTTCCGTAGTTATCCCAGTTGTAACCCAGCTTCTGGACCCAGATCTTGTTGTCGTCCTGGTAATCCACTTCGCGGCGGTCGCCCACGTTCGCAAAAACAGAAAGCACGCCATTGTTGCCCACATAGTGGACCAGCTTGCCGTTGAGTTGCCAGTAATTCTGCCCGATGTCTCCGTGGCCTCTCCACTTGTCAGAGAGTTGATAAGCGCCAGTCAGATAAAATTTGGTGTGGCCAAGCAGGCCGCTCTCAAAACGGGCATAGGTTCGATAGGCGCTCCAGCTTCCCATCGCCTGGCTTACGGTAATGCTGCGCTTGTCCGAGGGGTCAGCGGAGTAAAACTGGAGAGTGCCGCCCAGGTTGCTCGTTGATGCGGTCTCCAGCGAACCGGTGCCCTGCGAAAGCACGATCCGGCCGATGTTTTCATCCGAGATGGCGCGGCTGATATGCAGCCCGTTCCAGTTGCCATAGGTCATGTCGCCCAGCGGGATATCGTCCAGCGTAAAGCCCAACTGGTTCTGGTTGAACCCGCGCACAGAGATGCGCACCGCCCATTCATAAGAACCGTAGGGGTCGGCAGCCTGAAAGTTCACGCTTGGCAGCTTCGCAATGCTCTTGATCGGGCTGGTTCCCGGCGCTTCCTCAATCAGCACCGGCCCCTGCAACTCCTGCTCGGCGCGGAACTCGCCCGGAGCGGTTACAACGATGGTCTCGGTATTGGTGATTTTGGATTGTTCCGCTGCAGGCGCGGGGGCAGCCGGCGCAGCGGTCTGTTGTGCCTGCATGGTCGCCGCACCGCAAAGTGCAAGAAAAACAAAACTGAGAATCGAACGGCCTCGAATCATGGATGTACCTTTCGTTCTTGGTTCGCCCCGAACTTCCGGGCGGGATGGATGTGAAGGGATGCGCAAAGGGGAATGAAGGCAAAGCCCCCACTCCCGCTGAAGGACCGAACCCCGGTGCGCAAGATGCACCAGTCGTGTCCTGCCGACAGGCGCAGGCAGCAGAAAGCATTGATACTTGGTAACGATTCTGGCCGAGGATTAAGAACAGACTGTTAGGCGTATATGAACAAACAGCAAATCGGCGGCGCGAACTTAACAAGACTGGCCGCGAAAATGATCGTTGATAGGAAAAGTCAATTTAGAAACACAAGGCTTGCATTAGATATGCAGACTCTCACGCCAGAAGTTAGGCGCGATTCAAGGGCGAAGCAGCATTAGAAACGGGGCGAATCGAAGCGTTCCCGCGCGGCAGGGAGCAAAAAGCCGGCCGGCGAGGTGCCTCAACTCGAGGCGCTTCGCCGGCCGGCTGCCGTATTCAATTGATTTGCTTCTACCGCGACATAAGTTCTTCTTTGCGCAGGAAGTCGCTGATGGCGGTGTCGAGTTGTTTGTTGCGCTCGGCCTGCGACCAGAATTCGTTCCAAAGCACGTAGCCGCCAGAGATGGTCAGAGTCCGCTGCTGGGTTGAGATGATGTTCAGCGCCGTGGTGGCCCACGCCTGGTATTCGAGGTCAAAGAGCGTCGGCAGGGTGACGTCGGGCTGAGGAGTGCGCACGTCGGCGATATGCTCTCCGATGTGAACCGTAGCTGCGGGCAGCGCCATGCCTTGCAGGCGGCCGATGTTGAAGGTGCAGTTGAATATCAAGCCGTCCGGCGAATCGCGGGTCGACTGCGCCTCTTGCTTTGCTGAGACCTCGTTGGCAACGCCATAGCCGATGGCGATGCTGTTTTCGTGCTTGCCGTAAGCGGTGGTGGTTCTATCAATGGCCAGTACAATGGGGCTGCCGGGGCCAAAAGCTGCCGCGGCATCCCTGATTTGATCGATCGCCTGGACCGGGTCGAAAACCGGGTGATATTTGGCCTGAATCTTGAGGCCGCTCATGGCCACGTTGGAGACCGAACTCATGGTCTCGTTGTCAATTGAACCGGGCGTCTCAGGGGGCTGGGACTTTACCACCTCATCGGCCTTCGCGAAGTCGAGTTCGTGCGGCACAACTTCGGAAACTGAGCGGAGCACCAGGCGCGCAGGATAGGCATTGAGATTGCCGAAGCCTTCAATGCCGATCACCTTGCCTGCCGGGTCGCGGCGGATTTTCGCGCTGGCTACGCTATCAATGCGGCCTTCCAGCGTGGCGCTTACCGCATAGCGGTTGCAGCCCAGGCAAGTGCGAGTCTGTTTGTGGGGCGTGGCGAGCAGGGAATCAAAATCCTTGAAGTCCTTGCTCTTGTCCATTTGCACCGGCGTCCGGGTAACGGACTGGTAGGCGCCGGAAAAATTTTTCGCCGGCTGAATCTGCACCAGCGCCACCGGACCCGCCTTGCCCTTGGTTCCCTCGGGGTAAGACAACCAGATCGCATTGATCTGGCTCTGGCAACTCAGATCCTTGACGATGAACTGGTCGAAGTCGGCGTGAACCATGCCCTTGATGCGCACGATCTTGCCGTTGAACGATGCCGGGTCTTTCAGAATATTGCAGACCGTTGTGTCAACGACCTGCGCG
>Ga0118677_10008640_pt1 | contig 16250 bp, 9 predicted proteins | sample AliMusrvi5mmetaG_FD_86154 | JGI IMG/M metagenome (GOLD analysis project Ga0118677, IMG submission 86154) | reverse complement strand
CGATTCAAGATTGTTTCTGCCTGTATGTCACTGACTGGGCGACCGCCCCAGACTCGCTGACCCCGGACTTCCATCGCTCCAAAACCAAGGGTCGTAATATTTAGGCCTGTTTTACCGAAGACACGTTTTTGCTTTTGTTTCACCTGATACTGCTAGTATATGCATCTGGATAAGCGTAAATCGATTAGATATTATGATATAGAATTATTGCTTAATTATTCGGTCCCACGGAGGAACATAGATGAAAATCGTAACAGATTCTGCTGCTGATATACCCGTTGATGAGATTGCCTCGTTAGGAATAACCGTGGCGCCGCTCTACATCACATTCCCGGATCGAACTGTCAGTTCCGCTGACATCACACCGGATGAGTTTTATAACCAACTGGAGCGCCTTGCGCCGCGCATTCCGACAACCTCGCAGCCGTCGCAGGGGTCATTTCTGGACATTTATAACGAACTCGCCAAGTTTGGTGAAGAGATACTTGCGATCCACGTCTCGTCGGGCCTCAGTGGAACGATTCAATCGAGCCGGCTGGCGGCCAAAGAGATCACAAAGCCGCTTATAACCGTTGTCGACAGCATGACCCTGTCTGGTGGAGAACGGTTTCAGGTGATCGCTGCGGTCGCGGCGGCAAAAGCGGGATGGGCAACCTCTAAAATCATCAGCATGCTCAAGGGACTGCAACAGAAAACAGAGGTGATCTACACGCTGGAAACGCTGGATTATCTTGCGCGTGGCGGGCGCATCGGGCGAGTTGAGGCGCTTGCCGGAAGTCTGCTGAAGATTAAGCCTGTGATCAATGTCAATAAGGACGACGGCAAATACAGCACGGTAGGGAAGGCGCGCACGCTGCAACGCGCACAGGGAATGATTGGCGATCATCTCGCGACTGTTTACGGTGACGTGCCTGTGTGGGTATGTGTTCTACATGGCCGATTCGAAGCCCAGGCGGAAGCGTTGGCCGCGCTATTGCGAGAGCGTTTGAGATGCGCAAAACTTGAGATTCTGCGCATCTCACCAGTGCTTGGCGTGCACACCGGGCCCGGCATTGTCGGGGCGGCTGTCGTGCCCATGTCCTTGATGACCGAAGCCGGCGTCGCGTAGAAAACCTACGCAGCAGGCGTTGGCCCGGTGCCAGCTGGAATTTCCAGCCGGCGTAACCAATTTTTATAATCCGACAAGTTATGGGGTCTTTTTCCTGATAGATAATGATTTCGCATAGGCACTAGATTATTTATTACAGAATCAAGCAACCACATACTAGAAATAGATCCCTCCGAAATCCGGCCAATCACGCTAATTCCATTCGGCACAATCGAAAAGTCACTCGCAAAAAGAGAACGATCAACGCCTAAGTCAGTTATCACAACATGCCCCTGAACGGGGCTGCGCGTATCATTGACCGCGATAACTGAGTGCATCCCGTCAACTGGTTCTGCGATCATCACACATACATCCGTTTGCACGCGTTTGATGTACTCGTAAGCTAATTTACGACGATTGTAATAGTCAACAATTGCATCTGAGATGATCGGCCAACCATCACGCAAGTTCCACCACAGAATCCCCGTGCGACGCCATTTGGCCTGTCTGAACCACTCAATGAAGAATTTTTTGGCTTCCGCCTGAATAATCTGTGACGCGAGAACGTAGTCATCCAGATTGTCCGGGACTGAGTCGAACAGTACCTTGATCTGGTTCGTCATCAGTTGAATGCGGTAATTAAAGTCCTCAACATTACGGTGGGGGCGCGTTGCATGTGTAATCCACTGATCGTTATCATGCCAGGGCCAGACATAGCCTGGGTCAAGGAACTGTTCAAGCGATCGACGATCGGGACAACCGTGATAGCCAATCTCGCTGGCAAAATGAGCCAGTGATGATGTATAGAACGACCCCTTGAAATCGGTTCGCGGCCCCCACAGGTGCTGTTCCGGTTGCGCGTTGTAAGGGTGTGGCAACTGGTTAATTTTCTTTTGCGCGCGCACATATTCCGGGCTGCTGTAGGGTGAACTCGGCAGGTAATCCCTATAGGGATCCAGACGACGCACAACCTCTGGCAACACCTTGCGGCTCAGGATATCGGTGTTTGGATCCACTACTGCGCCGGCCCACTCATACGTCTCATCAATCTCGTTGTTACCCGCCCACAACGCCAGGCTGGGATGATTACGAAGGTCCTTCACAACGCTTTCCGCTTCGTGACGAATCACTCGCGCAAAAGCATCCGTCTGAGGGTAGATCGCGCAAGCCATGGCAAAGTCCTGCCAGACAAGCACACCAAGTTCGTCGCAATAATCGAAAAACGGATGATCTTCGTAGACGTTACCGCCCCAGCACCGGATCATGTTGCAGTTGAGATCAGCAATCATAGCCATCGCGTTTTTCAGATGGGTATGATCGCGGGAGTGGAGCGCGTCCTGAGGCACCCAATTCGTGCCCTTGATGAAGATACGCTCGCCATTCACGACGAAAACGAACTCGCCGGGCTGCTCAAGCGTCGTCAGATCGGTATACCGACACTCAACCGTTCTGATACCGATGCGCGTGACATGCGTGTCAATCACCCGATCGTCGCCATCGAGTAATTCAAGTGTTGCGTCATATAACGGCTGACTCCCATAACCACGCGGCCACCACAACTCGATGTCGTCAAGGTTCAGCTTGGCGCGACCATGTGTGCCAACAACCGGATAAGTCTTTACATGCGCGCGTGTTGCGTGTGCAAGTGTCAAGCGCACCTTCAGCGCATCAATATCAGTGAGCGTCGTTGAAAAGTTCCAGTCGACGGCGACAGTGGCAGTGTGCGCGGCTGGATCGACCTTCAATGTTGCCCAGTAAACGGAATCCCAGCGGGTTGGCTCCTGGACTTGCAACACCACATCGCGCCAGAGACCGGCGCTTACCAGGCGCGGCAGGATGTCCCAGCCGTACATATGCGGAGCCTTGCGCACATTGAGCGATTCCCAGTTTGGACCAAACGCGAAGTTGATGGATTCGGGTTTGTATTTGCGCCCACGCAAAACCGCGGAATAAATGCGCACACGCAACTCATTCAGTTCGCCATTCGGCCGTAGATCGCTGCTCACATCGCAGGCGTATGCAATGAGCATGTTCTGATTGTTACCCACGTGCACACCATTCAGCCATATATCGGCAATGCAGTCCAGCCCCTTAAATACCAGTTGGACTGTCTGACCCTTCTCGATCAACGGGGAAGGGAAGGCGCGCCAATAGATCCACTCATAGGCCTCATAGGGTCGAAGCAGATAAATGTTGTTACCGACGGAGAGTTCTGGAAGCACGCCCGCGCGAACGAGGTCGAGTTCAACATTTCCAGGCACAGTTGCCGGGACACTCGGCCAATCTGCTGGTGCTTCAGGTGAAACCAGTTCGCCCTCGCGTTGTGGGCCATACGCCAGTTGCCATGCGCCGTTAAGCGTTATTTCTTGCATCATTCAGAACCTCAACTCAGCTTGCCGATAATACGGGTTACGGATGCTGCCGGGAGTTGGACATGCATCGTCGAACCATCCACGTGAGACGTCTGCGGTTCTGATAATGTCACCGCGTCGGGATTCGCAAACGTGTTATGCGCATGGATATCGTTGTTAACCAGCCGCACTATCTCGACATCACCCAGCATTCCGCCTGTGAGCGCAATTTCGAGATCAAGCGCCTGTTCGGGATGGGTGTTCACCACGGTAATACACAACACCCCGTTCTTCACGGACGCAGAACCTTGCGCCGCCTGCAAAGCTACGAGGCTCCTGTCGATAAATTGATCGCGGCAAAACTCAGCAGACGCGCCTCCATCACTGATGACATCCGCATGAGAAACCAGGCGCACCGCCTGAGCATCCTTATGAGGTTGATACAGATCGTAGATCAGATAAGTGGGCGTCTTGATGCAACGATCCTCCTGCACAAGCAGCAACGCCTGTAACACGTTGATTAGCTGTGCGATGTTCGCCATGTAAATCTTGTCAGCATGGTTGTTGAAGATATCCAGTGTGAGTGCGGCGACACAGGCGTCACGCATCGTATTCTGCTGATACAGACCTGAACCGGGCTTGCCGCTTTCAACCGGATGCCACGTTCCCCATTCGTCCACGATCAGGTTGACGTTGCGTTGGGGATCGAATTCATCCATGATCGCGCGGTGACCAGTAATAATCCCTTCAATTGCGGCTGAACGCGCCAGAAGCTCTAACCACTGCGCGGATGTGTACTCAGTGGCGGTCCCCGCCGTTCCACAGTAGAAGTGAGCGGCAAGTGACTGAACCGTGCCAAGGTGATTCCAGTGCTTATTCTTGAAATAATCCATCACCTTGCGTGTCCACACCCAGTCGTTGCCTGAAGCGCCGCACGCAATACCGTGGACAGCTGTGCCGGAGTAATCAAACATAGAGGTGCGCATACGGGTGTATGTAGCCGCGTACGACTCGGGATCCATACGCCCGCCGCAGCCCCAGTTCTCATTGCCTACCGCCCAGAATTTCACGTCGAAGGGTTCGGCAGAACCGTTCTCTCGGCGTTCCTGACTCAGGCTGGAGTCGCCCACGAAGTTGCAGTACTCCACCCAGTCGCCAATCTCCTGTGGCGACCCGGATCCTGCATTCCCGGTGAAATACGGTTCAGTGCCAATGGCGCGGCAAAACGCCATGAACTCATGCGTCCCGAAAGTGTTGGGCTCAGGCGCCATGCCCCAGTAGTAGTTAATGCGCAGCGGGCGCCTGGCTCGTTCGCCAATGCCATTGCGCCAGTGATACCCATCCGCAAAGCATCCGCCCGGCCAACGCGTCACGGGAAGATGAAGCGGCTGGAGCGCTGCCACAATATCCTTGCGGATACCGCCGAGGTTCGGAATCTTTGAGTCCTCACCGACCCAGATTCCGGGGTAGATCAACTCGCCCAGGTGCTCAGCAAATTGACCATGCAGATAGGGACTGATTGTTCCGATCTTCTCATTGACTATTACATCGACTTTTTGAGTGCTATTCAACATAAATCATCTCCCGCAACTCCAGTCTTTCACTACATACCGCACAGGGTACCGACGGCAATGCCGCCTGGCATGCCGCCGGTAAAAGGTCGCCGGAACAAAGATGTCGGAACAGTTGACAGCCGACTTAGCGCGGATTTGGCACAAACTCACTGCCACGACAGCGCTTCAGATAGTTCAAGCCAGCCACCTGACCCGTCATCTCAAGCTTGCCGCGATATACAGGGTCATGCCAGCCTTCGATATCAATCGATCCACGGAAACCGCCCAGGCGCAATTCACTGATGATGTCTGTCCAGTTGGAATCGCCAAATCCGGGTGTGCGGTGAAACGCAAACGGCACAGGCCCATCCACGCCAAACTTGCGCACGACGTCCCACTTGATCGTGCAGTCCTTGCCATGCATATGGAATATCTTACTCACCCAGTCATGAAGCTGCGGAATAGGGTCAATCAGACTGACCATCTGATGGCATGGTTCCCACTCAAGTCCCATGTTGGGGGAAGGAACTGCATCAAACATCATCTGCCACGCCGTCGGGTTATGGGCGATATTCCAATCGCCGCTCTTCCAGTCGCCGTCCATATCGCAGTTCTCAAACGCGATACGGACATTGTTGTCTTCAGCCATCTGCGCAAGCGGCGTGAAAATCTCTTTGAAACGCGGGATCGATTGATCGATGGGGCGACCACGCAGCCTTCCTGTAAACCCACTGACAATGTCAGCGCCAAACAGGTGGGCGGACTTGATCAACATGTCCCACCCAGCCAACGTCTCGAGATCAATTGGCGTTGTCTCAAGAGGATTGCCGAAAATCGAAAGGGAACTGATCCTGGCGCCTGTATCAGCCAACACAGCGTTTACTTCGTCAGCCAGCCTGTGTATATCTGTCGCGCCGATGGTTTGCCAGAATGTAATTGAGAAACTCTCAAAACCATACGGCAGGATCTGTTTAATGTAGTTTGCCGTATTCTCGTTTCCGTTCACCAAAGTACCGATGCGAATATCTTGATTGTCAAGTTCGAGTTGCATTGCATTTGCCTCCAACGTAAGCATGTCTCACTGGGATTATAGCCACGCCGCTAAAACTGTGGATTGGGATAAACTTTGGCCATGAGCACGATCAATAGCACGATCAATAAACAATTAACGCCTGTCTCGTTTACTGAAGTCAAACTGGACGACGTATTCTGGGCCCCGCGCATTGAAACGAACAGGTTGAACACGATCCCTGCCGAATACAAGATGTGCGAAGACACTGGCAGGGTCGCGGCATTTGACCTGAAGTGGAAACAGGGCGACCCGAATCCCCCGCATATCTTCTGGGACTCAGACATTGGCAAATGGATCGAAGCCGCCAGCTATTCCCTCGCAACTCACCCCGATCCAGCACTCGACGCGCTAATTGATACAGTGATTGCAAAGATCGCTGCGGCACAGCAACCCGACGGCTATCTGAACACGCATTACACACAGGTGGAGCCACATGCGCGCTGGTCAAACCTGCGGGATTGCCATGAGCTTTACTGCGCAGGGCATCTGATCGAGGCCGCCGTAGCGCACTACCAGGCCACTGGGAAGTCCAGTCTGCTGAATATATTGCGGCGCTATGCCGACACTATCGACCAGACTTTCGGGGTAGAAGAAGGAAAGAAGCGCGGGTATTGCGGGCACGAGGAAATCGAACTGTCGTTGGTCAAACTGTATCACGCGACCGGTGAGCAGCGTTATTTGAACCTCGCGAAGTACTTCATCGATGAACGCGGCTGTCAACCTTATTACTACGATCAGGAGGCTCATGCGCGCGGCGACGATCCTGCGAAATTCTGGGCGCTCAACTACTCCTATATGCAAGCCCATACCCCTGTGCGCGAACAACGCGAGGTTACCGGGCATGCCGTTCGCGCGATGTATCTCTATTGCGCCATGGCCGACCTGGCCAATGAAACAGGCGACCTGGAATTGCTCAGCGCATGCGAGAGCTTGTGGGAGGATTTGTGCCTCAAGCGCATGTACCTTACCGGCGGTATCGGGCCATCTGCCTCCAATGAGGGCTTTACCACCCACTATGACCTGCCCGACTTAACCGCCTATGCAGAGACATGCGCGGCTGTGGGTCTGGTCTTCTGGAACCATCGCTTACTCCAGTTTGAAGGCAACGGAAAATACGCCGATGTCATGGAAAAGGCCTTGTACAACGGCACGATCAGCGGCGTTTCGCTGGATGGGCAGCGGTTTTTCTACGAGAACCCGCTCGCCAGCACCGGTAAGCATCATCGCAAAGGCTGGTTTGATTGCGCCTGCTGCCCGCCCAATATCGCCCGCATGATCGCGAGCGTTGGCGAGTATATGTATTCACAGGGGGATGAAGACGCCTGGGTGCACCTGTACGCCCAGGGGCAGGCCAGACTGACCGTTGGCGGCAAGAAACTGACAGTCCAGCAACAGACTCGCTATCCGTGGGATGGCACGGTTGATTTTAAGATCACACCTGAGCAAGCATTCGCATTCGGGCTGCATCTGCGTATTCCTGGATGGTGCCAGAGATTTGAGCTGTGCGTCAATGGCACACCAGTCGATTCAGCATCTTTGTCAGTAAATGGTTACGTGAAGATTAACCGGGTATGGCAAGCCGGTGACAGCATCAAACTTGTGCTCGATATGCCAGTCCAATTTGTCGTTGCGCATCCCAACGTGCAGCAAATGGCGGGCAGGGTTGCCGTCCAACGCGGGCCGGTGATCTATTGTCTGGAAGGGGTCGACCATATCCAGGCGCCGCTGGATGACATTGTCGCGCGCGCAGATGTCCCTGCGTCGGATCAGTTCACGCATGAGTTCCAGCCAGACCTGTTGGGTGGTGTTGTGGTGCTCCGTGGCAAAGGCATGCTCAGCCCCAAACTCAATTGGGATAACTCCCTATATCAGTTCATCCCCCATCTATCCCAGCAACAGACACCCGTCCCCTTGACGCTCGTCCCATACTACGCCTGGGACAACCGTGCACCTGGTGAAATGAGGGTTTGGATCAGGACGCTATAGGTGTGAAAAGCTGTAATTGTGCAACAATAAATTATCTACGCTAAACCATTAGATTTTGATTTTATGTATCACTATGTGGTAACCTTGACTCATGAAACGTAAAGCTTGGAAGCTTAAGAATTATTCGGTGGAGATGAGCGGTCATGGCAATCGCTGAATTCTCGGTTGAACGCAACTGGCATTCGGATCGGCGCAGCCCACTTCGGTGGGTTTTTTCACACGTCATCCGGCATTGGCCGTTCCTCATCGGCATCGTGATTGGCGCGCTGGGAAACGCGGGTGGGGCGTCATTGATGCCCATCTACATCGGTCAGGCGTTTAACGCCATCAACAAAAGTGCGCCTGATTTTTCGGTGCTTGCAACATCTGCATTTCTTATCGTCATCTCGCAGATATTCCGAGGAATTTTGCAGCTTGGGCGCAACTTTTCAGCAGAGATTATCGGTCAGCGCCTCGAACGGGATCTGCGTGATGAGCTCTACGCGAGTCTGATTGGCAAGAGCATGACGTTTCATGATCGCCAACAGGCCGGCGACGTGATGGCGCGCGCAACCAACGACGTGCGCGAAATCAACATGATGATGAACCCAGGCGTCAACATTGTTATGGGGTCTGCGGCATTCCTGATATTCCCATTGATCTTCGCCCCACAGTTGCACCCGCAATTAATCATTGTCCCACTGGTCTATCTTTTCGCATACTTCGCCTCAGTATGGTGGTACATAAGGCGACTACTGCCTGTCACGCGCGACGTGCGGCGCGCATTCGGCGTCATGAATACCACGCTGGCGGAGTCTATCGAGGGCGTGGAAACCGTGAAAGGCGCGGCGCAGGAAGAACGGGAACTGGGCCGTTTCGACAAAACACTGCAAGGGTGGCGCGATGCCTCCGTCAAGCAAGGATATATTGAGTCAGTTTATATCCCGATGTTGCTTCTCGGAGTCACCATCGCGGCTGGCCTGTTGCATGCGGCCACGTTGTACACCGCTGGCGCTATCAACATCGGGTCAGTGATAGCCTATATGGGCTTGTTGATGATGTTCGGTTTCCCAACATTTTCAGCGCAATTCTCTTACTCACAGGTCTCCTCTGGTCTTGCCAGCGCGCGCCGCATGTTGGACCTCATCAACGCAGAAACCAAGCTTGATGACGGCGCGGGTCGCGTGAGTGGTTTCAACGGCCAGATGCTGGGGAAAGTCACTTTCGAGCATGTCACGTTCGGGTATGGCGATGGAAAACCGCAGTTAAACGACGTCAGTTTCGAGGTCAAGCCCGGACAAACCGTCGCCATCGTTGGGCAGACCGGATCTGGCAAGAGCAGCATCATCAAGCTGATCAACCGAATCTATGATGCCAACAGTGGCGCGGTGCGCGTCGACGACCTGGACGTTCGCGAATGGAACCTGGCCAACCTGCGCAAGCAGATATCGATTATCGAGCAGGATATCTTCCTGTTTTCGCGAACGATCGCTGAGAATATCGCGTTTGGCGCCCCCGGGGCCACGCAACCACAAATCGAAGAAGCAGCCCGAGCGGCGCAGGCACATGAGTTTATTCTGTCGTTCAAGGACAGTTACCAGACCGTTGTCGGTGAACGCGGTGTGACGCTTTCCGGAGGCCAACGCCAGAGAATTGCACTGGCGCGCGCCTTCCTGACAAACCCGCGCATATTAGTGCTGGATGACTCCACGAGTGCCATCGATAGCGCGACAGAGGATCTGATCCAACGCGCGATCTTCAGAGCAGCCGAGGGACGTACCACTTTTATCATCACACACCGGTTATCGCAAATCCGCTGGGCCGACGTCATCATCGTAATCCGAAGGGGCGCAATTACAGCCATAGGCAAACATGAAGAACTTGTGAAGACTTCGCCGATTTATCGCGCCATCTTTGATCGGGGTGAGTCACCGACTGAGACTCAGGATGAACAGCCTGACTGCTTGGACGCCAAGCGCCCGTGGGATGGACATGAAAATACGGTTATTTCTGTGCCGGCTGAACAGCATAAAGTGAGTAGTCAATCATGATGATGGGTCTTACGTCGGAGTCCTACGACAGACAATACTCCGATCGTCAACTTCTGGGTAGACTCAGTAGTTACTTCGGGGCGTACCGAAGGGCGCTGATCGTTGTTGGCGCGCTGGTGTTTGTGATCACAGTCCTGGGATTGCTTGATCCGATCATCATCTCGCGCTCGCTGGATGCGCTGCGACTGCAACCCTCAGAGCAAATCGCGCTGATTCTTTTTGCGTATGTTCTCACATCGCAGATCATCTCGTTTATCACCAACCTGGTGCGACGGCGGTATATGGCGCGGTTGATTGCCGATGTGATTACCAGAATGCGCCACGAAGCATTTAGCGCTTCAATCCAGCACGACCTGTCTTTTTTTGACGAGCACCAGTCTGGCAAGATCATCAGCCGCATCACCAACGATACGCAGGAACTGGCGCAGGTCGTCCAACTAATCACCGACCTGATTTCTCAGTTCACGACCTTGATTGCGCTGGTGCTCGTCCTGATGAGCACGTCCTGGCAGTTAACGCTCGCGCTCCTTGCAATGGCGCCCATTGTGGCCGTTCTGGGAGCGGCATTCCGCAACCTGGCGCGCAAGGTGACTCGACGCGGTTTCCGGGCCATTGCTGAAGTGAACTCTTCGATCCAGGAAGCAGTTGCCGGTATCCGGGTCGCGAAAAACTTCCGGCAAGAGGCGGCCATTTACGCGGGTTTCAAGGCTGTAAACAAGCAATCCTACACAGCAAACCTGCTGAGAGGCTTCGTCCTTGCAAACGTGTTTCCCATACTAAACGCGTTATCGGGCGTCGGGACAGCCGTGCTGGTCTATATGGGCGGTATGAGCGCAGGCACAGGAGCAATCAGCATCGGCGCCTGGTATCTGTTTATTCTCAGCGTGGACCGGTTCTGGTTTCCCATGACCAACATCGCGTCTTTTTACGCCCAGATTCAGAGTGGGCTGTCGGCGTGCGAACGAATATTCGCGCTGATCGACGCGCCGCACACTGTCAAGCAACTCTCTTCCAAACCTGCACAGCAACTAAAGGGCGAGATTCAATTCTCAAATGTCAACTTCCGTTACAACTCGCAGCAGCAAGTGCTGAGCGACTTCTCACTGCATATCAAGCCGGGCGAGAGCGTTGCGTTCGTGGGGCACACCGGGGCGGGTAAGAGTAGTATCGTCAAGTTAATCACGCGCTTTTATGAGTTCCAGAGCGGCCAGATAGCCATCGACAACGAGGATATTCGAAACTTTGATCTCACAAGCTATCGACGGCAACTGGGCATCGTCTCTCAGACGCCGTTCCTGTTTGCAGGGACTGTTGCGGACAACATCCGATATGCGCGCCAGGATCTGACGGACGCAGAAATACAGTCGATTGCCAACCGGATTGGAGATGGCGAGTGGCTGGACGCGCTCCCCGGCGGCTTGCAGACCGAAGTGGGTGAGCGAGGCGGGAAACTATCGATGGGGCAACGCCAATTGGTCGCACTGGTGCGTGTGCTGGCACAGGCGCCACCGATCTTCATCCTCGATGAAGCGACCGCCAGCGTCGACCCCTTTACCGAGTCACAGATACAGACTGCCTTGAAACTTGTCCTCAAAACAAGCACTTCCATTCTAATAGCGCATCGTCTTTTTACGGTGCAGGCTGCCGACCGCATCATTGTGATCGATCACGGCCAGATCATCGAAAGCGGCAGCCATCACGCGCTTATGGGGCAGGGTGGTTACTACGCAACACTCTACGACACCTACTTCCGCCACCAGTCTCCTGACTACAAGGTCTCCGGGGTCGACTACACCTCCGGAAAGGTCAAGCTCGCCTAGAACAAGTATGAAGTATGAATTATGAAGCATGAAGCATGAAGCATGAAGTGTGGTTTCATACTCCATACTTCATAGCTCATAATTTCTTAATCGGAGGAGTTGTTTTTAATGGTGCAACAGGCAAGCCGGCAGGGAATGCCAGCCGACAATTACAAGTGGAAAGTGCTCGCAACGGTCATGATCGGCACGGTGATGGTCATTCTGGACTCGACCGTGGTCAATGTCGCGTTTCGCACGCTCCAACGGGAGTTTGGCGGAAGTCTGTCTGACTCGCAGTGGGTGCTGAGTATTTATGTGCTGGCATTGGGAATCACCACGCCGATCTCAGGGTATCTGGGGGACCGTTTTGGCATTAAGCGCGTTTATCTGGCGGGTCTCGGCCTGTTTGCGGTCGGTTCGTTGCTGTGCGGTTTATCGCCATCATTGGGAGTGCTCATCCTGATGCGCGCGTTGCAGGGAATCGGCGGCGGCATGGCGCAGCCGCTTGGCCCGGCGATGATCTATCGCAACTTCCCGCCAAAAGAGCAGGGGTTTGCGCTTGGCATTTTCGGAATCGCGCTCGTAGTCGCGCCGGCACTTGGCCCTATTCTTGGCGGTTTGCTGGTGGATGCGGGTCTGTGGCGATTCATCTTCTTCATCAATATTCCGATAGGCATAGGCGCTGTGACGATGGGAATACGGTTCCTGCGCGAAAGTCGCTCCGATCATCGGCCTAAGCTCGATATTCCAGGCGTCCTCCTGTCCGCGATTGGCTTCGGTTCGATCCTGTATGCGGCGACGAATGCGGAGACCTATGGCTGGACGGCGCCAGTCACACTGCTTACACTGGGCATCGGCGTTGTGGGCGTCATCGCGTTTGCGATTGTCGAATTATGGGTGGCAAAGGAGCCTCTGCTGGATCTGCGCCTGTTCAAGAATCCGGTGTTCCTGAATGCTCAGTTTATCGGCTATGTATCGGTGCTTGCCTTGTTCGGCGCTGAGTTCCTGCTGCCTCTCTACCTGCAGTTGTTGCGCGGTCGAACGGCATTGGAGACAGGCATTGTATTGCTCTCCCTGGCGGGCGCGTCAGCGATTACGACGCCGCTGGCCGGGCGGCTTTATGACAAAATCGGCCCGCGCGCCATTGTGTCAATTGGATTTGCGCTTCTGGTTGTGAATACGTGGCAACTGGCAAGCCTCCAGGCGGATACGCCGTTCATCACAATCGTCATCCTGCTGGCCTTACGAGGCCTGGCCTTTGGCCTGACGGTGCAATCGACGTTCGTCACCGCGCTTGGCACGGTTCCGCTGCCGCTGCTGCCGCGCGGGTCATCGCTAGTGAACTCAACGCGCTTTGTGGTTCAGGCAATTGCCGTGGCGCTTCTCGCCACAGTGCTGGCGGGTTGGCTTTCACCCCAGGTACAGGCCTACCAGGATCAGGCGCAACAGGACACCTCCGCAGACTTGAGCAACGTCCGATTCGGGCTGTGTGAAACACCGGGAGTAACCGCGGAGAACAACTTCCCCCCAGGCGCCCTGGCGCAGATCAACACTTTGGCAGCAGATAAACAGGATGCCGCAAAGCAACAGATCCACACGGTTGTCACAGCTGCCTGCCAGGAATACATCAAGGGGTTCGAGTCCGCCTACACACTGACATTTGTGTTCGCGATCCTGTCATTGATCCTGAGCCTGTTTCTACCAGGTTGGCCGGGGAAGTGGTCCGGGCGCGGCGCATATCGCAGCAGCACACCTGCCGGAGGACATTAGAGCACTTTTTGAAATGCTCTAAACCGGTCGTCGCCAGTAATCACGATGCAGGTAGCGATAAGTCGGCAACTCCTCACCTGGCGCAAGGTGCACAGTATCAAATGGCGCAGGCGGATTGTAAGTGAAAGGCTGCTCATTCTGAGGAACGTAGCTGGCCAGATGACGCCATTCGAGACATTTCAATAACAGTTTTTGCTTCAGTGGGATGTACAAGGGGACATGCGGGCCGATGCGTTCCTCGATATGGGCGGCGCGAAACTCATAGTAGATCACGCGCCGCAGCTTGCCTGTCGATGCAGGCGACCCATGCAGCACGAGGATATCGTGAAAAATCAGGTCGCCGGGTTGCATGGGAACTGGGATCGCACCAGCGGTATGAAAGCCATCACGGTTCAACCTTTCGATCTCGATCTGCGCGCGTTCGGCGTCCCATTTGTGGCTGCCGGGGATAACCCATAGACAGGTATCCAGTGTGGCTTCATCCAGATAGAAGTCTACATTGAAAATGGGCTGGTCGCCAACGAACTCGACACCAGCATCGCGATGCCACGGGACAATGATGCCTTCACCCGGCGCTTTCAACACCATCGCATCCCAGGTGGGGAAAAAGTCCTGTCCCATCAGTTTCTCAACTGAACGCAAGACGAATGGGTTGGCCAGCAAAACCTTGCACTCGCGACGTTTATCGATGATGAATTCTACCCGTCTCAAAACTGGATTTCCACTCAGATGACCAATTCCATACATGAAGTCCGGGTCATCTTGCGGCCTGGATGCAGCTTCTCGGATGAGGTCCGAAGTTGCAGCCTGCACCTGTTGAAGTTCTGGTTCCTCCAGCGCCCCCTTAATGACCAAAAAACCGTTCTCGTGATAAGACCGCACATCGTCATCGCTGATTACAAAAAACTGCGAATTCTTCATACATTTACAACCCCACGAGAAATAATACACCAGGCGCAGTTCGCGTTTCGCGTGACGATATCGGCGGGGCGTGCAGACCTACGGCATTGCCATGTCGTTCTCGATAAACATGGTTTTGATGGGCAATGCGTCGCCCCTACACTGAGGAGAGAATGTTCCCCGGTTCGTCCTTCAGCGCCACCCCTGACAATTGCAACGCGACTGCTCTCTGCATCATCCGCACCAGGGTTTCCGCAGCCTGTGCGTCACTCAGCCCTTGTGTTCGGATGTTCGAAATGCAGTTGCGCGATTCGTCCGTGAGGCCTGGCCTGGGCAGATAGGTCATGTAGATGCCCATACTGTCCGGCGCACTCAATCCGGGCCGCTCGCCAATCAGTATCGCTATGACGGGCGCGCGCAGAATGCTGCCGATCTCGTCGCTGATCGCGACCCGGCCCTGCGACACAATCGTCACCGGCGCAATGCGCCAACCCGCCTGGCAAAGCGCGTCGCGCGCCAATAGCAGTATGGGCAGCGCATGCTGCTGCACTGCCGACGCCGAGAGCCCATCTGCGATCACAAAAGCCGCATCGAATTCCCGTACGTCGGCGCCGGCGCCTGCGGCCGTGAGCGTCGCGCGCGAAGCATCGCTCAACCTGCGACCCAGGTCGGGGCGGAGCAAATACTCCTGCCGGTTCGGGGACGCGCTATGCAGTATCAGCGTGTCGAAACCTTGCGCGCGCAGGTCTGCCTCGAGACGTGGCGCATCCAGCTCGGACAGCACTGCATCCCGCGCGGTTGCATGCGCTGCTTGAAAATCAAGCTGGTCCGTCGTTGGCAGGCTGTTGCCTACGCGACCCAGGCCAATGCGGGCAGTGGTGAACCGGCTGAGCCGGCGCCACCCTTCAGTGTTGATGAGGCCATTTTCGGGCAGTGTAGAAACTGCCTGCGTTGAGGTTGAGATTGAGATGGAGGTTGAGGTTGAGGTTGATCCCGACCAGGAGATGGTGTCAATGCCCATCCGGGTCAGCCATGCCTCAAACTCCGGCGCGGGTCGCAGCCCCAGAACGTTGCGCGCATAGAGCGCATCATGGAATGACGTGCTCTGGTAATTCAACATGATGTCGTCGGCTCCCGGCACGCCCATGACGTAGGCACAGCCCGCCGCAGCGAGTAACGTAAGCAGCGCGTCCATGTCGTCCTGGTCAGCCTCGGCGTGGTTGGTGTAGCAAACATCGCAGCCCATTGGCAAACCCATCAGTTTGCCACAGAAGTGATCCTCTAATCCAGCCCGGATGATCTGCTTGCCGTTGTAGAGGTATTCCGGGCCGATAAAACCGACGACAGTGTTCACCAGCAAGGGCTTGAAGTGACGGGCTACGGCATAGGCGCGCGCCTCGCATGTCTGCTGATCCAGACCGGCATGGGCGTTTGCTGAAAGCGCGCTGCCCTGACCGGTTTCAAAGTACATGACGTGATCACCCACCGTGCCGCGATGCAATGCGAGCGCTACCTGCCGCGCTTCCTCCAGCAGCGACAGGGATACACCGAAACTGGAATTGGTTTTCTGTGTGCCCCCAATCGACTGAAACACCAGATCCACCGGCGCACCGAGATGCATGGCCGCGAGAGTGGTTGTGACGTGCGCCAGGACACATGTCTGGGTTGGGATGTCATACTGAGCGCGCAACGCGTCCATCAT
>Ga0118677_10008639_pt1 | contig 16251 bp, 16 predicted proteins | sample AliMusrvi5mmetaG_FD_86154 | JGI IMG/M metagenome (GOLD analysis project Ga0118677, IMG submission 86154) | reverse complement strand
GCCGTGACCGCTGCACCGACTTCTGCTGCTGCGATTACTACTGCTGCCGTGACCGCTGCACCGACTTCTGCTGCTGCGATTACTACTGCTGCCGTGACCGCTGCACCGACTTCTGCTGCTGCGATTACTACTGCTGCCGTGACCGCTGCACCGACTTCTGCTGCTGGAAGTATTGCGACAGCAGCGTCAACTGCTGCTCCCAATGCTGCAGGAGCCATTATTGCTGCCGCAAGTGCTGTAGTTCCAACTTTAACTACTACAATCGCTAACGACGTACTTACTAATCAAGCAGCAGCAACTCAAGCAGCAGCAACTACTCCACCTACAACTGCACCAAGTAGTGAAAATACAGTTGCTGCTGTTGCTCAAACAGCCGCTATTGTTGATGTCATTTCTAAAACTGCTGCAGTAAAATTTGCGACAGAAACTGCGACAAATGCCTGTGCAACCAGTTCAGATCCAGGTTGTTTTACCAAACAATATTCTAAAGACCTAGCTGCCGAAACAAAGGCAGTAGAAACTGCATTGATATCTAAGACTTCAGACTCGGCAACGACAACTACCGCTGTCGATAATGTACACGCAGCAGTAAGCCCGAATTAATTAGCAAAGGATTATTATCATGAAATTAAAATATCTCAAAAGCAATAGTTTTACGCTGCTACTGACGGGTCTATTAAGTTGTGGAACGGCAGCCGCTGCCACCTACGACAATACAGATCCTGAAGCTAAAGAAAGGAGTCGTAGTGATTATACTCAACAGGGCATCCGTGCCGGCAGCTTTATTATCATGCCGAAGCTAGAGCTGCAAAATGATTATGTCTCCAATATTTATTATAGACAGAGTAAAGTGAATGATAGTTATATTGCTCACTGGAAGCCAGGTGTTACCGTAAGCTCAGACTGGAATCGGCACGCACTTAACTTTCTGCTGGATACCGACGTTGCACAATACACAAACTGGGCAAGCCGTAACGATTATCAAAATGTAAGAACCGAATTAAACGGACGTGTTGATGTAACGAAAGACAGTCACTTTGACACCAGCTTTGGTTACAATTATTTAACAGAACGCAGAGGCTCTCCGGATCAGATCTCAGCATTAACCCCTACCATCTATGACACTAAAGTCATTGATGGCTTTTATAGCCATACTTTAAACAGGTTAACCCTTAAGACAGGTGTTAACGCGACCCGTTGGGATTACGACAATGTACAAACGGGAGATACAGTAGACTCTGACGGTCGTGCTATTTTAGGTACTACCTTACAAATGTCTACTCGTAACCATTGGTTATATAAACCAGAAATTAGGCTAGGCTATTTGATTCAACCGGGATACGAAGCCTACTTGAAGTATCAGTATACCAATGCAAGCTATGATACATTAACGTTTGTCAATGGTAATGCAAATAACGGTGCCTATAACCGTAATTCAACGGGTTATAATGCCTTGGCAGGTTTCGCTTTTGATCTCACTGGACTGATTACCGGCGATGTTTCTATCGGTTATATCGATCGTACTTATACCGATAATCGCTTAAAGCAAGTTTCTGGAGTTAATGGATTTTTCGATTTAAAGTGGCGCCCCACCCCTTTAACAACCGTTATTGGTAGTGTGTTTCGTAATATCAACGAAACCACTCAGGCAGGGGTATCGGGGCTTTTTGCTACCGGTGTCAGTTTAAATGCAGAACATGAATTGCTGCGCAATGTCAATATTCATGCGGGTGCTACCTTCACCAATAATGATTACAATGGTTATAGAGCTGTTGACCCCACCACCCCCGGAGCGCAGAATTTTAAACGTAATGACAATATGTACGGCGCTAATGTAGGGGCAAAATACCTCTTTAACCGTTACCTCTCGACCGACCTGTCTTATACCTATCAAAACCGGGATTCTAACTATGCCAATTCCAACTATGAAGTTAATCAGGTCATGTTAAACATAAAAGGCCAGTATTGATATCCTCTCGAAATAACTTGTTGACACTCAATAAACAATCTGTTTTATGAAAAAAATGAACAAAAGTAGCCTAAAAAGCATTTTATATCTATTGTTAGCAAGTAGTTTGTGGAACGCAGCCTTTCCTGTAAAGGCTGCTGACGAGCCGACACTCAAAAATCAAACGGCTAATGCGTATGATAATGAGGAGTACAAACTCGGTTCAGGTGATCAAATCAGAATTACTGTGTTTAATCAAGAGCAATTGTCAGGTGAATACACAATTAATGGGGGGGGGCAAATTGCCCTTCCTCTTATTGGCGATATTTACGCTAAAGACTTAACCGTAAAGCAAGTCGAACAAGCGATTGCCAATAAGTTGAAACCTGATTATTTGCTCAACCCCAAAGTCAACGTGCAAGTTTTAAACTATCGGCCTTTTTATATTCTGGGCGAAGTTAAAGCGCCCCAGTCCTATCCTTATGTCGATGGCATGACTTATCGAAATGCAGTAGCGATAGCGGGTGGCTTTACCTATCGTGCAAAAGAAGATCATGTCATGGTTATTCGCATGAAAGACCCTAAAAAAGAGGAAATAAAACTCGACATGGATGAAAAAGTAATGCCCGGGGACATCATTCACGTTGAAGAACGCTTTTTTTAGTTAAGCCACAGTGCATTAAGTGTCCATCCATTAAGTCTCATTCCGCCCTAATTAACAACGAGAAAACCGTGTACGAGTCTACAGATAAATCCCAATTCACTGATGAAGCCCAGCAAACTGATAACTCCGAACTCTCTTTAAGCGCTATTCTTAGCGTTATTGGCTTAAGGAGAAAATTGATCATCAGCGTTACTTTATTAATCAGTTCGTTAGCAGTTTTATACATTTATCAATTAGTGCCTCGCTACACGGCAACAAGCCAATTGTTAATCGGTATTAATGCAGCCAAAGTAGTTGATATTGAAGAAGTTATATCAGGAGGAATGAAAGGCGATACTGCAGTAATTGGCGAGATGGAAGTCATCAAGTCCCGTGAGCTAGCGCATAAAATTATTGCGCATTTGCATTTAGATCAATATGAAGAGTTTAACCCAAAACCCAAAGAACCCGGCTTTCTTTCACAATTCAATCCCAAAAACTGGATACCAGATACCTGGAAAGAAAGCATGGGGACACAAGCCATTGACACAAGCACCGAAGCAGAAAAACAGGAAGCCCATTTAACTAATCTGACCAATGCTTTTTTAGGTAAAATTACTGTTTCACAAGTTAAACGTTCTCAGGTGATCAACATTGCGGTAGAAGCCAATGACCCAAAACTGGCTGCTAAAATAGCCAATGAAGTGGCTGATCAATATATTGTTGGGCAATTACAGGCTAAGTTTGATGCCACTAAAAAAGCCACTGACTGGCTGAATGATCAACTGGGTGATCTAAAACAGAAACTGGAAAATTCAGAACGTGCCGTAGAAAACTATCGAAAAAGCCATAATCTGGTTGAGATCAGTAAGGGTACTGGCGTCACTCAACAACAACTTTCAGAAATTAATAGCCAATTAATTACCGCAAGAGCGCAACGCGCTGAAGCAGAAGCCAAGTATCAGCAGGTTGAAGCCATTAGCCGGAGCGGACAAGATATTGATAGCGTAGCCGAAGTATTAAACTCCGGTTTGATTTCATCACTACGCAGTCAAGAGGCAGAAGTACAGCGCCGATATTCTGAAATGCTGGTCGAGTATGGCGCACGACATCCAAAAATGATTCAGATGCAAGCAGAATTGACCGATATTAAAGATAAAATCGGCACTGAGGTTAAAAAAATTGCAGCGGGTTTACGGCATAGTCTGGATGTTGCCCGTGCAAGAGAAGGCTCACTCGCCTCCAGTCTTAATCAGATGGAATCCAAAACAGCGGGCAATAGTCAGGCAGAGGTCGATTTACGTGCTTTAGAACGTGAAGCCACTGCGAATAAAGTACTCTTTGAAACTTTTTTAGGTCGCTTTAAAGAGACCGCCTCAACCCAAGGTATTGAACAAGCCGATGCGCGGGTTATTTCTTTTGCCGAAGTGCCTTTAGATGCTTCTTTTCCCAAGAAAAACCTAATGATTACAGTGAGCGTTATAGGAGCATTGTTTTTTGCCTTGTTTCTGGCGTTTATTATCGAAATGCTTAACCCCGGCGTACGCTCTCCTGAACAAGTGTCTCAACTGTTTAATCTGACCACACTGGGTATCATACCTAAAGCCACTAATATAAAAATCCCGGTACTACAATATTTATTAGAAAAGCCGCAATCGTCCTTGGTAGAGGCGCTTAACACCTTACGTATTTCATTATCCTTACTCAACCCGGACTCCGATGTAAAATGTGTTTTAATCTCTTCTGCAGTCCCCGGTGAAGGAAAATCAACCTTAGCCAGTTTATTGGCTCGACACTCTGCAGCGGCCGGCAAAAAAGTGGTCTTGGTTGATGCAGACTTACGGCGTCCAACTATTGGAAGAATGTTCGATGTTGATAAAAAAGCACTGGGCTTAACCGATTTATTAATGAATCACAGTCAGAGTGTCGAGGATGTCCTGGTTAATGACACCGCCACAGGGCTGAAACTGTTAACGCGAGGTCATGCAGCTTTTATTAATCCCAGTGATTTGTTCGCCTCTCAACGGATGAAAGCACTCATAGAGCAACTCAAAGAACAATTTGATCTGGTGATTATCGACTCAGCGCCGATTATGGCAGTACCCGACAGTCGGATTTTAGCCGGTTTAGCCGATAAAACACTGTTTGTAATCAATTGGGATGCAACCCCTAAAAAGGTTGTCGCCAGCGCTATACATATTTTAAATAAAGACAGTCACAATAATGTGGCCGGTATCGTCCTACAAAAAGTTAATTTAGAACAGTATGGTCGTTATGGCTATGGTGAATCCGGTTATTATTACTCTTATTATCGATACAAACAGTATTATACCAGCTAAGGAACTCAATGAAGCGGGGTACGGTTTCTTATAGACAGCGTGTAGTTGCTATCGCAGCATTAATAGTGTGTAGCGGAGTATTAGCACTGGCTGTGCCACGTCTTCTATCGAGTTGTTATGCACTCTATCCAGAAGTTGCATACAAAAAAAGTCTAGGGAAGACTCTGACAACAGACATTTACGAAAGATGTATTAGCGATTTAACACTGTCCTTATCCTGGCACCAAAATGCTTATGATTGGCAAAAACAAGCTTATTTTTATCTAAAACTGTTTAGCTTACAACCTTTTCAGGCAGACGAAAAGAAACGTGAACTGCTTAAAAATGCACAAAAAGCTATTAATAAAAGCTTGGTTCTATCCCCTATTGATCCGTTCGGCTGGTTTCATTTAGCCACCGTAAACAGGTTGTTGCAAGCACCTGCTGCACAAGTGATAGATGATTTGCGCTTATCGCTCTACTCGGGACGAGTCGAACCCGAATTAGTCATGGAGCGTTTAGCGTTTAGTCATCGCTATTATCTTGATTTTAATGCAGATATGCAGCAGCAATGGCAAAAACAATTATTACTCGCCTGGAATTTTAAAGGCTCAGAACTTATCAGGTTTGTAATACAACGTCCAGAAAGTAAACAACTTGCATTACAAGCTTTTGTTTATTCACCCGATGAAGCAGATAAATTTTTACACGCCCTTGAAATCGCTCTTAAAAAATATCTTTAAAAAAAAATCAGTCTCCCCACTGATGTCGCCTTGCTTACCTGACAATCATCGATTGTATTGTATTGGTGATATTCATGGACGACTGGACTTATTACGCACTGTCCATCAAAAAATTGCAGACGATGTTATAGGTTTTGATGGGCACAAAACAATTGTCTATTTAGGTGATTATATTGATAGAGGCATGGAGTCAAAAGAAACACTTGAGTTCTTATTAACTGACCACTTCCCGGACTTTAAAAAAGTATTTTTACTGGGTAACCATGAACAGGTCTTATTGCAGTTCGTCTTAAATAATGATACCAGTATTGCCAACACCTGGTTCCAATTTGGCGGCCTGTCGACTTTAATAAGCTACGGTGTTGGAATACGGGGTATTCCTACTCTAAAAGAGATTCCGCGAATTCACGCCGATTTAATAGAAAAACTGCCTGCAACGCATTTAACCTTTTTACAAAACTTAACTCTAAGTTACGAGTTAGGTGATTATTTTTTCGTACATGCCGGCGTTAAACCCAAAGTCAAACTTAATGATCAACAGGCAGAAGATTTACTTTGGATACGTGAAGAGTTTTTAAACAGCTCGTTATTTCATGGAAAAATGATCATTCATGGACACACCGTCACAGCCGAGCCTGTCTGTTTGCCTAACCGCATGGGTATTGATACCGGTGCCTATAGCACTGGCAGATTAACGTGTGCCGTATTTGAGAAAACACATTTTAAATTTTTATAGGGATCCTGACTATGCCAATTATCCTGTTTTTGACGACATTAATACTGACTCTTATTTTTATACGTGTATTATGTCCCTATGCTATTAAGGTCGGTTTTTTTGATCGTCCCGGCGAACGAAAACAACACGAAGATCCGACCCCTCCAATAGGAGGATTAGCGATATTTTTAGGCACTCTAATCACCTTCTTAGTCTACGGCATTCAACTCCCTCACAGTCGCGCCTTAGTCCTAGCCATTACCTTATTAGTCATCGTTGGTGCAATCGATGACCACCGTACCCTCAGTGTCAGGTTCAGATTAGGTGCACAAATTTGTGCCGGTTTGATTATGACAGAGTTTGCCGATATAAAAATAACCGATCTCGGCGATCTGTTTGGTCATGGCATCATACATCTGGGGGTATTTTCTGTCCCATTGACGATATTTGCAGTCGTTGGTGGCATTAATGCCTTTAATATGATAGATGGTATTGATGGTCTTTCGAGCAGCTCGGCGATGCTTTCGCTGACCCTCGTTGCGATCCTGGCGGCACTGTTTAATAATCCGGTTATTTTAATGATCTGCCTCATTTTTATGGGTGCAATCGTGGCTTTTTTAATGTTTAATTTACGGGTGCTTGGGCGTAAAAAAGCCTCTATATTTTTAGGTGACTCAGGAAGTACTTTATTGGGTTATGTGATTTGCTGGTTGGTTATTTCAGGCTCGCAAGGTGTAGATCGTATTATGCACCCTATTCTCGTGCTATGGATTATCGCTCTGCCATTATTTGATTCAATTTGCATTATGATGCGGCGCATTAGCAAAAGAAAATCACCTTTTGCACCTGACCGTGAGCATTTACACCATGTCTTACCCATGAAAGGTTATAGTATAAACCAGACCTTAGTCATCATTTTAGGTATATCACTGTTATTGGCCGGCTCTGCAATCATCGCCAGTTTATATTTTGCTATCGGTGATACTATTTTGTTTATTGCCTTTCTTATCTTCTTTGCATTATTTTATTTTTTCATGCATACCACCCTCAGAGAAGATTAAGTACGCCATAAAGAAAACTGAAATATGAAAAATATTTTAATTTTAATTCGTCCCCATCAGTACGTTAAGAACTTCTTTATATTCTTACCGCTGTTCTTTGCAGGACAACTAGTCAACGCTAATCTGGCTATCAATGCTCTATTGGCTTTTATAGCGTTCTCATGTTCCGCCAGTGCCATTTATGTCCTGAATGACTATCATGATATTGCTGAAGACCGACTCCATCCGAAAAAGAAGAATCGGCCATTAGCCGCTGGTGTTATCTCAAAAAAAACAGCTATTCTGTTAATGCTACTCTTGGCAGCCAGTGGTATTTATTTAATGGTTACGATCTCGATACAGGCAGCAGCCATTTTATCGGGTTACATTTTGTTAAACATAGCTTACAGTTTTTATCTTAAACATATTGCTATCCTGGATATCACTATTATTGCCACTGGCTTTGTGTTGAGGCTCTTTGTAGGTGCCACTGCCACCGGTATTTATTTATCAATGTGGATTGTCATTATGACGTTCCTGTTAGCTCTGTTTCTTGCCTTGGCAAAACGCCGTGATGATGTGTTGCTGTTTCTGGATACCGGTAAAAAAATGCGCAAGGTCATTGATGGGTATAATATTCAGTTTATTGATAGCGCCATGATGATTATGGCCTCGGTTGTTATCGTGGCCTATATCAGTTATGCTACCTCACCTGAAGTGGTTCAGAGATTGCATAATGAACACCTCTATTTAACTGCACTATTCGTTATTGTTGGCGTCATGCGTTACATGCAAATCTCATTTGTACAACAGGACAGTGGTTCACCGACCAAAATTGTACTTAGAGATATTTTTATACAATTGACCTTGGTATCCTGGGTAGTCACATTTGCCTGGATACTGTACTCATGATCGCCCTCAAATACAGCCTGTTTGCACTCATTGCCACCGGCTTTAATTTATTATTTCAATATCTGAGTTTATTGGTTTATGCAGATATGGGGAGCCTTTATTTGGCTATGTTTTTAGGAACCTTCGTTGGCTTAGTCTGTAAATATAGTCTGGATAAGAAATTTATTTTTTATCACACGCCTAAAAGTAAAACACATGATCTAAAAAAATTTATCGCCTATACGGTTACCGGTATCTTTACTACGGTCATTTTTTGGGGAACAGAAATTGAATTTAATATCTACTTCAAAGATGAAGACGCTAAATATATTGGCGCAGTCATTGGCTTAAGCATTGGCTATATCATGAAATATTTTTTAGACAAGCAATTTGTATTCAAACGGGTTCCTCAATGAATCTGACTAGCTGGGGCAATTACCCACTGATCGAAAACAAGGCTCACCCATTTACGCAGGTAAAAGACCTTGAAGCTATCCTGGCTCATCATGAAGATTTAATTCCTTATGGCAATGGTCGCAGTTATGGTGACTCGGCCTTAAGTAAACATATTATTCAGGTAAAGCCTCACAATCTGTTTTTAGACTTTAACGAAACAACCGGTCAACTTCATGTGCAGGCCGGTATATTATTGTCCGAGGTACTTGAAGTTTTTGTGCCCCGTGGCTGGTTTTTAAAAATCACTCCGGGTACAAAACTCATTACGGTCGGGGGTGCAATAGCCAGTGACGTACACGGTAAAAATCATCATAACGCCGGCTGCTTTAGTGAATGTGTGGCGTTTTTTAACTTAATGTTGCCCAGTGGCGATATTGTAACCTGTAGCCACACGGAAAATACTGAGTTATTTAAAGCGACTTGCGGCGGTATGGGTCTAACGGGTGTCATTTTAGATGCCAGTATTTCGTTAAAGCGTATCAACTCTCGGTACATCAAGCAAACCACTATTAAAACTAAAAACCTTAAAGAAACCTTTGCAGCTTTTGAACGCTATCAAAGTGAACCTTACTCGGTGGCCTGGATAGACTGTCTGGCTAAAGGCAAAGGTCTAGGGAAATGCCTGTTAATGGTCGGTGACTTTCAAGCAGATGGTGACTTAAATTATCATCCCAAAAGCAATTTAAATATTCCCTTCAACTTTCCCGGTTTCGTATTAAGTAAACTAACCGTCAAGCTATTTAACTGGCTTTATTATGGTAAAGTCTTTAAAAAAATATCGCAGCAACAAGTCGATATCGATACTTTTTTTTATCCCCTGGACGCAATCGGTCACTGGAATAGAATTTACGGTAAAAAGGGCTTTACCCAATATCAGATTATTTTGCCGAAAGAAACCAGCTACGAAGGCTTGGAAGCTATACTTAGCACTATTTCAAAATCCGCTAAAGGATCGTTTTTAGCGGTATTAAAACTGTATGGTAAGGCCAATAACAACTACCTCTCCTTCCCCATCGAAGGCTATAGTCTGGCCTTGGACTTTAAGATTGAAAAAGGTCTGTTTGAGCTATTGGATCAGTTAGATCAACGGGTTATCAAGTATGGGGGACGTATCTATCTTGCAAAAGATGCGCGGGTCAGTCAAGCTGTTTTTGAACAAGGCTACCCACAAGCAGAAACTTTTAGAGCACTCAGACGACAATACCAGATGCACGAAAAATTCAATTCATTGCAATCAACCCGACTCGGACTATAACATGAGCTATGTATTAATCATTGGTGCAAAGAGTGACATTGCTCAGGCCATTGCGAAAAAGTATGCTGAAAATAACTATGATCTATATTTAGCCGCCCGACAAGTCAACGAGCTAAATATCTTTGCAAAAGACTTAGCGATTAGAAGCAAGCAAACCGTTCAGTGTGTTGAACTGGATATTTTAGACACCGCATCTCATCATACTTTTTATCATGCCTTACCCGAAAAACCCGAAGGTGTTATTACAGCCGTGGGTTATTTAGGGTCTCAAGACTTAGCACAAACTGATTTTAAGGAAACACACAAAATCATCGATACCAATTACACGGGGGTAGTCAGTTTATTGAATATAATCGCAGAGGATTTTGAACAGAGACACTCAGGTTTTATTGTGGGCATTAGCTCCGTCGCTGGTGATAGAGGACGTAAAAGTAATTATATTTACGGCTCTGCCAAAGCCGCCTTAAGTGCTTACCTATCCGGTTTACGGAACAGACTTTATAGTTCAGGCGTACAGGTGTTAACAGTCAAACCGGGTTTTGTGGCGACCAAAATGACGGCTGGCATGGCTTTATCCCCCAGGCTCACTGCCCAACCTGAGGCCGTAGCAAATGCTATTTATAAAGCCCAACAGAAAAAGAACAATGTGCTTTATACCAAAGGGCTATGGAAATGGATCATGTTGATTATAAAACATATTCCTGAAGGGTTGTTTAAGAAGCTGAGTATTTGATAGCCTATGAAAATAGCCTTCTTTGATTTCGATGGAACAATCACCACCCAAGACAGTCTTCCCGATTTTATTCAATTCGCGGTCGGTAAGCCCAAATACTATTGGGGCTTGTGTCTATTAAGCCCCATGCTACTGGCTTATGTGTTAAAGCTGTTGCCTAATCATCTGGCAAAAGAAAAAATGCTGGAGTACTTTTTTAAAGGCTGGTCAGGAAATACGTTCCAGGCTATCGCCGATGACTATGCAAGCAAGCAAATTGGTAGAATTGTAAGACAAAAAGCCTTAGAAAAACTTCACTGGCATCAAGCTCAAGGTCATGAAGTAGTTATTGTCTCGGCCTCGATGACTAACTGGTTAAAGGGCTGGTGTGCCGACAAAAACATAGCACTGATCTCGACTCAACTTGAAATTAAGGATGGAAAACTAACGGGAAAATTTGCGACAAAAAACTGTCATGGTAAAGAAAAAGTCAATCGGATTAAAGCGCAATACCGATTACAAGACTACAGCTATATCTATGCGTACGGTGACAGTTCGGGTGATAAAGAGATGCTGGCACTGGCTAATGAGGCTTTTTATAAACCTTTTTTATAAACCTTTTTTATAAGCCTTTTTATAAACTATTTTTATAAACTATTTTTATAACCCATTATAAAATAAAGCCTTACCATCATGATTGAGATATTCGATAAAACTACTCCCAATTGGTACGTAATCCACACCAAACCTAAAGAGGAACAACGTGCTCTTCGTAATCTGAAACAACAGGGCTACGAATGCTATTTGCCAGTGCTGACCGTTGAAAAACTACGCAGAGGCACCATAAAGGTGATAGAAGAACCCCTTTTCTCACGCTATTTATTTATTCATCTTGATTCAAGTGAGTTCGGTAAGAGTTGGGCGCCGATTCGCTCAACGCTAGGAGTTAGTCGCCTGGTGGTGTTTGGGAACGAACCCGCTAAGGTAGATGAACAACTGATTGAAACCCTACGCGCCCAAAAAGAGCATTTATCCAAGCAGCCCCAAAGCCTGTTTACAAAAGACGAGCGCCTTGTCATTACCGACGGCCCCTTTATCGGACTTGAAGCCATTTACCAGATGCATGACGGAGAAAGCCGCGCCATGGTTTTAATTAACCTGCTAAACAAAACCGTAAAACTTAAAATAGCCCCAGACAAGTTACGTAAAGCAACCGGATAAGTCAGTAGTTACCCACTTCTTTTGGGTAGGTAAAGCATTAACCTGAGTATGGCTATCAAATAATCAATATGGTTACTGGTGCACCAAAGTCGCTGGTGCCGGCTGAGGATACATAAGCGACACGGACGGTAATGTACAAACCAGGCGTTAAGCCCTCTATGACACACTTAGATTGAGTAGTGGTTTTAAAGGGTACCCAGTCTGTTTCTGCGATGGGGAGTACACCCATGTAGATCTGCCAGATATAGGCGACTACTTTATCAATTCTAGCCGAATCAAATTCAAGACAACCACTGTGCTCGGTATAATTTATCGCCAATACAGCTTTTACATGTGGGACGGGTTGCCTTAAAACATTAAAACCACTGCTTCGAAGAATAGCCTCATTACCATTTGCGACGCTATTGACAAACGCATTCAGCGTGGTAAACATCGTATTAATTATTAGCTCATGCTCACGCATAATGGCCTTAGCGGTACGACTGCCATCATGCGTATTTAAAATAGAGACCTCAAAAGCATCTATAGCCGCATTAACCTCATCTAAAGGCACGGTCGGATTTAAAAAAACCGGATCACTGGCCAAATGCGCGGAAACATTACGGCAAAAACCCACTTTTTCCAATGGGGGGAGCTGAACAAAATCTAAAAGCGGCTTAGCTTTTTTCATAACGTCACCTATTAAATAATTGAATATAAGTAACTTACTATAGGCCGCTTATCAAATAAAGATACATAAATATTTTTTTAAAATCTATTTACGTAGACAAAAAACTTAGCATAAACTTCAGCTTATTGTAATCGTTGATTACTTTAGCCAAAAATCATTTGATAAAATTAATTTTATTTTCGAAAAAAGAAAATAAACCGGTCAGGCACAGCTGTTTTCTAATCTCAAAACAGACCTTAAAGACATCAGATCATTGTAGATTAATATTAATTTGCTTCAGATAATATCAAGTCACTGTGGATTGATCTTAATTTGCTCCAGGTAATATCAAGTCACTGTGGATTGATATTAATTTGCTCCAGATAATATCAAGTCACTGCGGATTGATATTAATTTGCTTTAGATAATATCAAGTCACTGTGGATTGATATTAATTTGCTCCAGATAATATCAAGTCACTGCGGATTGATATTAATTTGCTTCAGATGATATCAATTTACTGCGGATTGATATTAATTTGCTCCAGATGATATCAATTTACTGCGGATTGATATTAATTTGCTTCAGATGATATCAATTTACTGCGGATTGATATTAATTGCTCATAATTCTTATGATGATGGTATAAGCGGTATTTATATTGATTCGGAAGCCTGTTATTACCCTCATTTAAAGTAATCATCCTGTAACGTAATTATCATGAATAAAAAATAGCGACTAAAGCATTTTAGCGCTACAATTAGCTTTCTTTTATATATGGTAAAGTGCGTTCAAATATTGAACACCTGTGATTACCCTAGAAAAATAAAAATCAAGACTCGTGCTTGCTGATCGCGTGACACAGCATGGCGGTAGCGTGCCCAGTCTTACAATCGTTTAAAATATAAACGCACTATGAAAATTTTGGTTACCGGCACTGCAGGCTTTATTGGATCATTCGTCGCTCAACGTTTACTCGAAAGAGGCGATGAAGTCGTCGGTCTTGATAATATTAATGATTATTACGATGTCAATCTTAAATACGGTCGGCTCGAAAAAGCAGGCATAAAAAAAGATCAGTTGGCTTGGTATAAATTTGTACAAAGTGATCAATACCCCAATTATCGTTTTATTCAAATGAATCTGGAAGACAAACAAGCCCTACAAATGCTGTTTGCCAATGAGAAATTTGATAGAGTCTGTCACTTGGCTGCACAGGCGGGGGTACGCTATTCCATTGAAAATCCGTATGCTTATGTGCAAAGTAATATTGACGGTTTTTTAAACATTCTGGAAACTTGTCGCTGGAATAACATAGAACATTTGGTCTATGCCAGCTCCAGTAGCGTCTATGGTTTAAATGGAAAAGTGCCTTTTTCTGAAAAAGACTCGATTGCTCATCCCGTCAGCCTTTATGCAGCGACCAAGAAAAGTAATGAATTAATGGCTCACTCTTATAGCCAGCTTTATAATTTACCAACGACGGGCTTACGTTTTTTTACGGTGTATGGGCCGTGGGGACGCCCCGATATGTCGCCGTTTTTGTTTACCGATGCTATTTTAAATGACCGCCCCATTAAGGTATTTAATAATGGCGATATGTTGCGTGATTTCACTTATATTGATGATATCACTGAAGGTGTTATTCGCAGCATCGATAAGATAGCTCAACCCTCACCAACGTGGGATGCTGAAAATCCTGACCCAAGTACCTCATCAGCTCCCTACCGTATCTATAATATCGGCAACTCTTCTCCGGTTAGACTCATGGATTTTATCCAAACCATTGAACAGGTGTGTGAAAAAGAAGCCGTAAAAAACTTTTTACCCATGCAGCCCGGCGATGTGTATCAAACCAATGCGGATACCTCAGCGCTTGAAGAAGCTATTGCTTATAAACCCTCTAAGCCCATCGTCGATGGTCTTCAAGAAACTGTCGCCTGGTTCAAGCGGTATTACGCTTTATGAAAACAATGTTAAACGTTTTGATCAAAACTTACTTCACGTAGGGATCATTTTATGATTTGGTCATTCACAACGACACTGACCGTTGGCGGCATAGTTATCACCGCTATTAAATTTCTGTAAAGGGGCTGTCCCCTAAACCTGCACCTTTACATGCAACGCCAAATACATGGCTACACATCGATTTCACTTCGTTGCATCGCGGCTACTTGATTCCGCTAGGATCAGCACTCCTATTTTAAATAGTCATGACTAAAAAGTTTTAACAGCCTATAATTGACTTTAACTTTATGACTAGCGAGTAATAATGTAATGAGTACAATGATAGTTGAACTCTATGATGCTTTAAAAGATGCGGGTGCATCTGAAGAAAAAGCAAGAACTGCAGCGAAAACAATGGCAGATTATGATAGTCGCTTTAATAAAATTGATCAGGATTTATCACTAATAAAAGCTGAAATTACAATTTTAAAATGGATGTTAGGTTTTCTTGTTGCAGGCATGGTTTCTTTGCTGTTTAAGATTTTTACAGCTATTTAATCTAAAGGGACTGCCAACTTTGCCTTTGCACTCCAAAACTAAAGTGTTCATGCTATAATCAACTCTAAATTTACGTGCACACAAAGGCGCCCATAATGTTTGATGACAGATTTTTTGATGATTGGTTGGATACGCAAGCACAAAAAGTGATGGAACAAGTAGCCAGTGGCCAAAGTATTTCTCCTGATCAAATGATGATTTTGATGCTTAAGGCTCAAACCAATCATTTTGCGCATCTAGATGTTGATTTACGTGGTGAAATGAAGGCACTCCGCGAAGACATGGATAGGCGGTTTGAACAAGTTGAAAAGCGCTTTGAACAAGTAGATAAGCGCTTTGAACAAATGCAACTTGAAACAGTTAAACGTTTCGAACAAGTCGATAAACGCTTTGATCAACTGACCTCACGTATGGATCATTTTATGATTTGGTCATTCGCCACTACACTGACCGTTGGTGGTATAGTTATCGCCGCTGTTAAATTTCTGTAAAGGGGTCTGACCCCTTTACCTCAAATAATCAATATAGTGACTGGGGCGCAAAAGTCGCTGGTGTCGGCTGCTGATATAAGCGCGACCCGAACTGATATATAATGACCGGGAATTAAGCCCTCCAGGGTGTATCTACTTTGCGCTGTGGTTTTTAACGGCACCCAATCTGATTCGGCTATCGGCGCTACCCCTTTGTAACATTTGAAACAAAACAGAGAATGACTTATTAACTAGAATGTTATATACTCATTTTTAATAAGTAAATTAACACATCCGTTGTCATACCCCGGACATATAGACTCGTTACAATACGTCTCCGCGCTTGCTGATCGTGATACAGTGGGGCGGTAGCGTGCCCAGTCTTACAATCGTTTAAAATATAAACGCACTATGAAAGTTTTGGTTACCGGCACTGCAGGCTTTATTGGATCATTCGTCGCTCAACGTTTACTCGAAAGAGGCGATGAAGTCGTCGGTCTTGATAATATCAATGATTATTACGACGTCAATCTTAAATACGGTCGACTCGAAAAAGCAGGCATTAAAAAAGATCAGTTGGCTTGGTATAAATTTGTACAAAGTGATCAATACCCCAATTATCGTTTTATTCAAATGAATCTGGAAGACAAACAAGCCCTACAAATGCTGTTTGCCAATGAGAAAT